>OGMT01000590.1_pt1 | contig 25171 bp, 27 predicted proteins | sample 1573271 | NCBI WGS metagenome assembly OGMT01 (sample SAMEA2582000, study PRJEB24529) | metagenome | biome: Human gut stool | place: China | collected 2011 | reverse complement strand
TAAAACTGCTCCAGTGCGGAAGAATATATGCCGGGCACATCTTATAGCTGTTATGCATTGTGTTCAGTTGATCAACTGTACCCTTTTTACCGTCACGAACATTGAGCCAGTGTGTATGTGTGTAAAGATGATCGATGGACTTTCCGTATTTCTTAAGCAGAGCGGCTGCGAGTCTAGCTGCATTATCTTCTGATTTCTTATCCGATGGTGTGCCCTTACCCGACATAATGCATTCAATAGCAATAGTGTGTTTATTACCATTTCCGCTGCCGTCCGCTGCATGCCATCCCGGGAGATTCAAAGGAAGATTTTGCCAAGCGCATACATCATCAACATAAAAATGTACTCGAACATCTTTCATATTGCCGTTTACAGTAGCTCGCGTGTATTGCTCAGCCGGTGTGGTATCGGCTGACACATTAATCCAGTCTGTGTTGTGAACTGTCGGACCAAGCACACTTCCAGCCATAGAGCCAGTAGGCATGCTGATGCGATTCGGATTGTGCTTTGTAATTAAATATTCTTTGACAGTTACACCGCCAAGAGTGTAAATTCTGTCTGGTTTCAAGAAAGCCATTATTGTATCTCCTTTTAGTCTAGCAAGTATGAAAGCTTAATGTTGTATCCGTAACCCGGATTGATACCGGTATCAGAAGATGAGAAAATATCAACTTTGCCTTTTGCGGCAACGATGATCCTAGAGCCAACAACTATTCCATTGCTAGTAGTGCAATAGCCAAATGCATTAACTGTTGGCATTAAATCGCTAGGTACAGAACCAACGCAAAAAGAACCGGTTGGCCCGGATGGGGTAACTAAGCCTTCAATGTATACAATTTTACCGTATTTCTTATACTTAACCTTATTGGACAGGCTTTTATCAGCAGTAGAATAATCAAGCGCTGTCCAGGCGGTTTCGGTGAGGGTGGTGGCTTTAGCTACGGTGCTGGTTAGAAACGCCTGGTCGTAATAGGCTGTGTCAGCACCAGTTCCTTCAGGTTCATCAGACTGCATCAAATGCTGAGATGTCCAAGACTTGTATTTGCCGTATACAGCATAATTTCCGTTCCAGTACGCCCAAGGCATATACACCCAGACGGTATATGTGTCATGCGCTGTAGGTATCACTTTGACTTTGACGCTGCTGCAGTTGATGCGATATACTGTAACGCCGCACGCTTTTGTTGCTGATTCTGTGGACTGCCATCCATCCTTGATCTGAATTTCAAAAGATGAGTTCTGGTACGCATGGCCATTCGCCCCATTGCCAGTCCAAACACGTATCACGCCGTTGCTAAAATCGCCGGAGGATACCAGCGCGCCTAGTCTAACCCATTTTGCGGTGCTGTTGGCGCCACTTGCCCAAAGAGCACTGTTTGTTATCATCTCATGAGTGTGATCAACTTTGGCGGCATATCTGCTATAATTTGTGCTATCCAACAGCACCCTTTCTCCCAGCCACTTGTCTTTACCGACTTGTTTGTTCCAGTACAGATTACCAGCTGAAGTAAGCTCTGAGTATATCATCATTCCATATGAGCTACCGTCCCCACCGTCTAGTTGATAGCCGTTTCGGTGTCGAACAGACATGAGCAGGTAATCACGGTTAAGCGATGTATTGCGATATGATCCAATATACGACCTGAGACTTGGCGTTGCGTTTGTCATTGTGTCTGCCTTATGCACAAAACCACCGACGACTGGCGTAGCGTATGCATTATTTGTGGTCGGTCTAGAGCCAACTAAAAGCTCTTTTTTATTGGTCTGCACATCAATATCGCCAGTCATAACACCGCCGGACAGTGGCAGATACTTCGACAAATCCATACCGTCCAGCTTCTTCTTATCCGCCGCAGTCATCAGACCGTGTGCAGACTGTGTTGCGTCGTTGTAGGTGGTATCAGTGAATTTCGCGTTCGCCGGGACATCGGAATTGATAGAATGCGATATAGGCGTAGCAACACCATTCGCAGCAACATAAACTGGCTTTGTAGCAGAACCCACCGCCGTATTTGCACTATGCGTTACAGCCGTGGATTTGTCTTGTTTTCCGGAAATATCGGGAATTGCTGGTTTGTTGGATAGATCGTTGTAGTCACCGGTGAATGCGACGTTGGAAGCATTTAATGACGACAAGATTACGTCTGTTTGTACCACGCTGTCATTATGAAATGCTTGTAGATACGTATCAACACTATCAGCTTTCTGCACTGGTTCAACTGTTCCACCATCATAACCAGTTGAATATTCTAAAAAGACACCTCCATGCACATTCCGTATTTTTTTCATGGACTCTTGGTCAACACAAATGCGAATCACGCAAGTATTTTTTTCGAAACCTTCTGGAGCACCTGGATTGCTAAGTAAAACCGTCCATTTTACATTCGGTATCGATAACTCGGAAGTCGTATATATCTCTGCGTGTTCATAACCGTTACAGTTTGACCACAGATGCACGTTAACTATGTATTCTAGCTCATCGTAGTTTATAATAAATCTAGCACAGATATTATATGTCGAGGACGGAAAATAGTTTGGCTTAGTGAAAAGAATATCGCCTAAGGACGCATACTTATCGGTGTTTTGCAAGTTTCCGTAGCATTCGTTATACAGCAGTTTACCCTGTGCATTTATCCGGACATTAGGAACTACGATCTTTGTATAATTTCCAGAAGAATCTTTCAGTGCTACTACTGGATAAAAAACAGTGTAAATCGAACCTAATATATCTTGGTATTGGGCTAGCTTATACGTGGTATTAGTGTCCTCACCCGGAATCCCTAACGCTGTAATGTCTTTCTTAGTCACTGGCTGAGCATCTGAAACACTACCGATTGCATCATTAGCGAATTTGTAAAAGCCAAGTGAATTTTCTTTGTACGTTGGATGCTTATAGCCCGATGACGTGATTTTTGTATCAACGCTTGTCGACGAACCACCGGTCGCAGAAGTTTGAGATTCAACAGCTCCGGTACCGATCGTATAAGTCGTTTGTGACGGATCATCCAAATGATACTCAATTTTTGTTACAGGAAAATAACCGTCTACGTTGTGAAGTTTACTAATGACATGTATTGTATCAAGAATGTTTATTTCTGTAGCGGCTACTCCAAGCACTGCTAAATCTGCGGCTTTAACAGTTATAGACAACGCTTCAGGCTGCATAGTAATAAAATGCTGAATGATTCTACCGATAAATTGTTCTCGGTTAATGGTATCAACTTCAAGTGGACGGCAAATAATCCCGTATATATCAGACCAAGATCTGTATAATGGATTATCAGGGTCCATACCAAACGTATGACAGTATGCGATGTTACGTTCGTAGTCTAACGTTACAGTATACGTAATGCCATTTTGAATAAACGTAAAATCTTGTTCCTTGGCTCCTCCAAAGTACGTATCCAATATGAACCGGATGTCGATATTTACGTCATAAGCTTTTTCCCCATCTTCTATTGATACTGATCCATAAGCTCTAACAGCCGTATGAAAAGACGCCCCGTCAATTGTTTTAGTATAGTCTAATAGGTTTTCTCCGAAACGAATTTCTTGGCCAACCCATGCATTAAACCCGTGCTGAAAATTAAGATACTGAATCCATTTTCCAGAACTATCGATTTCTCTTGTGACGAAAACATGGCCATTATGATATTGGGTTGACGTAACAATCCAATCGAGTAGTGTCATAGATGAACGTTCATTATACGGCCAAGCAGCATAATTTGAAGAACCCGTCTTTTTTGTAAAATATTCGTCGTATCTTCCAATCATTTCTTGGTCATTGTAAGAAACGGTTTTACCAGAAAATGATCTGAATAGATCGAAATTACCGAATTTTTCTTGGGCCATTACGTCGTTATACATCGTCATGATGGCGTTTACGCCTAACGGAAAAGCGTAACGGTAATTAACATCTGGAAGATGCTCAGCAGGATAATAAAAATCACATAGGTACGACAACCCCCCTTCACAATGGATTTTCAGTCTGTTGTAAAAATCGGAATCCGCGGTTAGCACACGTCCAAACCAAACAATTTTATTATTTTTTGTAACGCGACACTCAGTTTGCATTGGATTCATGACTGAATATCCATTGTTGCTTTTGGCAATAGTGAAATCGAGTGAACCACTTTTATTATCTTCTACGGTGAATACAGGGGATATGATCTTAACTTCAGCATCTGTAACTCGGTCATCGTGTATGACATAATCTTTGTTCATGTATCTAGCGATAACTTGCCACATTATAGCATCCCCTTTCTAAACTCAATTTCTAATTTTCCGGTTCCATATACTGACAGCCTAGGTCTGTTATTTTGATTTATTTGTGACAATATGAAATCATACGACTTTGTTGATCCGTTAGAAAACTTAACATATTCTGTTTTTATACCCATTTCTGGGTTAGTCAACGAAATGTAGATTCCGTCGGTAGAGTCGCTAACCTTGAACGTAGGCATAATGCCCTCCTGCCCAAACGGATATAGCTTATACAATTCTAGATCATCAGGAATGATAACTGGATTATCTTTCGTAGTATTAATACTCATCGAAAACATACTTTGAGTAATCACACCGGTTTCAAAGTTGAACGGATCCCATAACCAATCGTCAGTGGAAAGTGACACAGACTTTTTAAATGGCTTGACGTCATAGTTAATCATTATATGAGACCAATGCTGATCTGATGAATCCCACGTATCAACCGTTGTTCGTCCTTCGTAGTAATAGTCGGGCTCATCTTCTAGAACAAACTTTACTTTTTTGCCATGTAATGTAGCCATAATGTCTGAGTATGCTTCGTTCCATTTCCTGAAGTCGTTTAGCACCATGAATTCAATGCTTCCTGCACGATTGTTAAAATATGGAATGCCGGTCAATGCTGATGTAAAATCGAGAACACCGTTTGCTCCTGGAATGTCAGTTGTTATAGTTTTGACGCTAGGCGACGCTATAGCTGGCCTCTTTAACGGTACTATTTTCCAGTCGTCTGTTGTATTGACGGGTGAGTATAAACCAGACCCGTGTGAGTCTGGCGCTTTCTCCGTAGAGAAACCAGAGTTATCGTAAAAAGTTATAGAATGATACATTTAGTTCCTCCTCGAAGCATATACGGATCTACGTCCGTATTCATAGTCAAGTGGTGTAGCAATCTGACCGACGACTACGCCAGTATCCATTACTATTTGCATCTTTGAAATGTTTTCATTCAGTTTAATGACATCAGACTGAAGTTTTTCGATTGCATTTACCACTTCAGTATTGTCAATATCCAATCCGTCCATTGAGTTAGTAATACTATCAGCCATAGCTCTGCCGTTGGTCGCTGCCATTTTGAACGATTGCTGATTAAGCGCAGACATGATCTGACTGTTACCGTACTTCAAACCACCCATGTCGTATAGTGGTCTAATTGTGGTATCGACTTCCATTCCAGAACGTACCACTTGATCGATGGGTTTAAATGCTGATGCGAGTCCGTTCATAGCGGTTGATGCCATGTTTTCCGTCGCCTTTACAGTTTCTGGGATCATACTGGTAATGCCGTTAGCCAAACCTTGGCCGAAATAAACACCGAGTTTGGCTGTTTCACGAGACGGTGAATGAGAGTCAAACACGGTTCGAATAGTTTCCAGTGTCTCCATAGCAAGATCATATGCCTTGTTCGTAGCATTTGGGATCTGATCGTTTACGCCATCGATAAAACCTTGAGCTACATCGCTACCGAGGTTATAAAATGATTCAGTCAATGTTTGACTGTTCTCATTGCATGCATCTCCGGCAGCATATATATAATCAGCAATTACAGCCTTAACCTCTTCGTGTGTAAGTGAGAAACGATTGATGAAACGAGTACATCCGGCATTCGATACAGCGAACATTGTGTCGCCAAAGCTTTTAACGGTGTCCTGATCAACCGTTTTCATCTTTATGAAAGTGTTGATAATTTTGGCTATCGATTCACAAACCTTGCTGACGTTATTAGTATCAATGGATTTTATATCAGTATAGTACGACGAATAGGCATTGCCAAATGTAGTTAAAGCATTCGATGCCTTCTGCATATTGTCGAAACCGTCTTCGCTGATAAGATGCTCAATAGCGTGTACTAAAGAAGCGACCAGAGCCTGCTTTGTCGTTAAGGTGTTAGCGTCAATATTCTCAATCTGATGATAGTACGACAGGATTCCGATTCCTAATTCTTTTAGGTTATCGCCAAAGGAGTCTAAACGCTCGTCACCTTTTTCTGTAATGCTGTTTTTAAGCGCATCGATGTCTAGAATCATATCAATGATTTTATCGTTTCTAGAAATTTCATCGTCACTTATGGTACTACAATCGTCGATGAAGTTTCTTAGTCCAGTGCCAAGAGATGTTAAGTTATCTCCGAAAGAGTCTAAACGCTCGTCACCGTATGATGAAATCGTATTGGCCAGAGAAACTATTCCATCCAACGCCTTCATTACGCTATTGCTAGCCGTTAATGTGTCCATCGGAATATCCGCAATAATTTCCATGTAGTCTTTCAGATCCCACGCAACGTCAGACAACCCAGCGGTAAATGCTGTAATGTCGTCCGAGCCGAATATAGAAGCAAGCCACTCGGCATCGACTCTAGGAATATTATTCGCTTGTTCAATAATAGTAGCCAGAGCTTCCATCGCCAGACCCGAACGTACAACATCTGAACGACTTACAGCACTACCGTTTTCCCCAGGTCCAATTGCAGCAAAATATTTCTTAAGATGCTTTGCTACGCTAGGTAACATATCGCAAAAATCATCGATCGCGTTATCGCCAACGAAGAAAGACACTACACTTTTACCGCTATTCGGGATATCTTTAGCTTTATCAATAATAGTAGCTAGGCATTCCATCAACGTATCCGACCGATCTAAAACTTCTTTATTAAAACTCTCATTTTGAATTTGTCTAAGATACGATTGCAAGTCTGGCGTCATTTTCGACACCTTAGCAACGAACTCATCAATATCGTTGTTACCAACAAGCCATCCTAAAGCTCCTCCGGTATTTGGTATATCACTAGCGATCTTAATGATCCCGGACAATATGCTCATCGCGAGTTCACTATTAGTTTTATCGTCTTCGGTGAACCCACTAACGCTACGTAGATAGACTCTCATGTTCGGAGCCATATCAGCGCACATCTCCATGAAATCGTCGATATCATTATTACCAACTATATCACCGAGCCATCCCCCGGTATTCGGAATGTCCTTGGCGGCCTGAGCGATAGATGTTATAATCTCTGCTGCAAACTTGGCTCTATCGATCGAATCCTCTGGTAAATTGCCGGACGCTTCGATGAAACGATATAGTGCTCCATCTTTTTCAGTCAAATCAGCAAGCATTTCAATGAAATCTTCAAGCGGATTTGTTCCGCCCATGAGCGCTTTTACCAACGGATTATCCATCAAGCCTTGTATAAACTCAGCTCCAAGAAAAGCAAGCATAGCGGCTGCTACAGCTTTAACACCATCCAGAGTTCCATCCGGAAGTTGCGATACTCCGTCAAAGAATACAGATGCATGCGCCCAGAATTCTTCCATTGATTCACCCAGTCGTTTTAACGGATCAATAGCATCTAAAATACCGTCCAATACGCCACCGACAAACGAACCTATCGCTTCACCGACGATCCCAAACAACTCAACTACTGGCTGTATTTTCTCGGCAATATTTCCTCCAGCCCATTCATTGATTTCTCCGATCAGATACATTACACCTAGCATGATCGCCATGAACGATCCGAATGCTACCGCAGCTTTTATTCCTCCCGAAAAAGGAATATTTTGAAGAAGAGCGATTGCTAAAGACACACTTGCAAGCGTTACGGCTAGTCCTTTAGTAGCTGTCAGCAATGCCGATGTATCAAGTTTAGTTAAAAGCCACAAAGCAGCAACCGCTTCTGCAAGTACTATTCCCATAGTGATAACTGCACTGAAATTTGCTCTGGCTAATTGACTAGCTCCCGCAACGGCTAATACCACCGCAGCTAATGCCCCGGCAGCAGACAATACGTTAGCTACTGGAATCTTAGCTAATACATATATCGCAGCTGTAGCAACTGCTGTTTCCAGTATCAGCCCAATCATCGATTTGATTGAGCCGTTATTCTTTCCGGCAAGTCTAGCAGATCCGGCAAGACCAAGCATCACAGCCTCTATTACCGCTGTGCCTTGAACTGCATCTTTAGTATCCATTTCTCCTAGTATTTTGATTGCTGGAACCAAAAGGTCTACTGCCACGGCCATACCCATAAGGCCACCGAGCTTTCCTTTACCTGCAATTCTGGAAGAGATACCCAGTCCCAATACTATAGCTTCGACAGCAATAACTCCCTGCATTGCGTTACGTGAATCCATATGGCCTAGTGCCCAAATAGCAGGAACTAACAAATCAACAGCCACGGCCATGCCAATGAAGCCACTGACTTTTCCTTTGCCGGCGATTCTGGAAGCGAGTCCTAGTAATGTTACAATTGTTACTAGCTTACCCATACCATCCGAAATCGTATCCCATGACATGTATGTCAAAAGTTTTAAGCTTCCGACGAGAGCAAACAATCCAACTCCCAGGCCCAAGAACATGGTGCCAATCGATGCTAATTTCTTTTCGTTAAAAACAGGCAATGATAAGATTGTTACAACGCTCAGCAGTGCATACATTATGCCTAATAGCATGGAAGCTGACACTAAAATCTTATCGGTTGGAATTTGAGCTATGATCCATAGGGAAGCCGATAGCATCAACACTGAAGCGGCAAAGGACTTAAAAATCTCCATCTTGATCGATTTCTTCGCTGTATCAGCTAAGTTTTTAACGCTAGTAAACATTCCAGTAACACTAGTGAACGTTCCCTGAATAGATTTCAGTGTGCTAGTCAACTGAGTTAATGCCTTAATGCCCAGCAGCCCAGAAGTGATCTTGATGATTGTGTTGGTTATGTTATTCCAGTCGTAACCGGTGATGACATCTCCGATTTTCTCGAAGAAATCGCTAATACCGGTTCCAATCACGTTCATCATATCGTCGGTTACAAAACCAGATACGGCATTGTCAATTTCTTTGAGCGCCGTTCCGACGATCCCGTTTTTCATGATACCTTGCAGCCATTTATACACTTTGCCAAAGGTTTCGAATGGGTTCAACAGTTTTGCCAATCCTCCACGAATCGTCTCTAACGGATCTCCTCCAGAGGCCAATACTGAAATGAACTTGGCTATTCCGTTGGCCATTTTTGAAACTAGATCAACAAAATTAGTAAAACTCGAGGATTCTGCGCCAACGGATATAAAACTAGAAAGGTTATCGGTTGCTTTTGTGAATGATTCAGAAGCTATAGGTGCAATAACATCCCAAAGATTTTCTATTTCTTTCTTCAGGTTCTGTACACCTTCACTGTCCATGATTGCTTGGAACATCTCAACAGCTTTATCTTTAAGCTGAGAAAACGCATCTCCTACTTTTTCAAGTCCAGTTTTAATTGCAGATAATATCTTCTGCAATGATTCATTCGAAGTTACAAAATCTGCAATTTTTCGGATTAAAGTTGTCACTACATCGACGACCGTAGTAATCACGGTAATCAATACGTTTAAAACTCCGCTTAATACCTTTACTGCTATTTTGATTATTCCAGTTTTTTGTATTAATTCACTAGCAAACGATAAAAGATCACCGACTACGGCAACGACATTAAGAAGTACGTCCATTAAAGATGTCGCTGACTTACCATTTAATTTAAGCCCGTCTGTAACATCGTCAATGATAGTTATAAACAGCTTAAATACTGAAATGATTCCGTTTGCACCTTTGAATAACGCATTAAAACCTTCAGCCGTAGCAATAGATTGAGTAAAACTACCGGTCAATTTCTTAACGGCATTCAGAAGTTTGAATACTATGGACGTTCCACTCTTGATACTTTTTCCAACTGACGGGAATTGTTTCTTGAACGCTTTGCCGAAAGCAGTAAACACCGTCTGAATTGTATATACTACTTCTCTGAAAATTTCAAGCAGAGAAGTATTCTGAGATAACTCATTTGAAAACGCAACAAACGCTGATGCGATATTAGAAATCATAGTCAGCAACGTTGGCAAAATCCTATCTGTCGCCGGCGAAATGGCTTTTATCGCATATCCAACGATCGTATTAAGCGTTTTAAAAATTGAAATGAAGCCCTTGGCGATCATGTATACTTTACCCATCTCTGGGGTTCCAAGTTTCATGTTGGCTGTAAGATTAGCAAACGCATCGGTGATCGCAAGTAATTTTTTACCGGTCATGGCTGGGATCATATCTTTAAATGCCTGACCGACCGGAATAATGACTGTTTTAAGTGCTTCTACAGCATTGGTCAACGCTTGAATTAGCTTATCTCTTCCGCCATTGTCTTTCCAAAATCGCAATTGGCTATTTCTCGCTTCATTGTATTTCTGAATTAGATTATCAACGAAGTTATTCACTCCGGTTAATGTTTTTTTTGCTTCTTCAAAATCGCCAATGATCAATTGCCAAGTTTCTGTCCACCCGCTCTGAACCGCTTCTTTCATGGTATCCCAAAGCTGTGTAAATGTCTTTACTACCGTTGCGGCATCAGTTGCTGTTCTACCGAGTTCTGTCGTTTCATCGGTAAACTTCGCTAACGTTTCGGTAAGAATATCAGCTGTAAGCCATCCTTTTGACAGAGTTTCACGAAATGAACCCTCATCTTCGATCATTTGGTCAATGGCTAAACCGTGCACTCTAGCGGTTTCTTTTAAGGCATTTTGAAATACTTCACCACCCATTCCGGCGTTTACTACTGAATTCCAGTCCTGCAATTTCACTGTTCCGGATGCCAGCGCTTGCGAAAGCTGATACATAGCAACTGAAGCCTGCTGCGATGACGAACCGGAAATAGCCGCTAAGTTAGCGATACCTTTAATGGCAGTAACAGATGTGTTCAAGTCAACACCTGCGGCCGTAAACGTACCGATATTTCTGGTCATTTCCGTAAAATTGTAAATCGTTTTATCAGCATAATGATTTAATTCATCAAGTGCGTCATTAACCTGGTCGATAGTTGTGCCTTTGGAACTGGTGTTGGCCAAAATGGTCTGAACCGCATTAATCTGCGTTTCGTATTCTTCAAAGCCAGTCTTAACCGGATCAATAGTCATAGCCGTAGCAATCGTTTTACCAGCGGTAATTGCACTATTAGTAATTCTTCGTATCACTTGGTCTGCTGCGATCCCCCAGGCAGAGAAACGTTCGGCCATGGAATCTACGCCTTTTGCTATCCCATCAAGCGGAAGCGCCGATATTTGTGAAGCTAGTTTTTTAATACTATCCCCAGCGCCTTCGAAGTTTAGCGAGTTTTTTAGCTTAGACAAAGTGTCGAGTGTTTGTTTACATCCGGATTCGAATTGTTTATTATCGAACTGCATTTTGACAATTCGATTATCGACTTGACTCATTCGGTTACCTCCTTCCAGGTTTCATTAGACATTTTATCGAACAGTGGCTGAATTGCAGGGTTTATGAAATCATGTCCTTGTACATATCCACCGTTGCGAGTGGCGTGACCGTATTCCAATAAGAAAACTACCGGGACATAATTCGTGAGATTAGAATTTGTCCATGTTATAGACACAGATCCTTTTCCGTAATGTATCTCGTAACCCCACGAATTAGCTGTCTTTCCGGTATCAATCGGTGTAGCTTTTGATAACAGTCTCACACCTTCGGCTCCGTAAGCATTAAGTTTTTTAATTGTCTTACGTTTTTCTGCATTTTCTAAAAACAAAAATGTTTTCTTAAAATCTCCTTTTTGCGAGAATGTTATCATGCTATCACCTCTTTAGTCCAGTTTCTCGATCAGAGATTCCAAAATATATCCGGTCTCTCCTTTGTAATCGATCTTAAACCACTTATCTTTGCCAGAGGTATCATATTCTCCGGTCAACTCAAATTTGGTTCCACGCATAACGGTTCCGATTACTTCATTTCTCTTTCCAATGCCCGGTTCTTTACGAATGTTCGCAGCAGACACAGTTACACGATATAAACCTTCATACGGGTTTTCATTTTCCATTGTCGAGAAATTCATAGATATCATCCTTTCGTATTTCTTCTCGCTCTTCTTTGTTTATTGAGCGCAGCATTCTGCTCCATAACAGAACGTCTACTCATTTTCTTTGGCTTTTCTTTTTTCATAGAACAGGTTTTTATCAAAGCCATCAACTGATTAAAATGCCACTTATCGCATTCGAAAGGTATATTCAGTTCAGTCATCCACCAGTATACGATTTCAGCGGTTATTATAGAACCTCGTCCAGTATGACGATCATTAAAAGTTGTAGCGGTCATCGGGTCACTGCAATATTCGAATATCGTTTCGTATACTTTAGAAGGTAATACTGAAAAAAGCCATTCTGGAACATCTTTAGGCGCTATCAGCATGCATCGAATATAGTCTATAGCCTGCTCGTCTGTCTTATTTTTTGTAGACAGATACGGTAACTTCCATTTTGATTCCCATTTATGAATAGAACGCAAGCTATGCTCTAACTGTACCTTACAACTTTTAGTTTTTAAAAAAGTCTCAGTTGAAGGATCCCAGTATTCTCCTTCCGGTATCAGAAGGGTTAGCATCAGTTAGCCTGCACTTCAATGGCGTTTGAAGTAGAAGTCTTATTGTCTTTAATCTTCGGAGCAATACCGTTCATGAAATCAGCAGCTGCCTTTTCGTCAGACATTAGTTCCATAAACAGCTGAGAATATGCTTCAGTTGCTGCAAATGAATCTCGAAGCTCCTGATTTTTAATGAAACGACGTCCGTCAGGTGTCTTTTCGCCATACGCGAGTAGAATTACCTTCTTGATGATTGTCAAGATTTCTCCCATATCTTCAGATGCGATGATTCGTCGGAGATAGGATTCCAAACCGTCTTTGCCACTCGCTTCCAGTTCTGCACACTCTGCAGCAGTAAGGTTGAAATAGAATGTATCGGTTCTTTCAATTCCGTCGAAATCAACGTATGTAATTTTCTTAGTCAGCATAATTAGAACTCCTTTCGCATTGGGCTTTTGCCGTTACAAGTTTTTTGCTTTCTTCTAGCACAGAATCGTAATCGTAGCCGAGAGCTGCTATACGTTTCTTTTGATCTGTGCCATGACCATAATAGCCGTTTGCCATTTTTTCAGCTATTTCAGTCAAACTTTCATTTTTCATCCGGTAAACTCCTCTTGCATAATCTTAACCATAGCTGCTTTTTCTACGTGCTTTTTATGAAGCATGTTGTACATATCCAGCATAGATTCAGGAACGTCTTTACCAGAGGTCTTAGCCGCATTGATCAGCTTTGTGACTTGCTTATGCAGAATGGCCATATGCCCCATTTCGACGTTCGATAGTTCATAGAACATTTTAGCTAGTTCGTTATCTACGCCTTTATATTTATTTGCATAGCAAGCATATTCCTCAGCGCCGCAGACTTCATCCTCGATCATCTCTGACAATTTAGCAATGATTTCCATAGATAACTCCTTTAACGACTCGGGGATGGTGCAGGATCCCAATTACTCTAGCCCGATTTATTCTATCGCTAGAAACCCCGAAATGGTTTTATGCCATTTTGAAACAGTATGAATTAACCAGCTGCGAACATAGTGATTACCTCTTGCGGTGTCGGCAAGGTGGGTTCACCAGCGGCATCGTCGCCATACAGTTTCTTCTCAAGAGCTGCAAGCTTGACGGCGTCAGCTTTTGTGCTATCGATCGTAATGCACGCAATCGGCTTATGCCCATCAACATTAACTGGTGTAGTGGAGCACTCCCAAGAGAACGTGATTGCTTCCGGAGAGTCATTGATTGTGGCATACGATCTCTCAGACGGAGATGCTGTGGCGCCATAGATCAGATGAAGCTTATACCCGTAATCATTACCTTTCACGTCATTGCCGACGGTGGAACGATAGCAGAAACCGAATTTAGAACGACCCTGCTGACCAGCCATAACGCCATCGGCAAGGGATACAGATCCATCGCATTCGGCCCATTCGTCTGGATAGGTGTATGCTTCAATTGTGAAACCGAATTCCTCGGCAGAACGAAGAGACAGATACTTGATATCATCTGCGTACAGTGCAGTTTCTTCAGCACCAGACGGAGATTCGGTTACTGCTGTCAAGCCATTCCAGGCAACACCGGTCTTATACGTTTTCTTGTCAGCGTCATAAGGGTACAAGACACCCATCTTATCACCGGTTTCGTACAGTCTTTCGCCGTCTTCGTCCCAAGTGAGCTTAGCCATAGTATATTCCTCCCTTAGTAATAAATTTTGAATATGTCGTGGTTTAGATTATCTGCCGTGAAATGTCTATCGTATATGCATTTGGGAAAATTGTAAGCCATCTTTTCGATTATTTTACTATCCGGATCCGGATCGATTATGGTTACATTGTATCTTCTCTCAAACGTATAAGGCATATCGTTGGCAAATTTGGTATCCCCATCAGCGCGTGAATACACTATGCAAGGATACTCCATTTTAACAGTTTCAGGAGGCTGAAAATAGACGTTTCGACTCCCAAGGATACCGCACAATTCCTCGTGCAATTTAAGCTGTCGGCCCATTATACACACCTCCAACTGTCAGATTTAATCTCGGATAAGAAATGTCAATATTGTTGACTTTCCAATATGCTCCGAGAAATTTAATATAACGGATAGCTGAGAAATGCTCATAGGCAAAAGGATCTGCAACAATGGAGATCTGATTCGTAATGTTTACGTTATCATTCAGCGTTTCGGTTCCCTCCCATCGGCTGGCGGTTCGCGTAAGGTCTCCTCGATACGTACGCTCCTTAACACTTTCTGTCCACACGCCAGGTCTGGTTTCTTCGCTAACCGCAAATCCTATAATTCCGTAGAATTTTGCCATTTTGATTTCCTTCCGTTAAATACTTTACTTAGGCTGCCTTGACTCTGTGCTCGAAGCTGATTGCAGAATACGGCTTGGTCAGGGCGCCAGAAATACGGGTTTCGATCAGGTACTTCTGCTGGTTGTAGTCGATATCAAAGTCGTCGAACATTGATACCTGACCGCCGGCATCAGTACCGATGGTGTAGTCGATCGGATTTACCAGAATACCATCCAGAGAATAATCTTCTTCCTTGGTATCGCCGAGAGCCTCATCCTTAACCTTATGCTTCATGCCTTCCATTACCGGAACAGTAACAATCTTGGAAACACGCATAGCAGTTGCCAGATCAGCGATGGAATTGTACAGCTTTCTGCCAGTAGTATCTTCCAGCAGGAGCATTTCAGTCAATACATCTTCGGTAGTCCAGAATGTAGGATTGCCGGAACCCTTGTATTCCTTACGTGCCTTTACAACTCGCTTGATCAGATCCTTTGCTCTGGACTCGTCTGTAGCTGTTGTGTCGTAAATAGAACGAGCCTTTACAGTATACACGTCGCTGTCAGTCCAGATCGGACGAATATGATCTTCAGATACCTTATCTTCAGCTACAGAGCTACGTCCATCGCCAACGAGAACTGCACGAGCAATTTCCTCATCCAGCATAATACGCATTTCGCCCTTCAGCCAAGCAACAACGTTGAAGTCTGTGATGTCCAGCATATCATCACGATCCAGCTTCTGCTTCTTGTAAATGGTCTGCGGATCGGTGGAACGCTTCAGCAGAGCGATAACTTCTTCCATCTTCTTCTTGCCCTTGATGTAACCCTTTGCACGAGCTTCATCGGCAGTAATGTTTGCGTGGATTGACTTGATACGAGTAAACGGAGCATGCTTTGTAGCGCCCATCAGAGTGCTTACCCATTCGGTCTCACGCTTGATGAAATCCGGGGAATCGCTGATAGCCTTTGCGTCCGGGAACAGCATGTTAATATTTGTAATACCGTACTGGTCTGCATGAGACAGAACAGATTCCTTCAGGGAACCCAGCCGCTTTGCATCTGCAAAGATTTCGCCCATATCGTCGTGAGACAGTACGAACTCCTCGGAATCGTTTTCTGCGTCGAACATGTTGTGCTTCACGTCTTTATCCTCCTTAGTTTCATTTTCTTTGCTAGCAAGCGCCTCGCCAACCAAATAGTTAAGAACCTGCTGCTGCTCTTCAGTCATAGAATCGATTACGTCCTTGACTGTTTTTTCCTTATTCTCAGCCATGATTTTTTCCTCCTTCGAGCTATCAGCATGAATGATCGGACCATCCGGATCCAAATCGATAGCGTATGGCTCGCTGTAAATAAATGCTTCGTTCGTTTCGTTATCAACATCGTCGTGTGCTACGACTTCGTCAATATATGCTCCGGGATTTGAACCGGCCAAGACCAGACTGACTTCACGAATCGCGCCATGAACTACATCTGAACCAACTTTCTTGATATGATTAGCCCAAATGGACAGTCCGTTTATATCCCCGTGCTTTACCAGCTGCTTGGCGTATTCGCCGTTATCTGTGTCATTGAACAGGCCGTAAGCATAAACACCGTCAGCTCTATTTTCAAGCAGACACTTACCCAGTACATTCTTAGGCTCTTTATGCTGGTGAGCCCAAACCATAGGTACTACCATTCCGTCACAGTCTTTAAACGCGCCATGACGAATAGTTACGCCGTCGTTGCATCTGCGATCGTTTCGAGTCGCATAGCCGCCGAAGTCGTATTTAGCAAAATCTTCTGCCATTTTGAATCACCTACATTCTATTTCTATTGTATTCTTCTTTTGCTTGATCGATGAGTTTTTTTATCGCATCGCCGACTCGTTTCTTGTCTTCGTCGCTAAGACGTTTTATACGTTTAGAAATAGATTCAGCTATTTCTTTTCGTAATTCTTCGGCCCGGGCTTTCATCTCGTCGCGCTGGATCTCAGTCACCGTTCGCTTGCTTTCAGACGTCGACTTTCTCGAAACACTAGTAGTTGAGGTATTCTTAACGCCGGTTGTTCGACCCTTCAAGACGCGTTTCTGCATGTAATACTCATGCGCCTTAACCGGATCGTAATATTCCGAAGCGTAATGATAAATCTCGTCATCATTCGGCATTGCTATCACCCGTTTCTTTATCGCTCAGGATTCCGTCAATGTCATTTTGAAGTTGCTCAAGCACGCTATTAACGTCATCTGTTCCGTCACCAGTCATTTTGGCCTCGCCATTATTAGCAATGTTCTTATTAACCAGTTCATCAGCTCTAGGCTTTGGACTCGGCTTGTAACCGATGATGGCTCTGAACTCGTTCGAAGACAGGATTTCGTTACGAGTAAATCTGTCTGCCAGATCCGCAAGCTGTGTAGTAGGTACGAGCTTAAACGGATCTCTGAAGAACTCGATAGAATGTCCTTGAGACCTAGCTGTCTTGGTCAGCCACTTGCGTTTCATCTCGATCGTGATAACTGAGAGAAAAGGTTCAATAACGCGGTTATAGTAATTAAGCATGGTCTGCTCGTTTGCCGTTCCGTCGAAAATTGTCTTGTCCATTCCAAGCTGCCCGAATAGCATATTCGTCAAATACTCAATCTGGGACATGAGATTATTCTCAAGAGAGCGGTTAAGCTGAATGACTCGCTCAGTGCCGTCAGTATAGGCGATGCCATACTTGGAGTTAGCGAGCTGATCCTCAATCATTTGCTTACGGCGATTAGCCTGCTGTTCCTGAGCTTTGGTCTTGATTGTGTACGGAAGCTGAATGATCAAATCCAACTTACTCGACCCAGACTGATCATCGATAGCGTCCAGCAAATTCAATTTTCGAATCAGCCGTTTAAGAATACCATTCGGCTCGTTCATAACCGAGTAAAATGGATTCTCAAGAAGAACACAGCATTTTTTTGCAACTCGTAGATTCTTATGCTGACAACTTCTGTCATCATAAATATTCACCGTCACGTAATCTGCAGACCACTGAACAACTCTGCCAACGCGCATACTGTAAATATTATACGAATCGTTGGTATTTGGATCGACGTCACTTTCGTATGGAACTACCGCAACGCATCCTTCGTCGCACATGGACATTACCATATCCTGGACGAAAGCACGATACGTCTGGTCCTTATTGGGGGATAGGGTTAGACAATCGTTTAAGCTGTCTGTTATAGTCTCAACGAAATTACCGTTTACGTCTACCTTGACGTGTTCCATTTTGATCGATGCGACGTCAAGTGCAATTCGATTATAGATCGACATGATAATAGAACGTTCGTTGTTAATGAAACGACGTGTTCTATCGGGTTTTGACGAAGACACAATTGAACCTGTGCTAGCGTCAAGTTTTTTGTATTCGTCTGTGGGATCTCTGCTAAAGAAAGCATTCCACAGCCTCTTTCCTAAGCCCATAGAGACCCTCCTTTTATTCGTAACTATCTTTGTGAATCTTGAAAGCGACAAACGCATCAATCAATGCTGATACGTTATCGATCTTTTGCTCGTAGCGTTTCTTTAGAAGCTTACGATTTCCGTTAGTATCTTCAAGCGTGATACAATTACCCATGCAATATGTCATGAGACTTTCGTCATGAAGCAAGCATTGATCCTCAGCCATTTTCTTAATCTCGCCAAGCGGAACACTTTCTGTTTTAGCACCCTGGATTACTTTCTCAACGCCATATGGGCTGTTTTCCTTGCACCAACGCTCTACAAAATATTGTGCATTATACGGGTCGTAACCAAAGCTACGAATCTCGTAACTGCATGAACGTATATGCCGATCGAGATCGTCGAAGACGTTGTCAATGTCCAGCACTGATCCGTTCATAACCACCAGAGTTCCTTCTTTCATGAATTCCTCGTACTTTGCTCTCATCGCCAGAGGAAGTTTGAACAACGTACGCTCCGTTATGTAGCTTCGCACCTTGCATGCAAACGTGCCATCCGGTAATGGAAATAAAAACGTGAATGCACAAAAGTCATCGCCTTGGGATAGATCGGCTCCCAGAGAACAAGGCATGCCCCAGTAAGATCTTTTTCGTGTTGGCAAGGTTTCCTCATAGGTGAAGAAATATGTATAACCCTCCATGGGCAATCCAAAACGCTTTGCCAAGATATCATTTCTGGCAGATGGATTCTGCTCGGCTTTTTCGACTGCTTGCTGATAGACCTCGTATGTTACAGTCTTGCCTAAATTCGGGTTGGCTTTTACCCACATAGCAGGATCGGCTACTTCTTTCACGTCGTCCAGCTTATACCACCAGATAGACACATGCGGATTGACGTATTCACCTTTAAGAATCTTCATCAATTCCATTTTGATTGAATCGCCAGGTCCATTTCGAACTGTACCCTCCGAGCTCGATGCTACGATCAAATAGTCCTCATTCTTAGAGGCACCCTGTTCGATTGCTTCAACGACATCTTCTCGAATGTCACCGGAGAGCCATTCGTCAACGGTTGCAAGTATACAGCGCATGCCCTGAAGCTTGTCAATTGACATTGGCTTGACTTCAAGAAGACTATTAGTAAACAGATTTTCAATACCTTTCTTCGTGGCCGCAAGTTTTACGCCCTCCGGAGAACGAGTATTGTGCACTGATCCCTGAGTATAGAATTTAAACAGAGGTCCTGGTGCTCTTGTAATAGCAGTCCTGAATGGCGCCATTACTTCATCTGCCTGTCTCATTGTTGGGGCTGTTGTGATCTGTGACGTAGTTTGAGTGTTGACCGTAAGCTGATAGGCATGATGAGTTTCATCATAAACTGACTTAGCCGCGCCACGAGCAATAATCAGATACTGCTTATTGATGAGACGTTTCTTGATACGCTTGGTTACGTAATGACCGCCTTGATGATCTTCGCTCGGCTCATAGACACTTCTCTCGACAAAATAATACCACCCGTAAACATCTTCAGCCCAAAGCTTAAACGTGTCAAGTAGCCTCATCGGAGATCCGTCCGTTAGAGTCAATTCGTTTTCACAAAACTTAATGTAACCCTCAACTGCTTGGTCGTCGTAGTAAAAATTCGGATTGGCGATGTTATCATCTATGCGATTCATTTGCATAGAGATTTCTCGGTTAACAGGGATCTCACCGAGTAATACGGCTTTACGAAATTCCCCATAATAGCGAGGCGTTGCTGTGTTACTTAGTGACATTTGTTACTCCTTATTTCTTCTTTTTCTTGTGATAAGGCAGCCCAGAATACGGTTGACTTCCATACTCGTCATATAGGTTTTGAACATGCTCATCGACAACCGACTCATGATATGCGTTCCATGCTTCTCGTCTTTTCGCGGCTTCTTCAGCTTCTTTATTTATCTGTTCCTGTTCTTCTTTAGCCTTAGCATCAGCTTTCTCTTTTTCTTTTTTAGCCTTAGCATCAGCTTTCTCTTTTTCTTTTTTAGCTTGCGCTTCTTCTGCAGCTTTTTTTGCAGCTTCTTCTGCAGCTTTCTGTTTGTCTGCCATTTTTTTAATTTGGGCTTCGGTGTTCATACGCTTTACAGCCGCTGCTTTTTGCTCGGGCGTTAGTGATGCTCGTTTCGCCCATAAGTCTTTAGCAGATGCCGTATTTACAAATTTAGCAGCTGCATCGATTTTCTTCTGTCCAAACTTAATATCCGTTAGCCCCAACGCATTCGTAACTTTAGTCACTTTTTCAACAGAATCGTAAACGGATGCTACCGTTCCAGCTACTTTAGCAAGCCGTTTAGCAAATTTTTCTCCGGCACCAACTTTGCTAGTATCTAGTCTGTCGATTCGGGCTTTAACATCCAAACGCTGAAAAGCTTCATTTAATTCAGCAACCGTCAATTCTCCGCTACGACGCAAAATATCTTCTTTTGATCCCGTTCGAATCACTTCGTCAATGGGTTTTTCCTTTGGTTGGTTTTTCTCCAAGTTTTTTTTCTTAGATTCTAACTTGGACGACATTTTTTTAAATTTAGAAGATGCTTTTTTTAAAGAGGAAGATAATGCCTCGTATTCTTTAAGTTCCTTCTCTGTAGCTGTTCCGTTTTTCTTCTTTTTCGCCAGCTGCATGTAGCGACTCTTAGACTGGTTAACGTTATTGCCAAGTTTACTTACTTTTCGTTCGATCCTGCCAAGTTTCTTCCGTCCGAGTGTAGTCAATGTACCATCTGGATTCTGATAACGACGCATACCCCACTTTTGACCTCTAACACCGTGGTGTTCGATTACTGAGTCGTAGTGGATTCCGTAGTATTCTGCCATTTTGAATCACCTACCTTCTTCACGTACTTGACCGAAGATACGCCAAGGATTGCACCGAGGGCAGTATCAATTGCAACGATTGTGCCAGTGATCTGCTCCCCATATGGAATTCCCCAGATCATAGAAATGGCGGAGAACAGAGTGGCGATTGCTGGACATACTACGAGAGCAATCCATTTAAGAATGTCATATACTTTGTTAGACATGGTTTCACCCTCTTTCGCTATTCTTCTCATCCATCTCTGCAGCTTCTTCTGGACTGATGATTCGCAATTGTGCACAGGCATTATACCCTATTTCGCAATCGCCATTTCCTCCCATCTCTCGATAAGGACGATATAGATACTCTAAAGTTTGTTTTTCTCTGAGAGTAATTGCGCCTCTGCGAATACATTTGTCTGTCAAGACCATAATCTGATAATGACCGAGTCCAAGCAGCATTTTGGATGAGACGAGTTCGTCACTTTTCTTTTTGTCTTTTCTGTTAATCAAAAATTGAACGAACGACAATACTCCCGAAGAGGTTAACGCCGTAATCACAGCGACAATTATAGATCTCATTTCAGGGCTCATCTACTTCCTCCAATCTAGGATCAACTTCGACATTCATTCTCCACTCCAGCTCTTTAATTTCGTCTTTCATTGACTGTTGTGTAAATGAGTTGGACGGGGGGTCGAAAACTAGTTTGACTTTCAAGTAAATATACGTCTTAACTTCGCTAAGGATAGCCTCGTCTTTACCAAGAAAATCATTCCAGGTTTCATCCAATCCCGTAATAGTGAATCCAATAGCACCTACACCGAGCTGATTTAGGATTCGTAATGCCGAATTTATATGGACGATCAAATCTGTGTCGAAACCAGTGAAACCGTCGTCCTCGACTCCACCTATCATTTTCTTAATTGTTCTTAGAATGCTGTCCACGACTGTTACCTCCGTTAAACTGGAGACAGTCGGAATTAGCATAACCTTTCAAACCGTGCTCTGAAACTATTTTGAATAAGTGTTTATCATCCCAGCTCCAAGCTTCGTCATCAGTGTTAACTTCTACGGTTTCATTCATTTTGATTTCGCCGCACGTTACATCGGACAGCTCGGTATCGGACGGATCAGCACGGAGTGACATGGCTTTGCATCCGACGATCTTAGCTTTCTTCATCTTATCACTTCCAGAGACATGTATCTCCAGGTTTTCTTTCACCGTTGGGGATACTAAGTTTATTGTCTGTTCCGTAATGTATTATGTTGTGCGTATGAAAACACGTTAATATTAAATTGTCCAAATCGAATAGCTTGTCGGAGCCCTCTTCGATATCGTCTATGGTAATTGGGACGATGTGGTGAATAATCGGCCTCTCGTAAATTATATAGCCGTCCACACCCAAATCACAACCCATATCCCGAACAATTACTTTCTGTCTTGTAAGTTTCCATTGACGGGAGCGATAGAGTTCTTGATTAACGTACCGCTCTGCGCCAAACGTCTCGTAAGACACTTTACTATTGGTTCTTAGATACTCTAGTCGTTCTTCAAAAGATGGAAGAGTTATGAGCTCGCGATACGTTTTCACTGCTCGTCTCCTCCGTGACCTGAGTATTCCCTCATAGCGCTCAACGCGTTTTCATACAATTCCTTAATTTCGGCAGCTGACTCGAGCGCCTCCGTCTTAGCCTTAAGCAATTTCTTTTGCTCTTCCATCATTTCTTTTTCGAGACGTTCTTTGGTCGAGCCAAGTTTAAGATAATGCGTGATAACTTGAGACGAGGCCGTTCCTTCCATGAGCTGTTTTTCAGCTAGATCAACCGCGAGTGCAATCATCTGATTCTCTCTTGCTTCTACGGACATTGCGGTTCTTCGTTTTCTAGTTTCACTCATATGATCTCACAACTTTCTCTCGCTATCGCGTGTACTTTATTCAGTGTGCAAATATCCTTACGCTTGGTTAAATGTAATTTTTGGAGGTATACATCTTACGCAATGGAAAGGAGTCCCGAAGAATCGGTTTTTGGAGGCAACCCAATGGCAAAGGAGATCGTAAATGCCTATAGGATACTTGCACACTCGATAAAGTACACGCGGTTAACGTGTACTTAGACAGATTAAAGCTCTGCCTTGCTTTTCATTTTGTTTTAGTCAAGTTTAACAGCATAGCCTGCTACGTGTGTGACTGTTCCGGCAACACCGGAAGAAGTTACGCCATAAGCCGGACTGTTGACATAACACGGAACAGCAATATATCTTGTTGTCTCAATATGCACAGTGACAAGAGCATTAGCTACGGTCGTAACTGTTGCTACGGCCTCAGGCATTGCAACTCCATCTTTAGTCATCTGGATGACCGCAGTGCCAGCAGCTGTGGGATTAAGCGTAACGTCAAAACCAATCCGATACAAACCGGAAGCCTTAACATTGAACCCACTGGACTGCGCATTGATACACTTGCCTGTCGAGGTTACCTCTCCGCCAAGGATTGACAAAGTTGTAACCGCTTCAGTTACAGTCTGATTGCTGTTGGTATAGGTTGTAGAACAGGATCTTACGTTGCAACCACAATTGTTACACATTCATATCCCCTCCTTAACAACCAGAGCAGCAACCTCCGCAGAACGGAGACATGCCAGCGTTGTAGGTAAAACCGTTCGGATACCGTACGACGTTGTTCATCTGCTGAGCCAACTGCAGCTGGGAAATCTGAGCCTGCTGTGCCGCAATTGTCTGCTCCAGCTGGTTCTTCTCCATTGCTGCGAACTTAGCATCGATGTTGGCGTTGATCGAGGCTGTGTTAATAGCCTGATTATAGTTTACGCCATCGATAGCTCGCTGTGTTGTACAGCAACACTGAGCCATCTGAGAAGACAGATCAGACTGAGCAGAGGATACCTGCTGAGCAAGATTTGCCTGGCTCAAAGCCACTTCCTTGCCAAGCTGACCTACATTTCTCTGCATCTCATAGCCAAGATTACAAATACCATTACCAAGGATCTGAGTCTGCTGCTGGTTCTGATCACTCAGTCGACCAACCTGATTCTGCAGATCATTGAAGTTCATGGCATTACACAGTCCAGCTTCAGTTACCGGCTCACCATTACAGTTGGCATTTCGATTATTCCAGCCGCCCATTCCGAACATGAACAGAAACAGAATAATGATCCACCATGCGCCACCGCCAAAAACCGTCGTAATCGTTGTTCTTGGACGCAGCCGCAATATCGGACAGAGAGTACGTGTTTTCCATAAATGTACCTTCTTTCATAGAATATATGTCATAGAGGTCTGCGCACTACCTCGCTAACATCTACTTAAAAAATGCCTGCATCAGTGAAGCCTGCTGTTTCAATTGCTCAAACTGAGCCTGAGACATTTGGCCATTTGCGAGCATTTGCTTTACAATAGCTTCTGGGTTCTTGCCCTGCATTGTTTTCTTGAATTCAGCGAACTGAGCCATCATTTGCATTGGATTGCTGCTGGCCATTGTTCCGCTGTTTTGGGTTGCGTTGCTTAGCATCGCGAGAACCGGATTCAGTTGGTTCATAAATATACTCCTCCAATCTAGCTAATCTCTGCTCAATAGATGAGAGCATTGTCTGCTGCTGATCTTGATGCGGAGAAATATCGAATGCACTTACTGTTTTGTACCCAGCGCCATCCGTTGAAGCCAGCCAAAGCACTGGAGCCGTTTCGTCAAGCAGTAAAACCTGACTGTTCGGACCCATTTGAAAGGCTTCGGCTCCGTTTCTGCCATTCACTTTCACAATATCGTAGTGCGGCAGTTGCTGGTTCTGATAACTTGTGTTCATTCCGTTGCCAAAAGGCGACTGAAAAGAGTAATTTGGCATTCCATACATGGGGTTTTGCATAATATCCAGATCCTTTCCATTGTTTGTTGCCTACTTCTGGAGACTTTTGCCCGAGAATGTTTTTCAAAAATATCACTTCGGAGAATTTTTGAGGAGATCGGAAGG
>OGMT01000566.1_pt1 | contig 26032 bp, 19 predicted proteins | sample 1573271 | NCBI WGS metagenome assembly OGMT01 (sample SAMEA2582000, study PRJEB24529) | metagenome | biome: Human gut stool | place: China | collected 2011 | reverse complement strand
CGCCGCGCTGGAGTCGTTTGACGAGAGCACGCGGACATATACCTGGCAGGTGCTCAGCGAACAGGTCACGCTGGCCCTGACACCCACGGCAGAGGGCTATACGCTCTTTGCCGACGGTGAAGACGTCACGCAGACGGGCGGCTGCACGCTTTCCATCGATGAAACGGAGAAAAGCGTATCCATCGAGGTGCGGGCCGGAGGCGAAGCGACACAGTATACGTTGGTTCTGAAAAAAACAAACAGCTGTACCGTTCGCATTCCGGTCGAATCCGCAGATGTTGACCTGACGGTCTGCGATGCAAGCGGACAGATCTTCAAGGGTGTCTATGTCGCGGCTGCAAATCAGTACCGGTTCACGCTGGTTCCCGGTATGCAGTATACCTACACGGCGACAAAGGATACGTATTATCATGCAACGGGCAGCTTTACGGCCAAGGACGGCCCGCTGTCAAAGGTCACTGTGCAGACCGGCGACTGGCTGACAGAGCTGGCTCTGAGCAAGGACAACCTGACGTCCAGCAAGGGCAATATTCCGCTCGACCAGACCTTTGACCCGGCCAGCCATGCCTATACGGCGGCTGTGGCCGATACGCCCGCCGCAGTCTATCTCTGCATCAACGGCGATATCCAGACGGGCAGCACTGCCTTCCTCGCGCAGTACCGCACCATCACCAACACCGCGCAGGACGACCAGCTGCTTGAGACGCAGATCACCTCCGCCCAGCTCGGAACGCCTGTGTTCCTGCGGAACCTGCTTCTGAACCAGAACGGACGCGGCAATACGCTCACGATCCGCTGCCAGCGCACCGCCGGGAGCGTCACCTACTATCAGGAGTATATCGTCACGCTCCGGCGCACGCTCTCGCTGCGCGATCTTTCACTTGCCTGCGCCGGGCAGGCGCAGACGCTCACGTACGGCGGCGGCACGGGCTATTCTGCTGCGGTGTGGGACTATACCGTCACCGTGCCCGCGGCTGCACAGACGCTTTCCGTCTGCGCAGAGGTCTATCCTGCGGATGCCGCCTGCTACCGCGATAACGGCAGCACCGGCTATCGCGTCTGGATGGACGGACAGGAGCTGACGCCCGGCGCGGCTGCCGATGTGCAGCTGAACGGCACGGCGGAGCCGGAGACTATCACGCTGACGCTGACGAATGACTTTGCGGGCGAAGAAACGGCTTCGGAGTACCGGCTCCAGGTGCAAAAGGCGCAGCCGGTCCTCTTCACGCCGCAGCTGACGCCCACGGACGCGCTGATGTTTGTCTGCGATACGCTCTCCAAAACACGCGTCTGGCCGGATGTAGACGGCGCGTATGGGCTGTTTGACGGCTATACCTATCAGTACCTGCTGACCTGCCCCGGCTATGCGGGCCGGAGCGGGACCATCGAACCGTCGCACAGCGCATCCGGTGCGCTCGTTCTGAAAATCGACGAGGACGCTGTTGTCGTTACGGGCGGCGCGGCCCGCGCCGCAATGACCCTCAGCGCTGCGCAGAAGAACGAAACGCTGCGGCAGCTTCCCGCCGAATGGGCCGATTTCCGCGGAACGAGCTATGACGCCAATGGCACGCCCGGCGGCACCGCAGGCAGCAACAACGCCGTCGTATCTATCCAGATGCCGGTGGATGCCGACGCGTCCACGCTTTACTGGTCGAATGCGATCGGCAGCGGCATAGACAGCGGCTCGACCGGCTGCCCGCTGCTGGTGGACGGCGTTCTGATCGTCTGTGCGGGGGATATGATCTGCCGCGTCGACCCGGTTTCCGGCGAGATCCTGACGAAGGCCAAAATGGATCGCGCGTCGAGCTTTTCCATCACGCCTCCGGCCTATGCCAATGGCATGGTGTTCGTCGGACTTTCCGACGGTACGATCCAGGCGTTCAACGCCGAAACGCTGCAATCGCTCTGGATCTACCATGACCCGCTCGAGGGCCAGCCGAACAGCCCGATCACCGTCTGCGGCGACTATCTCTACACCGGCTTCTGGCGCAGCGAGGAATCTCCCGCAAACTTTGTCTGCCTGTCCATCACGGACGAGGACCCGGCGCGCACGGATGAAGAAAAGACCGCCTGCTGGTATTGGACGACGCCAGGCGGCTATTACTGGGCAGGCGCGTATGCCTGCGAGGACTATGTTCTGGTCGGCACGGACGACGGCGCGGACGGAAGCAAGTCCATGACCGGGAGCCTTCTGATGCTCGACGCGAAGACCGGACGACTGCTCGACAAATGGGACGGCCTCTGCGGTGACGTGCGCAGCACGATCTGCTATGATAAAGCGACCGATGCCTTCTGTTTTACCACGAAGGGCGGCTGGCTCTGCAGCGTAAAAACCGGGAAAACGTCCGACGGCTGGCAGCTGCGGACAGGCAGCAAGTGGACGCTGAAGCTGGAAAACGGCACGAGCACCGCGCAGGCCATGAGCACCTCAACGCCGGTGGTGTACAATGGCCGTGCCTACATCGGCGTCAGAGGTACGGCGCAGTTCAGCGAGTACGGCGGCCACAGTCTTACAGTTGTGGATCTTGCGTCGCACACGATCGCCTACCGCGTCCAGACGCAGGGCTATCCGCAGACCTCCGGCATTCTCACGACGGCCTATGAAGAGACGACCGGCTATGTCTATGTCTATTTCGTCGACAATTATACGCCCGGCAAGCTCCGCGTCCTGCGGGACAAGGCAGGGCAGACGCGTGCAGACTATGTCACGGAGGAATCCGGCGTGGATACGCCCTATGTCCTCTTTACGCCCAGCGGAAAGGACGCGCAGTATGCAATCTGCTCGCCGGTCGTGGATTCCTATGGCGTGATGTATTTCAAGAACGACAGCGCGAAGCTCATGGCCTTCGGGCCGTCGGTCACGCTGGAAATTACCCGTCAGCCGGATAAAACGCAGTATCGGGCCGGTGAGGTCTTCGACCCTGCCGGTATGCAGGTCGATCTCGTCTATGCGAACGGCCTGCGGCGGGACGTGACAAAGTATGTCCAGTGGTCGGAGGACCCGCTTACGGAGGAGGATGCGGCAATCGACATCCGCTTCCCCTATGTCCGGTACCACGATCAGGACAGCGAGGAGTCCGGCCGTCTCACAAACGTCAAAACGCAGACGCCGACCGCGTCCGTCAGGCTGACGGTCGAACCCGGAACGGTGGAAAACGGCCGGATCGGCATGCTGACCTGGGCCTATGATATCAAAACCGGCTCGCTTACGATCAGCGGCGAATTTGAAAATGGCCAGAAGCTGGCCGTGGCCTATTATGATCAGAATGGACGCATGGTGCAGGTAAAGCTGCTGACGCAGGCACAGACGCTTGCGGCAGTTGAAAGCGGCGCGCGGATCCGCCTGTTCCTGCTGGATCAGGATAACCAGCCGGTCTGCCGGGCCATGACGGTAAAGAGGTAACAGCATGAAAAGAATACGAGCGGTTGCGCTGCTTCTGGCGCTGTGCCTGCTCCTGTCCGCCTGTGGCGGCACGCAGACGCCGCTGGAACGGACGGCAAAGCACCTGAAATCAGCGGTGCCGGAGCCGGGCTTCGGTTCGCTGGACGGCGACTGGATCGTGTTTGGTCTGGCGCGTGCCGGGGCAGATCTGTCGGACGGATATTTTGACCGGTATTATACGGCGGTCGAAGCCGCCGTGCAGGCGGCAGACGGAACCCTCGACGAGAACCGGTATACCGAGTATTCCCGCCTGATCCTTGCCCTCACGGCGATCGGGCGCGACCCGCAAAACGTCGGCGGCTATGATCTGCTCCTGCCGCTGGCAGACCTCGAAAAGACGACGGCACAGGGCGTCAACGGCGCGGCGTTCGCGCTGCTGGCGCTGGACTGCGGCGGCTATGAGATCCCGCAGAATTCCGCAGCCGCCGTGCAGGCGACGCGCGACGGCTATGTCGACGCAATTCTGACCCGGCAGAATGCCGACGGCGGCTGGAGTCTCGGCGGTGGCGCGTCAGATCCCGATCTGACCGCCATGGCCCTGCAGGCGCTTGCCCGCTACCGCAGCCGCGCGGACGTGTCCGCGGCAGTAGAAGCCGGGCTTTCCTGTCTGTCGCAGATGCAGGAGGGAAACGGCGCGTTTTCCTCCTGGGGCACAGAGAGCAGCGAGTCGGTCAGTCAGGTGCTCACAGCACTGACGGAGCTTGGCCGCTCGCTGGATGACGCGCGTTTTGTGAAGAACGGGCAGACGCTGGAGGACGTGCTCCTGCGCTTCGCGCAGGACGACGGCAGCTTCGCCCATACGCCGGAGGACGGAGGCAACCTGCTTGCTACCACGCAGGCGTTCTACGCCCTCACCGCTCTCCAGCGCGCCCGCGACGGAAAACCCACCCTCTACGATATGTCAGACGTTACGCCCTGAAAGCCTGCACCCCAATCCTCACCCTGCCGCACGGCAAGGTGAGGATTTTCGCGTTTTACAGCACGCACCAGACACTTTCCCTGTACACAGACACCGATCTGTGCTATAATCATCAAATAAAACTGGACGATCAGGAGGCAGAACTATGATTCCGACCAGAGAGCAGGCATGGAACCTGCTGTGTGAATATAATGAGGGTGAATTCCACCGCCTGCACGCGCGTATCGTGGGCGATGTGATGCGGTATTTTGCTGTCCAGCTTGGCTATGCCGATGAGGCGGACTTCTGGCAGACCGTCGGTATCCTGCACGATCTGGATTTTGAGCAGTATCCCGACCAGCACTGCACGAAGGAGGCGCAGATCCTGCGCGAGCGCGGCGTGGACGAGCGCCTTGTCCATGCGGTCGTCAGCCACGGCTATCTGCTCACCGTCGACGTGCAGCCGGAGCACCAGATGGAAAAGGTGCTCTACGCCACGGACGAGCTGACCGGCCTTATCGGCGCAGTCGTGCGGATGCTGCCGACAAAAAGCGTGCAGGACCTTCAGCTCAAGTCGCTCAAAAAGAAGTTCAAGGATAAAAAGTTCGCCGCAGGCTGCTCACGCGAGGTCATTGAGCGCGGCGCGGATATGCTCGGCTGGAGCCTTGACGAGCTGATGGAGCGCACGATCACCGCCATGCAGGCGTCCCCGGCTGCCAATGGAAACTGAAAAGGTACTGGTCGCCATGTCCGGCGGCGTGGATTCCTCCGTCGCGGCCAAGCTGCTGACGGACGCAGGCTTCTCCTGCATCGGCTGCACGATGAAGCTCTATGATAATGAAGACGCGGGCATTCCGAAGGCCAACACCTGCTGCTCGCTCGACGATGTCGAGGACGCGCGCAGCGTGGCCTACCGCCTCGGTATGCCGTATTATGTCTTCAACCTCAAGGACAAATTCGCCGAGTGCGTTATCGACCGCTTTGTGGACGCCTATGAGCACGGCATTACGCCGAACCCCTGCATCGACTGCAACCGCTATCTGAAATTCGACAAGCTGTTTGAGCGCGCCGATATCATGGGCTGCCGCTATATCGCCACCGGGCACTATGCCCGCATCGAGCGGGAAGGGGAGAAGTACGTCCTCAAAAAGGCCCTCGACGAGACGAAGGACCAGAGCTACGTGCTCTACGATCTGACACAGGAGACGCTTGCGCGGGTCAAGTTCCCGCTTGGCAGCCTGCGCAAGACCGAAGCGCGTGAAATTGCCGCCGAAGCCGGCCTGATCAACGCCCGCAAGCACGACAGTCAGGACATCTGCTTTGTCCCGGACGGCGATTACGCGAAGGTCATCGAGAGCCGCACCGGCAAAACGCCAGAACCCGGCCCGTTCCTCGACCTGAACGGCAATGTCGTCGGCACCCACCGCGGCATTATCCACTATACCGTCGGCCAGCGCCGGGGCCTGCGGATGCCGTCGGACGGCAAAATTTATGTCGTGAAGATCCTGCCGGAGCGGAACGCTGTCGTCGTCGGCCCGAACGAGGCGCTGTTTACAAGAGAATGCCTCGTGCCCGGTATGCACTGGATCTCCAGCGAAGCGCCCGCGCTTCCGTTCCGGTGCAGCGCAAAAACGCGCTACCGCCAGCCGGAGCAGCCCTGCACGGTCTATCCGGCAGGGGAGGCAGGCGTCCGCCTCGTCTTCGACGAGCCGCTGCGCGCCATCACGCCCGGCCAGTCCGCCGTGCTCTATGATGGCGATACCGTCCTTGGCGGCGGTATCATCGCAAGGGAGGAATCCGTATGCTGATCTCATCCATGGGCCGCTACGCGGTTCTGATCCTGCTGGATCTGGCGGAGCATCGCGGCGGCTTTGTCCCAGTGCGGCAGATCGCCGAGCGGCAGGAGCTGTCGCAGAAGTATCTTGAGCGCATCCTGCGCACGCTGGCAGAGCACGGACTGGTCGAGGGAACGCACGGCAAGGGCGGCGGCTACCGCCTGACGCGCGAACCGTCCGACTATTCCATCGGCGAGATCATCCGCGCGGCGGACGGCTCCCTGTCCTGCCTCGGCACGAACGTACAGCTGACGCGCTGCGAGGTATCCTCCGGCCTGTCCGCCGTCTGGAACCGGCTCGACAAACAAATCGCCGCCTGTCTCGACGCCATCCCCCTTTCCACCCTGGCCACCGCCGACGCAGCGGATGAATATGTGATCTGACTGATTTTAGCGCAGCACCCAGCGGCCTCTCCACCGGGGAAGCCGCTGGTGCATACGTTTTCTGCTTCTTAACAGACCCTTAACATACCGGCTGTTTTCTTTTATGCTATTATATACTGGGTGAGGATCGATGGATATGACACGATATACAAAGGATCAGACCTTACGCGGGCGGCTGCGGCAGATATTCCTGTTTTCCTGGCGCGACTGTGCCGTGTGCGTCGGCATTCTGGCAGCGGCGGCGCTGCTGTGCGCGCTGCTGCGGATGATCGACTCGTCCGACGTGTATGTCGCGCTGATCTTCGAATGCGCGGTCGTGCTCGTCTCGCGTTTCACCGACGGGTACCTGTTTGGCCTGCTTGCTTCGGTGATCGGCGTCGTCGGCGTGAACTGGATCTTTACATACCCCTATATGCAGCTCAATTTTACCATTTCCGGCTATCCGCTGACCTTCCTTGTCATGCTGGCCGTCTCCGTCGTGGTCGGCACGCTGACCACCCAGATCAAGCAGCAGGAAAAGCTCCGTGCGGAAGCGGAAAGAGAAAAAATGCGCGGCAATCTCCTGCGGGCCGTCTCTCACGATATCCGTACGCCCCTGACCGCCATCGTCGGCGGCATCGACGCGATTCTGGAAAACGGCAGTCAGATCTCACCGGAAACCAGCAGAGATCTGCTGGAAAATATGCGCGACGAATCCAACTGGCTCATCGGCGTGGTGGAAAATCTGCTGTCCGTCACGCGTATGTCCGGCGCTTCGAATATCAAAAAGGAGCTGGAGGCGGGAGAAGAGGTTCTCGGCGCAGCCTCCATGAAATTCAAGCGGCACTATCCCGCGGTCGAGGTCAGCATCACCGCGCCCGATACGCTGCTTATGATCCCGATGGATATCATTCTCATTGAGCAGGTGCTGATCAATCTGATGGAAAATGCCGTCCAGCATGGCAAAACGACCACAAGGATCGAGCTGCGCTTGTCGAGCGCCGGCGGCCTTGCTGTTTTCGAGGTCGCGGACAACGGCTGCGGCATCGAGAAGGAGCTTCTGCCGCACCTGTTCGAGGGCTATCTCACCCGCGATCAGGAGGAGATCTCCGACCAGCGGCGCAATATGGGCATCGGCCTGTCTGTATGTATGTCCATCGTGCAGGCGCACGGCGGTACGATGCGTGCGGAAAACCGGAAAAAAGGCGGCGCTCTGCTGCAATTTTCATTGCCATTGGAGGAAAACAGCCATGAACATCAGAGATAAGGTTCTTCTGGTCGAGGACGAGCGGACCATCCGCAGCTTTATGCAGGCGATCCTGACGGCAAACGGCTACGACGTGCTTATGGCCGGCACGGGTGCGATGGCGAATACCATGATCGCATCGCACTGTCCGGATATCATCATTCTCGACCTCGGCCTGCCGGATATGGACGGCATGACGATCCTGAGAAACGTCCGGAAATGGTCGAAAGTCCCCATTCTGGTCGTCTCCGCCCGCAGCCACGAGCGCGACAAGGTCGAAGCCCTCGACGCAGGCGCGGACGATTATCTGACCAAGCCCTTCGGCACGGAGGAGCTGCTTGCGCGCATCCGCGTCGCCGTCCGCCACACCCGGACGCCGGAAGGCGCAGCCGCCGTCGCCAATTCCGGCGTGTTCACCGCCGGAGAGCTGACCATCGACTACGATAAGCACCGCGTTTATATCGCGGGCCGCGACGCCAATCTCACGCAGAACGAATATAAGCTGGTTGCGCTGCTCGGCCTGCACGCGGGCAAGGTCCTGACATATGATTATCTCATCAAGGAGCTCTGGGGCCCCAGCGCCCGCAGCGACAACCAGATTCTGCGCGTCAATATGGCAAACATCCGCCGCAAGATCGAAAAAAACCCCGCCCAGCCTGCTTACATCTTCACAGAATCCGGCGTCGGCTACCGCATGGTCGAGGGGGATTGAGCGTTCTGCCGCCGCTTTCTGTGCTGCTGTTCCGCTTGCATTTTTCCTGAAACTGTGGTATGAAAGAAGAAAACCAATCAGGAGGGATTCCCTATGAAAGTCATGCTTGTAAACGGCAGTCCGCATGAGCACGGCTGCACCGATGCTGCGCTGCGCGAGGTCGCTTCCGCGCTGAACGCGGACGGAATCGATACCGAAATTTTCTGGATCGGCAATACGCCCATCGGCGGATGCATCGCCTGCGGCGGCTGCTCCAAGGCAGGCAAATGCGTCTTCGGCGGTTCGGTCAACGACTTTGCCGAAAAGGCAAAGGACGCGGACGGCTTTGTGTTCGGCACGCCGGTCCACTACGCGGCGGCCTCCGGCAATATGACCGCGTTCATGGACCGCCTGTTCTATTCTGCGCCGAAGGAAGCGTTCTGTCGCAAGCCCGCCGCCGTCATTACCTCCGCCCGCCGCGCAGGCACCACGGCCGCGTACGAGCAGCTGCTCAAATACCCCGGCATCACGGAAATGCCCATCGTTTCCTCCTGCTATTGGAACAATGTCCACGGCTCCAGGGCCGAAGACATCCAGCAGGACGAGGAGGGCGTGCGCATCATGCGCGTTTTGGGGCACAATATGGCCTGGCTCCTGCGCTGTATCGAGGCAGGCAAGGCCGCAGGCGTTCCGGAACCTCGCAAGGAGCCGCTTGCCAGAACGAATTTTATCCGCTAAGCACTGCACAAACTAATGCAGTGTAAGATTGAAGGGAGTGCAGCATAAGATGTGTACCGCGATCACATACCAAACCAGACAGCTGTATTTTGGCCGGACGCTGGATTACGAATGCAGCTACGGCGAACAGGTGACAATCACGCCGCGAAATTACCCGTTCGACTTCCACCACGCAGGCCCGGTGCATACGCACTACGCCATAATCGGCATGGCCCATGTGGCGGGCGGCTACCCCCTGTATTACGACGCCGTCAACGAAACCGGCCTGTGCATGGCGGGGCTGAATTTCGTCGGAAACGCCGTATACGCGCAGCCAGAGCCGGACAGGACGAATATCGCGCAGTTTGAGCTCATCCCGTGGCTGCTGGGCCGGTGCGCGTCGGTTCAACAGGCCCGGACAGAGCTTTCCCGGCTCAACCTGACCGGAACGCCGTTCAGCGCCGCTCTGCCCGCCGCGCAGCTGCATTGGCTGATTGCCGACGAAAGAGAAGCGGTCACGGTCGAATCGACCGCAGACGGCCTGCACGTCTATGAAAACCCTATCGGTGTTCTGACCAATAACCCGCCGTTCGGCGAGCAGCTGTTCAATCTGAACAACTATATGCACCTTTCGCCCCGACAGCCGGAAAACCGCTTTTCCCAAGCGCTCCCGCTGCGCCCATACAGCCGGGGCATGGGCGCGCTGGGCCTGCCGGGCGATCTGTCGTCCATGTCGCGCTTCGTCCGCGCCGCGTTTACAAAGCTGAACGCCGTCTCCGACGACACGGAGCAGGGGAGCGTCAGCCAGTTTTTCCACATCCTCGGCGCCGTGGAGCAGCAGCGCGGCTGCTGCGAGGTGGCAGACGGGCAGTACGAGCGCACGATCTATACCTCCTGCTGCAACGCACACAGCGGCGTCTATTATTATTCCACCTATGATAATCGCTGTCTGACAGCGGTCGATCTGCACCGGGAAAATCTCGACGGCAGCGCGCTTATCGCCTATCCGCTCATAACAGAGCAGCAGATCCTCTGGCAGAACCGCCGGTAAAACGCAAAAGCGGGAGAACGCACAGCTTTGTGTGTTCTCCCGTTGATTTATGCTTTATGGCAGTGCGCGGATCAGCCGAAGGAGGCGTCGAGCATATCCTTGATCTCGCCCGTCCAGTCCTCAACGGACGCGAACCAGCTGATCATTTCGTCGTACTGGTCGTCCGTCAGATCGTCGCGGGTGTTGAGAATGTCGCTGTAGCGCTGCAGCATAAGCCGCTTGGCGTGTCCATCGTCAGCGTCTTTACCGCGTACCTGTGCTGTGAGATTCTCAACTGGGTACGCAAGATCGTCAGTGCGCTGACGCACTCTGTTCTGGCGGGCGAGATCAGCTATGCGGTGCTGATCGTTCCGGTCTTTCTCCTGCTGCGCCGGTATTTTGTCCGTGCGGCATACGAAGCCATGACCTGCTCAAAGGCGACGCTTGGGCTGTTCGGCAGCCTTCCGGCGCTACTGTGAAAACGAGCTGGTCAATCTGCTGTGCTCCTCGTTTGCGGAAAAGGCGCAGCAGCACGGCATCCGGCTGACGGCGGAGCTCCGCCTCCCCGCAGCGCTGAGCATTCCAGACACCGAGCTGTGCACCGTTTTGTCCAACGGACTGGAAAACGCGTTCCGCGCCGTGTCCGGGCTGGACGAGCAGCAGCGGACCGTCTCGCTGTACTGCGGCGTGCGGCTCAATAAGCTGCTGCTGGAAATCAAGAACCCGTATCAGGGCGAGGTTGTCATGTGCGAGGGGCTTCCGGTATCCGACCGCGCGGGTCACGGCTACGGCTGCCGCAGTATGCAGGCCATCGCCGCCCGCCGCGGCGGCCTGTTCGAGCTGCAGGCTGAAAACGGCGTGTTCCTGCTGCGCCTGGCCCTTCCGCTGAACGGGTAGCCGCGTCTGCTTGCCATGAAAAATGCACCGGTGCTTCTGCAGCGCACCGGTGCATTTTTTGCGATCCCATATACCACAGCCATGATTCTGATTAGAAAATCCGGGAAGCGTACAGAATACGCGCAGGAGGTGTTTTCTACGGATCGGCATGAAATTAAAATTGGCGGTGCAACCTACTGCGTACAAAGAAGCTTTCGGGATCAGAGCAGCGCCGCAGAGATCATTGCAAAGAAAATCTTGGAATCGTCGAAAACTGACGGAAAAATTGACGTATCTGCGCCGGTAAGTTATAATATGAACGGGAAGTTGGTTCAAGGAGGCTAAACATGAGGACCAACATATCAATTGTTGTTGCCGCGTATGTGCGTCTTTCCGTGGATGAGGCCGGAAAGAGCGTATCCGGGAGCATTGAAAACCAGATCAGTCTGATTAAAGAGTATTGCGCGAAACGAGAACTGATCGTCGCGGCTGTCTTTCAGGATGACGGCTGGTCGGGCGGAAACTTTGAACGCCCCGGCTTCAAAAAGCTGCTGGAATTCCTGAGGAAGAAGAGCGCGAATACGGTCATTACCGTCGATCTTTCCAGACTTGGACGAAATATGCGCGAGGCAAGCTACTACGCCGAAGAATATTTTCCGGAGCACGGCATCCACTTCTTCACGATTTCCGACGGCTTTGATACGGCGCGTGAAAACGTCTTTGCACCGTTCCAGTTCGCCATGAACGAGGTCTACCTGCGTGACGGTTCACGCAAGGTCAAAAACGTTCTGAAAAACAAGCGTGAGAGCGGGCAATACTGTGCCTGTCCGCCGTATGGCTACAAAAAGAATCCGGACAATGTGCATCAGCTCATCCCGGATGAGGTGACCGCGCCGGTCGTGCAGAGAATTTTTGCCGCGGCGGCCTCCGGTGATTCCTCCCGGAAAATTGCGATGGAGCTGAACGCCGGCGGGATCATTCCGCCGCTCAAATATCGCGTCCTGTATCGCGATCATTTTGGCGACGAGGGCGCCAGCCACGCCTCTGATCTTTGGAATTATACGACGATCAAGCGGATCCTCAAGAATGAGGTCTATCTCGGGCATACGCTGCTTGGCAAAACGAGAAAGGCCAGCATCCGTTCCGAAAAGAAGCTCCCCGTCCCGCAGGAGGATTGGGCAGTCACGCGCGGCACGCATCTGCCGCTTGTTTCGCAGGAGACATTTGACGCTGCGGCGCTGAATCTCGGAAAAGGCACAAGAAATTATCAGAAGTACGATCATGTGCGCAAAAGCATTTTCTCCGGCATTGCCGTCTGTGGACGCTGCGGACATTCGCTCTGCTCCTGCGGAACGGTCTATAAGGGGGAACGCGAGAAATACTGGTACCTGTCCTGCACCAGACAGCGGCTCGACATTGCAGATCCCTGCGAGGGTGTCCGGATCCGCTACAGTGACCTTCTGGAGGTCGTGCGGCAGGATCTGAACGAGATCCTTGCCATGACCGATGAACAGATCGACCGGCTTGTCGGCGATGTTCTCCGGGAAACGCAAACGTCCGAGGCAGTCCAGGCCCGGCAGCTTCAGCAGGAGCGGGCCGCCGCCCGTCTAAAAACCATCGACAGGGTGATTACAAAGCTCTACATGGACAATGCGGAGGGACGACTGGAGGATGCCCGGCTATCCGATATGGTGTCGCAGCTTCAAACTGAGGGCGCGGGACTTCAAAGACTTCTGACAGCATTGGAACCGGACAAAACAGAAAACGCAGCGGAGGACTATCAGCGTTTTTTCGCCCTTGCACGGCGCTATACACACATTGAGAAGCTGGACAGAGAAACGCTGTCGCTGTTTGTTGAGCGCATTGAGATCGGACCGAAGGAATTGCCGCAGGGTATCCGGAAGTCCGTCCGTCGGGAGCAGCCGTTTTGCCAGAGCATCCGCATCTTTTACCGCTTCGTCGGTGAGCTGGCCCCAGCCCCCGTGCGAAGCTTCCCGCTGCCATCCAATCCGGAACCCGGCAAAAAATAAGATGAAAAAGAACACCAAGGGAGGTCGGCGTCAACCTGAAGAACGGCTACAACGGCGACCTGACCTCCCGCGAAGCCGGCTCCGTCGGCGGCCAGATGGTCAAGAACGTGTGCCCCATACGAACTGCGAGATTTACAAGAAATAACCGGATCATGGAGGGGCATATGCAGGCAGTGCGGTACATAGTGCGGATCAGCGTATAAGAAAAAAGCACGAACTCTCGGAAGAAATAACCGGAGTTCGTGCTTTCCTTATGCAGAAATAATTTACAATCTGTAGAGGTCGCCTGAATAGATAACCACACCGTACTGTCGAATCAATTCATTTTCTCCTTTTATTGGAATCTACGTCAATACTGCATCATTTTTATGCGACCTCTTTATAACGCTTATAGACATATTCATAAATTCGCTGAAGATATACGGAAATACTCGGTTCATCGTAGCAGGCAGGCAATTCGCTCCATAGGTCATCACGAATCAAATTGTATACGATCGAGCGAGTCTCTTGCTTGTCTGTCCAATGGTCGAGTTCGGCAATTTTGCTTTTCACTTTTTGCAGAAGTTCAACCGCCACAGCCTTGATTTTCCGAATATCCTGCTTAGAGAGGTTCTCAGAGAACAGCATATCATAAAGAGACAACTCCTCGTCGCTGGAGAAACCCTCACGGACATACCGTCGTTCTTCCTGATCCATGTCTTTTACAATCTGCATCAGTTCATCAAAGGTTTTCTCAATCGTTGCGCGATCCTGCTGGCTGTTATAGTCCTCAATGATCTGCTGATAGCGTTCATGATATATGATGCGATCGGGATTATTCAACAACATGGAATCCAATCGGCTACGGATCAGTTCTGCGAGGTCTTTCATTACCAGATTCTTTTTCTTTGTCTTGGCAAACTCGCGGCGCAGTAAATCAAAGTCGATCTGGCTGATGTCAAACTGTCTGGAAAGAACCATTCCAGAAGCGGCATCTTCCACATGGACGTACTCGCTGATGATATTGTTGATCTCCACCATCAAATCCACATTAGAGGCTGTTTTTCGTTTTTTCTTCAGTTCGCCGTAGATGGCGGTAATTGCCTCATATCGCGTGCGCACTTCTGGTGCAATATCCCCGCGATCGGTATATTTCATCAGGCGCGACAGTTCTGAGGCATAGGTTAAGAAGGTTTTCTTTTCTTCAACTGTGGCAGAAACTGCATTCGCTGCCGTTTGTATCTGCTGCAGCTTTTCAAAATCTTTTGCATCAATCAGCGTTTGTAGAGAAAAGCTGTGTCCCAGAAGGAAACTTTCCGATGCAGCGACAGTCTCCAAAATCCGGGCAATCAGTTTTTCCTTATTCACCGTCGGGTCAGCACCACCGCTGCCGTTCACATTGGCAGTATAATCGGCCAGCGCCTTCCGAAGCGCCTTGACGATGCCGATGTAGTCAATGATCAGGCCGTTGCTTTTCCCTTCTGCCACGCGGTTGGCACGGGCGATGGTCTGCATCAGCGTATGGGCTTTCAGCGGCTTGTCCAGATACAGGCAGGACAGGCACTTCACATCGAAGCCGGTGAGCCACATGGCGCAGACAAACACGACCCGGAGCGGGTTGGCAGGATCTTTGAATTCCTTGTCCAACTCCCGCTTTTCCATTTTTTCGCGGTGTGTCTTGATATCCAGGCCCCACTTTTGGAAGGTCTGGATCTCATTTTGCTCCTGACTGATGACCACAGCCATTTCCGTTTCCTGCATCCATTGCAGCTTGCGCTCCAGCTCCTGGGTCTCTTGCTGCGTGGCGTGTTTGATCTGAATTTTCAGCGCTTCAATTTCAGCCGCCCAATATTTTTGGACCAAATCATACATGCGAACACAGGTCACCTTATTCAGGCAAACAAACATAGCTTTCCCGCTTGTCCACAGATCAGAGTAGTGCTTGGCAAAATCCCGTGCAATCGATTCCAGGCGCGGCGTTGCCGTCAGCAAATGAATTTCTTTTGCGAATTCTGTTTCCAGTTTGTCCTGCTGATTTACATCCAAATCAGCCTGCTCAATCGCATCCAGAATCCGATCTGTAATTTCCGGGTTATCTTTGACATCCAAGATCTTCTCGCCGCGGTTTTCGTAATATAGCGGCACTGTCGCGCCATCTTCGACTGCCCGCTTGAAGTCGTACACAGATATGTAACCGCCGAATGTGCGCTCCGTGATGTTATCACTGGACAGCAGAGGCGTTCCTGTAAAACCAATGCGAGATGCCGTCGGCAGCAAATGCACCATATTACCTGCAAAGATGCCGTACTGACTACGGTGGGCTTCGTCCGACATGATGACAATATCGTGGTCGGGATAGATTGGCTCCACATCCGTCTTGTTGAACTTCTGGATCAGCGTAAAGATGAAGCTCGGGTTGCCTTTCAGTTTATCGATCAGGTCGTCGCCGCTGGACGCAATAAACTGGCTTGCTTTTGCTTTTCCAAGAATACCACAGTTTTCGAAGGTGTCGCTGATCTGCGTGTTCAGTTCGTCGCGGTCGGTCAGGATCACGATAGTGGGCGAGCCGGAGAACTTGCGGCGAATCTTCTGCGCCAGAAACACCATGGAATAGCTTTTGCCGCTGCCCTGGGTATGCCAGAACACGCCCAGCTTACCGTTGTTCAGCTTTCGGGCTTCGTAGGCTTTGATTGCCTCGTTCACGCCGAGATACTGGTGGTTCCGGGTCAGTATCTTTGCCGTATGTCCTCCGGAATGGTCAAAGAGGATAAAGTTTTCCAGCAGATCCAGGAAATTTTCCTTTTTGCAAATGCCGCGAAGCATGGTTTCCAGCGCCACGCTGCCCTGTTCCTGCTCAGACAGGCGCTTCCATTCATGGAAGAACTCATACTTGCTGCCCAGCGTACCGACCTTGGCTTCCGTTCCATTGGAGAGGATCAGGAAAGCGTTGTAGTAGAACAGATGGGGAATGGTGTCGAGATAATCGGTGTAGTTGTTGGTGTAGGCATCCTGCACGTCCACCGTGTTCTTCTTCAGTTCAATAAACAGCAGAGGAATCCCATTGACGAAACCGACGATATCCGTGCGGCGGCGGTACAGGTCGCCGTGGATCTTCAGCTCTTTGATGGCGAGGAAATGGTTGTTATCGGGATTCTGAAAATCGATAACAGCAGCTTTCTTCTCTTCGGTTTTGCCGCCTGGCTTCTTCACTGTGACGGGGATGCCGTCACGAATCAGGAAATATTCTTCCTCGTTGATCTGCAGCAGGGAGGCGGTGGACAGTCGGTACTCCAGTGTGCGCTGAGCCTCGTCCATCTGAGCGGGTGTAATCCACGGATTTAAGCGCAGCAGAGCCTCACGAAAATACCGGGTCAGCAGAATCTCCCTGTAGCTCTTGCGGCCAAACGTGCCGTTTTCGCCCAGCTTCTCCGTGTTGTAGGCAAAGGCGACCTCCCAGCCCAACTCATCTTGGAGCAAATGACCAGCACTTTCCTGAACGAGGTTGTTCTCAGAATAGTCGTAGCTCACACTTATGCCTCCTTTTTGCGCGAATTCAGATCAAAGATTCATAAATTTAATAATATCCGAAAAATTGTGAGCGATATGCTCTGTTAGTGATAAACCTTTACTGTCTCTCACAAACTCAATAAACTCAGGAAGATCAAGCAAAATCTTCTGAATGACTTTCTTTTCCTTGATTTGTGTGATGGCATATGTAGGATCCCCAAGTTCGTCAATTTGCTTTTGAAGCTCATTTTCTTGATGCTTCCAGAAGATACTGTATGATGTCTGGCCTTCTGTTGAATAAACAATGGCTGCTATACCGTTTGCTTTTGGTGTTTTGTAATACTGGCAATCTTCATCACGAAGAACAATAAAAACCAGTTTATCTGAAAATCGCGAATCCTTTACCACTTCAAGCACTTCATACATACAATTGCGTGATTTAAAATAACTGTCACTGATTACTGTAATGACATAATCGTGTTGCTCAATAGACTGCATAAAGCGTTTGAAGCTTTCGTGATACTCCACATCGCGAATATCTCTGGAAATAGTCGCTTTTCCTTTTATTTGTTCGCCGAGCTGTTCATCGATTAAATCTGCAATATCTGAATCTTTCTGGCAGTAAGACAAGAAAATAGTCTTATTCTCTGATACCTTTTCGGTTTGCGATTCATCGCAGTCAATAAGTTCAAGTTCTAAGAAATTTCTTAGTGCAACAACAAACGGTTCTATTGACTTCCTCATAAATGCTGCAATAGCATCCTTAAATTTATTGCTTCCTGTATACCCTCGCCCTAAAACAAATAACTGTTTGGGGCCATCAAGTACATACTGTAAAAGTTGATAGCCATAGCCTACCAATTCTTCTTGTGATGACGGAAGTGTAAGAATATCATTCCATTCTTTTCTTGCGAATATTTCCTTGAAATCATATTTTGTCGTACTGCATTTTTGTATGTAGTCAAAAATTACCGGTGTGTTTGTTATATAATCATAAAACATCTGGATATAATTTACTTCTTCTTGCGAGTCAATTTTAAGCATTTGAGAGGATAGAGTTCTATATTGCAAAGAAATTTTGCGTAATTCTTTTTTAGTCATAATTCTGCTCCTCCACAGATTGGACAGTAGATTCCGATTTCTTTATCCAAATTCCTTACTTTAACATCCACTCCACAACAATCCCTATGCACGGTTTCATAGCTTTCAGCGGGTGTATAAAGCTCTCTTTCAACCTCTTTGCGAGGTTTTTTCATTGTCATTTTAACAAAACCGCTGCGATTAATTTCTCTCATTGTCTTTCCAAGTTGGCGGTCTATTTCGGCGTACATATAGTTCAATGCTTTCTGCTGAGCTTTTTCTAAGACTTCTGGGCAGAAAAAAGTATTTGTCTTATTCGGCAATCCGCAGATTGGGCAAAAAAAGTTTATATTGTCCTCACTTTCGTACACATCTTTGTGAAGCATAAAGCGGTTTTTGCAAAAGTCGCACTCCATCTCGATAAATCCATCTTCATCCAGAGGAATAGATATTTCAAGAGAAATATTGCTCATATTACACCTCCAATTCTCCGCTCATCAGTTTGGGGAGCAGACGATCACGGGCCTCTGCCAAGTGTATGTTTTGTTTCATCTTTGCCTTTATTTGTTGCATTATCGAAGAAACCACTGCATTAAAGGCGGACAATACTTTTTGTGTTGGAATTGTAAGGCTAATGCTGTCAAATGTCTTTACAATAATTGTATTGAATACACCACCGTTTGCCATAGTTTTCAGCGAATCAACTTCCTTGTTCAGCGAGAAGAACAGATAGTATGGTGAATTTAACTCGTCACACTTTAGTGCATAGCACGATTGATTCATCGCCATGGGAACCGCTAAGATTGTTGTTTTTCCCACTGTTCCTCGTGCGGTAATGATTACGGTTCCTTCAGGATAATACTGACTGTTGCAATGCTCCAAACCGGCCTCGCTAATATGAGTTATCGTATCGAACACAAAGAATGATCCATCACTATCTTTAGGAGTATAAAACGGGATATCTCCTTCGTAATACTCCTTTACCTCAGTCTTTGGTGTACCACCGCTCATAATAGAAGTAATCTCCGAGAATTTACATACCTCCCACCCCTGCGGGATGCCATCCACGATAGGCGTGGTTTCGTGACCGGGAAAGCGCAGGTCTACAAACCATTCCTTATACAGCCGCTGCGCCGCTTCCTCCAGTAGCTTGATCTGCTTCTGGTTGTTTTCAACCAGATCATCGTAGGCAGAGAGAATTGAGGCAATGTGCTTTTGAGTTTGCATATCTGGTACAGGCACTTTCATAGATAGCAAGTCTTCATTGCGTAGGCTGGCTCGAGTGGTCATGGTAGAAAATGCTGTAAATCCAGCTCTAAAGACAGGAGTGCGCAGATAATATCCGATAAACTCTGGAAGAATCCGTTCTGGGTTAATCGGGCGAAGCCTTTTTGTAAAACCATTGTAAGTTGCATGAGGATAATCTTTCAGAGCTACAGAACTCATGCCCAATTCATCCATCGTTTCGCTTGTTCGCGTAACGAATACATCGCCGCGCAGAATTGAATATGATTGTTGTTCGTTATCTGTAGACTGCACCAGATCAAGTAATTCCTGCGGTAAAAACCATTTGTTAAAAACAGTCGAAAAGGATAAGAATGGGCACCCTTTCCCAAAAAACTTTCCACCTTTTGAGAGTCCATTGTGAACTTCATATAGTTCACCTAAAGCCACATATTTCCAATTCATATCTCCATCTCCTTCATGTTTCTGGAGATGGTCTGCATCAGTTCATTGGATTCCGCCTGCAATGTCAGCAGTTCCTCATGAATCTCCGCCATGCGCTGGGCAAAGTCCACGCCGTCATCCTCCACGGCGGCCACGCCCACATAGGCGCCGGGGGTCAGGGAGTAGTTCTTCTCTGCGATCTCGGTGCGGCTCGCCACCTTGCACAGGCCGGGAATGTCCCTATACTCGCCCTCGCCAAACTTCTCATAGAGCCATTTGGCTTCCTGAATGATCATCACACACTCTCGGATGCTTTGCTCATGCGCAGATACCACACCATTCAGTTCCTTCACATACCAGTTGACTCTTGCGGGACCTCTTCCTGCCCGGCTGGCCAATAGCTGCTTGATATCGCTTTTCAATTTGTTTTCTTCTAGATATGGCGCAAATTTCGCGACTGCGGCTTTTTGAAGGCGCAGAAATTCCTCCAGCGACTCTTGAATTTCTGCGCAGTGCTTCAACGTCCTCATCTGATTGACTTGTTTCTTCAGGGCATACGCCTTGTTGTTTGCTTCCTGATAGAATTCAGGCAACATTTCCGTGCATAATGTCCCAGTCTGAAAGTCAACAATGGTAGACACAAAACTTTTGATCCGGTCTATGTATTCGTTAAGCAGCCTTTGATATTTCTCTGTCTCACCACGGTACAGCCACACGATGGCGTTCAAATTCTTGAGCTGCCAATCGCTCCACTCATTCAGGGTGCGGTCGACCACGGTATAATAATTCCGGGCGTCGATGAACAGCACTTTGTCCTGTAATTCTTGGGGCTTTCCCTTATCAAAGAACCACAGAGAACAAGGTAGGCTCTTGGTGTAGAAGAAGTTATTTCCCACGCTGACCATCACATCCACATGACCGGTCTCAACCAATTTTTGACGGATGTCCCGATCCTTGCCGGAACTGTCTGTTGCGGAAGATGCCATAACGAAACCCGCTCGACCGTGTTCATTCAGATAGGAGTAGAAATAGGAGATCCACAAATAGTTGGCGTTGCCGAATTCCTTTTTGGCGTTGATAGAGGGCAAGCCGAAAGGCAGACGCCCCGCACTCTGGGCGGACTCGGAATTGACCTTGTCCACATTGAATGGCGGATTGGCCATGACATAGTCGCAGCAGCCGTCCAGATTGTGGGCGTCGTGATAGAAGGTATTTGCTTCGTCGCCGGACTTAATGATACCGTTGAGCCCGTGAACAGCCATATTCATCAGGCAGAGCTGGGCATTGTACTCCACTTTTTCCTGTCCATAAAAGGTCATGGCGGAATTGGCTTCCATCCCGGCGGCATTGACAAAGTCGCCGGTCTGGACAAACATACCGCCGCTGCCGCAGGCGGGGTCCAGCAGAATGCCGCCGGTCGGCTCCAGCACATTGACAATCATCTTGACAAGCGATTTGGGCGTGAAGAACACGCCATCGTCCTGGGCGATGTTCTTAGCGAATTTATTGAGGAAGTATTCATAGATACGGCCGATGATATCACCGCCCACTTCGTCCAGTGCGCTATTGTTGAAGATGCGAAGAAGTTCTGCCAGCAGTTCGTCAGAGAACATGGTGTAATCCTTGGGCAGCACGCCGGTGAGCTGCTCAGACTGGGCTTCCACCAGCTCCATGGCGTTGTTGACCACTTCGCCCAGACTGTTCATGGTGTGACCACTTTGGTTGGTCAGCCCCGCGGATGCGATGTCGGCAGGGAGATTGACCAGATACTCATACTGCGCTTCCTTGGGGAGAAACAGTGCGCTCTTAGATGTAAAGTCGCTAGCTTCCACGGGAATGACGCGGCCATTGCGTACCGGGCGGTTCTTCAAAATCTCTGCTTCTACCAGTTTGAAGCGGCTGTATGCGTAACGCAGGAAAATCAGGCCCAGCACGGGCATGCAGTATTGATTTGAGGTCAGCTTGGAGCCTGCACGAAGCAGATCGGCGGACTCCCATAAATCAGATTCCAATTTTCGAATGTTAATCACTTTTTTTTCTCCTTTGGCACGGGTTGGTTTCTTTCGTTGCTCTCTATATTTGTATCAGAGTGAAAACTGATGATATAATTTAAGGATTATCAAACTGCCTGTAAAATGAACTACAGAACATAACACCTACAGTTCTTCTGCCTTAAATGTCGTATACCCCTCGTAATAATAGCTGTGGTCGATGCCTTTCATAAAAACTTCGCGGCTATTCACATCATCCGTCAGCGCAGCTTTCAGCAGCACTTTGATCTCCACATCCTTAATCGGACTGCGCTCCATTGCAAGCAGATAGTCCTCCTTATCGACCTTGCTCCAATCCACGACCTGTCCGATACCGTTTTTCAGCATCAAATCGAGCCAGATACGCATACTGCGCCCGTTGCCCTCGCGGAACGGGTGCGCGACGTTCATTTCCACATATTTTTCGATGATTTCATCGAATGTACCCTGCGGCATTTTCTCGATGTTGGCCAGCGCCGCTTCCAGATACATGAGCGGCGCGAAGCGGAAATTGCCTTTCGCCAAATTCACAGTGCGAAGCTCACCCGCAAAGTCGTAAATATCCTCAAAAAGTGCTTTATGAATCGCCTTGAGCGACGCGAACGTGCCAGCAGGCAGCTTGTCCAGCGTGCCGCTTTCAAACAGCCACACTGCCTTTTTCTTGCTGATGCGCTCTTCCTCCCGCGCAAGGTCGGCAGAACTCGTCAGTCCCAATTTATTTTCCAGTGCCATAGCGCACCTCCAAGTTATTTCTGCTTATGAGCATTTTCAAACCGTCGATACTCAAGCTTGGTTCAGTCGAATATAGCATCATCACAATTTCGACAGCTTCCCGTGCTGACTTCGACAAGGTATTTCGAAGTGCCTTATTCTTCGTTCTCAATGCTCTCGTCAGATTCTTCAGACACAATATTGAAAGAAAACTGCGAACGATCAAAACCAAACTCTGAAATCAGATTATCAATAAAGCGAATACAGGACCATGCAGACAAATTCGCTTCCAAATAGATCGTATCGGAAAGCTTCCAAGGCCACCGCATACCAACTCCATCTGTATTAAGGTGGACATGTTTTCGCTTTGTTGAATTGAATGAGTAGTGACGATTCGCAAGTTCCTGCAATTTACCGGGTTTCTTTTTGTCCAGAAGCTTGATAACATCCAACAGCATCAATGCATACTTGTTTTGTCGATAGGTTTCGCCGAAGAGTTTGAAAGAAACCAACTTTTTACCCGTAACTTCGTCATAGTGATCGAGCGTTATCGTTTCGACATACTCAAACTCAATCGAATCGTCCGTGATTCGGTCGATTGCGTATCGGTTTGCTACAATGTTTGCCAGTCGCTTTGCGCGTGCCTGTATCTGCGGAATATCCCATATATCTGCTTCCAAAACGTCCCGGTTTAAAACAACTGCCTTCGAGTTCTCGCGGATAATCTCCTGCTTTTCCTTGAAACTCTTGTTGGAAAGTTCGGAATTATATCCGGTTACGGACAGATTACCAAGCGTATGTAAGTATTCCTCGTGTTTTTCAGGATCAATGTAACTCCAATCGGCGCTCAGTGTTTGCGGCATAATGTGTTCAATCGTCAGATTCTCCACTTGCAATGTTTCTTTATTATCACCATTTTCAATATCAAGGAGCAGGAATCGGCAGAGCGCATTATTGCCATAAATATTGGCTGTCAGCAACGCTCGTTCAAACTCGTTTTCAGATGGAACAGCGTCCTTGGATGAAACTGTACAAAGGAACTTGTTTAATGACTCGTAGTATTTCCGCTTGTTCGCAGTAACTTTAAAGATGCGATTATAAAGGTATATGAACAATCCGCGTAACGTATTGGACGGAACACCGCAAACCAATCTGCGAAGCAGATAGGCGAGGATAAACTGAAGAATGCGCTCCGTTGTTTCCTCATCGATTACTTCGCGGTGGAAATCATCAAACACATGGAACAAAAATGGATAGCACGTTGTCTGTTTCAGAATTCTAATTCGTTGCAGCAGTTGATTGATTCGTACTGAGTAGTCCTTGTTTCCGTAGACAAAGGCACCATAGATTTTTGCATAGTACCTGAGTTCGTCCAGGATGGCCTCCTGTGTATAATTACTGCCTTTAAACAGCTTAACAAAGCTGTGGTAGAGTTGACGGCTATTTACGGGTTTGCCCGTCTTATAAACGATATACTGCATGAAAAAGTCGTCAAGATTGGAATAGTCCATCTTATTCCGAAGTGTCTTTTCGATAATCAGCCAATACTCTTCGTACAGCCGTTCCTGGTCATCGGCGTTCATCAGAAGAAAATTCCGAATCAGGTCTGCGTTTGACAAATCCAGTCCAGTGGAGTTGATGCTTTCGAAGATAACTTGTGGATCATCCTCACCCTTTGTCAAAACAATCTCAACGATCTCAAGTTTTGTAAGCGCATCAAGTACCTGTGATGGACAGATGCCCTTTTCAGCCCATCGTTCAAACCGTTCTTTGCAAAGCCGATAGTTCTGGAAAATATGCGTATCCTCATCCATTTCATCAGTTTTATTTGCCAACAAAAGCAAGAACTGATTGTTGTCCGATTTAATCGGCTTTAGCTTCACCTTGTATTTTTCATCGCAGTATTTGTTATGCAGGTATTGTTCGTCGATCTCCTGAAAGCAGGTATCGCCGCCTGTTTCAGCAACAACGGCAAGCGCCTTGAGAATAAGCATCATAGTAGTCAATCGCTGCTGACCATCAATAATTGTATATTCCTGCAGCGTAAACCCTCCGCTCTTGGCAGCCATAAATACAATTGTTCCAAGGAAATGCTTGTCCCCGCTGTTGATAATCTCATAGATATCATCAAGCAAGCGGTCACAGTTGGCTTCTGACCAATCGTAATTTCGCTGATACACTGGAATCCGAAACAGGACTTTATTTGTTCCAATAAAATCTCTCAGCATCCAAAGCTTATGCGCGTCCATATCTGCACCTCATTTCAATCTATACGTTTTCTCCGCCCCTCTGCCGACAACCTCGATCAGCCCTTCTTCGCTCATCTGGCGGGTCAGCAGGTAGGCTCTGGTTTTTTTAATATGCAGCAGCTCCTGCAAATCCTCGTCGCGCATTTCGCCGTATTCCTTGAGATAGTCCAGAACGATTTTCATCTGCGGCGTAATGATCGGCGCAGTCAGTTTTGTTTCTGCCGTATTTTCTGCGCCCGCAGAAGCGGCGTTCATGTTCGGCAGCACGATTCTAAATGCATTTGTCGTTGCCTCAATGCTGGGCTGGACGGGGCAGCTTGCGTAGAGCTTGAAAATGCGGCGGATGCCGGTGCCGTAGCTTTCAATCAGGCGCAGGCGGTGAAAAATCTCTGCCAGCTTTTTATTCCTCGGCTGAGAAACGCCGAGGCGGATATCCTCCGTGGAAAGGCCGGGCAGGAGGCCGCCCAGAGAAATAAATTCCATTTTGCTGTCGTTCACGTTGATGATAATGCTGCCGCTGAAGCTGTAGTCCCGATGCACCAGCGCATTGAGCAGCGCTTCGCGGATGGCTTCCTCGGGATAGTCCTGCTTATCCGTACGGACGACGCCCTTGATGGTAGAGACTGTCCTGTTGCATAGCGCCAGATAGTTGATCGAGTTTTCAAACTGCTTGAAGATCGAGCCGCCAAACTCCTTGCTGTCCCGGAACTCTGTACAGGATTCATCGTTGAATACGGCGATTTTCGTCGTGTGTTGGCACTGGTCGGACAGAAGCAGCGCCAGATTGGTGTACTGATCGTCGTGAATGTTCCGAAGCCCCAGCGCAATATACTTGTCCTCTGAAAAATCCACCTTGTACCGCTTGAACGCGACCGCAGCTTCGTCAAAGGTCAGATCCTGCCGCACGGTGCGCATTTCTTCAAACACGTCGCCGTCCGAATCTTTGATCATCTGCCGGATCTGCTCCGGCGATGCCTGCACACTCGTCGCGCCCTGCCGGACATAAACGCCAGCGGGTTTCAGCCCCTTGCCCTTCAGATAATACGGCTTATAGCTGCCCTCGCCGACCTCAATGCGGATGACCTTGTTCTCCTGCAGCACATAGCGCACGAACATCGTCACATCCGGCTGAATCGCGTCGCGGATGCCGTTTGTCAGCCGCGTGTATGTCTCGTCCACATTGTCAATACCTGTCACATTGCCCTGATCGTCAATGCCGATATAGATCACACCGCCGTCCGTATTCGTAAAGGCGATGACTTCCTTGTAAATATCATCTGTCAGCTGGGATTTAAATTCCATGCGCTCATTTTCGTACTGCATCAATCACACCTCCGTGTTGGTTATTTTTATTATACCACTATTTTCACATGAAACAAGTGAAAATAGTGAAAATTCACATAAAAATTTACAGGAATTGAATATTCAAAACTTCTCTGCTTGAACATAAAGGCCCGCACTGCCTTTCACTAGTGTGGGTCCCTTTTTATATGTCTTTCAGCGTATGATACACATCCCGCCAAAGATGCAGGCCGCTGCCGGGATACCGGCTGCGCAGGTGCTCCAGTGCAGCTTTTCTGGCTTTTGTCACGCCGTCCGGCGAGAGCATTTCGCGCAGGCCAAGCTCGTCCGCAGACAGCTTTTCGTAGCCGAACACGCCATAGGTATGACCGAGAATTGC
>OGMT01000565.1_pt1 | contig 26051 bp, 33 predicted proteins | sample 1573271 | NCBI WGS metagenome assembly OGMT01 (sample SAMEA2582000, study PRJEB24529) | metagenome | biome: Human gut stool | place: China | collected 2011 | reverse complement strand
GGGATATCGTGCAAAAATGAGAATGGTTGGTCAATTTGACGAACGATAAAGTTATAAATTTGTTTTGACAGCGAAAGTTGTAACACAGTTTTCATTGATTGATAATTAATTGAACATTCAAATATGGTATAATACCCTAAAGAATCGGAGAGGAGCGAGGAGTTATGGATAGCTTTGTGCGAAAATATGGAAGATATGTACCCTTTGCTTTAACTATTATCATAATAATTTGCTGTGCTCTTTTTCTGAAAGACCATGAGTTTTCTGAGATACTCAGTTATTGCCCGGACAATTTGTGGCTTGCCGCATTTGTTATTTTGGGGTTTTATGGATTGAAGTCTTTGTCGGTGGTATTCCCGCTTGCGGCTATTTTTGTGTGCGTAGGTGCAATATATCCGTTCTGGGTGGGCATTTTGTTGAACGTAATAGGACTATCGGTTTGCTTTACTGTTCCTTATCTTGTGGGAAGGATATCGGGTGGCGATATCATGCGTGTTATTGAGATGAAATATCCTAAGGCACGAAAGCTTGTAAATTATGGGCATGACAATAATCTGTTCGCCTCCTACATTTCAAGGGCAGTGGTAGTTGTGCCGGGCGACCTTGTTTCAATGATACACGGCGCACTGCGAATGCCTTACAGACCATATCTTCTTGGCTCGATAATGGGAGTGATGCCTGAAATGCTTGTGCAGACATATATTGGAGCACAGTTGAAGCATTTGACAATAAAATCAGTGCTTGTGATGATAGCACTCATAGCCGCAACGCTGGCTTTTTCGCTGATACTTAATAAAAAGGTCAGCAGGAGCGGCAAGCAGATGGACAAGGAAGATTTTTGATATATGTACAAAAAAGCGGACTGATAACAACAGCCCGCTTTTTTTATTATTTGTCAAAGCTAGGATTGAAAGCGTAGAAATTTTTGCTGTCAAGCATATCCTGAATAAGTCTTAGTCCTTCGCCGAAGCGCTGGTAGTGGACTATCTCACGTTCACGAAGAAACTTGATAGGGTCACGGACATCGGGATCGTCAGCAAGCCTGAGAATGTTGTCGTAGGTCAGGCGGGCTTTTTGCTCAGCAGCAAGGTCTTCGTGTATATCAGCAATAGCGTCACCGGTACTTTGGAAGATTTCCGCAGAAAATGGTACACCAGAGGCGGCTATAGGGTAAACGCCTGTAGTGTGGTCAACAAAATAGGTGTCAAAGCCACTGTCTTTTATCTCCTTGAGGGAGAGGTCACGGGTCAGCTGATAGATAATAGTGCCGATCATTTCGATGTGGGCAAGTTCTTCTGTGCCGATATCGTTGAGTATTGCCTGCACTTCACGGCAGGGGGCTGAGTAACGCTGATTGAGATAGCGAAGCGCTGCACCAAGTTCGCCGTCAGGGCCACCAGACTTCAAAAAGTTATACCCACTCTAAAACCGCCTAAATACGCCGTTTCAACACAGATAATACATTTCGATACTTGACGTCTTGCGGTCAAAGACAACTTTGTCAACAATAGTGCGCAAAGCGTTGTTCTTTTCCACAGGCGTGGCATTAGGCGAGGTTATGACCTTGAGGACTTCCTGCGCCCTGACTTTCAGATCAGGCAGGCGGTCGGCTGTGTGCTGCGGCTTGGACGGCTGGGCTTGGCGGAGCTTGCTTTCCAGTTCTGCAATGTTGGCGAGGACTTCCGACTTGTTGCGTTTGTATTCCTCCAGCGTGTCAATGCCGTCTGCATATGCCGCCTTAACTCGTTCGAGCTTCATTCGCTCTCGTTCAAGCTGTGTCTCAAACTTGGACGTGTCTTTCTTCGGCTTGACAGGGGATTGGTCAACAAGTTTGTAATCGGTCGCTGTGCCGTCCACAAGCCCCTGTATGTCCTCTGTGACCGCTTTGTCTATCTTACCGATAGTAATAGCATGGGACTCCTTACACCGCCCGTGAGCGTACTGATAGCATTGCAGAGTGCCGCTTTTGACCGACCCCATTGTGAGGTTTGAGCCGCAGGAACTGCATTTCAGTAAGCCTCTGAGCATATACTCGTGCTTGGTGGAGCCGCTGCGTTCGTATGGTCTGCGAGCCTTTGCGGCTTTCTGCTGAGCCTTTTCAAAAATCTCCTTGTCGATAATGGCAGGGTGTTGAGCTTGCGTTACAACAACGTTCTCGGATGCAGCAGAGCGGTAGTGACCCTTTGAGCCACCTCCGCCGGGCGTCCAACGCTGCATACCGATATAGACGGGATTTTTGATTATGTAAGCGATAGTGCGGGTCTCAAAATCATTGCCATGCAGGGTGTGTATGCCCTCAGCGTTCAGCTCACGGGCGATATTGAGGTAGCCCATATCTTGGTTGACGTACATATCGAAAATGCGGCGGACGATCTCGGCCCCTTGCTCGTTGACCACAAATTCGCCGTTCTTCATATCATAGCCCAGCGGAGGACCTGAAACTTTCAGACCACGCCCAAACTTTTCCGTCATACCACGCTTGACTTCTTCGGCAAGGTTAATGCTGTAATACTCGTCCATTGCCTCAATCATTGCCTCGATAAGCACGGACATTTTGTCGTCACCGACGTTCTCGGAGATAGAAATGACGTCGATACCAAGCTTTCGGAGCATTGATTTATAGACGATACTGTCCTCACGATTGCGGGCGAAACGGCTGAATTTCCACAGCAGTATAGCGTCAAAGGGCTTTGGCTTGAGCTTAGCTGTGCCGATCATCTGATTAAAGCCCTGCCGCTTGGCAGTGGAACGTCCCGAAATGCCGTCATCGTGAAAGATAAATTCTTTCGGCACGATATAGCCGTTTTTCTTAGCGTATTCACGAATGAGCTTGACCTGGCTGTCAGGGGACAGCTCTGTTTGCTCTTCGGTGGAAACACGAACGTAAGCCGCTGCGATCTTCATTGATTTTTCCTCCTATTTTCTTGACATATTTAATAATATGCAGTATAATAAAAGGGCAGAATAAGCCCTTTTGTGGTGATTGGGTTTTGTTCGTTTTGAGCTGATATTGGTAGTATCCGCTCTGCTCGCCTCTGAGTGTTGGTAGCACTTGGGGGCGAGATTTTTTTCTGTCATGTCAGTATTTACAATACTAGCATGGGATTTCATTTTAACACTCTGCCCTGAGCGTCAGTGAAGTTTCCCTGAAACAAATTTATCATATCAACTATTGCTCCAATAAAGAAACCTCCGAAAGTAAAGAAGTACAGCAAACCTGTGCCAGCTTTGCCTACATAAAATCTGTTCAAACCGCCCAAGCCTAAAAAGGTCAGCAGGCAAAGTATTTCAGCTGTGCTTTTGCTCTTAGGGCTTATCTGCTCAACAGGAGCTTGCGGTGCGACCTGCTGGACGTTTGTAACGTATGTGATGTGCTGAACGATATTGCTGTTATGCTCAACGTGGTTATCAATTTTCTGTGGCTGCGGCAGTTCGTGACCGCAATATTCACATACTGCTACGCCTGGTGCGTTTTCGCCTTTACAATTTGGACAAGTCATATTTTTTCCTCCCTATAAACCGACTTTTGTAAACAATTTATTGCAATCATTTACATTGTCTTAAATTGGTGATATAATGTATTTGTAACCATGCAGGAGAAAATTCTGTGTGTTATCCCTGTCAGTATTTGCGGTACTGGCGGGGATCTTTCTATTTATAAAGATTTTATAACCGTTTTTACAATGCCGAGTATTCTTATGCGGTCTCTTTCTGCACCGACAAACTCTCTCGGCTGATATTCGGGATTGAATGATACAAGGGTTATCTTGTCATCAGAATACTTGATTTTCTTCACAACGCCGTTTTCACCATCGATAAGGGCAACAACTACCTGTCCGTCTTCAGCCCAATCCTGCCTTAATACTTGTATCTTGTCGCCGTTCTCTATCTTCGGATACATACTGTCCCCCGAAACGACAATGCACATTGTATTCTTAGCTTCTTCCTCGCTGACGATATAGAGCGGCATATAGCCTACAACATAATCGTCAGCATAAGCACCAAACCCAGCCGACACGCTCTCATATATAGGTATTATATGTACGTTGTCTTGCGGGAGTATGGTTGCGTTAGAGTCTATAATATGAGAAGAATGTCTAGGGCTAGGATCATCAGTTTTTAATGCAAGATATTCAGGATTAACATTCAACTCAATAGCGATTGATTCAAGAACAGGTAATTTTATTCTGAGAATTTTTCCTGCCTCATATCTTTGGATAGTTGATTTATTCAATCCAAGACGGATACCAAGTTCTTCTTGTGTAAGTCCTTTTTCTTCTCTTGCAGCTTTTATTCTATTTCCAATTTCTACGGTATTCAAATCTTGCTCACCTGCTTTCGTTATAATGATTATATCACATTAAATTGCATAATGCAATAGCTTTTTTGAAAAAAATAAAAAAATGTTGCAAAATGCTATTGACAAGTGAAAAGTTATGTGCTATTATGATAATGCAGTAAGTTGCATAATGCAACGAGAAAGGAGGCTGGCATATGGTAAACACGAACAAGATCAAGGGTAGAATGAAGGAGCTTGAACTGACCCAAGCTGACGTTGCACATTGTTTAAACATAGCTCAACCTACAGCTAATCAGAAAATAAACAATGTTCGTCCGTTTGACTTGGACGAGGCTGAGAAACTGTCACACTTGCTCCACATTGATGCTGGAGAGTTCGGCAAATATTTTTTTACTCAGTGAGTTGCATAATGCAACAAGCGATCAAAGAGGGGGTGAGAGAAACGTGGAAAAGAAAATCACTGCTATTCCAAGAGGGTGTGACAGTGCTAGGGTTGAGCAGGTGATCGTAACAAGAGCCTTGAAAGGTGCAGGAACAGAAAATGACCCCTGTAGAGAGGTCATTCAGTATTGGACTCTTGACGGAAAATTGCTCTGCGAAAAGGATTAATCAGATTTTCCTACAAGTTGTTCAGCTTTTTTTAGTTCAAGCTCTGAGTTTATGTATGAAACAATAGCATTAATAAAAGCTTTTAAATGCTCTATATTGTAATCTTCGTGTTGACGGCAATAGTGGGTTTCGTCATTACCGATCCAAGCAGAAGCTTTTGAAAGGGTTTTTATCTTTGGACTGTCTATGAAGTTTTCGATACATTGAGCTAACGGTTGCTTTTTGATTTTTTCTACTTCTTCTGGGTGAAGATTAATCGCAAAATCTTTAACCAGAAATTCAAGAGCTTTTCTATAACCCATACCGCATATTTCAGTTAGTCCATTTTGTTCAGCTTGAAACGATTCATTATAAATTTTGATAAATCCAGGTGATATCTCAGAGATGTCAGTATCAAAATCTATGCGTTCTGAGGTTTCTGGAATTATCCTGAATGGAATAAGCGTTTCTGCAGGGTAGCCCTTATATATAGCCATAAATATTTCTTCGCAACTAGGACACAAAAAGTTTGCATAAATAGTTATTGAGCCACCATAAGTGGGCCTGATGTGGAAGCTTTTTAGATGCTTAACAAATATGTTTTGTGAACAATGAGGACAAAAACAAGGAAATTGTATATTAAATTCAATATCATCATCTTTGTAAAGTGCGTTGTTTGAAGTAATTACATCAGTCATAGATTTACACATCCTTTATTTATGATAAATGTATTATACCACAAGAAGTTAGATTTTTCAAGGAGGTACAAAAATGAAACACTACAAAATTAAGCTGACAGATAAGTTCAGCGGCGTAAGGCTGGTAACAGTCACGGCAAAAACGGCAGGCGAGGCTATGGACCTTGTTGACCGCTCAGAGGGCGAGAATATCGCCGTTATCGAGGAGCTTGTCTAGCATAGTACAACCCCGATATCCAATAGAATTGAGTAGGAGGTGATAAAAATGCCGAAATATCCGCCTTTAAAGGTCATAAGGCACGTTTCGTTCGACGGTGGCAAGAGCTATAAGCTTTGGGACGATTGCACGGAGCAGGAGCGGCAGGCGGCTGCGGACAGTATTGGTCGCAAGCTTGCAGGAGCTTTGCAGGATATGGTCGGGCGTGACCCGTCGCTCTGGGATAAGCTTTGCGAAACGGCGAGGACTGAACACCCTGAGTGGATAGCTTAAAACACAGGACGTTAAAATGAAAGGACGTGAGAAAATGAACAACCTGATAACAACGCTGGAGATCATCAGATATGTGTCAGCCATAGCACTGTGTGTGGCACTGGTTGCACTGGCAATCTATGGACTGTATCGCAACGTTAAAGAGACCGCAGAAGACACAGTTCGTGAGGAATTAGAGCGTGCGGTGAGAGAAGCAGGCAGACACGTGGTCAAGGTCGAAGTTGAAATGAAAGGAAAGTGGTAATGAACATTGTAGGAATACTGCTGATAACAATAGCTGTGCTTGCAGGGATAGATGTAGTGATGTATCTTGTGCTGAGCGTGGTGGATAGGCATTGGATTTCAACTCACACGCTCACGTGGAGCGTGACGGTACCCATTTTGGGATTGACAAATGCTCAAAATATTTCAACTCACACGCTCACGTGGAGCGTGACGCGGCAGTGTTAAATGTTACTGTAACATTTTAGGAGGTATAACAATGTCAAGATATATTGACGCAGAAAAGTTAAAGTGTTCTATTGATTCGGAAACAGACAGCATATTTGATTGGGATATGACCATAGAAGAACTTTATTATAACCTGTGCAAACTGGTTGATGATGAACCTGCCGCAGACGTGCAGGAGGTCAAGCGTGGGTATTGGAAATTTAACCAGCACAGCAAATTGGTTGCTAGTTTTATATGTTCTGAATGCCAAACCCGGTTTTATAATTTTGGTAATTCAAAAATTCTGAGCCCGACACCATACTGCCCTAACTGCGGAGCAAGAATGGAGGGTGACGGCAATGAACATTAACGCAAAGAAAGCTCAGGACAAGCTGTCGCAGGAGCTGTCTGACGCTAAGCTTGGCAAGTATGCACAGGCGGTTGCAAAGCCTACTCTTGAGGCTCTCAGCACTTTCTGTGAGCAGAACGAGGAGTTCGCTCAGGCGGTCCTGCAGACGGACAGAACTTTCGCTGAGTGTGCGGAAAATGCTGTCAAGGGTGCAGGAAGAAGTATTTCCGATATAGAAGTATACCGCAGAGCTGTAAGCTTTTACTTCAAGGGTGCGGACGTTCATTTCAATATGACGATCGACCTGCGCGACGGCTCAGACAGCAATGAAACGGCAAAACCGCCTGTCAGCCTATCCCTTGACGGCTTGCTTGATTTCTGAGGTGACAGTATGAAAAAAGCAAGGAAAGAGGCTCTTATCTACTGCTTTCCTGCGGTGGATAATGAGCTTATGGATAAGATGAAAGGCAAGGGTGCTAAGAATTATGTGGTGTTCCTCACAAGGGGTGCTGAGCTTTTTGCACGTTGCTTTCACCGATACTCAACGGGTGACCTTGTGGAAAGACAGCGGTATGTGTTTGTCCGTGACGGGTCGGTGAGATACGGCAGTGATAACGGCATTAACTGGTCTGTGCGTAACGACTTCCGTGAGCCTGTCTTTTGCAAGTGCTGTATGGGATATAACTATGATAATTCCTATTCGGTGCTGAACATCAAAGCCATAGACAAGTCGGATATGCGTTACAGCCAACATCAGCATTATCACGGCAATATGCTTATATGTTATCTTCACACATATTGCAAGCACCCTAACCTCGAGTATCTTATGAAACAAGACTATGACGTAACAAGCGTGAGATACACAGGTTGGTGGGGATATCAGGAAAAGTTCCTGCTCTCTCAGCGTGTGAACTGGAAAAGTAATGACCTGCTGAAAATGCTCGGACTGAACAAGACGGAGTTCAAGACACTCAAAGGCAGCGAACACCTGTGGGAGCAGTATCTTGACTATCGTGAGGAATATCCAAAACTAAGACCGGAAGATTTACTGAATATAGCAAAGGTCTTTAAGAACGAACACGGCACTCTTGAACGTCTTGTGAGGATAACAGGTCTTACACCGCAAAGGGTGGCACGATACATACACGAGCAGGAAATGACACCTCTTGATTACAGCGACTATCTGGAGCAGTGCGAAACGCTGGAGTATAACATTCACGATACAATGATAGCATTGCCACACGATTTCTGGACAATGCACAACAGGCTTACTCAGATCATCAACTATGAGCAGGACGAGCTTGTTTTGCAGAACTTCACGAAAAGGCTTGCAGAGCGTGTCTGCCTTGAATTTTCGGCAGACGGCTTACTTGTCAGACAGCCACACAGTTTGAAAGAGATAGAGGACGAGGGCAGGATACTTTCCCATTGTGTGGGCGGATATGCAGAACGCCATGCTATGGGAAAGCTAAGTATAATGTTTCTGAGAAAAGTTTCTGAGCCTGACAAGCCTTACTATACTGTTGAGGTGAACCAATACGGCGGTATCGTGCAGTGCAGAGGGTATAGGAACAACGTGGTACAAAACGGCGGTGAGGACAAACCGCAGGAGATAAAGGACTTTGAACAGAAGTATCAGCGGTATCTTGACATGGTGTTCGCTGAGAAACGAAAGGAGCGTAAAACAGCATGAACGAACTATCGGCAGAATATATCAAGGCGGCTGAGCTTGACCGCAGGATAAAGACCTCAGCTCAGTTTGCACAGCAGAGTCTTTACGATATGTGTATGGGCTTTAAGGAAATGAGGGACAGCAGGCTTTACAAGGAGCTTGGGTATTCGGAATTTAATGATTACTGTAAATCTGAAACAGGCTTTTCGGATAGACAAGTATATAACTACATTTCGATTGTCGAGAAGTTGCCGAAAGAATTAGTGAACTCGAGTTCACTAATTGGAGTAAAGAAACTAACACTTCTCACCAAGCTTTCTGAGGACGAACGTTCTGAACTTACCGAGAACACCGACCTTGAAAACACCTCTGTAAGAGAGCTTGAAGAAAAGGTCAAACAGCTTAAGATCAAGGCTGACAAGGCAGATATGCTCAGTCACAGGCTTGAGGATATGAACAACATCTGCGATACGATCTCGAAACAGAGAGATAAGGCAGACAGGCGAATACGTCAGCTTGAAGCCGAGATAAAGGACCTTGAGAGCCGTCCTATAGAGGTGGCTGTGGAAACGGACAGTAAAGAGGTGGCGAACCTTAAAGACGCTATGCGACGTGTTGACCTTGACTGGTCGGAAAAATATTCAAAGCTTGAAGAAGACAGCCTGAAAGACCGCAGAGAGCTTTTGCAGAAAGCTGAGCAGGCTGAAAAGGATAAGCAGGACAAGCTTTCACAGCTTCGTGAAGAGCTTGACAGAACTAAGGCGGAGTATGAGAAAAAGCTTTCGGGGAAGGCAGAGATCACGTCAACGCAGGATGATAAAGCCATATTCAAGGCTTATCTTTCCACCGCTGTTGACAGCGTAACAAGGCTCGTGGGCTTTGTGAACGAGCATAATGACAGCGACAATTACGGACTTTTCACACAGAAAGCAAGACAGCTTGCGGATATAATCAATTCAAAACTGGAGGTATAAAAATGAAACTTTATGAGCTTACAAACGATTTTCAGAGACTTTTTGACAGCCTTGAGGATATGACGGAAAATGCCGAGCTTACGGCAGAGGAAAAGGCTGAGGCTGAAAAGGTGTGGTTTGACACCCTTGAATGCGTCGAGGCTGAGTTTACGGACAAGGCGGAAAACGTTGCGGCTTATGTTAAGGTGCTGGGCAGCGAGGCGAAAATGCTTGAAGCAGAGGAGAAAGCCCTCAAAGCAAGACGTGAGCAGAAGGTCAAGCAGGCAGAGAGCCTTAAAGCTTATCTTATGAACAGTATGCAGAGGGTCAACCTTAACAAAATAGAGGGCGTTATGGCTAAGATAAGCATTACAAAGGGCAGGGAAAGCACCGAGATAACAGACCCGAAAGCCTTCGTGGAGTGGGCAAAGGTCAATGATGACAGCCTGCTGAAATACAAAGATCCTGACATAAGCAAGACAGCTGTCAAGGCGGCTATCGAAGCAGGCAGAGAGATCCCCTATGCGGCTGTTGTCCGCAGACCGGGACTGACCATAAGATAAGGAGGGAAAGAGAATGGGACTTGCGATACTTGTATTAGGCTTTTCAGGAAGCGGCAAATCTGCTTCCCTGAGAAATTTCAAAGAAGACGAGCTTGCTCTTGTGAACGTGAACGGAAAACAGCTTCCGTTCCGCACGCAGTTTAAGTCAACGATACATACCGACAATTACGGTGAGATAGAACGCTTTATGAAAGCTCAGACGGCAAAGTCAATAGCCGTTGACGATAGTCAGTATCTTATGGTGAACGAGTTTATGCGCCGTGCAAAGGAAACGGGCTATCAGAAGTTCACCGACATTGCAAAGAATTTCTGGGAGCTTGTGAGAAGTGTTGAAATGCTTCCCGAAGATGTTATCGTGTATTTTCTCAATCACCTTGATACAGGCGAGGACGGCAGACAGAAAGCTAAAACTATCGGCAAGCTGCTTGATGAGAAGATAACTGTCGAGGGTATGTTCACAACTGTGCTTAAAACTGTTGTGGTTGACGGCAAGTATCTTTTCGCCACTCAGACGGACGGCACTGACACCTGCAAAAGTCCTATCGGGCTGTTCGACAGTATGTACATAAGCAACGATCTGAAACTTGTTGATGAAGCGCTGAGGACATACTATCACCTTGCGGACGAGCATATCTGCTCAGAGTGCGGAAAGACGATAATGTCAGACGGCAAGCGTACAGTTCAGCAGATAATAGACGGCTCGATGAAGAATTACGGCAAACAGCTTTGCATGAAGTGCGTTCTGAAAAGGGTAAAGGCGGCGAAGTCCAATGAAACTGCGAACGTATCAGAATGAGCTGGTGGAGCAAGTAAGGCAGGCTTGGCGTGCAGGGTATAAAGCACCCTGCATAGTCCTGCCCTGCGGCGGCGGAAAGTCCTGCATTGTGGCTGAAATGGCAAGACGAACGACCTTTAACGGCAAGAGAGTGCTTTTTCTCGTCCACAGACGTGAGCTTGTGGAGCAGATAAAAAAGACCTTTATCCGCTGGGGCGTTGATATGAAGCTCTGCGAGGTTGGTATGGTGCAGACTATTACAAGACGGCTTAAAAAACTTGCCAGACCTGCACTTATCATAACTGACGAAAATCATCACAGCCTTGCTCAGTCCTACAAACGCATATACGAATACTTTTCGGACGTGCCGAGAGTGGGCGTTACTGCGACCCCTGTTCGCCTTAACGGCGACGGGCTTGGTGACGTGAACGACAAGCTTATCATAGGGGTATCCGCAAAATGGCTTATTGATAACAACTGTCTTGCACCCTATGACTACTATGCTCCTGACGTTGCCGACCTTACAGGGCTTCACGTTTCTCACGGTGAATATATGGCGGCGGAGATAGAGAAAGCTATGGTAAAAAATACTGTTTTCGGTGATGTCATAAAGTATTACAAACAGTTAGCAAATGGCAAAAAGGCGGTCTGCTACTGTGCTTCCGTCAGACATTCTCAGCGAACGGCAGAGGTATTTAATGACAACGGCATAAAGGCGGCACACATTGACGGCTCGACCCCAAAGGCAGAGCGTGACAGCATTATCTCAGCTTTCCGCAGGGGAGATATAACTGTGCTGTGCAACGTTGACCTTATTTCAGAGGGCTTTGACGTTCCTGACTGCGAGTGTGCCATACTCCTGCGACCCACCAAGAGCCTTACTCTTTACATTCAGCAGGCTATGAGATGTATGCGGTACAGACCTAACAAAAGAGCCGTCATAATCGACCACGTTGGAAACTATGCAAGGTTTGGTATGCCTGACGACGACAGGCAGTGGAGCTTGGAGAAAAAGCCAAAAGCTCAGCATAAAAAGCAGGAGCAGAGCGACAAGGTGAAACAATGCCCTGAATGTTTCTATACTTTCTCCGCTCCCTCTGCGGGGGTGAAAGTATGCTGTCCTCACTGCGGATATGAGTTCCCCTCAGCCGAGAGAAAGCTTGAAACTGACAGCAGCGTGGGTCTTGTAAAGGTAGAGGGATTTAAGCTTGACTTTTCAAGCCCTGCCGATTGTCATACCTATCCCGAACTTTTGCAGTATGCGAAAAGTCACGGTTACAAATCAGGCTGGGCATATTATCAGGCAAGGCAAAGGGGGCTTATAGGTTGACGGAAGAACACAGGATACAAAACGAGATACGCTGTGCGGTATCGCCCTACTGCACTGTCTTTCGTGTGAACGTGGGCGAGGGCAGAACAGTTGACGGCAGATATTTCACCACAGGAGTGCCAAAAGGGTTTTCAGACCTGTTCGGCGTAAGGCATAAGGACGGCAGAGCTGTCTTTATCGAAGTCAAAACAAAGTCGGGGCGAGTTCGTCCCGAGCAGAAGAAGTTCATAACAAAAATGCGTGAGTGCGGAGCATTGGCAGGCATATGCCGCTCGGCAGAGGACGCAGTAAATTTACTAACGGAGGAATAAAAAATGGGATTTAAGTCAAATCAATCAGAGGCATTTCAGAACGGATTAAAGCCTGAGGGCGATTACGAGTGCATCATAACCGCTATCGAGGAACGCACAACAAAGAAAGGCTCGATGGGTCTTAACTTCACTCTCGTCATCAGAAATGACGTGCAGGGACAGAAATACGGCAACTCCTGCCTGTTTCACACCATATGGAAAAAGCACGAGCCTAACGAGAACGATATGCAGGTGGAGGGCTACAACTTTGCTCAGCTTATGGCAATGGGCAAGGCGGCTAAGCTTCCTGACGGCAAGGAGTATGACAGCCTTAAAGCATACTGCACCGACCTGCTGAACAAGTGCATAAGGGTAGATCTCACGCACGAGGAATGGAACGGCAAGGAGCAGGAACGCATTAATTTTGTCAGCCCTACAAAGTATCCCGAGTGCAAGCATAAGTTCAAATCCTCTGCACCGAAGGCGGACAGCTTTGCGACTAAGCAGACGGGCTTTGCAACGCCTAAGACAAATACGCAGGCTGACAGTGCCATAGGCTCCCTTGAAGATTTTGAGGACGTGCTTACAGATGACGGCGTGCCGTTCTGATTTCTGAAAAAGTGAAAAGTCATAGTGCTTTTGCATAAAAACGCAGATGATATTTTGTGCAAACAAATGATTTATATTTTAATTTGGCAACATTTCTGCAATTGTTGCATTTTTAATGCAACTTTTTGGGTGTTTTTCGGGGATAAGTGAAAGGCTTTGACTTTTCAAAATTTATGTTAGGAGTTGGATATATGTACGAACAAATACCGCAGGAGCTTAAAGCCCTGCCAAACTGGATATGCTGGGACGCTGTGCCTGATGAAAAGAGAGGGAAGATAAAGAAAGTGCCGATAAACGCACTTACTGGCGGAGGGGCTATGTCAAATAACCCCTCTACTTGGTGCGATTTCAATACGGCGGTGAGAGCCTCAGAAAAACATTCGGGCATAGGATTTATGTTCGGTGGCTGTCCATATTTCGGTGTTGACATTGACGGCAAAGAGGAGGAGCTTGAGGCATACCAAAGGGGAGAGAACGGCAACATCATATCTGAATTTATCAGCACCCTGCAAAGCTATACTGAGATATCTCAATCAGGCAAGGGCATACATATCATATGCAGAGGAACGCTCCCAAAGCGTGGCAGACGTAAAGGCTCAGTTGAGATGTATGAGGACGGCAGATTTTTCGTTATGACAGGCAACTCCTGCTCAGAATATGAGGGTATCGCAGAGTGTTCCGACAGCATAAAGCCATTGCACGAAAAGTATATAGGCGGCGGTCACGAGCCTGTGGCAAAGGCTGTTCCTGCTGTCAGACTTGACACCGCAGACCAGATAATCAAAGCTGCGGCAGGTGCAAAGAACGGAGGAAAATTTGTTTCCCTCTACAGTGGAAGAACCGCAGGGTATACCTCGCAGAGTGAAGCTGATATGGCGTTCTGCTCGATGCTTGCGTTCTGGACAGGCTGTGACGCAGACAAAATGGATATGATATTCCGTTCCTCAGGTCTTATGCGTGAAAAGTGGGACAGAGCGCAAAGCGGTTCGACCTACGGAGCACTCACGATCCAGAAAGCCATTGCAGATTGCGACAAGACCTATTCGCCAAAGTTCGCAGGGGGATTTTCTCTTAATTTCAAGTCGCCCTCTGAGTCGATTTCTGTGGGCACTGTGGAGCAGGAAGAAGCCAAGCCAAGACTTTATTCATTTGACGATACAGGCAACGCAGAACGCTTTGTTGACCTTTTTGGCGAGCAGGTGAGATACTGCTATACAGACAAACGCTGGCTTTGGTATGACGGCAGAAAGTGGTGTACCGATATGACAGGCACAGTTAAACGTCTTGCTGATAAGGCTGTGGCTTGTATGGCGGCAGAGGCAAAGGTGTACGCTCAGCTTGACGCAGACGAGGGAACGGATATGGCGAAAGCCTTTGAAAAGCATATGAAGTCCTGCCGTTCTAACAAATCAAAGAACGCAATGCTAAGCGAGGTCATGCACCATGTTCCTGTTCTGCCTGCTCAAATGGACAGATTTAAAACTGTTCTCAATACACCTGGGGGAGTGATAGATCTTCGCAGCGGCGGCATATCTCCTCACGACCCTATGACATATCTGACGAAAATGACAGCCGTTGAGTATTCAGAGAATGCCGATTGTCCTCGCTGGCTTGCCTTTCTTGACGACATTTTCAGAGGGGATAAAGACCTTATCAGATACGTTCAGAAAGCTGTGGGATATTCCCTGACAGGCTCGACCACCGAGCAATGTGCGTTCTTTCTTTACGGAACAGGACGAAACGGCAAGTCAACTTTCATTGATATCATAAGGGATATTTTCGGGGACTATGCGGCAAATATTCAGCCTGAAACTATTATGGTGCGCAGCAATCAGAGCACCGCCATAAACAGCGATATTGCAAGACTCAAAGGTGCAAGGCTCGTGACAAGCGTTGAGCCTAACGAGGGCGTTCGTATCAACAAGGGTCTGCTCAAACAGCTTACAGGCGACGATACTGTTACCGCAAGAAAGCTTTACGGCGACGAGTTTGAGTTCAAGCCTGAGTTCAAGCTTTGGATGGCGACAAATCATAAGCCTGTCATCAGAGGAACGGATACGGGCATATGGCGCAGGATACATATGATACCCTTCACCGTGCAGATACCCGAAGAAAAGATAGACCGCAGGCTGAAATACAAGCTGTCGGCGGAGCTTACGGGCATATTCCGCTGGGCAGTCGAGGGCTGTCTGCTATGGCAGAAAGAGGGGCTTAAAATGCCTCGTGCCGTCCTTGAAGAAGTGAGGGAGTACCGCCATGAAATGGACGTTATCTCTGCATTTGTTGAGGATAAGTGTACTGTGGGAAAGGGTCTGAGCGTTAAGTCAAGTCAGCTTTTTGCAGCATATCTTAACTGGGCTGAGCAGAACAATGAATATCGTATGAGTTCAACAAAGTTCGGTATGGAGCTTGCAAAACGCTTTGAGAAAGTAAGAACAAGGGGCGGTATATACTTCAATGGGCTGTCACTTGATAATGTGTAAGTAATTGTAAGCGTGTAGGGTTGTGTAGGGTTGAAGGGTTTTTCTAACCTTTCGTATTAGAAAATAAAAGAATATATATAAAGAAAGAGTTCTTAAAAAAGGGTGCAAACCCTTCACAACCCTTCACAGAGGGGGGATAATCATTAAAATAGATTTCAAAAGAATGTCACAAGAAGAGTTCGCAAGATATGAAGACATGGCGATAGACGGCAGGCTCATCTATGACGAGTATCCTGCTGAGGAGTATAAGTATTTCTCACAGTTATCAAGACTTGGCTACAAGAACAGGCACGAGGGGTGGTCAAAAGAGATATGCGAGGACAAGCAGGCGGAATACAAGCGAGAATATCTTCACAGTAAAGAGCGAAACGGCAGGTTCTTCAGACAAGCCTGCATAATGCAGGAGAATATCCGCAGAGGGCAGACAACGGTCTGGAAGATAAACAAGGCAAGCGACCCTGCCGAAAAGCTTGAATACGCATTGCAGGCACTTGAACTGATACTCTGCGACGAGGGGCTTGCGAAACATAACGGAGTAAACTTACCTGAATATACAGGCTGTGAATACTGTAATGGAGTGACAGAGTGGAGCGAAAAGCTTGGTGCAGACGGCAAGGAAGTCCGTTTTGAGTTCTGTCCTGTCTGCGGAAGAATGATCGAGGAGGTACAAAATGACAATAAAAGAAAAGATATCACGCTATCAGCTGATACCAAAGCTCATAGCCAATCTTGAAGAAAACAGGGCAAGGATACTGAATGGGAAAGCTGTATGCTATGACAAGAATGACAGTTCGGCAGGAACGCCCGGCAACACGGCTGAAAGCTCAATGCTGAGTTATGCCTGCAAGGGCGAGAAACAAAAGGAGCTGAGCGAAGAGCGTGCAAGGCTCACGCAGGAGATACAGTCTGAGATAGACGAGGTGTTCTGCAATGAGGAAGCTGAAACCATAGATACTGCAAGGATAATCAAGCTGTATTTCATCAACGGTATATCGGTGAAGAAGATAGCTCACAACTATATTTTCAGAGATTACAAAACTGTGCTGAGAATGTTTCACAATGGCTGTGAGAAATTAAATATACCACACAAGACCACTCAATACCACTTGCAGGAACGCACATAGTATGATATCATTACAATAGCCAATAAGGCAAGCAAACATTTGCGGACCTCCATAAAAGAAGTCCGACGGGGCGAAAGCTCCGTATGTTCCGCAAAGTCAGAGTGGGTGCAAACCCCACACGGAACACCAAGCCTGTTATACAGTCCGTAGACCGAGGACGTAAAACATCGGTGGCGTATAACTTAAAAACCTGCACACTTTGGCTGTGCGTCATCGGGTAGAATAGCCGAGGTTTCGTTTTTTGATGCCAAGTTTTTCATCTACCATAAGAGGAAAAACGGCGAATGCAGACCCAGAGGGATATACTTGAAGTCTGCACCAAGTCGGCGTGCTTCCGACAGAAAATAATGGCACTCCTTGAATTTTACATTGCCAATGCCTGCTCGCAAGGGTGGGCGTTCGGGCAGGGTCTGAAAGCCGTATTCCCCATACTGCGGCTTTCGATTTGCAGGTTGAGAGCGCACGAACTTAAAGCTTGCACCAGTGAAACTACTCCGCATAGTCATGAATATGTGTTGCTGTAAGTGTAATCGGAGTTAATGGCTTACAGGACAGCCTGACGTTAACGGGACCTAGCCGCAAGGGCTGAGCAGGCAGCGGCAAGAATGCAGGTCGAGAGCGAGCCACCGCTCAGATCTGCTCCACCATTTACAAAACTCCTTATAATATTTTCACAAGGGCGGCTGCATTTTGCGGTCGCTTTTGCGTTGTGTCGCAAAAAGTTCATAAATGTCGAAAACTTGAAATATTGCATAAAATAAGCAAAATGATTTTGTGCAGTAGGGAGAACTTTTGTTTATAGCCTTGATGTTTTGTGCTTTATATGCTAATATATAGAAAATAAACAAAAGGAGGTTCTAAAATGGAACTTAGCAAAAAAGACAGAATAATACTTTTCAATCAGTATGAGATACTTAAACGCCTTGATACTGATAACGCTGAACAATATGAGATATATCAAGATATTCTTGCACAGGGATTTGAGTATAATTATGAAGAGATCGGTCCAGCGTTATGTGAAGTCCCGTATTCAGTTTCAGAAAAAGTATATGAGATATTAGAGATGTTAAGGTGCATGACCTTTTCTTTTGACAATCTTGAAGATGTGACAGGTCTAGATCGTGAAGACTATATATTTAGAGGCTTTGACGGAAATGATAATGAAGAAGCAAAGTATTATGAATATGCAGAATGGCTTATAAAATCTAATGGCAAGTATCAGGAATTTAAAGATTGTGAATTTAACAGCCACAGTAAAATCCTGCCAGAGTATAAAGGAATGCTTGAGAGATTTGGTAAACTTGCTAAGACCAGAACAAATGGTATTCATTCAGCGGATTTGTCTGCTGATGAATTAAATTATATCATTGACAAAAAATAATCTTACGAACTGCTACAACAATGTGGCAGTTCTTTTTATATTCCAAAACAACAAAAACCGAGGTGAGGTGAATGCCGAATGAACAGAATTTAATAGTTCCAAGCTCGAGCGAAGCTCGAAAAAACGGTGCAAAAGGCGGTAAAAAATCAGGCGAAGTCCGCAGGCGTAAAAAGACTATGAAGCAGGTGATGGACTTCCTGCTTGAACAGCCTGCCAATACCAGAGCGGACTATGAGTTTCTCGTTGAGCAGGGCATTGACCTTAACAGCCTTGACCCTGACTTCATAAATAATATGCTTCTTGTGAATGCGGCTCTTATGGCAAGGGCTAAGCAAGGAGACGTTGCGGCGGTGAAAGAGCTGCGTGACATTATCCGTGATGACGATATGCTCAAACATAAGATAAAATACGATAACGCAAGGCTCAGGCTTGAAAAACAAAAGCTTGAGCCTGTTTCTATGCCTGATAAGGTGTACAGCGGTATCCCTGCGAGCCTTGTCGCTCCTACGTTCTCGCCTGTCCTGTTCGATATTGCAGAGCAGGAACATTCCGAGTATGTTTTCCCCGGCGGACGTGGCTCGACTAAATCTTCATTCTGCGGTCTGAACGTTATCGACCTGCTGATGAAGAACGAGAATATGCACGTCTGTGTTCTGCGTGCTGTGGCGAATACTCTTAAAGACAGCGTTTATTCTCAGATACTCTGGGCAATATCTGCACTTGGTCTTGATGATGAGTTTGCCTGCACAAAGTCGCCCCTTGAAATCACACGCATTTCAACAGGGCAGAAAATATACTTTCGTGGTGCTGATGACCCGCACAAGATAAAGTCTATCAAGCCTCCTTTTGGCTATATCGGCATCGTGTGGTTTGAGGAGCTTGACCAGTTCGGCGGTGAAGAAGCTGTGCGAACGATAGAACAGTCTGTTATAAGAGGCGGCGAGAGAGCATATAAGTTCAAGTCTTTCAACCCTCCGAAGTCGGCTCAGAACTGGGCGAATAAGTACATCAAAGTGCCGAGAACGGACAGGCTCGTTACCGAAAGCACTTATCTTACTGTGCCGAAAAAGTGGCTTGGCAAGCCTTTTCTTGATGACGCCGAATTTCTCAAAGAAACCAATCCCACTGCCTATGAGAACGAGTATATGGGCGTTGCAAACGGTACGGGTGGCAATGTTTTCGATAACGTCCTCATAAGAGAGATAACCGACGACGAGATAGCACAGTTTGATAATATCTATAACGGCGTTGACTGGGGCTGGTATCCCGACCTTTACGCTTTTGTCAGAGTGCATTATGCCCCTGCTCAGCACACGCTGTTCATATGGCAGGAGTACACCTGCAACAAAACAAAGAATATTGATACCGCAAAGCATTTGCTTGAGCTTGGTATCACAGCAAACGATCTTATCACCTGCGACAGTGCAGAGAATAAGTCTGTTGAGGATTACAGAGCATACGGCTTGCTTGCGAGAGGCGCAGAGAAAGGTCCTAACAGCAGGGAGTATTCATATAAGTGGCTGCAATCTCTGCGAAGTATCGTTATAGATAACAAGCGTTGTCCTGTGGCTTGCGAGGAGTTCATCAACTGTGAATATGACAGGGATAAAGAGGGCAACGTTATAAGCGGCTATCCCGACGGCAATGACCACGTTATCGACGCCGTTCGGTATGCAATGGAAAGAGTATGGAAAAGGCGGGGTCAGTAAGCTATGGGCATTATTTCAAAAATAAGGGAGTGGATAAGCAGAATGCTTTCAAAGTCAGATATAAAGGGCGTTTACGGTATTGATATCGCCGTGACGGACAGCATGATAAGAGCTATTGACAAGTGGGACAGAATGTATGCAGGTAATGCAGCACCCAAGGGCGTTCACTCTCTGCGGCTTGAACATGCTGTTGTGAGGGAGTTTGCAAACACGGCTATCAATGAAATGACCCTGAAAGTTTCCAACGATAAGCTTGATGCCATAATGAAAAACGCCCTTGAAAACCTCAACAAAAATCTGCAAAGAGGTCTTGCAACAGGAGCAATGATAATAAAGCCGCTGGGTGCTGATAAGGTGCAGTATGTTCCGCAGTCGCAGTTCATTCCTGTGGAGTATGACGTGAACGGCAGACTTATAAAGGTCATTTTTCCTGAGATAAAACGCATGGGCGATAATGATTACCGTATAAGGCTTGAATATCACGCTCTGGACTATGAAAAAGGGCTGACTATCACAAACAGGGCTTTTCGTTCCAATGACGGCGTATCTCTTGGTGCTGAGATACCTCTCACGGCTGTTTCAGAGTGGGCGGAGATTATCCCTAAGATAGCCTATCCCCTTATGCTGCGACCCTCTTTCGGCTATTATGTCAACCCTATCGACAATACAGTTGACGGTTCACATTCAGGCGTATCAGTGTTCGCAGGGGCGGAAGAAGTCATAAGAAAAGCTGATATCCAATTCGGCAGGCTCGATTGGGAGTTTGAATCAGGGGAGCGTGCAATAGACGTTGACGAGGCTGTGCTAAGACCTGTGACAGACCCGTTCACAGGTAAGAAGCGTGCAGAAATGCCAAAGCTCAATGAACGGCTTTTCAGAGGGGTAAATGTGTCGGCTGGCACGAGCGGTGACTTTTATCACGAGTTCTCACCGCAGTTAAGGCAGGCGGATTTTATCGCAGGACTTGAAGAATACAAACGTGAAATAGAGTTTACTGTGGGGCTGTCATATGGGGATATCTCAAACCCTCAGACAGTTGACAAGACGGCAACGGAGATAAAGTCCTCAAAGCAGAGAAAGTTTGATACTGTCACGGCGATACAGAATAGCCTTCGTGTCTGCCTTGAAGACCTGTGCTATTCGCTGGCGTTCTATAATGGGCTTACTCAAAGCGGTTATGAGCTGTCTGTGAACTTTGAGGATAGTATCCTTGCTGATGATGAAACAAAGCGTGCAAGCGACCGTCAGGACGTTTCTATGGGCATTATGCCACTGTGGGAATACCGAATGAAATGGTATGGTGAGGACGAGGAAACGGCTAAGAAAATGACCTCCGACAGCACCGCAGAGGTAATAGAATAATGCTCAAAGCAAGCGAGATAGAGCGAGTTTCAATGGTGTTTGACAAGCCCCTGCGTGACCTTGAAATGCAGATAATGGAGGATATCGTCCGCAGGATAAAGATAAACGGCGAGATAACACGTTCGGCAGATTGGCAGATATACAGGCTTCACGAGCTTGGAATGAGCAAGCGTGAGATAAAGAAAGCCATAGCCGATAACCTTGATCTCTCCAAAGCTGAGATAAAAGAGCTGTACAATGATATCCTGCAAAAAGGCTATGAATGGGACGATAGCATATACAAGACCAAAGGCAAGGCACGGATACCCCTTGAAGAAAATGAGGGTCTGCAAAGGCTGTTGTCGGCTGTATCGGAGCAGACTTCGGGGGAGCTTAAAAACATATCTCAGTCACTCGGATTTGCAGTAAAACAGCCTGACGGCAAGCTTAAATTCACGCAGGCGGCTGACTTCTATCAGCAGAGCCTTGACAACGCCATAATGGGCATAGCAAGCGGAGCGTTCGATTATAATACGGTCATAAAGAAAGTCATTTCGGATATGACGAACTCAGGTCTTCGCACTGTGGACTATGCCACAGGGTGGAGCAACAGGGCAGACGTAGCCGCAAGACGTTCGGTAATGACAGGGCTTTCACAGCTAACCGCAAAAATGAATGAGGACAACGCCAAAGAGCTTGGCACAGACTATTTTGAAGTCACTTGGCACAGCGGAGCAAGACCTTCTCATCAAGAATGGCAGGGCAAGGTCTACAGCAAAAAAGAACTTGAAACTATCTGCGGTCTTGGTACTGTGACAGGTCTGTGCGGAGCAAATTGCTATCACGATTATTACCCCTTTATCCCCGGCATATCTGAGCGTTCCTATACAGATGAGGAGCTTGCGCAGATGAATGCAGAGGAGAACAAGCCTGTTAAGTACGGTGATAAAGAGTACACAAAGTACGAGGCTTTACAGCGGCAAAGAAAGCTTGAGACTGCAATGAGAGCTCAGCGGCAGAAAATACATCTTCTTGAAGAGGCAGGTGCAGGCGAGGAGGATATCATCAACGCACGCTGCCGATATCGTGGCACTTCCCAGGAGTATACGAGATTTTCAAAAGCAATGGGTCTGCCTCAGCAGAGAGAGCGTGTGAATGCCGACGGATTGGGGAATATGGGGGTGGGAAAAACACGAAGATCAGTAGATAAAAGGTATGGATTGGATGATCAGCAATGAAAAAATATGAATACAATATTTGCACGGCTGCGGACAAAGAAATTTTTGATAAGCAATGTGCAGCATTGGAAAAGCATATCCCAGGCATTGAACGTTTCGATATGCTGACAGATGTTGACGGCTCACAAACGCAGATATACATATTAAACGGAAAGAAGATAATCGTACACAACAGTTATTATATTGACGCTGTGTACATTGATTCAGAAGTTGAACTTACAGAGTATTTCAAATGATAATTTTACCGCTTGACTAAGGTCGGGCGGTATTTTTATACCCAAATATCGGAATTAAGCACCTTAACGGGTGCTTTTTTCATACCATTTCGTCCTTGATATGACGTTAAACTGTCAGACTTTCACACCGCAGACAGAGCGGTATATAAGCTATGTAGAAAGGACAAACATATGAAAAACATTTTTGAGATCCTTGCCGCTCTGGGTATCGTTATCCCTGAGGACAAGAAACAGGACATCACAAAACAGGTGGCAGAAAATTATAAGACTGTGGCTGAGTTTGAAAAGGTGAAAAGCCGCCTTGAGGTGGAGCGTGATAACTATAAGGACAGCCTTGATACCGCACAGAACTCTCTCAAAGAATTTGAGGGCGTGGACGTCAAGGAGCTTAACGGCAAAGTCGCACAGCTCACCGCTGACCTTGCTAAGAAAGATACCGAGTATCAGGCAAAGATATCTGATATGGAGTTTGACGCTACCCTTGATAACGCTATCTCGGCAAGCAAGGCAAGAAACGTCAAGGCTCTTAAAGCTTTGCTTGATGTGGAAACTCTCAAAGCTTCCAAAAATCAGGCTGAGGATATCAAGACGGCTATCGAGAACGTGAAGAAAGATAACGATTATCTTTTTGAAAGTTCCGAGCCTATCAAGAACCCGGTCGCTCCCACAGGGACGCCTGCCGCAGGTGAAGTGAGCAAGGAAACCTTTGCAAAAATGGGGTATATGCAGAGGTTGGAACTTAAACGAACAGACCCCGAAAAATACGAACAGTTGAAAGGATAGGATATTATGAAAATGACAGAGCCAACCGCCACCCCATGTCCAGTGACCGGAAATTGGGTAAATCAGTACACTGATAAAGATGGTGTAGACGATATACATGGAGAATTTTGTTCGTTCTGCCATGGCTCCTGATACAATTGTAGCTGCTGTCGCACAGAATACGGTTTGGAATATGAGGAATCCTTCGGTTGGCAAACCATTATTAATGAAAGAAAGGTCGCAGAAGTGAGGCATTCCGATGAATCCGCCTGCGCCGAACATCAATCCGAAACCGATAAACCAGTATAGTAAAGAGCCGAACATGAAGTCTACAAAGTTCTTCATCAGAATGTTGGCAGTATTTTTCACTCTGGTAAAACCTGCTTCTACTAATGCAAATCCCGGCTGCATGAAGAATACGAGCATTGCTGCAAGCAACATCCATACAGTATTTAATCCAAGAGCTAATTCACCAACCGTATCGGGAGCTGCTGATGCTTCTTCGGCAGGAGCTGCAACGACTTCGGTAATTGTTTCTGTAACTGCTGCAACTGTATCGGCAGCGGCTGCGTTTTGTGCCGACATATCAGTAGTAAAACAGCACAAAATGAATATAGTAGTGGCTATCCACAACTTTACGAAGCTATGGCTTTTATATTTTGTATCCATAATAATTATCTTATTTTATACCTATTATTTATTAGTGATGTTGTAAACCTCTTTATAAACGTTATAATCCGCAAGGAAACCTGGGAGCGGCACCTTGCCGCTGCCGATTAACGTTCTTGTTCTGCATTGTAGAGGGCTATGTCACCACGTTCGGCAGTGCGTATCCGGATAGCGTCTTCGATAGGAATGACGAAAATACGTCCGTCACCGATTTCTCCGGTCTGTGCAGCTTTGATGATAGCCTGCACTGTTTTCTCGGTATTTTTGTCGCGTACGACAATAGAGATCAAAATTCGTTCAATGGTGCTGGTGTCATATACTACGCCACGGTAGATACGTCCTTGCCGTGCTTTTCCAATACCTCTTACATCGTAATAAGAGAACCATTCGATGTCCGCTTCGAGTAGGGCGTCTTTTACGTCCTCGAATTTGGTTTTACGGATAATAGCTTCAATCTTTTTCATATACCTTAAATATTAGTGTTGACCTGTAAAAGAAAGAGGTATAGGGTGTGGCAGCCATAGTAGGTTACCATACAACAAACCGATAAAATCTAAACTCTAACTACCTGATCCCTATACGCTCTTTGATATTCTATATTCTCTCTCTTAAAAACTTAATCCGAATGCGAAGTAGGCTCCTTCTGTCCGTGGATTGACAGATACCTTGGCAAATGCCGGAACGGAGAAGGAATCTGTGATTTTGATATCCTTGGAAGCTCCGAGACTTACGTCTGATACGCAGAACCCACTTGTATAGCCATTGTAGAAAGTTGTCTCCCAAGGAACCATACCTAAATCTACTGTCCAGTCGAGACCTCCCAATTTGAATGGTGCGCTAAGTGCGAGGTAAGAAGAATAAGCCCTTTTGCCATTTTCTTTCACGCCGTCGGCACCTGCAAAATTTGTATACCAGTTGACTGCCAGTGGTCCGAAGTCATATCCGACTTGTGCTTCAAATACATGAGCCGTTGAATGAGCTCCGTATTTAAAATACTTGTTAGTTGCAAAGATCGTTTCTCCATCATCGTCTATGCCAGTTTCTACTTGGGTATTAAACCAATAATCCGTCACTGAAACGCTAAAACCGCCTATCGAATAACCAAGAGTTAAATCGAACTCTTTTGTGTCCGTCGATTCGAATCCTACCGATCCCCATGCTCCAAGTGAGAAACCTTTGTAAGAGATTTCCAGTGAGGGTTGAACGCTCACTCCGCCTAAATCCTGGCCGCGCCAGATGTAACCACTTACCAGATCTGCTCCAACGGAAGCTTCTACCTTATCTTGTGCCATCATTGTAGACGGGACAAGCCCTGACAGTAATAATGCTACTGTTATTACCCTCATTTTTTTGTTAATCGTCGTTTTCATCGTCTTTTTACCTTTAATAGTTAGAAAAATGTGGATGTACGGTCCAGTGTTATATAGTAGCGCGCAAAATACTATCAAAGCCAGTTCTTTATTCTTCTCATGGCTTCAATGCAGTCGTTACGTTCACCGAATGCCGTCAGACGGATATAGCCTTCGCCGCTGGGGCCAAAACCTACACCGGGAGTTCCGACTACGTTGGCCTCATACAACATCTGCTCAAAGAACCGCCATGAAGAAAGGCCATTCGGGGTTTTCACCCATAAATAGGGAGCGTTGACTCCTCCGTAAACTTTCAATCCGCTAGCTTCCAGTCCTTCCTTCATGATTCCTGCATTGGTCATATAATAGTTAATCGTTTCTTTAATCTGTTCCTTTCCTTCTGCGCTGTAAACTGCTTCTGCCGCCCGTTGAGTGATATAGGAAGTGCCGTTGAACTTAGTACATTGGCGGCGGTTCCACAGTCTGTTGAGTGGGATTCTGTCTCCTTCGAGTGTTGCGGCGGTAAGTTCTTTGGGGACTACAGTGTATCCGCAACGCACTCCGGTGAATCCTGCCGTCTTCGAAAAACTACGGAACTCAATGGCGCACTTCTTGGCTCCCTTGATTTCATAAATAGAGTGGGGGACATCCGCATCCTGAATATATGCCTCATAAGCAGCGTCGAACAGGAGCAACGTGTCATTTGCCAAAGC
>OGMT01000547.1_pt1 | contig 26934 bp, 17 predicted proteins | sample 1573271 | NCBI WGS metagenome assembly OGMT01 (sample SAMEA2582000, study PRJEB24529) | metagenome | biome: Human gut stool | place: China | collected 2011 | reverse complement strand
AAAGAATATTATAAAAGAATATTATAAAAGAATATTATAAAAGAATATTATAAAAGAATATTATAAAAGAATATTATAAAAGAATATTATAAAAGAATATTATAAAAGAATATTATAAAAAGAACATTATAAGGAAACATTATAAGGGAACATTCATAATTTATATTTCATACTTTATACTTAAAATTACATGGCAACAGTAGACGATAAGAAAATTATCTTTTCTATGGTAGGGCTGAACAAGACCATTCAGCAGAACAACAAGCAGGTGTTGAAGAACATCTACCTTTCGTTCTTCTATGGAGCGAAAATCGGTATCATCGGTCTGAACGGTTCGGGTAAATCAACCTTGCTGAAGATTATCGCCGGCTTGGATAAATCCTATCAGGGCGAAGTGGTGTTTTCACCCGGATATTCGGTAGGATATTTGGCTCAGGAGCCTTATCTTGATCCTACGAAGACAGTGAAGGAAGTGGTGATGGAAGGCGTGCAACCCATTGTGGATGCGCTGACAGAGTACGAGGAGATCAACCAGAAGTTCGGTCTGCCCGAATACTACGAGGATCAGGACAAGATGGACAAGCTCTTCACCCGTCAGGCAGAGTTGCAGGACATCATCGACGCTACCGATGCATGGAACCTCGACAGTAAGCTGGAGCGTGCGATGGATGCACTCCGTTGCCCGCCCGAAGACCAGTCCGTAGAGCATCTTTCCGGTGGTGAGCGCCGTCGTGTGGCACTTTGTCGCCTGTTGCTCCAGAAGCCTGACGTGCTGCTCCTCGACGAGCCCACCAACCACCTTGATGCAGAGTCCATCGACTGGTTGGAACAACACTTGCAGCAGTACGAAGGTACGGTAATCGCCGTAACCCACGACCGCTACTTCCTCGACCACGTGGCAGGTTGGATACTCGAGCTCGACCGCGGCGAAGGCATTCCCTGGAAGGGCAACTACTCCAGTTGGCTGGAACAGAAAACCAAGCGCATGGAGCAGGAAGAAAAGACAGCCAGCAAGCGCCGTAAGACGCTGGAACGCGAGCTGGAGTGGGTGCGTATGGCTCCCAAGGCCCGTCAGGCAAAGGGAAAGGCCCGTCTGAACTCCTACGACAAACTGCTGAACGAGGATGTGAAGGAGAAGGAGGAAAAGCTCGAAATCTTCATCCCCAACGGTCCCCGTCTGGGCAACAAGGTCATCGAAGCCAAGCACGTGGCAAAGGCGTTTGGCGACAAGCTCCTGTTCGACGACCTCAACTTCATGCTGCCGCCTAACGGTATTGTGGGCATCATCGGTCCCAACGGTGCAGGTAAGACCACCCTTTTCCGCCTTATCATGGGGCTGGAGACTCCCGACAGCGGCGAGTTCGAGGTAGGAGAGACTGTGAAAGTAGCCTACGTGGACCAGCAACACAAGGACATCGACCCCAACAAGAGTGTCTACCAAGTGATTTCCGGCGGCAACGACCTCATCCGCATGGGTGGACGCGACATCAACGCACGCGCCTACCTGTCGCGCTTCAACTTCTCCGGTGCCGATCAGGAAAAGCTCTGCGGCGTACTCTCCGGTGGTGAGCGCAACCGTCTTCACCTGGCCCTCTGCCTCAAGGAAGAAGGCAATGTGCTGCTCCTCGACGAGCCTACCAACGACATTGACGTCAACACCCTGCGTGCCCTCGAAGAGGGTCTTGAGGACTTTGCCGGATGCGCCGTTGTCATCAGCCACGACCGCTGGTTCCTCGACCGCATCTGTACGCACATCCTTGCGTTTGAAGGCGACTCCAATGTGTTCTTCTTCGAAGGGTCGTATTCGGAATATGAAGAAAATAAATTGAAACGTCTGGGTAAAGAAGAGCCGACTCGTGTGCGTTATAGAAAGTTAATGAATGACTGATTTTAGATTTTAATTTGAAAGAATATACGTTGCATTTGTGACAAAAAGAAAGCTCCGCGAGAAATTGGCGGAGCTTTTTTGTTTTTAGAGTTTCCCGAATCGTTTATTAATTTGAAAAATTGTAGCATAATTGTAATGAATATCTAATTTAATAATATTATATTTGCAACTCACGAACTTTTTTAAATATTAATTAACACTATCTATTAACTAAAAGTAGAATTATGAGAAAAAGTCTAATTCAATTTCTGTTGATGGCTGTGCTGTCGGCTTATACTGCCGTTGCATGGTCTCAGACTACAGTACGAGGTCAGCTTGTTGATGCTGAAACAGGTGAGCCTTTAGTCGGAGCCGCCGTAATGGTAGAAGGGACTACTCAGGGATCGGTGACCGATATTGACGGCTATTTCAAGCAAAGCGTTGCTTCTAATGCCACATTGTTATTCAAGTATGTGGGTTATAAAGACTTGAAGGAGAAAGTTAAACAGAAGGGCGCTTCTGTTAATTTGGGTATTATCCGGATGACCCCCGATGCTGTGATGCTGAAGGATGTGGTTATCACTTCATCTGTGGCAGTGGCTCGTAAAACGCCGGTAGCCTTGTCTACGGTAGATCCGGTTTTCATCGAAGAAAAATTGGGGACGCAAGAGTTTCCGGAGTTGCTGAAGTCCACTCCAGGTGTGCATGCCAATAAGCAAGGCGGTGGTTTTGGAGACTCCGAAATCTATATGCGTGGTTTTGACAATAGTAACATTGCCATGATGGTGAACGGTGTGCCCATGAACGAAATGGAGCATGGCGGCGTGTACTGGTCCAACTGGGCGGGACTTAGCGATGTGGCCCGTAGCATACAGACGCAACGCGGTCTGGGTGCGAGCAAGGTGTCGGCTCCTTCTGTGGGAGGTACCATTAACATTGTGACCCGCAACCTGGATGCCAAGAAAGGTGGATTCCTTTCCTATGGAATGGGCAATGACGGGATGAACAAAATACTCTTTTCTATTTCTTCGGGCATCAGCAAGAGTGGCTGGGCTTTTACCCTGATGGGTGGTAAGAACTGGGGAGACGGATACATTCAGGGAACCGACTTCGAGGGATACAACTGGTTTGCTTCTATCTCCAAGCGCATCAATGATGAGCATCAGCTTACGCTGACGGCTTTCGGCGCTCCGCAGGAACATGGACAGCGCAGTTCCTCATACGGAGGTCTTACGCTGGCCGACTGGAAAATGGTGGAAACTGTTTATGGCGTGAAAGACCACAAATACAATCCTACTTTTGGTTATCGTTCCAACGGTGAGGCATACAACTCTTACCGTAATAAGTATCATAAGCCGCAGATCAGCTTGAATCACCAGTGGCAGATAAACTCCAAATCATCACTCAGTACGTCCTTGTATGTGTCATTGGGACGTGGTTCCGGCTTCTCAGGTCAGGGAAATACAGAATTCTCTCCCTATTCCTATTCCTCTTGGAGAGGGGCTTATAAAGGTACGCTGTACGACACTTTCCGCCGCAGTGACGGAACGTTCGACTATGCTGCCATCGAAGAGATTAACCGTACGAGCCAGTACGGTTCTGCCATGGTTGCGGCACGTTCCAACAACAGTCACGACTGGTACGGATTGCTTTCCACCTATACCACTAAGATAGGGCAGAACTTTGACTTCTACGGTGGTGTGGACTACCGTTATTATAAAGGTGTACACCGCAATGAGATTTCCGATCTTTTCGGCGGTTCCTATTATCTCGACTCCGAGCGTGGAAATGTGGATCCGAAGAATAATATACATGCGTCCGATCCCAACTGGCGTTATCAGAAATTGGGTGTAGGCGATGTTGTTTTCCGCGATTACGACGGATTTGTGATGCAGGAAGGCGGATTCTTCCAATTGGAATATAACAAAAACCGTCTGTCGGCATTTGTGGCAGGTTCGCTTTCCAATACGGGGTATTGGCGTTACGACCGTTTCTACTACGACAAGGAGCACGCCAAGTCTGATGTGGTGAACTTCCTGGGCTTCACAGCCAAAGGTGGTGCTAACTACAATTTCAATGACAACCACAACGTGTTTGCCAATGTAGGTTATATCAGCCGCGCTCCCAAATACTCTTACGGCGCGTTCATGACAGCCGACAAGAGCAACGTCCTGAACAAGGAAGCGGTGAACGAGAAAGTGTTCTCGGCAGAGCTGGGCTACGGTTTCCGCAACTCTTGGATTACCGCCAATCTGAACCTCTACTACACCCGTTGGATGGACAAGACCATGACGAAGAGCGTGACGCTGGACAATCAGCAGAACGGTAACATCAATATGGCGGGTCTTGCCGCTTTGCACAAGGGTGCCGAACTGGATGTCAAAGTCCGTCCTTTCCGTTGGCTGGAGCTCACCGGTATGGTTTCTCTGGGCGACTGGAAGTGGGATAGCGATGCCACAGGCTACGTGTATGACGAGATGGGCAATGCCATGACCAAAGCCGGAACAGTGACTACTCCCGGTGCGGAAGATCATGCCAAGGCTGTCGTTAAGATGAATGGTGTACGTGTGGGTGGTTCGGCACAGACTACGGCTGCTGTGGGAGCCAACGTAAACATCACTAAAGCATTGCGTGTAGGCGCAGACTGGACCTACTACGGACGCAACTATGCATACTATGCCGTAGACGGCACGATCCTTTCTGTCGGAAAAGAGACGGCAGTGGCAGAGCCCTGGAAGATACCTGCTGCAAGCCAGTTGGACATGAACGCTTCGTATCGTTTCAAGTTTGGCAAGCTGGATGCCGTTCTTTCCGGTAATGTGAACAACCTGCTGAACTATCAGTACATCTCCAAGGCTTGGAACCCAAGTAGTGCGAGTGCAGTGGCTACATCCGATAATGTATATGTGTTCTATTCTTTCGGACGTACATATAACATAAGATTGAAAGTTAACTTCTAAACCGAAAAAACATTCACGATATGAAGAAGAAAATATTCGCTTCGATAGCGTTACTGGCTCTGTTGACTGCTTGTGACGACCATTACGATGATCAATTCAACATCAATCCCGGCATTACCGACGTAAAGGACATTGCCATGACACTGGAGACATCCGACTACGGCAGTATCTCCAAGCTGACCGCCAACCAGGAACTGGCACTTTCCAAAGATCCTGAGGGGAAGACGTTTGTAAAAGCCTTGGAAGCAGTAGGCACCAACCACTATTTTACGGAGGAAGCTCCGGCGGAAGATTACGTTCCCGCCTATCTGAAGTCCAAATACCCCAATGCCGATGCAGGCTCCAAGTTTGTGGTGACCTACAAGCTTTTCAGCCCGTCGGACTATATGGACGATTTCAAGAAACTGTCCACTTATGATTTGACAGAGGAGGATTACAAAACGGTATGGGGCGAGAGTGTAAAGGCTTCTTTCCTTTCTCCGTCCACATTGAAGAAGATTCCGGCTTTGCTGACCGCTGCTGTCAGCAATCCTACTGACGGTGAGATGAAGGTGGTGAACTATGCTTACTCCAACTTAGAACCCAGTTCGGGAGAAGGACTGGCAACTGTCTATCAGCTTACCAAAACGTTGGACCAAGAAGGTGGAAGATATGTGATAGCTGCTAAGGGAAAAGACGGAAAATATTATCCGTTTGGAAAGTTGGACAAGGACAATAGTTCTTATGGTTATATGAATCCTGCCCCGATAGCCGTTGGAGAAAACAATGTTATCAGTACAGAGGACGGCAGCGGCTGGGTTATAACCATTGCAAAGAGTGCAAATGGTTATACAATGCTTAATCCGCTGGAAAAATACATCTATCAGCAAGGGACGTACAACAGCTTTAATGTAAGCAGCAAGCTGCCTGATGAAGGAGCCGAATGGGCGTTTAAGAGCAATGGCGATGGAACTTTTGCCGTATCCAACGTGGAAAAGGGAAAGACTATCAAACTGACCTATACTAATAGCAAGTTCTCATTTGGTTCTTATCCGGCTGATATGTTCGAAGGAAAAGTTTATTGGACTGAAACAGTAGCAGAAAATGACGGAGGCTTCAAGGTGCATAACGTATCCGATGGCGGTGCTCCAAGTGCTATTTGGACCTATGACAGTAAATATAAATATTGGAAAGCTACCGGGTATATCATGGGAAAAAATTATGCTACGGAAAGCTATCTTATTTCTCCGGAAATAGATCTGACAGCAGCAAACAATCCACAGCTTTCTTTTGATGCAGCTCTGAATTATTTGAAAGGTGCGGATGCATCGGCTGTCTTAGGAGTAAAGGTATCCAAGGATTATACGGGAGATTATGCAACGGCTACATGGGAAAATGTTGAGGTGCCTAATTGGCCTGCCGGAAACAGTTGGGATATGGTAAATACCGGTGGTATAGACCTGTCGAAGTTTAAAGGTGAAAAGATACATTTTGCGTTGAAGTATACAAGTACCGACAAGGGAGGTACCACTTGGGAAATGAAGAACTTCCTTGTAGAAGAGAAAAATGATTATTGGGATGTATCTCTCTATAAAGAAATTTTGGACAATGACGTTGTAGAGACCCGTTCTCTTGCCGCCACTCGTGCCACTACCGTTTCTCCTACGGCTTCTGCGCTCTACGTGTACGACGGTGAGAACAAGACATGGAAGCCATACACTCTGAAAGAAGCCAAACTGCTTGTGGCAGAGCCTGCTTTCTACGAATCATTGGGTGCAGACATGATTGAGAAACCGGAAGCTGTGTTGCCCACCTATCTGAAACAAAAATACCCTTACGCTGCTGTGGGTGACATGGTTGCGGTGGTCTACAACAAGAAAGCCGATACGCCTGTGGTTGCCGAATACACGCTGGGAGAGGACTGGACAGAGACAACTTCCTGTAAGCTCGTCACTACCACCTTTACGCAGGATGCCGAGGGCATCAGTGTTGAGGCAAGCATGTATCTGAACGAAACGTTCAAGAAGGATATGGGCAGCTTTACCATTCAGGACATATTCCTCAATGACGTGAACTGGGTATGGAAGTTGGACTCTTACGGCTATATGAAGGCATCCGCCTATGCCAACAAGGCTAATCATGCAGCCGAAAGCTGGCTTGTGTCGCCCGTTATGAACTTCAAGAAATCGAAAGCACCCGAACTGTTGTTCGACCATGCCTGTCGCTTCCGCACTGAAACTCCTTCCGATAACCTCAATGTAATGGTATCCACCGATTACTCCGATGATGTGAAAACCGCTACATGGACAGCCCTGACAGTGGAAAACTGGACAGATGGCACGAAGTGGGACTTCATAAGCAACAAGATAGACCTGAGTGCCTACAACGGACAGAAAGTCACCATAGCCTTCAAGTATGTCAGCACCGATAATGTTGCTCCTACCTGGGAGGTACAGAACGTGGTAGTTCGTGAAAAAGTGACAGAAGGAGAGGGAGAAGAAGGCGGAGATGCCGAAAATCCTGCCGAATAAATAAAGACGACGCTTAGGCGGAGCGGAACATTCCGCCCCGTCCGGGCGTCATAATTCAGAGTTGTATTCTTTAATACAGAAAATCAAAAAGAAAAATGAAAAAGATAAGCAATATATTAGGATTGTGGCTGTTGATGCTTGCAATGGTTACGGTGGTTGCATGCGAAGGTTCCGATGCGCCCTATAACGGATACGTTGAAACAACGCAGGACAATGCCGCCACACTCGTGTTGAAAGGTTATGAAAATCCGCAGGCAGGATTTACGGTGTTCGAGCCGGACGGTTTCCAGTCTCCGTTCTACATTCAGGACAAGACATTCTACGGCAAGCAATACGCCTTTGTGAAGAGCACCTCGACCCGTCTGGACGAGATGAAAAACCGTCCCGAAGCCGATGCCTGGCAGGCTGACGGTGTTCCCGTAGTGGACGGCGCCACCTATTGGGCACATACGGAAACGCTGGCTGCCCACCAATACGTCAAGTTCCGCGTGTGCAGCATCAGCGGTAACAATGTCACAATAGAATATGTGGTAGAGGAAGACGTAAAGCCCAATGCCAATGCCAACGCCAAGGACAAAAGCGGCTATTCGCTCAACCTTGAGATACCCCGCCTGAACGAAGCCAACGTTTTCGTGGCACATTCGCTGAAAGTGAACGGTGCGGAGCTGCTGAACTACGCTTTGGAGTGGGACGACACAAAGAAGCACTCCTCATGGGTGGCTTTCGCGTTCGATGAAACAACCCGCAAGGCAGGCGATGGAGTGAAGCGCAAAGACAAGTTCGTCGTCGACCCCTTGCTTCCCGAAGCCATGCAGGTCACCGATGAACAGCACAAGAACGATGGCTTTGACCGCGGACACATCTGCGGTTCTGCCGACCGTCTTTTCACGCAGGAAGCCAACGACCAGACATTCTATTTCAGCAATATGTCTCCCATGATACACTCTTTCAACAGTCCTTACTGGGCTGAATTTGAGGAACAGGTACGCAAGTGGGGCGGTGCGGAAAAAGACTTCACCACTACTTACAGCAAGTTGTACGTGGTTAAAGGCGGTGCGCTCAATGAACTGCTGGTCAGCTACACAGGTCAGAAGAATGGCGGTGACAACATAAAGCCTACGACCGATGCAAACGGCTTTACCAAAGGCGGGCTGGCTTGTCCCAAATACTACTTTATGGCCGTCCTCTCCGAAACGGACGGTGCATATCATGCCATTGGTTTCAGAGTGGAGCATAAGGAATACAGCGAAGCGCCTACATTGGAGGAGCTGAAAGCCAGTGCTTTGAGCATTGATGAATTGGAGGAAAAGACCGGAATCGATTTCTTCTGCAATCTGCCGGATGATTTGGAAAATACAGTAGAAAGCAGTATGAATCTGGACGATTGGGCATGGTAATTGTCCTGCCGGTTACTTTCATAATATAAAATGAATTAGTCAGAACTTATTCTGCCGGTTACGAATAAAAAGAGAAAGGGTGACGCCCCAATAAAATTCAGCTGCTTTGAATGGCAGAATGATAACTGAATTTGATTTGGGCATCACCCTTTCGCTCTTTTAAGCATCTCTTGTCTCTTTCTTACTCTTCAGACTTTTCTTATTTTTCCCGATGCTTCTTTCCGAGCTCTTCTTCTCGGTTCTTCTTCCCGAGCTCTTCTTTCGGCTCTTTTTTCCGGTTCTTCTTTCGGCTCTTCTTTCCGGTTCTTTTTTCCGAGCTCTTCTTTCCGGACTGTTCGCCTACCACTTCTCCCTCTTCACCTCGAAGCAAGGGCATTGCTTTGTCCATTCCATGGGTTCCACCTCGCCGTTGCCGTTGAGGTCGGGGCTCAGGTCGCGATGTCCCACCACTTGGGCGCCGGGATAGTCCAGCAGCAGCGTCCTGACGAGGACGCGGAGCGAATGGCGTTGCCACTCGGTGCGAGTGTCTTTGGGCATGCCGTAGTGGTCTAGACCGCCCTCATAACAGATGCCTATTGAGTGGGCGTTGTAGCCGCGGGCATGTGCTCCGGGACGTTCGGGGGAGCGGGTGGTGAGTATGCGGCCGTCGCGACGGATGTAGAAGTGATAGCCTGTGCCGTCGAAACCGCGTTGGCGGTGGGCGGCTTCCAGTGCCTGCTCCGTAAAGGGGCGGTCTTCGCACGTGGCGCTGCAATGGATGATGATCAGGGTGATTGTACGCATGGGAATGAGGAGATAGGAGTGAGGAACGATGAGTGATGAGTTACATGGGCATGGCTTTGGCGCCTACTGCGCCGAGAACGGCCGATGCTACTGCGATTACGATTTTGAGGAACTTGTCCCACCAAGATGATTTTGTTGCCATAGGAGTTTTGATTTTTTTGATTATTAATTAATTGTGCGAATCAGTATTTGAATTAAGTTTATAACCTTGCAAGTAATGAATGTTTTCACCACAGAGTACACAGAGTGCACAGAGTTTCACAGAGTGCATAGAATTTCACAGAGTGTTAATCTTGCTACTCGATAGTATCTGTCATTCAGAGCGTAGCGAAGAATCTACTCTCTCATGTCAATACTCATCCCAGTATAGGGAGAGCAGATTCTTCGCTACGCTCTGAATGACAGAATGTTTTGCCTCATAAATAAAATGTTTTGCCTCATAAAAAGAGAAAGACTCTGTGAGTCTCTGTGCCCTCTGTGGTGAAAAAGCTCAAATCCGTATAATAATGAACTATAAATTCAACTACTGATTCGCATTAATTGTGAAGGATTACCTTGCAATTGCGAATTGTTACTTTGTTCTCCCCCCTCACACAGGGAGAGGGGGGAGAACCGGATAGCTTTCCTTGCGTGACTTATCCCAGCGGATCTTCTTCTTCTCCGTCGTCACCGCTGCCGCTGCCACCGCCACCGGAGGGACCGTCCTCTTTGGGGTTGTAGAGGCTGAACGCCACGTTGTTGGGGCTGCCTTTGGTGGTGGCTCCGGAGTCGTTGACAAGGCGCAGACCGCTGTCGGTGAGGAAGCGGATGTTCACTTTGTCGATGTTCTTTACGGTGCATTCTTCCGAGCTGGCGGTTCCTTTGCTGTGGAAAGTGGTGTAGAACACACCGAGGCCGTCCAGTTTTACGCTGTCGCCGTCTGTCAGCTTGCGTTTGATGTTGCGTACGAGGGCGGTGACCACGTGTTCCACGTCTTCGGCGGACATACCGCCCAGTTCTTCAATCTCTTGCGCGATGCGCTTGGTGTTGTACAGGCGGGAGTTGTTGGCTTTCCGCTTCAGGTAGTACAGTTGCGGGGAAGTCTTGTCACCGACTTTCTGATAGCGTTGCACAGGTTCTACGATGATTGCCATAATGAAGTTAGTTTTTTTCTAATGTTAATACTGATTGATTGTCTCTGACGGTTGGAGGAGAAGAAGTCTCCGCGGCGATATTCCTTACCTCGTTTCGTTGAAACAAAGATACGGCAGAGACAAGGCGGAAAATACGATTCGGTAAGGTTGGGTAAGGTTTAGTAACGATAAGTACGCTTTAGTAACGATAAGTATGCCTTAACAATGCTGTGTATGCCTTAACGATGCTGCGCATGCCTTAACAATACTGTGCATACCTTAACAAATGCTGTGCATCCATTAGTAATAATATATAGGTTGTTTCCTTTTATTTCTCCGGTAGTCGTATTTTTTTTGCTCCGATATTGTATTAATTTATAATAATCATGCAAATAATAACCAAAAAGTGTTATCTTTGAGCATCTTTCTTTCTGAAAGGGGAGTGAGGTATGTGTTTTTTGAAGGGTTTTCCCTTAGGTGTTTTTGTGTAAAGTTGATAAGATATTTCCTCACATAAACTAAAAAAATATAACAGATCAATGGATAAATGTCCTGTATGTGCCTGCCTCATGAAGCGGGATTTGGAAGAGGCCGCCGATCCTTATGAATTTCTCGATGAGAACTTTTCTATTTCCGGTATTCTTGACAATTTGGATAAACTCTCCCCGAAAGAACTGAAATGTGCCTGTTGCCTGTTTGGGACGGCATTGCAGCAAGCCCGCAAGAAGAAAAAAAGAAAGTGGTATCGGAGATGAATTTCTCCGGGTTTGATTGCTTATCTCGCTGAAAATCACTATCTTTATGTCTCCAATCCTGATAAAAATTACACTAATGGAGACTCTGTATGGGAAAGCCCGATGAAGATATTGTAGAGAAAGCCTTTGTGGTGCGCAGCTACGGCAAGGGCGAATTGGCAAGCATGTATATAGACGGTGTGCAGCAGCAGACAGCCGTCAAGCAGTTCAACGAATGGATACGTACCGCGCCCGGACTGGAGCAGCAGTTGCAGGAAACGGGCATGGCGCCTACCGCACGACGGTACACGCCCGCACAAGTGCGGCTCATCATAGGGGTGCTGGGAACACCATGACCCCATGTTTCGCAGAATGAATGTTTTCCGCTTCGCAGGACAAAACTTTTCATCCCGTAGGACGAAACTTACCGTCTTACGGGATGAAATTATTTATCCCGCAAGGGGAAATTATCTGTCTCACAGGAAGAAATAGGATGTTATACAGGCTGTCGAGTGCTAATTCCTTGTCATACATAGATGCTTTCTTTTAGAATTCGTTGTTTCGGGCGGCTGTTCATGCGTTCGCATATTCTTATCAGGTTCATTTTTGTCCTTATTTTTCCAAAGAGCCCCCGCCCGTCGAATTGTCGGGGCGAGGGTTCATTTAGGGTTCATTTCCTTATAGCCCCTGTTTACCTTGCCTTTTTCTGCGTTTTCGGTACTTATCTTTCTGTTTCACAACGAGTTCTTGTTCAACGGCCTTTCTCAGGTAACGTTTGGCTGTGGACACAGATATGCCGAGTTCTTTGGCGGCATTGATGAAGTCGATGTAAGAAAAAATCCTCGGTAATTTCTTGAGAACGTCTTCAAACTGGTGGAATTTACGCATGGCTACCGGCGGGTGTCCGGTGTCGGGTAGCGAAGTGCCCAGCAGCAGGCTGTGCTCAATGACGGTGGCTATAATCTGCATGGCGGTGTCGAAGTCGGCATCGGTGCAGCAGTATTCCTTGGCATAGCGGTAGTCGTCCCACTTGCGGAAGATGGTGAGGATGGACGCGAGGCGCATGGCAAGCAGTCCATGACGGAAGACGATGCTGGTGGGGAACTCCTTTCCTTCCACCAGGGCCGACTTGAGCCACACGCCGAACTGTTGCGTATGGCGTTCCCACTGTCCGGGGGTGAAGGTGACGAGGGTGGGGGATTCCAGCAGCAACTTGTGCATCTCGAAGAGTTTCTTTCCCAGCGTATGGAAGTGTTCGCGCAGATCCACGCGTCCTTCGCCGGGGGCACACGTCTCCCAATGGGGGTTGAGCTGGCGGGTGTAGATGAGGAAACGACTGTACAGACCGTTTTCGTGGCTGCGGAAGAAGCCGGTGAACTGCTCCGGTGTGCCGGACATGATGAGTGCCAGGTGGGGACGGGGAACGACTATCGGGTCGCCGTCTATCTTGTACGACTGTGAGATTTCCTCGTGGTGGGCAGCCTTGCAGAGGATGTCCTCATACTTGCCGTAGTCCTGTGCGAGCGAGGAGATGAGGGTGTTGATTTCGGTGGACGACATGTGGCAGCCGAGTTCGCCGTTGGTGGCGAGCTGCTCCAGCAGACGGCTCTTGCTGGTGGTGGAGGAGGTCTTCAGGTATTTGGCTTTGGGTTCTTCGGGCTTCTTGTCGGAGTCGGGAGAACGGTGTTCGCGCAGTGCCTGATGCACTTCGGCTTCCCATGCCATTTGGGCTTTCTCGAAGGCTTTCTTCTGATCGCGACGCTGGCGGTCGTAATATTCCTGGGTGGCATCGAGCAGGCTCAGGATGAATGCCACGACGCCCTTTCCGGCTGCTGCGTTTGCCACGAGGGCATGGTAGAAGTGGGAAGAGTAGAGGGCGTTCTTGTAGAAGAAGCTGACACCGGGGAAGAGGGCGCTGCAACAGTTAAGGCTGCCAAGCAGCGTGATGTCGCGTTCGCGCGGGTCGGAAGCGTATTGCACACAGTCTTTCAGGAATTGGGGCAGACCGCTGTATGCGCTGTCGGGAATGTAGAGAGACTGGGCACGAAGTTCGTTGTTTTTTTCCAACAAATCTTCTTCTTCGGAGCCCGCATCGGGCGGCTCGGCGGGGTCATAAGGGAAATGAACCCTATTTGAACCCTCGCCGGGAATTTCCGTTTTTTGCGGAAGGGAGTCAATGAATTGATAACCAGCGGTTATACGTTGACGGATGTCTTCGGCTGTGAAATCGGTTGCAGCATAGCGGCGGATGAAGAGGCTGATAACTTCTTCCAACTCCTTTTTTGAAAAACCTTTACTGCGAGACACACGACCCAGCTTCAACGCAAGGTCGTTTCGCTCACCACGACGGAAGGGGTTGCGGTGCTCAAAGTCATTGAGGAATTGCACCAGAAAACCGGGAGCTGTTGCTCCTGATGCTGATTTTTCTGAGTTTGTCACTCCTGAGATTGCTCCTCCTGAAACAGTTCTTCCTGAGTCTGTCACTTCTGAGATTGCTCCTCCTGAAACAGCTTTTCCTGAGTCTGTCACTTCTGAGATTATTCCTCTTGAAACAGTTCCTCCTGCATTTGCTGCTGTTTCTGAAATTGTTCCCGTTTCCTTTCCCGTTTCTTCTCCCCACTGCATCTTGAAAGTCTCCGCATCGGGATTGTAATACGCATCTGCGTCCCACGAATAGAAGCTGGGTTGTGTCAGGATCTTGCATTTGGAGTCGTAGTTGTGTGCGGCATGCCGGCTGACGGCTTCTCCTACGGCGGCATAAAGCTGCTCATAGTTCCGCATCACATCTTCGGCTGCCACGCGTACAAACGCCCGTACGCCGTTCTGCGAGAAACTCTTGTGCACCACTGTCACGTAGGGCAGTTCGCAGAGCAGCCGGCACACTTCGGTGGTGCGCAGCAGGGTGTGGTCCATGTCTATCTGGAGCAGTCCGCTGTGCTTGACGAGGTTCTTCACTGCGTGTCCGCCGCTGCACACTCCGGCGGGTACGATGCAGGGCATCCCGTCCTTCACCCTTTGCGCTTCGGCTTCATGCCCCGGCAGGGCGGCAAGGCGGCGGTATTCCTCCACCTGCGCCTTGAATGTGTTGCTACGCACTTTGTTTACATACTCTTGCAGACTGATGGTCTGTGATTGTTTGCTTCGGACTGAACCGAACTCGGAGATTTTCACTTCTCCTTCCGTACATGTAATTGCCATGTCTTGTTTTTATAAAATGAATACTTATTGAAGCAGACTTCTGCTCCCGCCGCTTGCAATTTATGGCGGAGGGAGAGAATATGTCCGTTCAATGTTTATTACCGCAAATGTACTGAAAATAAGATAGATGCTTTGTCCTGTTTATACACTTTACGCCACCTATTGCGGTGTGCTGCAACACTTTGACTTTGTAAATATGTATAAACATCGTTTTGGCCGTTATTTGTGCTTTGTTAACGATTCAGGGACTTTTCCCGCTCTTTTTCCCTCTGTTCCAGCTTTTTTTCGTAGGCCTTAATCAGCTTCTCGCAGTTTTTCACTATACGCTTCAGTGTGTGATAGGCTTCGTCGCTCACCTCATACTTCCCGTCGGTTACGGTTTTGATACACTCCATGGCTTTTCTGACATGCTTCAGATATGCCCAACCTTCTTTTTTTTAGTTTCCATCATAATGAATTATTTTTAGGATAAAGGCGGCAAAGATATTCAATTTTCTTTCATTGCAGCGAACTTCTGCTTCCGCTTTTCCGTCATGCCTTGCATACGGTGCACTTCTCTTCCGCTGCTTTTCCGTTACACCTTATTATATAATACATCTTTCTGCTTCAGAATAATTTCTTAAAAAATGTAGCAGAATTGTAATGCTTTTACATATATTTTTGCGTACCTTTGCAAGTGTTTTAAGAAATATAACATTTTTCAAAAACCAATTAGAAACAATTATGTTAAAAAGAATGAGAGTTATTTTTACGCTGATGCTGGTCTTGGCGGCTATGGGCGTAAATGCACAGGTCACCACCTCGGCCATTAGCGGCAAGGTGACCGACGAACAGAATGAAACTGTAATCGGAGCGACGGTTATAGCTGTTCATGAACCTTCGGGCACACAGTATGGCGCTGTCACCAACGTTGACGGACGCTATACGATGCAAGGTATGCGTACCGGCGGCCCGTACAAACTTACAGTGTCCTACGTGGGCTATCAAAGTGCCGCCTTTACGGGCATCATGCTGGAACTGGGCAACACCTATACGCAGAACGTGAAACTGACTCCCAGCTCGGAGCTGCTGGACGAAGTAGTGGTGGTGGCAGAAGCCAAAGCCGCTGCCGGAGCCGGACAGAACTTCTCACTGGGAAAGATTGAGAACACACCCACCGTAGACCGCAACGTCTACGACATCGTGAAGAACATGCCCTTTGCCATGCCTTCCAAAATCGGCGGTATGACGTTTGCAGGCTCCAACAACCGCTACAACAGCTTCCAGATAGACGGTACGGTGAGTAACGACGTATTCGGCCTTGCCTCTTCAGGAACCAACGGAGGACAGACCGGAGCCAACCCCATCTCAATGGATGCCATTCAGGAAATACAGGTGGTAGTAGCACCCTTCGACGTTCGCCAAAGCGGATTCACTGGCGGCGGCATCAACGCCATCACCAAGCAGGGTACGAACACCACCAAAGGATCGGCCTACACCTACTTCAACAACCAGTTCATGTATGGCAAGTACAGCGCCGTACGCGACTATGCCAAGAGCGAACTCGGACAGCAGTTCACACGCACCTTCGGCGGCACACTGGGCGGAGCAATCGTGAAGGACAAACTGTTCTACTTCGTAAGCGCCGAAGCACAGAAAGAGTCTTATCCCGCCAGCATCTATCCGGGATACATCAACTCCTACCTCACTTCGGCCACAGCCAAGCAGATTGCCGATAAATACAAGGAATATACAGGCATCGACGAAGCCTACTCACAGCGCGACGTAGACCGCAAGTCCTTCGGCTTGCTGGCACGTGTGGACTGGAACATCAATCAGGACCACAAACTGGCACTGCGCTACCAGCACAACAACTCCTTCGATGACAACTATTCTCCCGGAGCATACTCCTACGTGTTCAACAACAGCGGCTACCGCATGAACAACAAGACCAACTCCATCGTTGCCGAACTGAACTCACGCCTCGGACAGAACCTCTACAACGAGTTCCGCGCCTCGGCCAGCTTCGTTCGCGACAACCGCGAAGTGGCCTATCAGGGACCCACCGTACAGATTGAAAACGTGAAAGGAAACGACGGCAAAACCAACATCACCGCCAACATCGGTACGGAATTCTCCTCCGGAGCCAACAAACTGGATCAGGACATCTATACCTTCGAGGACAACCTCTCATGGTATTTGGGAAGCCATACGATGACCTTCGGTACGCACAACGAAATCTACCGCATGAGCAACCTCTTCATTCAGGCCGTAAACGGTTCATGGTACTTCAACTCTTTGGACAACTTCCTGAACGATGCACCTTATAAATATACGTATAAGTACACCAACCCCGAACTGACAGGCGGTGACCTCCGCTACGCCCCCATCATGAAGTCGGGACAGTTCGGCTTCTATGCACAGGACAAGTGGAACATCAACACCAACCTTGAGTTGACCTACGGTATCCGCTTTGACATCCCCTTGCTCTTCAACGACCCCACAACGAACGAAGCCTTCAATACATTCGCTGCCGACAACGACATCACATCGCGCGTAGGCGAAATGCCGGGCGCCAAAGTGCTGGTTTCTCCGCGCGTAGGCTTCCGCTGGTATACGGACGACTCTCACAAGACACTGATCCGCGGCGGTGTGGGCATCTTCACCGGACGCGTACCTTTCGTTTGGTTGTCCAACGCTTACAACAATACGGGCATGGAGTCCATGGGTACTACCATCGAACCCAAACAAGGCAACAACCACACCAATACGGCTCCTTCACTGGCACAATATGCCAAAGATCCTATGGGAGCAGCCACATCGGTGGAAACCGGAGCTTTGAGACCGGACATCGTTACCGTAGACAAGGACTTCAAGTATCCGCAAGTGTTGCGTGCTAACCTTGCACTGGAACAACGCCTGCCGGGTGACGTGAAACTGACTCTGGAGGGTATCTACTCCAAGACCATGAACAACGTGTTCTTTGAGAATCTCGCACTGAACAACAACGGCGAGAAGGTATATGCCATCCCCGGTGTGGAAGCATCTGCCGCTCCTTTCTACTCCAAGACCAAGAGCAATTACTACTCCATCGTGAACCTGAGAAATACGAACAAGGGCTATACCTACGCTTTCTCCGCTTCATTGGCGAAGAGCTTCGACTTCGGTCTGGACATGTCGGCATCTTATACCTTCGGACGTTCCAAGTCTGTGAATGACGGTACAAGCTCGGTGGCTTACTCCAACTGGAAGTATAACTACTCCCGCGACACCAACTCCGAAAACGAACTCGGCTTCTCCAAGTTCGATGTTCCTCACCGCCTCATGGCACAGCTCTCTTACACCACTCCGAAGTATCTGAACGGCTGGACAAGCACCACCATTTCTGTTATCTACAACGGTTTCTCCGGTAGCCGTTACAGCCTGACGATGAACGAAGTCAGCGACTTCAACGGTGACGGCCAGAAAGGTAACTCATTGCTTTACATCCCTACCGAAGCCGAACTGGACAACATGAACTTCGTGGATTATACGGATCAGAAGACCGGCAAACTGATTATGAGCGCAGCAGACAGCCGTAAAGCCTTCACCGAATGGGTGAACAACGACGACTATGCCAAGAACCACCGCGGACAGTATGCCGAACGCAACTCCAACCTGAGCAACTGGGAACATGAGATAGACCTGCACTTGGCGCAAACCATCTACAACGCTCAAGGACTGGGCAAACTGGAATTTACATTCGACATCATCAACTTTGCCAACATGCTGAACAAGAAGTGGGGCGCAAGCTACAGCTCTGCCTACAACTTGTCACCGCTGACAGTGGTAAGCCTGAGTACGGATGAAAATGGTAACAGAAACCCGGGTTACGCATTTAATAATGCCAAAATCAACAAGAGTGACATCTCTTCACGCTGGCATGCACAAGTGGGCATCCGCTTGACTTTCTAAAGCCATTTTTTTTGTTTTTCTATATTTTAGTAAAGGCTATTCCGGGAAACCGGGATAGCCTTTTTTAATATACTCTTTCTCTTTTGTATATCCTTTTGCGCTTTAGTATTTCACCGTAAATATCACCGGATTGTGGTCGCTGCACAGATCCAGATCGGGAGAGTAATAGTCGGTGCAGTCCAGCTTGGACGAATGGAAAGCATAGTCGATGCGCAGCATGCGCTTGGCGTAGCGGTAGGTGTACATATATCCATGTCCGCCTGTCTTAAAACCGTCTTGGAGAATTCCGGACAGTTGGCGGTAGGTGTAGGACGAGGGTAGGGAGTTGAAGTCTCCGCACACCAGTACGGGGTGCGGACTGGCGATGACAAGGCGGACGATGCTGTCGGTTTGGGCGGCACGCTTCACGAAGTTCTCGTGCAGGGTTTCCGCAGCATCCTGTACGGCTTGCGCTTCGCGGCGGGTGTCGTTGGCGGCGAGTTCGCGTTCCCACTTCCTGCGGTTCTGACTGACGCTGGTGGTCTGCAAGTGATTGTTCAGCAGGCGGAGGGTGTCTGCACCCAGAACAATGTCGCACGCCATGCTGCAATTGGAGCTTCGTGGGTAGGTGATGAAACGTCCTCCCGCAAGCGGGTAGCGGCTGAATACGGCAACGGGGAGAATGCCGCGAATGGAGTCGTCCGCAGGAATAAGGGCGTAGGGCCAGTGCGAAAGGGCGCGGCGCAGACTGTCTGTCGTGAAGTGGGGATTGTCTCCGAACTCTTGGAAGCAAAGCACATCGACATGACGCTGCTGCATGTAACGTGCTATTTCCTTGCAGGAGTATCCGGTGATTTCGTTGCCGAAATGATGTACGTTGTAGGTGGCTACGGTGAGGCAGCCGCCGGACTTGCCTTCCCGGTTCGGCGCCGGAGCAGTGGCAGGCACATCATCATCGGTGGAACCGAACCGGACGACTGCCGTCAGATATTCCCAGTTGAAGAAGAAGGCTGCCAAAGGAACGATAGCCCACTTCTTGCGTGCCAGCGCCCAGCAAAGGGCTGTTATCAGGCAGGACACCAGTAATATCGGTACGGCAAGTCCCAGCAGGGGCATCACCACAGAGCTGTCCGGATGATAATGTCCGGAACGGGATGCTGCAATGGTAACGGCAGCCAGCATCCACGTGGCACCTACCGGCATCCAACGCAAGAGTCCTTTGACAGCGGATTTTCCCATAAACGAGATTTTAGGGGTTAGTGGTTAGTAGTTAGGGATTAGCGATTAGGGTTTAGTGATTAGTTTTTACTTTGTCACTGCATTAATCACTTTCCCGTCCAGAAACGCTTTCACATTGTCCAGCATGATCTGCATGAGGCGTTCGCGTGCTGCGGCGCTTGCCCATGCGATGTGTGGGGTGATGTAGCAGTTCTTGGCGGTGAGCAACGGGTTGTCGGGGCGGGGCGGCTCTTGTGAGAGCACATCCAGTCCGGCGGCAAGGATAGTGCCGTTGTTCAGGGCATCGGCAAGGTCTTGTTCGTTGATGAGCGGGCCTCGTCCGGTGTTGATGAGGATGGCGTTGGGCTTCATCTGCTTCAGGCGGGTGGCATTAACCAGTTCGCGGGTGGAGTCGGTGAGGGGACAGTGCAGACTGATGATGTCGCAGTTGGCAAAGAGTTCGTCGAGCTCCGTCTTTCTGATTTCGGGGGGAAGCTGGAAGGTGGATTTGGAGGTGTAGGCATGCACTTCCATGCCGAAACCGATGGCAATGCGGGCGGTGTTGTAGCCGGTTTGTCCCAAGCCGATGATACCGATCTTCTTGCCGCGCAGTTCAATGAGCGGAGTGTCCCAGAAGCAGAAGTCGGGATTGCTGCTCCAACGGCCCTTGCGCACTTCGTCGGTGTAGTGCTGCACTTGCTGGGCTATGTTGAGGATGTGCGCAAAGACCATCTGGGCTACGGAAGGAGTGCTGTATGCCGGGATGTTGGTGACGACAATGCCCCGCTCTTTGGCAGCGGCAATATCGACAACGTTGTATCCGGTGGCAAGGACGCCGATGTATTTCAGATGGGGCAGCGAAGCTATGGTATCTGCGTTGAGCACAACTTTATTCGTCAGCAGAATATCCGCTCCGGCAGCGCGTTCCGGAACTTCCGAAGGTGCAGTGCGGTCGTAAACAATGCACTCTCCCAAACTTTTCAATTCGTCCCAGGAAAGATCTCCGGGATTGGCGGCATAACCGTCGAGAACTACTATTTTCATGATTATCGGTGATTTGGTGTTAATACTTACAGTTTAATCTTATGCTAAGTGCCTCCTGTCCCTAATCATTCCCTTTCTTCCCCCATAGGGCTTGCATCCTTTCTTTGTGCTTTTGTTCGGCGGGATTGTCCTGCGGTTGCCAGATGCGGTGGTCTTTCAGGTCGTCGGGCAGGAACTGCTGGCGGACAAAGTTGCCGGGATAGTCGTGGGCATATTTATAGTTGTCGCCGTAGCCAAGCTGTTTCATCAGTTGGGTGGGGGCGTTGCGCAGGTGCAGGGGGACGGGCAGGTTGCCTGTCTGCCGCACCAGGGAGAGGGCATCGTTGATTGCCATGTAGGCGGAGTTGCTTTTGGGGCTGGTGGCGAGGTAGATGGTGGTCTCTGCCAGTGGGATGCGTCCTTCGGGCCAGCCCACTTTCATGATGGTGTCGAAGCAGGCATTGGCAAGCAACAGGGCGTTGGGGTTTGCCAGTCCGATGTCCTCGGAAGCGGAGATGACAAGGCGACGGGCTATGAAAGCGGGGTCTTCGCCGCCTTCCACCATGCGTGCCAGCCAGTAGATGGCTCCGTCGGGGTCGCTGCCGCGAATGGACTTGATGAAGGCGGAGATGATGTCGTAGTGCATTTCGCCGTCTTTGTCGTAGGCAAGGGGATTCTGCTGGAGGCGTTCGGTCACCATCTCATCGGTGATGACCACAGGGTCGCCGGCTTCGGACTGCACAACGAGGTCGAGGATGTTGAGCAGCTTACGGGCATCGCCGCCACTGTAACGGAGCATGGCGGTAGTCTCCCTGAGCTCTATCTGCCGTTCTTTCAGTTGGACATCCGTCGTTACGGCACGTTGCAGGAGTTCCAGCAGGTCGTCTTTCTCCAGCGATTTCAGCACGTAGAGCTGGCAGCGCGACAGCAGCGGACGGATCACCTCGAACGAGGGGTTCTCGGTGGTGGCGCCTATCAGTGTCACCGTACCCTGCTCCACCGCACCGAGCAGCGAGTCTTGCTGCGACTTGCTGAAACGGTGGATTTCGTCGATGAACAGTATGGGGCTTGCCTGTGAGAAGAAACGGTTGCTCTTGGCGCGGTCTATCACGTCGCGCACGTCCTTCACACCGCTGGTGACGGCGCTGAGGGTGTAGAATGGCGTTTCCAGCTTGTTGGCTATAATCTGCGCAAGCGTTGTCTTGCCCACTCCCGGAGGGCCCCACAGGATGAAGGAGGAGATGCGTCCTGCGTCAATCATCTTGCGGAGCACCGCTCCCGGTCCTACCAAGTGTTTCTGACCGATGTATTCGTCTAATGTCTTCGGTCTGAGACGTTCTGCCAATGGTTGCATAAATCGCTAAAAGATCATCAGTATCATAAACCGTACTCCGCCTTTCTTCACTCCCGGAATGTCGGTATAGGTGAGGCGGCGCACATATTCTATATGCAGCAACTTGAAGATGTTGTAGATGCCCACGCTGGCTTCGACGTAGGGCGTATGGCCCATGACATGGCTGGTGGGCATGCCGTCGCGCATAGGGAAGAGGAACAGGTCGGAATTGCTGCTTTTGTAGGGGTTGTTCTTGTCGGTCAGTGTGCCCCACATGCCGCGGATGCGGAACATCTCTCTCCACTTCAGCTTCTTGATGAGGGGAATGCGGTTGAAGAGCTTCCCGTTCATGTCGTAGCTGAGGGCGAGCGAGGCGTAACGGTCGTTCAGGAATTCCATGTTGTCGATGAGGTTGAACGATTCGTTGTTCTGGGTGATGTATGAAAGGTTTGCCATAGGCAGGTTCAGCAGCGGGAAGGGGACGGTGTTCCACTGTGCGCCGGCGCGGGCTGTGACGTCCAGCTTGCCCCATGAGCCGAACCAGAAGCGCTTGCGGATGCTGGCTTCCGTAAGGTTGAAGTTGTATTCGCCGCCCAGCACGCCTTTCAGTCCGACGGTGTGCGAAAGGGTGAAGGTAGGCGCATCCAGCGATACGGGTACGCGGCGCTGCTTGGTGTTGACAAACGTCTCACCGGGGGCATAACGCAGGGTCAGACCCAGTTCGGTGGTGGTGATGTCGTGCACCAGTGTGTTCTTCTCGTCCCATTCGCCGGGAGTGGTCCCGTTGTTCTTCCAGTATTGCAGCATGCCGGCAGGCTGGTCGTTGCGGTGGCGTGCCATGGCCTTGACGGAGAAGCCGGTGTTGGTCTCCAGTTCGTAGGTGAGGGTGGCGTCGCGCATGTACGACATCTGGTCTACGGTGGTCCATTTCCAGCCGACGAACATATTGTCCTTGTCCGTTGCCAGATACTTGTCCATGGGAGACATCACGTCGTAGGTGTACTGGAAGGCGAGGTAGTGCTTGGGGAATTCCCAAAGGACGTATTCGCGCTTGTTGAAGGAGTAGGCAGCCTGTCCGGAGTAGAACCATTTCTTGTCCCGCGTGCCGTAGGCCCCGTAACCGCTGAAACTCCAGTGAGGATGCAGGTTGCCGGTGGTCATGCCGCTGAGACGGAAGCGGGTGCCGTTCACGTAGTTACTGGTGATCATGGTGTTGATGGGTCCGAAGTCGAACTTGCTGGGGTGCTTCTTGCTGCCCGTCTCCACGAAGTTCTCTATCAGCGCCTTTGCACCGAAAATGACGTATTTGAAGCCCGGTATCTGCTCGATGCGGTTCATGAATACGTCCATGGAGCTTTCCTTCTTGGTGAGTGGCACCTGACGCACTTTGGCCCAGTATTCGTCACTCTTGGCAAGCATGTTGGCTTCCTTGATGACGTTCCCTTTCAGGCGGAAAAGACGGGGTTCTATTTCGTCGAATTTATAGTCGCTGTACTTGGTGGTGCGCTGCACTTCCAGTCCTTGTATGCCTTTCATCAGGGCGAGTTCTACGGTCATGTCGTCGTCGGTGAGCACCCAGTTGCTGTCGGGCAGTTGCTCAAACTGCTGCACGATGTCGAGGTTCTCCACGAAGTTGACGCCTGTCTTTTTGGGCAGGTTCATAATGGCTTTCTTTACGGCGTAGGTGGAGTCTTTCACCACGTACAGGTGTCCGGTGAAGCCGAAGTCCTGTGAGTTCTGGGGCACGAAAGTGAGGTGGACGCATTCTTGCTTGTCCACCATGAGCGTGTCCATGAGGTAGAACTTGTAGAAGCTGATGGCTCCGCGTCCGATGGGGCTGACGAAGCGGCGTTGCAGCAGGCGGATGTCGTCATCGTAGATGTTGACGTCGGAAAAGACGTCGGTGAGGATCGTGCCCAGCATATCGCCTGTATTGAAGAATTCTTCGATGCCGCTGGAGTTCATACCCTCGATAATGGTCTTTTCGCTTTTGGGATTCTTACGGTAGATGGTCTTGGAGGAGGTCTCCTTAATGGAGATGGGCAGGATCATCTTGTTGGTTTTGGGCGATACCTCCACCTGATCCTTGAAGAAGGAGAATTTCTTGTAGATGCCTTTCTCCATTTTCTCCGGCGTGACGTCGTTGACGGACATCTTCATCTTCTCGTACTTCTGGTACTGGTAATAGTCGTTCTCCTCCAGCTTCAGGGCTTTCTTGTTCTCGATGACTTTCTTCATGAACTCTACGGCAGGGTTGTTCTTGCGCGAGTACTTCTCTTTCTTGGGCTTGACAACAACCTCGGAGAGCATCACGTCGGCAGGAGCCAGCTCCACGTTGAGTACTTTTGTGCCGGGGGCGAATTTCACTTTTTTGGTGATGTAACCTATGGCGGAGAATGTCAGCTCATTCCAGCCTTTACGAGTCTCTACCTGATATTCTCCCTCTGCATTGGAGATGCCTCCCACGCCTTTTCCTTCATATTGTACGGTGATGTACATCAGCGGTTCGTGGGTGAGGGAGTCTGTTATGATCCCTTTTATCTGCGCCGACACACCGGTGGAGACGGATAACAGAAGCAGGAGAAGCAGAGCTATGCTATATATTTGTTTCATACATTTCATAATCAATTTGCAAAGTTAGCAATTTGCAGTTAATCAAGAAGCAAATATTTTTTAAAGAATAAGAGGGATACTTAAGAGAGAACGCGAGCTTTTCTATATCTTTTCTCCGTTTATCAACGTCTGTACGATGCGCTCGGCTGTACGTCCGTCCCAGCGGTCGGGCAGGGTGGTGTGTTTCCAGTCGCCATGCAGCAGTTTGTCGAGAGCGGCGGAGAGGGCAATGGAGTTCTCCCCGACGAGCTCATTGGTTCCGAAACGCCACGTTTCCGGGTGTTCGGCGTAGGTGTTGAGCGTGATGCAGGGCACATCGAGGAAAGTGGCTTCTTCGGCAATGTTGCCGGAGTCGGTCACGATGCCCTTGGCCTGGTTGATGAGGAAGCCGAAGTGCAGATAGCTCTGGGGCGGCAGGATGTGCAGGTGGGGCATGTCAAGCCCCAGTGATTTTATGGCGCGTTCCACGTAGGGATGCATGGGGGCCACGACAGGCATGTCGCCAGCCTTCGCTGCCAGCGTCTGCATCAGGGAACAGAGTACGGCTTTCTTTTCCAGCAGGTCGTGGCGGTTCAGGGTGAGCAAGAGGTAGTTTCCCTTGCGCAGTCCGAGGGTGGAGAACCATAGCGGCTGCATCAGGCGGTGGCGGTTGTAGCGGATGGTGTCGATGAGTATATTGCCCACGTAGTGGATGTATTCCGGTATCATCCCTTCTTGGTTGAGGTTGCGGTTGGCCACCATTCCGGCTGTGAAGAGGTAGTCGGAAATGGCGTCTACGATTGTGCGGTTCACCTCACGCGGCATATTCATATCGAACGAACGCGTACCGGCAATGACATGGGCTACCTTCAGACCGCGCTTCTTGGCTACGATGGCGCAGCTCATGGTGGCGGTCATGTCGTCCACCACCAGCACTACTTGGGCGGGATGTCCGTTGAGTTCCTCTTCGAATGCGAGCATAATGGAAGCCGCCACCCGCGAATGGTCGCGTCCGCTGATGCCCAAGTAAGCGTCAGGCTTAGGCATGGCGAGGTCGGAAAAGAGCGAGGCATCCAAAGTGGTGTCGTCCTGAGGACCGGTGTAGACTATGCGATAGGATATGTTTTTACCCGCTTCTCTGGCTGCGTCTATGGCGCGGCACAGGGGGGCAATCTTCATGAAGTTGGGACGTGCGCCCGATACGATGGTTATTTTCATTGCTCATATAAATTGGTGAGACAAAAATACATTTTCTTAGGGAAATTATTTGTTACTTTGCAAAAAAAGAAATCCTTTCATGCCTACATTTGTTCAGATACTCGACTTTATTGGCACATTTGCCTTTGCCATCAGCGGCATACGCCTTGCTTCGGCGAAGCGCTTCGACTGGTTCGGCGCTTATGTGGTGGGGTTCGTAACAGCCATTGGAGGCGGTACGATACGTGATCTCCTGCTGGATGTCACTCCCGGCTGGATGACAGATCCTATTTATCTGATATGTACCGGACTGGCCTTGCTGTGGGTTATCTTCTTCGGGAAGCACCTCATACACCTGCACAACACGTTCTTCATCTTCGATACTATCGGCTTGGCACTGTTTACGGTGGTGGGAGTGGGCAAGAGCCTCTCTCTGGGCTATCCCTTCTGGGTGGCAATCATCATGGGCAGCATTACCGGAGCTGCGGGGGGCGTGATACGCGATGTCTTTATCAATGAAATTCCTCTCATATTCCGTAAAGAGATTTATGCAATGGCATGCGTGGTGGGCGGTACGACCTACTGGATATGCGAGCTGGCGGGCATGCACTCCTACGGTTGCCAGGTGATAGGCGGGATGTCTGTGTTCATCACCCGTATCCTTGCTGTGAAATATAAGATATGTCTGCCCATACTCTCCGGAAACGACGGGGAGGAAGAGGGGAAAGAAAGCTGACTTTTAGATGCCTTTTCCGGTGCTTGTGTTTGCCTGTAATGACGGTGTGCTTTCATTACAGGCAAACATTTCTTGTGACCCCAACCTGTGCTCTTCTCCTCATAGGGCCTGTTTTTATTTATCTTATGGTAATATTACTATAATTTAGCGCTAAAATCACCTCTCAAGCCCGTTTATATCGTTTCCGCATGGCCTGAAAACTGCCAAAACAGGGGGTAATATCTGTCAAATGTTAGTTTTCACCCCAAAGACTACCCGTATTCCATCCCTCCTGATTCGGAAATTTCCGTATACTTGCAACCACTAAACCTAAACGAATATTAACCATAAAAAAAATTAGCAAAGTATGAACACTTACAGTT
>OGMT01000531.1_pt1 | contig 27572 bp, 20 predicted proteins | sample 1573271 | NCBI WGS metagenome assembly OGMT01 (sample SAMEA2582000, study PRJEB24529) | metagenome | biome: Human gut stool | place: China | collected 2011 | reverse complement strand
GCAGATATCACAGCTCACGCTTTTTGACTACATCAACGGCATCACTATAGGCTCTATCGCCTCTGAAATGGCTGTTTCGCAGGAAATGGACGAGCTTATCGTGCCTGTTATCGCAATGGTGCTTTACGGACTGACAGGCTTTCTGTTGTCGGTGCTTACGATGAAATCTATCCACTGCCGACATTTTCTTTCGGGCAAGCCTATCCTGCTTATTGAAAAAGGCAAAATATATCCCGAAAACCTTAAGACCGCCAAGCTTGATGTGAACGATCTGCTTTCAAGGGCAAGAACGTCAGGCTATTTCGACATCTCGAAGATATACTACGCTATTCTGGAAACCAACGGCACTATCTCTTTCATGGAACGTGCCACAGAAGCACCTCTCACTCCAAAAGACTTAGGATATGAGAAGCAGGACGAAAAGCTTTGCACCGACCTTATCCTTGACGGCGTTATTATGGAGGACAACCTGAAATACGCAGGCAAGGAGATAAAATGGCTCACAAACGAAATAAGAAAGCAAGGCTGTTCATCACCTGACAAGGTCTTTCTCTGCATAGTTGACGGAAACGACAAGGTGACAGTGTTCCCGAAAACTCAGGAGAGCAACAAGAAGATCTACTTCGACTGAACCTTCTTCAAAAACTCGTGCAGCTCCTCTGCAAGTCTGCTCACAGGCAGACCAACAACGTTATAAAAGTCCCCGTCTATCTTTTCCACAAGAAGTGCCCCAAGCCCCTGTATGCCGTAAGCCCCCGCCTTATCCATAGGCTCGCCGCTTTTCACATAGGCTTTTATCTCCTGGTCGGAAAGCTCTCTGAAAGTCACTGCGGTATCAACGGAAAAGCTACTGTAACGACAGCCTCTGCCAAGGGTAACGCCTGTTACAACATGATGAGTCTTGCCTGACAGCATTTTTAACATTCTTATGGCATCAGCTTCGTCCACAGGCTTACCGAGAACTTCCCCATCGCATATTACAACAGTGTCACAGCCGATAACAACGCTCAGGTCATAGACCGAAGCGATACATCTGCATTTTATCCCTGAAAGATACTCAGGGGCAAGCTCCGGTGTAACGTCCTCTGGTATTTTTTCGTCACAATCAGAGGGGATAACCCTGAAATTCTCACACATCAATGACAGCAGTTCTTTTCTTCTTGGCGACGCTGAAGCAAGTATAACATCATAATCCATAAGCTCGCTTGAAATATTCACTGACATAAAGATCTTCCTTTACTTCCTTTACTTCTTTTACTTCTTACTCAAAAAGGCAACGCACTTATTATTCTGCGCTGCCTTAGTTTTTTATTACAACTTCATTCCGCACTCCGAGCAGAACTTAACGCCTGCCGGCTCTTTGTGGCCGCACTGAGAGCAGAATACAAAACTGCTGTTTGCAGGCTCCTGCACCGGAGCTTCTGCTATCACCGGAGCAGGCTGTGGCATTGGTGCAGGCTGAGGTGCTGTTTCAGGCTGAGCATTTGTAGGATTCACAGGATTAGCCTGTGGCTGAGCATAAGCAGGTGAAACAGGGTGATTATGATAGCCCTGACTGTTTTGTATAACAGGCTGTGCGCCCATTGGAACTGCACCGCCCTGAGCAGGCTGCTGATAAACAGGCTGAGCCATTTCAGGCTGTTTTGTTCCGCAGTTAGGGCAGAACGCCATATTCACCGGTATCTCGTGGCCACAGCCGGAACAAAGCTTCATTCCTCTGATGGTAAGAAGCTGTTCATTAAGATTTTTCAGTTCTTCAAGAGTTGCGTCTATCTGAGCAATAAGGTTTTTCACCTCCGGCTCTTCTATCTTGTCAGCCATTCTGAGCTTGACAAATCTGCCTATCTCGGTATACTTATCGTTTATAAAGGCAAGCTTTGCGTCTATCTGTGCCTTTACTGCATTTTCAGGTGTATTCTTAGGTGAAAAAAATCCCATTTTTATTCTCCCTTTCGGTTATAATATTTCGTCTGTATTTTGCTCTATGGTGATATTATCCTCAGGCTGAACGTCGAACGAAGTTGTTGTAGTATCAGGTGCTTCTGTAGCAGGAGCGGTGGTAACAGCGCCGTTCTCGGTCGGCTGAGTCTGTGCAGGCTCACTGTCCTTTTTGCTGTCGCCTGAAGCGTTTCCGCCCTCGTCAACTATCTCTGAATCCTTTATCTCCTTATCTATCTCGTCCTGCGACATCTGACCTCTCTTTACAGCTTTGTCATTTACAGCCGACAGACCAAGATAGCAATTCACATAATAGTGAGTAAGTATCTGATCATATGTATAGCCAGCCTCGGCATAATAGCAAGCGCCCCACTGCGACATTCCAACGCCGTGGCCCCAGCCATAGGACTTGAAAGTGAACACACCGTCCTTATAGCTTATCTCCATGGCGTTCGATTTCACATCAAAGAGGTTGCAGAGCGTGATACCTGTTATCCTAGCTTCATTGCCCTCATAGGTACAGCTTGTATGACCGTCGATAGTCACTCCGCTTATATACTTTCCGCTGAAAGCAGAGTCTATTTTAAACCAGTTCTTCACGTCGTCGGAAAGCTTTATATCAGTTTGGCTCTCGATACGCTCCTTGACCTCGTCTTTTGTATATGTAGCTTCAATGCCCCAGTTAGGATCTTTATCGTCAAACTCGCTCTTTACACGCTTGAGATACGGGTAAGAAACGCCCCATATATCCTCGCTGGTGGTAGAATAACCTGCTGTTGAAGCAGAATAAACTGCATTTATGATATTGCCGTTATACATGACAGTCTGACCCTCAACGGCATTTACACATCTTTCTATCTTTGAAGAATATCCGCTTTTAAGCCCCACCGTAGGTATAGCACCGATAGAATCGTTAAATCTGACCCATGTATAAGCCGCCACAGCCTGCGCCTTTATGGCTTCCTCGCCCCACTCACCGCCTATCTCGCTGTTGACTATCTGACAGAGCAGTTCATGACCATTAAGAGTGACGATATTTCCTGAGATTATATCATTGACAGTATAATACTCATCAGCAACGCTTCTTGTATCTGTAAAGTTAGCAGGGTCGTTCTTTATATCGTAATACTCGCCCTTATCCTCAGGCATTTCCACAGTAAACTCACTGGCTGATGCCTTTTTCTTTGTAGTCTTTGCCTGCTTTTTCTGCTGAACATAAGACATATCATACTTATCCACAGAGGACTTTTTGAACTTCACAAACTCATAGACCTCAGTAGCGGCAGTGGTCTTAACGCTTTGAGCTTCAACGTTTTTGACCTGCACCGCAGGGGCTTTTTCTGCGCCCACGCTTTTATTATCCAGCAGCAGCTCACCGCATATACCAACGGCAGTTATGCTCATTACTGCTGCGCAGACATTTGCACATATCTTTTTTGTCATCAAATTCATCGTCAAGACACTGTCCTTACCTTCAAGCGGTCACACCGCAAAACATTCCCAATGGCAGCAAAATACTCACTGCATACCTAAATAATAGTTTATCAAATACTGAAAAAAAGTCAAGACAAAGCTAAGTTTCGTCCTGACTTTTCAGCATAATATACAATTTTATATCTACAATATCAGCATTTTAGCCAAAAACTTCAAATATTACTTGAAGTATCTCTGACCATCAAGCTCCATGCAGAATGTGAGTGATTCAAACCAAGCCGCTGTGCTTCCACCGCAATACTGTGGAGCGTAGTAATAAACTGCACCGTTTGAATTATCCTCGCCGTTCAGTGCTCTCTTTGCACAATCAATAGTGTTCTGAGTTGGCTTGTTTCTGCCACTGTAATAGCCGTTTATTGCAGTGAACTGATTTGGCGCTGTAAGAACGTCGCTTATAGAGCTTCCAAATCTGCCTGTTTTCACTCTGTTGATAATAACATTTGCAACAGCGATCTTGCTCTGCTCTGAGCAGTTCCCTACCTCGCCCTGAAGAACATAGCAAAGCATATCAAATTCTTCATCTGTATAGCTTATAACAGAACTGTTCGAGCTTGATGTTGTTGCTTTCTTTGTTTCTGTCTTTTTTGTTTCAGACTTTGTTGTCTTAGCCTTTGTTGTCGTAGTCTTTTTTGTTTCAGACTTCTTAGCTGCTGTTGTAGTTTCGGACTTCGCAGCGGAAGTTGTTGTTACTTCTGCCTTTTTAAGATAGTCCTTCATTACATATCCGCTGTAGTCACCGTATGTAACCTTATACCAACCGTCGCTTGTTTCAGCCGTAACGATAACTTCCTCGTCTGTTGCAACGATAGCTTCTATCTCTGAGTTCTTGTCAGCCTTTTCTCTGACGTTCACGATCTCAGTTGCGACCATTGTTACGTTATTGACCTTTGTTTCTTTTGCTGCATTTTTAGTAGTTTCTGTCTTTTTTGTTGTAGTGGCTTTGGCGGAAGTTGTTGTCTCAGACTCTGCCTGTGCCATTTTATACTCGCTGATACCCGCTTTTCTCCATGTAACGGTGTTCATTGAAGTATAGGTCTCATCTCTCTCAGTTTCTGCTTCTGTCACAGAAGTGGTCTTAGTGTTGGTTATTGCAGCTTTTGTGTCCTTCTGAGCCTCATTGTTACCGCTTGTAAGTGCGAAGATACTTACTGTACCTATCATCAGCACTGCCAGCGCACCGCTGCCCAGCATTGTTCCTACTTTCCTGACCGACGGCTTAGCTGTTCGCTTTATGCTGTCTTCAGTTTTTTTCTGCTTCATTTTAATCACATTACCCTTTCCGACCGTCTGCACGCAAACCGTCTTCACTGCCGTCCGTGAGCTTGACGTCAGCTAAAATTTATTTTACACCGATTTGGTGTAATAAACATCAATAATCCCAGCCGAAATACTTCTTGTTGTTTCCGTATACGTTTCTCCAGCATTTAGGGAAATAAATATCCTTATTTGCCTTGTCCTTATAGGAATCTATTATAAGATCCAGGTTATCGTCAGCCGTCATTTTCTTTGCCACGATCACCCACCTGAGATTTGAAGTTTCGTTTGTACAAGTTGAGAGCGATATATACTTATCGTCTGCTGTACACTCGATATCGTTTGAATACCACGAACGCTTTCTCACTTCTGAGATCCAATCGTCAAACTTATAGTCAGCGTCGTCAAAATATCTGGTAGTCCAGTATTTGAAGAGCTTTCCGTCGTCCTGATTTTCAAGTATTCCCGTCACGAACGCACCCACGATAACATACTTACAGTTGCTGTCATAGATAGTATTGAACTCGATAACAGGATATTTCTTAAGAAAATCCACTCCCTTTTTATACTCAGTAAGGTGAGTAAAAGAAGTTCCCACATATCTCATGTTATGACCATATATCGTGATATTGTCAGACTGCCCGTCCTTATTTATGGTAGACCAAGCGTCTGCATAAATGCTTCCCGATTCGTAATACTGCTTGTCTATATTCTTGTAAAGATAATATTCATTATCCTTGCCTTTAAGAACAGGGAAGTTTATATATTCATCACCTGCGGAATTTTTAAAGCCGGGGATCTTTATCCAGCCTACGACGTCCTTGTTCCTTTTCAGAAGCTTCTTAGCCCAATCCTGAACTTCTCTGTCCTTTGTTGAAGCCTCAGGGTCAGAAACGTCAATATCGTCTGAGCCGTTATTCTTGCTCAGGTCAACGTCATCGCTAAAGTCAGGCTCGTAATTTACGATCTCCTGAATATAGCTCTGATCCTGCTCATCGGCTTTCAGAAAATCAGAAAGCTCATTAAGAGAAACACAGAAAAGCACGATAGAGAACATGAACACTATCTTTCTGAACACTTCTCCTGCTCCGTCGCCCTTCCACGGGATAAAATATCTTACTACTCTTACAAAAAAGTTTGTATCGTCCTTTTCGGACAGATTCATTGTTTCATTAGCCATTGACACTTATTTCAAGCCTCCGCCTTTTGTTCATACAGCTCAAGCACCATTCTCAGTGCTGCTTCTGTTGTAAGCATACGGATCTTTCTTCTGTCCAAATTCTCATATTCTTTATAAAGCTCAAGCCGTCTGACTATTTCTTTCTGACGACTTCTCACTGAAACATATACAGTTCCCACAGGCTTTTCCTGAGAACCGCCGCCTGGTCCTGCTATACCGGTAACAGCCACTGCACAATCTGCACCGAAAAGCTTCAGCGCACCCTTGCTCATCTCACTGGCTGTCTGCTCAGAATAAACAGTATACTGCTCCAGCGTTTCCTTTTTCACGTTCAGAAGCTTCATCTTTATTTCCTCCGTATAGGTGCAAGCACCGCCGAGGAACATTTCCGACGCTCCCGAAACGGAAGTGATCGTCTGGCTTATCATTCCGCCTGTACAGCTTTCCGCAGTACACAGCTTCCGACCGCTCTTTATCATATATTTTACTACACTTTTTGTAACTATGTCAATACCATCTGTAACCACTTTGTCACCTTCAGCAAATTTCATAGTAATAATCACCCCTTTTAGTTATATATTGCACATAAAAAATCGGCTCTTTTTGTCCATTTTGTTAATTCGACGATTTTCAAAAACCAATGTTAATAGCAAATTCTGCAAGCAAATGTTACACTTTTGTTACCAAATTACTGATTTTTCATTATTAGCAAGCCCGTTCAACACCCTTTTGGACGCAAAGAAAAGCCCTGAAAATTCGGGGCTTTTCGGCATTTTTCACCATGGAAAGACACAATATTCGGGTACAAAAAAGCGTACAATTAAGCTACAAGCTGTTACAGTTTTAACCCGTTTGTAACCTTTTCACAGACACCATGCAACGGGTGTACGCCATGAAAATACGCTATGCGTTTCTGATAAGATAAGGCTTTGTTCCCTCGATAGCTTTCTGGATATAAGGCTCCCAATCGAAAGCGTTCTGAGCGGCTTCAACGTCTGCAAGATTTGGTCTTGTCTTAGGGTGCTTTGGCGTGAAAACTGTACAGCAATCCTCATAAGGGAGGATAGAGGTATCAAAAGTATCTATCTTTCTTGCTATCTCCACTATCTCAGATTTGTCCATACCAACGCATGGTCTGAAAACAGGCATACGGCAAGCGGCGTCTGTGCAAACCATTGCATACATAGTCTGGCTCGCTACCTGACCAAGGCTCTCTCCTGTGACAAGGGCTTGTATATCCTCTTTCTCGCATATTCTCTGTGCTATCTCCATCATAAGTCTTCTCATCAGGATAGTGAAAAGCTCCTCAGGGCAATTATCTCTCAGAAGCTCCTGGATCTCCGTAAAAGGCACGCAGAAGAAGTTGATATCACCACAGTAAGCAGTGATTATCTTGGCAAGCTTTTCAACTTTCATCTTCGCTCTGTCGGAAGTATACGGTGGAGCTTCAAAGTGGATAGCGGATATTATCGCACCACGCTTTGCCATCATATAGCCTGCAACCGGCGAATCTATACCGCCTGAGAGAAGAAGCATTGCCTTTCCGCTTGAGCCGACAGGTATTCCGCCTGCACCCTCGATAGAACCTGCGTGAACATAAGCGTTGGTTTCTCTTATCTCCACTGTTACTACAACGTCAGGATCGTGAACGTCAACTTTAAGGTGTGGAAATCTTTCAAGTATCTTTCCGCCCATTTCTATACATATCTCAGGGGACTTGAATGGGAACTTCTTATCTGAACGCTTTGCGTCGACCTTGAAAGTTCTCGCAGTTTCCATTTCGTCCTCGATATAGTCAAGTGACTTTGTGAGTATCTCGTCCATATCCTTTTCCAAAACACAGCAGCGACAGAGCTTAACGATACCGAAAATTTTCGACAGCTTTTCCACTGCCATGTCAACATCGCTGTCATCATTAAGCGGCTCAACATACAAAGTAGATTGTGCTTTTGATACGCTGAACTGTCCGCAGCTTTTAAGTCTTCTTTTTACGCTCTTTGTCATCATGCTCTCGAAGCTTGATTTGTTAAGACCTTTCAGAGCTATCTCGCCATATTTGCAGAGAATGATTTCTTTCATAAATTTTATCCTTTCTTTACGAAAACTGCACAAAAAAAGTCCTCGTCAAAAACCTGTCAAAAGCGACCTTTTTCGCCGTTCCCCTTTATAAATAGTACAAAACATTTGTTTGCGTGTTTTACCTTACCTTGCACAGGTCATTCTGCGCAGACTTTATGCCCTCCATAAGAGCGTCGATATCGGCCTTTGTGGTGTCGATGCTAAAGCTTATCCTGATAGTGGAGTCAAGGCTCTGCTCGGGATATCTGAACTCTTTTAGCACAGAGCTTTTTTTGCCCTTTGAGCAGGCTGAGCCGCTTGAAACATATATCTCACGCTTTTCAAGATAGTGGAGAAGCACTTCGGACTTTAACCCATTGACGGCAATGCTTGTGACATAAGGCGAGCCGCCTTTTCGTGAATTTACGAAAACATCGCCGTTTTCGTTACACTTTTCTATGAGATATGACTGCACCTGTGCGGCTTTTTCAAAGTTTTCCGAAACGTTTGGAGCAAGCTTTTTCACCGCCGCACCGAAACCGCATATGAGCGGCACTGACTCAGTACCCGAACGAAAGCCTTTTTCCTGTCCTCCCCCAAGCATAAAAGGCGGTATATGAATGCCCTTTTTCACATACAGCGCGCCGATACCCTTTGGAGCGTATATTTTATGACCGCTGAGGGATATCATATCGGCATTCAGCTTTTTAGCTTTCACAGGAATTTTCATAAAGCCCTGAACGCAGTCGCAATGAGTAATCACCTGAGGATATTTTTTCTTTATCATAGAAAAAGCCTTTTCCACAGGGAGTATGTAGCCGTTTTCGTTGTTCACAAGCATACAGCTAACAAGGAAAGTATCCTCGTTCACAGCGGCAAAAATATCACGGGCGTTTATCTCGCCGTTCTCGTCAGGTGATATCCTTATGACCTCACAGCCCATATCCTCAAGCTCCTGGGCAGGATTTTTCACAGCAGGGTGTTCAACAGAGGATATGACAACACGCTTTTTACGTTTTCCGTGAGCCTTGTAAGCCCCGAAAATAGCGGTATTGTTGCTTTCAGTAGCGCCTGAAGTGAAATAGACCTCATCGGGGGTAACACCGAGAGCGTCGGCAATGATCTCACGAGCTTCAGAAACAAGAAGCTCAGCGTCAAGACCTGCTCTGTGCAGAGAAGAGGGGTTTCCGAAGACCTCCAAGCCTTTCATTACAGCCGCTTTGGCTTCATCACAGGGTTTTGTGGTGGCGGCATTATCAAGATATATCAATTATCACAAGTCCTTTCATGTTTTATCGCAATTATTTTTATTATAACATATAATTGTGAATAATGCAAATAAATCGGGAAAGTGAGGAATGAGGAGTGAGGAATTATGGTATCGCCTGCGGCGATGTATTTTTACAAAGCACAATGCGGCACGACATTTTCAGCCGCACCGCACAGAACACTATTTATCACAGTTACAATTACTTCCCCATGAAGCCATTGAAAGCCTGATATAATATCCCTGCGCTTCTCCGCAAACAGGACACCTCTCAGGGGCTTGCGTGCCCTCCACGATATAACCGCAGTTCAAGCATACCCACGTTTCAGACTTGGAGGAAGAGAACAGCTTGCCCTCTTTCATAAGCTTGCCAAATGCCGCAAAACGCTTGCCGTGAACATTCTCTATCTTGGCGATATTCGTAAAGTCCTGCGCTATCTTTCCATAGCCCTCCTGCCTTGCGACATCCGCAAATGCAGGATAAACGTCGTCTGATTCCTGACGCTCGTTGTGGTCTGCCATACCAAGCAAGGTACACATATCCTCCGAAATATCCACAGGATAACCGCCGTCAACAAACACGCTCTCCCCTGACAGCTCTTTGAGATGCTCATAGAATATCTTTGCGTGAACTTTCTCCTGATCGGCTGTGAACTTGAACAGGTCGGCAAGCACATACAGCTTTTGCTGTCTTGCCTTTTCCTCCGCCATTGTGTAGCGGTTTCTTGCCTGACTTTCCCCTGCAAAGGCTCTCATAAGGTTATCCTTTGTCTTTGAATTTCTGAAATCTGACATTTTTTTATCCTCCTACTTTATACAGTCAGTGTTCCTGACTTGCTTTCCACAAGAATGAGTATCTGCTCCTCCTCAGCGGTCTGTGCATTTATATATACAAGCACGTTCCTGCCGTTTTCTGCCCTGCACCTGAACTCATAACACAGCTTCTCCTCCAAACCGTCGGTAGGGATAAGTGCAAGCCTGCCGGATACTATTTCAAGGCGTGGGGAAACGCTTTCTTTTGCACGGCTTTGGGATATATCCGCTTCGGGGATATCTCTGTCATAGTGGTTCACCAAAAAGCCCTTTGCGTCAAAGCCTAATATCTCACCGTCGTCCATTGCTACTGATACCTTTATAAGGTCGGTGTAACAGCACACGTCAAGGTCGTTGTAGGCGAAATTCACTGTGAGAACGTTGTCGATATTCTCATAGTAGGTGGTTTTCATGGACAGTATGCCAAGGTCATCGAGAAAATCTTCTGCTGCCTTTACTCCCTGCTCGTTTGTAAGCTCTGTGCTTTCGCTGATACGGCTTTTGAGGAAATATGAGATATATCCACCCTGCTTTGTCACCTCGCAAGCCACCGTCTTATCCTCGTTTGAAAATCTCCAGCATGGCATTTTGCCCTCTACCTCTGAGATATCTGTGAACACTGTGGAGTTCATGTTAAGCCCCAATGAACAGCGTTCAAGGGCTTTGGTCTGTGAAACGTTCTCTGCTTCAGATGTCATGCGTGGGGTACGCTCCATGATATTGTCTGAGAATGGGCCGTCATAAATAAGGCTTGGATAGCTTTCAAAACTTCCCTCAAAGTCTGAGAAGCCCTCTGTCACTGTGGGCGGGTCGCTCTGCTGTGAGCCTGTTTGGGTGAGGGCTATCTCACCGCTGTTCACTGAGCTTTCAAGCTCCCACATATCCTCGGAAAGTTCTTTGGAAAAGTCATAGAGCGAGGATATGTTCTCATACTCCTCGTCTGTTATCTCCTCGCCGTTCATGAGCCTCTCGCTCACTGCCATGGAGTAGTTTCCTACCTGTGAGAGAAATTTGTAGGTGTTTTCAAGCTGCAGCTCTTCTATGGGAAGCTGTGACAGAGCCGCCTTTGCCGATGACGCTTCTCTGTAAAGCTTCACCGCAAGGGACTGGTGCATTTTCCCTGAGCCTGCGTAAAGCTCCTTTTCAAGAGTGTCGCTAACGTTCTCTACTGCGTCGCACAGGTCGCCCATGGCTCTTGAATAGGTGTAGCTCACACTACGCAGCGCCCTTTTTTCACTGCTCATAAGTTGTATATTTCTTATCGCAAGCACTCCCACGACAGCCGCTGTGAAAGACACTATCCTAACTGCGTTTCGCTTTGATATATCCATTTTTTATGCTCTCCTTTTCTTTTTTCTCCATTATTATGCCAGCTAAAATGCTGATTATTCTCATTAACTGTGCCTTGCAGTGCCATTTCAGGCATATCATGATACACAAAATTTCTTTCCTAATCTTGTGTATCATGAACATCTTTATTTACTTATTATTACATAAATCTCAAAATAAGTGTAATGATTTAACTTTAAAATTACTGAATTGTATTTATCTGTATAAACGCAAATTTGACAATGTGCTGTAAAAGGGCTATAATAAAAGGTGTGTAAAAATTATTGTGTAAAATGGCAGAAAAAATGTAAGCTCTGCCTACAAATCTACGGGAGGAAATTATGAAATTTATTCCAAAGCTGACTGGTGTGGTTTTGTCAGCGGCAATAATGGCTCAGTCTGTTCCATTCGTGTATGCGGCAGAGAAAAGCATTGCGTCAAGTGAGCTTTCAAATGATATCCAGGTATCAAAGCCTGAATATGCTACAGGCAATATGGAGGTTGACGGTCTTTTAGAGCCTGTCACTGAGGACGACCCTGAGTATCATAAATATCTTGAAAACAACGATCCATACGGCATTATGACAATGTCTGCTCTGTGGGGGGCTGACAGCCTTACTCATCAAAACAGATTCAGCGGTATTTCAAAGGTCTATGGCATTGACGTTTCCTATTATCAGGGCAACATAGATTGGAAAAAGGTCAAAAACAGCGGTGTGGAATTTGTTATCATAAGAGTAGGCTACCGTGGCTATGGCAGTGCAGGAACGCTTGTGGAAGACCCTAAGTTCAAGACCTATCTTGACGGAGCTACCAAGGCAGGGCTTAAAGTTGGCGTATACTTCTACACGCAGGCGATAACCACAGCCGAGGCTAAGGCAGAGGCTAAGTTCGTTCTTGACAGGATAAAGGGATATTCTCTGCAAATGCCTGTTTATTACGATATCGAGTCTGTTGACTATGACACTGGCAGACTTGACAGCGCAGGGCTTTCCAAGGCTCAAAAGACCGCTCTTTGCACAGCTTTTTGCGACACTATCATAAAGTCTGGCTACAGCGCAGGTGTTTATGCAAACTACACATGGCTAAACTACTACATTGACGGAGCAGGGCTTGGCAGAAAATATCCTATATGGCTGGCTCACTACACAAGCAACACCAATTATGACCAACGCATGGATATGTGGCAATATTCAGGAAGCGGTACTGTTTCAGGCATTTCAGCCTACACTGACGTAAACGTATGGTATTCGGGCAAGCTTCCGCTTTATGTGTCCGACATTATCTCAGTGGCAAACACCTCCACTTCCAACTCATTTGCCTGGAACGGCGCTTCTGACGCAACAGGCTATGAGGTCTATCAGGGAACAAGCCCTAGCGACCCTAACAAGAAAAAAATAGGGGATACAAAGAATACATATTTTACAAACTCCAACAAGTCCACAGGCACTATGTACAAATACATGGTGAGAGCCTACAGTGACGCTTCAGGCAAGCGTGTTTACGGGGATTACTCTGATGTTTTCACCACCTGCACGCTTCCTGCGAACATCTCAAAGATATCCGCTTCTGCAAGGGGAACTTCTGTCACCATTAGCTGGAACAAAGTTTCAAAGGCGACCGACTACATCGTGGAGCATTATGTGAACGGTACATGGAAGCAGGTCGGCACAACTTCAAGCTTATCATACAAGGTGAATGGTATCACACAGAACGGCGTTAATATGTTCAGGGTAAAGGCGAGAAGAAATTACAGTGGCGTATACTACAATGGTGGCTACACATATGTAAACGCTGAGGTCACTGACATACCAAGTACAGTAACAGGCATAAGAAGCACTTCAAACACTTCTACATCAAACACCATAACATGGAACGCTTCCAAAAAAGCGGAAGGCTATGAGGTCTATCAGTGGATAGGTACTACCGACAGCTACAAGCTAATAGGCACGACCACGTCCACAAAGTTCACAAACTCAAAGAAAAGCTCAGGCACGATGTACAGATACAAGGTAAGGGCATTCAACAATGTTGACGGACAGCGTATCGAGGGTGCATATTCCTCTGAGTTTACCACCTGCACTCTTCCTGCAAACGTATCATTCTCCCTTTGCTCCACTGACGTTGATTCCATAACACTCAACTGGAACAAGGTATCAAAGGCTACAGGCTATCAAGTAGAGATGTACACAAACGGAACATGGAAAACGCTCTCCACCCTTTCGGGAACAAGCTACACTGTAAGCGATCTTTCACAGAACACAGCATATCGTTTCAGAGTGAGAGCCATAAGAAATTATAACTACATAAACTACTACGGTGGCTACACTGAAAAGGACATCACCATTCGTCCTGCAAACACACCAGAGGGGCTTTCCTCATCAGTGAACACATCAAGTTCCAACACTATCACATGGAAAAGCATGAATGGGGTATCAGGCTACAGCGTTTATCAGTGGATAGGCACTACCGACAGCTACAGGAAACTTGGCGACAACGCTTATCCATACTACACCAACTCAGGCAAGTCATCAGGCACTATGTACACATACAGAGTAAAGGCATATTATGTAAGCGACAATGTTATGCAATACAGCAAGCCTGCACAGGTGGTCACCTGCACGCTTCCTGCAAACGTCACTGTCAAAACGGCAAAGCGTTCGGGAAGCAATATCTCACTTGCATGGAACAAGGTATCAAAAGCCACAGGATATGAGATATATGTTAAGTCAGGAAGCAGTTGGAAGAAGCTCACCACAACATCAGGCAAAAGCTACACTGCCAAAAATATGTCAGGCACTAAAACATTCAAAATAAGGGCATACAGAAAATACAATGGTGTGAACTATTATGGTGCTTATACTGAAAAGACGGTTAAATAGTCACTCGCCGTGACGGGCATTTTACGCCATACATTGTGATATGATACAAATTTGCACCGCTGAATAAAAATGAGGGGCGACCTTGGGTCGTCCCTTTTTTGCACAATTTTCAATATCCGCACAACATTATTGTAGGGGCTGGCGCCCTCGACAGCCCGCATTTATTTTACAATATTTTGACACTATACAGGCACAAAATAGCCGTCGATATGCTCTTTGTCAAGCCCCTCGCCGATGACGATAAACACCGCCTGACCTCGCTCTATAGGCTTAACAGTGATGTTCTTGTGGGTGGCGTTAAGCTCAAGCCACTTGCCCTCAGCGTTTTGCATAAAGCCTTTTACACGGAATATCCTTCCGCACTTGCTGTCGCTCATAAGCCTGCTCACAGCATCTTCCATAGCATTGTCAGGAAGCTTCATATTCATAAAATACAAAGAGGTATAAGCTTTATCTTGGTCGAACCACAGCTTTTCGTGGGAATCAGGCTCATAGCCGCTGTTGGCTATCCTTTCCATGTCTTCATCTGTAAGCTCCGACCAGTCTTTCATTATTATCTCAGGCTTAGTCATTCTGTGGCAATGGAACTTTTTCTGCACGGCTTCAAGGTGTTTTAGAGTATCCTCAAGCTCCTGCTTTGTGGCTTCCTGACATCTGCTCATGAGAACTATGCCTGCTTCCGAAAGCTGAGAAGCAAGAAGATAATCAGAAGCTTCCGACAAGTTGGTATCAAGGCAGGCATCTGCAATAGTTATAACGCTTCCTATCTCATACCAATTATCAAGAGGTTCTTCTCTGAGCACGTCAAAGAACTCGTCAGCTTCATAGATACCTGACGGCTCCACAATGACCCTGTCAAGACCACGCATACCCATAGCGATAAGCTTAGTCTTAAAACGCCGTCTGTGGCAATCCTTATCAGCCGCCGAGACCATTTCAAGGTCGCAATTATCGTCCAAAAGCTCCTGCAAAAGAAGCATATCCACATTCACTGCACCGAAATCATTCTCCAACACGCCAATTTTACAGCCCTTATCCAAAAGATAACGGGCATATTTTTTTATAAAAGTGGTCTTCCCTGCTCCGAGAAACCCCGTCACAAGGTCTACCTTGGTTTTCTTTTTCTCTGTGTTCATAGTTAATGCCTCCTAATGGTCATATTATACCACATTGACAGTGCTTTGGCAATGACAGAAATAAAAAAACACGCCTTACAAATTGTAAGACGTGCTATGCCAGTCACTACAAGTGACTTGGTGCGCCAGAAGGGACTCGAACCCCCGACCTACTGGTTCGTAGCCAGTCACTCTATCCAGCTGAGCTACTGGCGCATTCAACTCTAATATTATATCATATGCAAGCACCCTTGTCAACAAGTTAATTGAATTTCTCCACTTATTTTACAGAATGTTCACATCGTTTCTCGTAGCTTCACACCTTTATCATCCCTTTAAATGTCATTGTTTTTCACACTTTTTGTCAATCAAGGGTTTGTAATCATTTGTAATACTTTTTCGGCAAACTGCTCTGTTTTTAACCGAAATTTTTGTAGATTATTTATCATTCTATGCCCTTGACTTATATTCTTATTGTGGTATAATAGTAAATGTTCAATATTATGTTATGATAAAAGTAACCAACCACAATATATAGTGGTTGAGCAGAATAGAATGAAAGGAAGAGTATAGGTGAAGATAATAAAAAGAAGCGGCGCTGAGAATACGTTCGATAAGGAAAAGATAGAAAATGCCGTTGCGAAAGCTAATATCACTGTGGAGGAAAAGGATAGGCTCTCTGAGGGAGAAATAGGAGAGATAGCACAGAATATAGAGGACAAATGCTCTGAAATGAATAGGGCTATGGACGTTGAAACTATTCAGGACTGGGTGGAAGCCGATATCATGCGCCACGGCAAGTATACAGTGGCAAAGCATTATATCACCTACCGCTATGAGCGTTCTATCGTCAGACAGGCTAATACTACTGACAAGCAGATACTTTCTCTTCTTAACTTCGAGAACGAGGAAGTCAAGCAGGAAAATTCCAATAAGAACCCTACTGTCAATTCAGTTCAGAGGGATTATATGGCAGGTGAAGTAAGCAAGGATATCACAAGAAGATTTTTGCTTCCTGACGATATAGTTGAGGCTCACGAAAAAGGTCTGATACATTTCCACGACGCCGATTATTTCGCTCAGCATATGCACAACTGCTGTCTTGTAAATCTTGAGGATATGCTCCAGAACGGCACCGTCATCTCCGGCACCTATATTGAGAAGCCCCACAGCTTCTCCACCGCCTGCAACATCGCCACCCAGATCATTGCACAGGTGGCCTCCAACCAGTACGGCGGCCAGAGCATCAGCCTGACCCATCTGGCTCCCTTTGTGGACGTCTCCCGCAAGAAGATCGCCGCCGAGGTAGAGCTGGAGATGGAAGGTCTGGACGTCTCTGCCGAGCGCAAGAAGGAGATCGTGGAGCGCCGTCTGCGCAACGAGATCAACCGCGGCGTGCAGACCATCCAGTATCAGGTGGTCACCCTGATGACCACCAACGGTCAGGCACCCTTTATTACCGTGTTCATGTATCTGGGCGAGGCACGCAACCCGCAGGAAAAGGCCGACCTTGCCATCATCATTGAGGAGACCATCCGCCAGCGCTATCAGGGCGTGAAGAACGAGGCCGGTGTGTGGATCACCCCCGCCTTCCCCAAGCTGATCTATGTGCTGGAAGAGGACAACATCCGCCCCGGCACTCCCTACTACTACCTGACCGAGCTGGCCGCCAAGTGCACCGCCAAGCGCATGGTGCCGGACTATATCTCGGAAAAGAAGATGCTGGAACTCAAGGTGGACAAGAATGGCGAGGGCCACTGCTACACCTGCATGGGCTGCCGCAGCTTCCTGACCCCCTATGTGGACCCCGAGACCGGCAAGCCCAAGTACTACGGCCGCTTCAATCAGGGCGTGGTCACCATCAATCTGGTGGACGTTGCCCTGAGCTCCGGCGGCAACTTTGAAAAGTTCTGGAAGATCTTTGACGAGCGTCTGGATCTGTGCCACCGGGCTTTGCAGGCACGCCATAAGCGGCTGCTGGGCACCCCCAGCGACGCTGCCCCCATTCTGTGGCAGTACGGCGCACTGGCACGCCTGAAAAAGGGCGAAAAGATCGACAAGCTGCTCTTCGGCGGCTACTCCACCATCAGTCTGGGCTATGCCGGCCTGTACGAGTGTGTGAAGTATATGACCGGCAAGAGCCACACCGATGCCGGTGCCAAGCCCTTCGCCTTGAGCGTGATGCAGCACATGAACGACAAGTGCAACGCGTGGAAGAAGGCCGAGAACATGGACTACTCCCTCTACGGCACCCCGCTGGAATCCACCACCTACAAGTTCGCCAAGTGCCTGCAAAAGCGCTTTGGCATCGTGAAAGGCATCACGGACAAGAACTATATCACCAACAGCTACCACGTCCATGTCTCTGAGCCCATCGACGCCTTTACCAAGCTGAAATTCGAGGCCGACTTCCAGCGCCTGTCCCCGGGCGGTGCCATCAGCTATGTGGAAGTGCCCAATATGCAGGACAATCTGGAAGCCGTCATGAGCGTGCTGCAGTTCATCTACGACAACATCATGTACGCCGAGTTGAACACCAAGTCCGACTACTGTCAGGTGTGCGGCTACGATGGCGAGATCAAGATCGTGGAGGATGACGGCAAGCTGGTGTGGGAGTGCCCCAAGTGCGGCAACCGCGACCAGAACAAGCTGAACGTTGCCCGCCGCACCTGCGGTTATATCGGCACCCAGTTCTGGAACCAGGGCCGCACGCAGGAGATCAAGGATCGCGTGCTGCATCTGTAACAACAGCTAAATTTTATTTTTGATTTGATGTTTGGAGCGGCCTTTCGGCCGCTCCAAATATCTTTTCAGCAAACGACAGGAACATGAGCATGAACTACGCAAACATCAAATATTACGATATCGCCAACGGCCCCGGGGTGCGCACCAGCGTTTTTGTGTCCGGCTGCCGCCACCACTGTCCGGGCTGCTTCAACGCCGTGGCATGGGATTTTGACTACGGGCAGCCCTTTGATAAGACCGTGCGCAACGAGGTATTCGCCTCCTGTCAGCCGGACTATATCGCCGGGCTCTCCCTGCTGGGCGGCGAACCCTTTGAACCAGAGAACCAGCGGGAGCTGCTGCCCTTTGTGCGCAACTTCAAGGCGCTGTACCCCGCCAAGACGGTGTGGTGCTACTCCGGCTACACTTGGGAGCAGCTTACCGGCAAAGAGCCCAGCCCCGCGCGGTGCGAGGTGACCGACGAGCTGCTGGCGCTGCTGGACGTGCTGGTGGACGGCAGATTCGTGCAGGCCGAGCACGACATCTCTCTGCGCTTCCGCGGCAGCCGCAACCAGCGCCTGCTGGATGTACCCAAGTCCCTTGCCGCCGGGCAGCCCGTGTGGTGGGAGGACGAAAAGGTGTTCGCCACCCATAGCATGGAACGGTAAACCGTATTGAATCACCTCCCATGAAAATGCGTTTGTCGCGGCCCGCAGGCCGCGACAAACGCTCTATTAAAAATAATTCTTCCGCTGAATATGGCCAAAGCAACGCGGAGGCCATTCGAAATCGTCCGGCACTAAAAGAAGCCGCTGCACAGACTGTGCAACGGCTTCTTTCTTTTCTCATTCCCGGCTGCCCACGGCGTCCTCGATGACGCGCAGGAAGGCGTTGCCGTAGCGGGCGGCTTTCTTTTCGCCCACGCCGCTGATGTTCAGCAGCTCGTCGATGCTCATGGGCTTTTTCTCTGCCATCTCCCGCAGGGTGGCATCGTTGAACACCATAAAGGCGGGCAGGTTCTGCTTGCCTGCCAGGCGCTTGCGCACCGCATACAGGGCGTTGAGCAGCTTTTCGTCCGCCTCGCTCAGGCTGCCCGCTGCGGCGGGCTTTGCGCGGCGGGGCTTTTCCAGCCGGTCGGCGCTTTGGGCGGCACGGCGGCGGGCGTACTCCACCTGCAGCTGGGCTTCCTGCTCGGCGGCAAGGCAGCAGGAGCAGTTGCCGCACTTTTTGGGCGCTGCTTCTCCGAAGTATTGCAGCAGAAAGCCGCGCAGACAGTGCTGGGTGGTGGAGTAGAAGGTCATGTACTTGAGCCGCTCCTCTGCCTTGCGGGCGGCTTCGGCCTTTACATCCGCGGGCAGACCATTGTCGGCCTCCCGCTCCTTGTCGATGAAAAAGCGGATGGTGCGCACATCCGTGCCGGAATACAGCAGGGTGCACCGGGCGGGCTGACCGTCGCGCCCGGCGCGCCCGGCCTCCTGATAATAGCTTTCCAGATCCTTAGGCATATTATAATGGATGACGAACCGCACGTTGGGCTTGTCGATGCCCATGCCGAAAGCATTGGTGGCAACCATCACCTGTACCCGGTCGTAGAGGAAATCGTCCTGATTCTGCCGCCGGGTGTCCGCATCCAGCTTTGCGTGGTAAGCCGCCGCCCGGATGCTGCGGCTCTGCAGCAGCTGCACCGTCTCGTCCACCTGCCGGGTGGTGCTGCAATACACGATGCCCGCATGATTGCCCTCTTTGAGCACCAGTTCCAGCAGCTCCTTGGGCTTCTGGCTGGGCAGTGCCCGCCGGGTCTCGAAGTACAGGTTGGGGCGGTCGAAGCTGGTAGTCACCTCGTAGGGCGCTTGCAGCGCCAGATGGGTGCGGATATCCTCCCGCACATGGGCGGTGGCGGTGGCGGTGAACGCGCCCATGACCGGGCGGCTGGGCAGGCTGTCCACAAACGCCTTGATGCGCAGATAGCTGGGGCGGAAATCCTGTCCCCACTGGCTGATGCAGTGCGCCTCGTCCACCGTGACCATGCTGATCTGCCGCTCCTGCGCGAACCGCTGGAAGCCCGGCATCTCCAGCCGCTCCGGGGCCACATAGATGATCTTATACCAGCCCTCCCGGGCACGGTGCAGCATCAGCGCCTTCTGGTTGTCGGTCAGGCTGTTGTTCAGAAAGGCCGCCGCCACGCCCGCCTGCACCAGCGCCCCCACCTGATCCTTCATCAGGCTGACCAGCGGGGACACCACGATGGTGATGCCCGGCAAAAGCAGCGCCGGTACCTGATAGCAGATGGATTTGCCCGCGCCGGTGGGCATGACCGCCAGCACATCCTGTCCGGCCAGCAGGCGGCTGACGATCTGCTCCTGCCCGGGGCGGAAGCTGTCGTAGCCGAAAACTTTTTTCAGGATACTGTGCGGGTTTTCCATGGTTTCCTCCGTTATATATATAGGTGCACTGACGCGCAGAACGCTCAAAACCTTATCAGTATACCACAAAACCGGCACTTTGGGCAGAAAAAAGCGTCACTTTGCGCAAAAGTGTGCGATAAGCGCTCTTTCTGCCCGGGAAGGATAGCTTTTCAGGCGCGAAAATGCTATAATGAGAACACATATCTCCATGCCACCCCGCAGACTGCCCGGCATGGACCATGCAACGTAAAAAGGAGCATTTATAATATGCAGCAGAAACTTATCACCTTTGCCGTGCCCTGCTACAATTCCGCAGCCTATATGCGTCACTGCATCGAAACGCTGCTGAGCGCAGGCGAGCAGGCCGAGATCATTCTGGTGGACGATGGTTCCGTCAAGGATGACACCCCCGCCATCTGCGACGAGTACGCCGCAAAGTACCCCACCATCGTCAAGGCCATCCATCAGGAGAACGGCGGCCACGGCGAGGGCGTCAATCAGGGCATCCGCAACGCCACCGGCCTGTACTACAAGGTAGTGGACAGCGACGACTGGCTGGACACCGACGCCCTGAAAAAGGTGCTGGAGCGCCTGACCACACTGGTTGCCCGCGGCACCGCGCCGGATCTGATGATCTGCAACTATGTGTACGAGCATGTGGAGGACAACACCACCCTGACCGTGCGCTACACCAACGTGTTCCCCCAGAACCGCCTGTTCAACTGGACCCATGTGGGCCACTTCCGCCCGGATCAGAACCTGCTGATGCACTCGGTCATGTACCGCACCGAGGTGCTGCGTGAGTGCGGCATGGTGCTGCCCAAGCACACCTTCTATGTGGACAACATCTTTGTGTACCAGCCCCTGCCCTATGTCAAGAGCATGTACTATATGGATCTGGATCTGTACCGCTACTTCATCGGCCGCGCAGACCAGAGCGTGAACGAGAGCGTGATGGTCGGCCGTGTGGACCAGCAGCTGCGGGTCACCAGACACATGATCGACTGTCAGGATCTGGACGCACTCAAAGGTCAGAAGCGTCTGCGCGCCTACATGGTGCACTACCTGTCCGTCATGATGGCGGTCAGCGACATCTTCCTGCTGCTGGACGGCAGCGCCGAGGCACACGCCAAAAAGGCAGAGCTGTGGCAGTACCTCAAGGATCACGTTACCCCCGGCGTCTACCGCGCCGTGCGCGTGAACCTTGGCGGCCTGACCGACCTGCACTTCCCCGGCGGCGACAAGGTGGTCGTAGCCACCTACCGCCAGCTGCGCAAGATCTTCAAGTTCAACTAAGAGCATATTTTATATTTCGGGATAGCGGAACGCCTGCGGGCGCTCCGCTATCCCTTTTTCACGGCTGGGGTCGTAAAGGAAAACGGCAGCCAAACTGCTTGTATTCCGTCCTTTCTCGTCCTGTTTCTGTCTTTTCGTCTCAAAAGATGTATGAAACGCGCAGGATGGTTGCTTTTCCTCCGTTGTTCCGGTATACTGGATACGTTTTCCCATTTGGACCCCGCGCTGGATTTCACACGGGAGTTCGATACTTTTTTGACAAGGAGGAACCGAGTGCTGCGGCCTTTGGCTGCGCACCCAATACAAACCACATTATGGAACAAATGTTGATCTGTCTGTCCCTTGCCCTGATCGCCGGCCTGCTCATGTCACGCGCTGCCAAGGCCGTGCGTCTGCCCGCCGTCACCGCTTACCTGCTTACCGGCCTGCTGCTGGGTCCCTTCTTTCTGGGTCGGCTGGGGCTGAGCCGTTTCGGCTTTGGCTTTGGCAGCCTTGTTGCCGTGGAGGGCTACGGCATCCTCACACAGGTAGCGCTGGGCTTCATCGCCTTCGTCATCGGCAACGAGTTCCGGCTCAGCGCCCTGAAGCACATGGGACGCCGCGCCGTGACCGTGGGCGTTGCGCAGGCGGTGATCACCACCGCGCTGGTGGATATCGCCCTTGTTGCCCTGCACTTTGCCCGCCCGGACGTCATCTCGCTGGCCTCTGCCATCACGCTGGGCTCCATCGCCGCCGCTACAGCCCCTGCCGCTACCCTGATGGTGGTCAAGCAGTACAAGGCCGACGGCCCTTTGACCAAGCTTCTGCTGATGGTGGTCGCCATTGACGATGCCGTGGGTCTGGTGCTGTTCTCGGCCTCCTACGGCGTGGCAAACGCGCTGGAACAGGGCCGCATCGACCCCATGAGCGTGGTGCTGGAGCCGCTGCTGGAGATCGCGCTCTCGCTGGCGCTGGGCGCTGCCGCCGGTTACCTGCTGAACCTGCTGGAGGTCTACTTCCACTCCCGCTCCAAGCGCATGAGCCTTTCGGTGGCCTTTGTGCTGCTGACCGTGGGTCTGTCCATGACCAAGTTCGAGATCAATGGCACCCGCTGCGGCTTCTCTCTGCTGCTGGTGTGCATGATGACCGGCACCGTGTTCTGCAACGTCTGCCCCACCTCGGATGAGCTGATGGATCGTCTGGACCGCTGGGTGTCCCCCATCAACATCCTGTTCTTCGTATTGTCCGGCGCAGAGCTGGACCTGACCATCCTCACCAACCCCATGGTGCTGCTCATCGGCGTGGTGTACATTGTGGCGCGCTCTGCCGGTAAGATCAGCGGCTCCTACCTGAGCTGCCGCGCCACCAGCTGCAGCCCCGCCATCCAGAAGTATCTGGGCATCACCCTGCTGCCGCAGGCCGGTGTAGCGCTGGGCATGGCTGCTACCGCTGCCGAGCTGTCGGACGGCCACATGGTGCGCAATGTGGTGCTGTTCTCGGTGCTGGTGTACGAGCTGGTAGGCCCCACTCTGACCAAGATCTCGCTGGTCGCCGCCGGAGAGATCCGTCCCGAGGGTCGCACCAGCGCCCGCGTGGAGAACCAGCCCGAAGCCCATGTGGAGCTGAGCTGAGACGGCGAGAAAGAATTATTTGTAATTTAGGGGTTCTGAAAAGCCTGCAGGCTTTTCAGAACCCCTTTTTTCACGGAGAGAATCTCCCCCACCTTTATATGCAAAAGGTCTTTTTTTGTCGAATCCGCACGCAATCATTGACGAAAGGTGTTATTTTTTGTATACTAAGCTTATCGGCGCTGGCACAATTTTCCTATTGTGTCAGTGGTTGCTAAAAAGGAATAAGGAATAGTGAAGGAGAATGACACATTATGAAAAGCACTGGCATCGTTCGCGGCATTGACTCGCTGGGACGGATCGTTCTGCCGAAGGAGCTGCGCACTAGTATGCACCTCGACACCGACACCAAATTGGAGATCTTTGTGGATGGGGACGCCATCGTCCTGAAAAAGCACCGCCCCGCCGGCAGCTGCGATTTCTGCGGCGAGGTGGACGAGCAAGCCATCCAGTTCGGCGGCTACTGCATCTGCAGCGCCTGCCGCCGCAAGCTCAGCGCACTGTAACGCAGAAAGGGGGCCCCTTTCATGAGTCAGTTCATCGACTTTACCCTTCCCTCCACCGTGCCGGGGCGCACCCTGCACGGCTTTCGCTGCGTCCCGGAGGGGCAGGTGCGGGCGGTGCTGCAGCTGTCTCACGGCATGGTAGAGTATATCGACCGCTACCGCCCCTTGGCAGAATATCTGGCCGACCGGGGTATTCTGGTCACCGGCCACGACCATCTGGGGCACGGTGCATCCATCCGCACCAAGGAGGACTACGGCTACTTTGCCGAGCCGGACGGCAACCGCGCCGTACTGGCCGACCTGCACGCCGTAACCGTGCTGACCAAGGAGCTGTACCCAAACCTGCCCTACTTTTTGCTAGGGCACAGCATGGGCTCGTTCTACGCCCGGCAGTATTTGTGCGAGTATGGCCGGGAGCTGAACGGTGCCATCATTATGGGCACAGGTTTCCAGCCCAAGGCGCTGGTCAAGGTTGCCAAGACCCTTTGCCGGGTGCTGGCCGCCTTCCACGGCTGGCACTACCGCAGCAACCTTGTGGCCAACCTTTCCTTTATGGGCTACAATAAGGGGCTGGAGGGCCGCACCACCCACGACTGGCTCAACCGCGACCAGGCCGAGGTGGACAAGTATCTGGCGGAGGAGCGCTGCACCTTTACCTTTACGCTGAACGCCTATTACAGTATGTTCAGCGGCATCCTGCGCCTGCACGACCCGGCTTTTCTGGCACGGATGCCCAAGGAGCTGCCGTTGCTCTTCCTCTCCGGCGATGCCGACCCGGTGGGCGAGCAGGGCAAGGGCGTGCGCCGCGCCATCCAGAGCCTGAAGGACGCCGGTGTGCAGAACATTGAAAGCATCTTCTACCCCGGTGCCCGCCACGAGCTGCTGGTGGAAACCAACAAGCTGGAGGTTTTCGGGGACATCGCCGCATGGCTGGACAAACAGCTGGCAAAACAGTAAATACAAACAAAGGGCTGCTGCACGTTTTGTGCAGCAGCCCTTTCGCGTTGGACGATTAGAAATATCCTCCGTTTTCGTCATCATTCTACATTCCGTTTATAGCGCAGCGGGGTCTGCACCTCGGCGCGGATCTTGCCAAGATAGGTGCGGGTCTGCTCTGCGCCCTGCAAAATAGACTCTACCTGCGCTTTCTGCTCTGCGGTCAAATCGTCATCCTCTGCCAGCAGCTCCGCGTTGCCCTCGATGATGGTCAGTGGCGTTTTGAGCTTGTGGGACAGCTGAATGATCTGCTCCCGCTGCCGCTGCTCCATGGCCCACTGCTTCTGTAAGCTGCCGGTCAGGGCGTCACCCATGGTCTGCAATGCCTGCAAAGTGCTCTCGTACTCCCGCACCTTCGCGCCGGAAAACACCGCGCTGTCCAGCTCCTTCCGCGCCACCGCCTGTGCTGCGGCGGTCAGCTTTTCGGTCTCCCGGGTCAGGAAGCGCCCGGTCCTGTGGGTGCTCCACACCACCGCGCCTACCAACAGCAGAATGCCCAGAATGCAGTGCACGGTCTGCATATCCGGCAGCACACCCCGCAGCGCAGGGTCGGCGTAGGGCACGGCATAGTCAAATTGCAGCAGGCAAACCGTTCCGTCCTGCAATTTTGACGTCATATAATACTGTGTGTAGCCAAAATGCCAGTGGGTTTTCCCCTGCCAGTTCTCCATTGCCCGCTGCAAGTGCCCGGCATCCATGTTGGTGGCCAGCACCTCGCTGCTGTCCGGCGCGGCAAACAGGGCGTACCGGCACAAGGAGTCCAGCTGCGTCTCGTCAAAGGTGACGGCGGTCATGCCCGGTAAAACGTCCTGTGCGGCTTTCTGGCAGGCCTGTGCAGCCTGATTCGCGGGAAGAAACAACTCGCCGTTCTGGATCCACAGCATCAGCGCCAGCAGCCACCCCACCGCGACCAGCAGGCAGGCCAGCGCCGTGCGCACCAGATATTGCAGCAGCACGCTGCGCAGAGAGGTCAGTCTTCGCTTTTCCATCGGTACCCCACGCCCCATACGGTATTGAGCAGCTTTTCCGGCTCCGGCACGCCCGCCGCCCGCAGCTTTGCCCGGATATTTTTGATGTGCTGTGTCACGGCGGTGTCGTCCGCAGTGCCGTCAATACCAAAAACCGCTTCGTAAATTTGCTCCTTGGTAAAGGTCTGTCCGGCGTGCAGCGCCAGATACTCGCAGATGGCATACTCCGAGCGGGTCAGCGGCAGCACTGTGCCCTCCACCGCCGCGCTCCGGGCGGTCAGGTCAAAGGCTACGCCGCTGCGCACCATCCGGTGCGCCGGGGTGCGGCTCTGCCGCCGCAGATGTGCCGCCACCCGCGCCCGCAGCTCAGCCACCCGGAAGGGCTTGGACAAAAAGTCGTCTGCCCCGATGCCCAGCCCTTCCAGCACAGCGGCCTCATCGGTGCGGGCACTCAGAAACAGGATGGGCACTTCGGTCAGGCTGCGGATGCGCCGACAGACCGCAAAGCCGTCCTCCCCGGGCATCATCACGTCCAGCAGGATGCAGTCTGCCCAGCGGCAAAGCGCCTCGGTCAGATCTCTGCCTGCCTGCCGCGTTTCTACCCGGTGGCCGTCCCGCTCCAAAGTGGTGCGGATCAGCTTGCAGAGCTCTAAATTGTCATCCACTGCCAGAATGTTTGCCACAAGATCACCTCAACACGTTATAAACAAGGCAGGACGCCCCATACAGCAGATACACATGGGCGGGGTAGAACCAGTAGAACAGCTGCTTGTGGCCCTTGCCCCGCTGCCCGTTGTACAGCAGCATCAGCAGCACCGCCGCCACCCCGAACCACTCGTAGTAGTCGGTGAACATCTGCGTCCAGACAAAACCCTCCTGTCGGCAAGCCATCCCAAAGTTCAGCGCAAAATCACACAGGAAAATCACCAGTGCCCATGCCGTCAGCTGTACGCGGCGATGCCCCCGCAGGGCATACAGCAGCACACCGCCCAGCAGAAAACTCCAGCTGCCATCCGTGATGGCCGTCCACATGGGCAGCGGGCTGGTGATGACAAAGGCCACAATCGTTGAAGCAATGGGCATCTCCTGTACCCCGGGGAAAAGCAGCAGAAATACTACCACCACATACGGCCAGCACAGAACGGCAGCAATGGCGCCAATGCCCTTTGCGAATTTTTTCTCCCGCAGCCAGTCGATGCCCTGCCAGACGATGCACAGCAGCATCAGGTCCTGAAAGATGGCGTTCTGGGGGTAGAATCCATCCCCACGCCGGAAAGCCTTGGCGTAGATCATAAAGAATTCCAGGGCCGCCATGGCAGTGCCAATGGCCCAGATGCGGATAAAATACCGCTTGCGGTCATGGGTGTGGGCAAAGCCCTCCACCGTGCAGAACAGGAACAGCGGCGCACTGAGCCGCCCCAGCATACTGAACACCGTCGGGATGCAGCCGGTGAACTCGAAGAAATAATGAATGTGGTCCAGCACCATCAGCACCAGTGCAATGGTCTTGAGCTGGGTACCGTCCAGCCCTTTTTTCGTCAGTTTATCCATATAGAATCTCCTTTCTCTATACGTTCAGTGTAACAGGAAATTCTGTAGAAAGTATAAGGTTTTTCTTTATGATACTATTTTCTGTCCCAAAACGCAACAAAAAAGCCCTGAGATTTCTCTCAGGACTTTCTGTTAAGTCGGCGACTACCTATTTTCACAAGCCGTTTCCAGCTAACTATCTTCGGCACA
>OGMT01000518.1_pt1 | contig 28008 bp, 22 predicted proteins | sample 1573271 | NCBI WGS metagenome assembly OGMT01 (sample SAMEA2582000, study PRJEB24529) | metagenome | biome: Human gut stool | place: China | collected 2011 | reverse complement strand
GCAATGCGGGAGAGTAGGAGGCCGCCTTTTTTTCAGAGTTGAGTCCCTGACGTCAGTTATGATGTCAGGGACTCTTTTTTTTGTTTGGCCCCACTGAGGATGAGATTAATGAGACTTATGGGACTAATAGGATTTATGGGATGGATGGGAATGATAAGTAATGGAATCCGTTATTTTAAATAAGATGGGGATATGGGAGAGGCAAAATAATTGAAATTATCCAGATGATAATCTTTATTATAGTTCAGTGATTGTTGGTCTGGTGAAATTTTTATTTGATATGTTTTCTGACAATACGCGTGTTGAATTAAGCTGGTGCTTAGGTTGAATTGTATGATGTTTCTGCTTGTTCCTTATATATCGTTGTGTGCTGATATCTGTGTTATGAACGCTTTGTCAGTCTTGTTTTGAACGTTGTGTCTTTGTCTATTTTGAGTTTTTCACGAATATCCTGTTTTATTGTATTCTTCAACAATTCGTCTTATCTACGACAGATCTAAGCCTCAGTGGCATTATTTTGTTGTAAAGCCTGGTGATTTTAATATATTTCTTATGTTTACTAAAAGTTTTTATAGCAATTATTTCAAGAGAGTTGTATAAGGCGGTATGTTTGTGCTGTTTCAACTCTATTTCTTTAGTTTGTAATAATCAAAATACGGAGGAATGATAAAATTTTTCATTATAATTTATTACGTTTAGTACTTGTCGCTCATTGAAATATTTATTATTTGTAATAAATATATAAAAAATAAAGCGATGGCTTTCACAAGCAATCGCTCTATATCTTCAATAGGTATTAGTTTTTTAAGGTAAAAAGATTGTTTTCAGGATAACAGTTGCAAATATAACCACTTTTTTTATATTATCCAAGAAAAATCTTTTATTATTTTGATGTAATATTTCTGTGTGCCCACACATTATTAAAATTAACCTATTTTAAGTCTTTGGCGGGAAAATCGGATAAAATTCAGTCGTTTTCTTATAGTTTAAAAATACTTTCTTTGAACTTTTTAGTAATATATATTTGTTTTTATGAACCAAAAACTGTAATTTTGGCCATATGAAAAAAAATGTAATAAGTTATAGAAGGTTATTTTTAACTTTAATAGTATTGTTATCAGCCACAGTATCTGTTTTTGCACAGTATTCTAATAAGCGTGATTTTAGAGGCGCATGGATACAATGTGTGAATGGTCAGTTTATGGGTATGAGTACAAAACAGATGCAAGATACTTTGGCCTCTCAACTCGACAGATTGAAAGAATGTGGGGTTAATGCTATTATATTTCAGGTTAGGCCAGAATGCGATGCTTTGTATGTAAGTAAGTATGAGCCTTGGAGCCGTTTTCTTACTGGTGTGCAAGGTAAAGCACCGTATCCGTTTTGGGATCCTTTGAACTGGATGATAGATCAGTGCCATAAGCGTGGCATGGAACTTCATGCCTGGATTAATCCCTTTAGAGCAAAGACAAAAACAACGAATCAACTTGCCTCAACTCATATAGCAATAAAACATCCTGAACTTGCTTTTGCCTATGATGGCCAGATGATACTTAATCCGGGTATTCCTGAAGCAAGAGATTATATAGTGGATGTCGTTAAAGATATTGTAAGCAGATATGATGTTGACGGATTGCATATAGATGATTACTTTTACCCTTATCCTGCTCCTGGGCAAACTATACGGGATGATGCTGAGTTTGCAAAATACAATAACGGCATTAAAAATAAAAATGATTGGAGACGTGATAATGTTAATGTCTTTATTAAACAGCTTTATGAAGCTATTCATGAAACCAAACCTTGGGTAAAGTTTGGTATATCTCCGTTTGGTATATATAGAAATAAAAAGAGTGACCCGTTGATAGGAAGTAAGACATCCGGACTTCAGAATTATGATGATCTGTATGCTGATATATTAATGTGGGTTAATAACGGATGGGTAGATTATTGTGTGCCGCAGCTCTATTGGGAAATAGGACATAAAGCAGCTGATTATGAGACTTTAATCAAGTGGTGGAATAAATATGCAGGGAAAAGACATCTATATATTGGAGAGGATGTAATACGTACCGTAAAAAGTCCGGATTTGGTAAATAGAAGTATAAATCAAATGCCTGCCAAGCAAAAACTTCATAGGGAAATGAATAATGTGCAAGGTACGGTTCTGTGGTATGCCAAGGCGGTAACGGATAATGTAGGCAATTATGGCTCAATGTTGAAAAATGTATATTGGAAGTATCCTGCGCTCGTTCCGCAGATGAAGTATATAGACGGAAAGGCACCTAAAAAAGTCAGAAAGATGAAGTTTCTGGCATTTGAGGACGGAATTGTACTGTTCTGGAAGGCTCCTAAAGGCAAAGATTGGTCAAACAAGGCCGTAAAGTATGTCGTATACAAATTTGTTAAAGGTGAAAAAATAAATATTGATGATCCTTCAAAAATAGTTGCAATAACTTCTGACGAGTTCTATAAAATACCGGTTAGTGCGATTAAGCCTGGTGAAAAGCACTATTATGTTGTGACTGCTTTAGATAGATTGAGTAATGAAAGTAAACCGCGTAAGAAATCAATAAGATATTAAATAAGATGAAAACAACAGAATCAACAATAGTTCAGTTAAAGAGGTTCTTTAATAAAGTTTCTCAAAAATTCCCGAGTACCGAAGAACCGGTTATAATGACGGATATTCATTTGAGTGTTTCGCAGGATACCGGTGAGCTTCTTGCTTTTGATGATAATGACAATGAAATCACTCGTTGTGTTGTCGATCAGTGGATTAATTGTAAAGAACAGGATTTTTATATAAATATTGCAGGTGTATTGCGTGATGTTCTTAAAGAGATGGGTGATGTTGTTGATTGCTTGTCGATACTGAAGCCATATAGTTTTATTTTGGAAAATGATGACAGAGAACATTTTGCAGAGCTGTATCTTGTTGACAGTGATATAAGAATAATTGGAGGTGATTTGATGAATGGTCTTGATGACGATTTGAATAAATTTCTTGATAACCTGTTAAAAGAATAGGTTAGTCGACTTCTTTGACACGATTCCCTTTTTGCAGAAAATCTTCATTTTTGTTTGCTGTTTGAAAATATAGTATTATTTTTGCATTTGCAAACTCGAGTTTGCAAATTATAGGTAAAAACATGAAAAATGAAATAAGGCATTTAGGGGTTGTCGATACTGTTGATGTCGGATTGATAAAAGTACGTATAACCCAGACATCAGCATGCTCGTCGTGTAAGATGTCTGGTAATTGCAACGCTTCTGAAAGCAAAGAGAAGGTGGTTGATGTATATTGTGATAATCACTATGGTTTGAAAACTGGTGACAATGTTATAGTTATTGCATCTCAGCGTACGGGCTTTTTAGCAGTTTTGTTGAGTTCTGTGATTCCTTTGATTATACTTGTTGCTGTTCTGGCCATTGCTTTTGTTGTTACACAAAGTGAAATTTCAGCGGCGTTGTTCAGCTTATGTTCGCTCATACCTTATTATGTTATTTTATACTGTATGAGAGAGAAAATACGAGTTAAATTGTCGTTTCATATTGATCCGCTGAGTGTAAGTACATTCGGCGATAACGGGTTGAAATTATAATTACTAACTAAAACAAATACAAAACTTATGAATTTTATTTTAATTGCAGTAATTGTACTTGGCGGTATTGCGTTAATATCAGCTGTGATATTGTACGTATGCTCTAAGAAGTTTGCTGTTCATGAAGATCCCCGCATAGGGCAGGTGTCTGCCATTTTGCCAGGAGCTAATTGCGGAGGATGTGGTTATCCGGGATGTTCCGGTATGGCTAGTGCGTTAGTTAAGGGAGCTGATGCAGGCTCTATTGACGGACTATTCTGTCCTGTTGGCGGTTCCGATGTTATGGGGCAAGTTGCTGATTTATTAGGTATGGCTGTTGCAAACACAGAGCCTAAGGTTGCTGTTGTCCGTTGTAACGGAACGTGCGAGTTGCGTCCTCGTATTGCAGTTTATGATGGCTTAAAAACATGTACGGCTGTAAATTCTTGCGGTGCGGGCGAGACTGGCTGCGGATATGGTTGCCTGGGCTGTGGCGATTGCGTCAATGCTTGCGCTTTTGGTGCAATTACAATGAACCAGGAAACAGGACTTCCTGAAGTTGATGAGGAAAAATGTACTTCATGTGGAGCCTGCGTAAAAGCTTGTCCTCGTAATATTATTGAGCTTCGTAAAAAGGGAATAAAGAATCGCCGCGTATATGTCCGTTGTGTAAACAAGGATAAGGGTGCCATTGCCATGAAGACATGTAAGGCTGCATGTATCGGTTGTGGCAAATGCGAAAAGGAATGTAAGTTTGATGCAATAAAAATAGAAAATAATCTTTCTTATATTGACCCTGAAAAATGCCGCTTGTGCCGCAAGTGTGTTGAAGCATGTCCTACACATGCCATTGTTGCAGTGAATTTCCCTGCTCCTAAAGTACGTACAGAAACATCTGGACAGAATGTGGAAAGTGTAGCTTCTTCAGAAAAAGTTAACCCTAGTGTAGAATCAAAACAGAAGGAGATAAAGGAATGAAATTGAGAACATTTAGAATAGGCGGTATACATCCGGAGGAAAATAAATTGTCATCAGAGGTAGTTACCACTGTAGCAAAATTGCCTCAGCAGGCCATATTCCCTTTGTCACAGCATATTGGTGCACCGGCAAAACCTGTCGTAAAGAAAGGTGATAAGGTTAAGGTGGGAACTTTAATTGCTGAAGCCGGAGGCTTCGTTTCAGCTCCGATTTTTTCTTCTGTATCAGGAACAGTGCTGAAGGTTGAAAGTGCCATAGATGCAACGGGTTACCGTAAACCTTCAATTATTATTAAGGTTGAAGGTGATGAATGGGAAGAAAGTATTGACCGTTCTGATAAGTTGGAACTTCTTTCAGCTCATCCGGAGCTTACGCCTGAAGAGATTGTTGAGCGTATTAAGAAAGCCGGAGTTACTGGTATGGGTGGAGCCGGTTTCCCTACATTTATAAAATTATGTCCTCCTCCTACAGCTAAAGCTGAATGTGTTATCCTGAACGGAGTGGAGTGTGAGCCTTATATCACATCTGACTACAGGCTTATGATGGAGCATGCAGATGAGATTCTTGTGGGACTTGATTTGCTTATGAAAGCCGCAAAGGTTGATAAAGGCTATATCGGTATTGAGGAAAACAAGCCAAAAGCTATTGAATTGTTTGAACAAAAGACGGCTTCAAATCCGAACATAGAAATTGTACCGTTGGCAAAGAAATATCCTCAAGGCGGAGAAAAGCAGCTTGTTGATGCAGTTATTCGTCGCCAGGTTCCTGCACCTCCTGCAATTCCTGTTAATGTAGGAGCAATTGTGCAGAATGTAGGTACGGCTTATGCTGTATATCAGGCAGTAATGAAAAACAAGCCATTATTTGAGAGATATACAACCGTTACGGGTAAGAAACTGGCTCATCCGGCTAACTTCCTTGTGCGTATGGGTACTCCAATGATTGATCTAATTAATGAGTGTGGAGGAATGCCTGAAGGCGACAATAAACTGTTGGCTGGAGGACCAATGATGGGAAAAGCCCTTACTTCAGTTGAAGTGCCTATCTGTAAAGGAACTAATAGTGTTACGATACTTAGTGGAAATGACGCTAAGCGCAAAGCTCCTCAGCCTTGTATCAGATGTGCAAAGTGTGTAAGTGCATGTCCTATGGGGCTTGAGCCGTATCTTCTTGCTACTGCTAGTGCTAAGCATGATTGGGAGAAAGTAGAGGCTGCCGGTGTAACGTCTTGTATTGAGTGCGGTTCATGTCAGTTTACATGTCCTGCTCACCGTCCTATGCTTGATAATATACGTTTGGGCAAGACTACAGTTATGGGCATAATCAGAGCCCGCAGCGCAAAAAAATAAATCCATTTTATCTGATTGTATTTTTCATTTAGATGAATAATGGCAAAAATTAATTTAAAACGATGAGCAAATTAATAGTATCATTATCGCCACATGCGCATGGAACAGATAGCGTTGAGCGCAATATGTATGGCGTGATAATAGCATTGTTACCCGCATTGCTGGTATCATTTTTGTATTTCGGAATAGGTTCGGTTGTTGTATGTGCATCTAGTGTGGCAGCCTGTATGTTCTTTGAGTGGGCCATCACTAAATATATAATGAAAAAAGAGCCTACGCTAACTGACGGATCGGCAATTCTAACAGGTCTGTTGTTGGGATTCAACCTTCCGTCTAACCTTCCGGTTTGGATAATTATTATTGGTGCCTTAGTGGCTATTGGTATAGGCAAGATGACATTTGGCGGATTAGGATGTAATCCTTTCAATCCGGCTTTGGTTGGCCGTTGTTTCTTATTGGTGTCTTTTCCGGCACAGATGACATCGTGGCCTGTTGCCGGTCAGCTTACAAGTTATGTTGACGCCCAAACAGGAGCAACTCCTTTGAGTATAATGAAAGAAGCAATAAAATCAGGCGATCCGACAGTACTTGACAGACTTCCTGATTCAGTATCACTGCTTTTGGGTAATCCCGGTATAAATCATGGAGCCGGAACCATAGGCGAGATCTGTGCTTTGGCCCTTATCATAGGTCTGATTTATATGCTTTGGAAGAAAATCATAACATGGCATATACCTGTAAGCATCTTGGCTACGGTTTTTGTTTTCTGTGGCTTGTTGCATGTTGCCAATCCTATTTATGCTAACCCCGTTGCAGAATTGCTAACTGGAGGACTTATGCTTGGAGCGATATTTATGGCTACTGATTATGTTACATCTCCAATGACTCATAAAGGACAGATTATCTATGGTATAGCTATCGGCGCTTTGACCGTTATAATCAGAAATTGGGGCTCATATCCGGAAGGAATGTCTTTCGCAATTCTGATTATGAATGCGTTCACTCCGCTAATAAATGCATATGTTAAACCAAAGCGTTTTGGAGAAATTGTAAAGGAGGATAAAAAATGAAAAAGTTAGAATCGTCAATAACAAATATGGTGCTTGTCCTTGTTGGTGTGGCACTTATTACAGGCGGAATTCTTGCGTATGTAAACCATATAACAGAGGCACCGATAAAACTTCAGGCAGAGAAAACTCTTGCTGATGGTATTAAAGCCGTTATGGGGGGCGTTCAGCTTTCAGTAGCAGAAAACGACACTATAAAGCAGACTATAAAAGGCAAGGAAGCTGTATTTGTAATTCATAAGACAGTTGATTCAAATAAACAAGATTTAGGAGTGGCAGTTGAAAGTACCACCGGTGGATTTGGCGGCGACCTGAAAGTATTGGTTGGCTTTGATAAAGACGGTAATATCTTAGGATATACTATACTTCAACATGCAGAAACCCCAGGACTGGGAGCTAAAGCAGACAAGTGGTTCCAAAAGGATGGTAAGGGAAGCATCATAGGCAAGAATCCAAATAAAGACAACCTTACTGTGAAAAAAGACGGAGGTGATGTAGATGCTATCACAGCTTCGACCATTACCAGCCGTGCTTTCCTGCTTGCTGTTACCCAGGCTTACAACGCCTATAAGTCAGGCCATGTAGATGCTAATACATCGGCTACAGGGCATTATGAAAAATAATTGTATTTAAATGTAGATAATTATGAATTACTTAAAAATATTAACAAATGGTATAGTCAAGGAGAATCCTACTTTCGTACTTCTTCTTGGTATGTGTCCTACATTGGCAACCACAACATCTGCTATAAATGGTCTGTCAATGGGATTAGCCACAATGTTTGTGCTTATATGCTCAAACCTGGTAATATCTTTGATAAAGAATCTGACTCCAGATATGGTTCGCATTCCGGTGTTTATTGTTGTGATTGCATCGTTTGTAACTATACTTCAGATGATAATGCAAGCTTTTGTTCCGACGATTTACGCTACTCTGGGTCTTTATATACCTTTGATTGTTGTTAACTGTATCATACTTGGACGTGCTGAAGCTTTTGCTTGCAGCCATGGACCTGTTGAAAGTTTGTTCGATGGTTTAGGTATGGGTCTTGGATTCAGTATTGCGCTTACATTGCTTGGCGCTGTACGCGAAATTCTTGGAGCCGGTTCTATCTTTGGAATCGTGCTGCTGCCGGAGACAAGCAACATGCTTCTTTTCATTCTGCCTCCTGGAGCATTTATAACTTTGGGATATCTTATTGCAATTGTAAACAGATTTAAGAAAGCGTAAATTATGGAATATTTATTGATTTTTATATCAGCAATATTTGTGAACAACATCGTGTTGTCACAGTTCTTGGGAATATGTCCGTTCCTTGGCGTGTCTCAAAAGGTATCCACTTCACTTGGAATGGGAGCAGCTGTTGCTTTTGTGCTTACACTTGCAACGATTGTAACTTATCTGGTGCAGATATATTTGCTAGACCCATTTAGTTTGCAATATCTACAGACAATAACCTTTATATTGGTTATCGCAGCCTTAGTACAGATGGTTGAGATTATCCTTAAGAAAGTTTCTCCTGCTCTTTATCAGGCGTTGGGTATCTTCTTGCCTCTTATCACCACTAACTGTGCTGTGTTGGGTGTGGCTATTCTTGTTATCCAGAAAGACTTTTCGTTGATACAGAGCGTTGTTTATGCATTTTCTACGGCGTTGGGCTTTGCTTTGGCATTGGTCGTATTTGCTGGAATACGAGAGCAGCTGTCAATGGTGAATATCCCTAAAGGTATGCGAGGCATGGCCATTGTACTTGTTACGGCAGGTCTTTTAAGTTTGGCTTTCTTGGGATTCTCTGGAGTAGATACAGGCTTAAGGACTTTGTTTGGTTTAGATTAATATCTTGTATAATCAGAATATTAACGCATGTATGTTTGGTGGCAAGGAAAGACAATCACGAGTCTTTCCTTGCCACTTTTATTAGTATTCTTTATGTGTGTTTGTTTCATCGGTTAAATTGAGGATATTTTGATGATGGCATGGGGTAGTGTGTAATCCTTAATCAATCTTTAGTATTTTGCCGTAACTTTCCTTTTTGAGACTCTGAGGGTAGTTATTTCTAGGTATTGTTCGTTATGTTTAGAAAACATACAAAAGTCATCGATTCATACTTCTTATATGGTAGAATTGGTTGAATGTATTTACAGGGTAGGTAAAAGCATTGAATGGCGGTCACTTTAAGTCAAATTTTCAGCAAGTAGAAGTTCATGTGAATTTTGAAAGACAAAAAGTGAAAGTAAAAGGAGTAGATTATGTTTGTATTTTCTCTTTCGTATAATGAGTTTTGATGAAAATGTAATTGAAAGGGCATATATTTGTTTCGAATCATTAACCTATTGTTTTCGTATCGTAAATGGGTTGTTTTTAATACAAAAGTGACCCGATTATGATACGAAAATCAATGGTTTTTTATGGCTAATCTTGCAAATAAGATAGGTTGCAATTAGTATGCGTTCTTAAAGCATTGTTTATCTTTTACTATTTTCAGACAATCTTTTATGTTTTTATTCTGTTGCTGAAAATGAATATTTAAAGTTGAGCATTATTGTCTCATGGAGATATATGCCGTTTTCATATGTCTTTATAGAGGCGTAAGCGGTGTTGTCTGAAAATGTGTGTGAATAGTCAAATTTCCAATATAAATTTTGAGTTGTCAAATAATGGATATATGATATAGTGACGGATAAATTTATTTGAGTTAAAAATAATCAAATGTTATCTATACAGCGAAAAATAATATAACTTTGTCTTCAGTTATTTGTTTATATAAATCTAAAAAACATAAGCCCATACATAGGGTTTAGTATAGGTAATTTGTTAATTCTTATTTTAAAAAGATGAAACATACAATTTTAGTAACAGGAGGTACTGGATTTATCGGTTCTCATACCACAGTAGAGTTGCAGCAGGCCGGATATAATGTGGTAATAGTTGATAATTTGTCTAATTCTAAGCCGGAGGTGGTTGACGGAATAGAAAAAATCACAGGTATTCGTCCGGCTTTTGAGCAAGTTGACTGTTGTGACTTAGCTGCAATGGATAAGGTCTTTTCTAAATATGGAGATATTAGCGGAATAATACATTTTGCTGCAAGTAAAGCCGTTGGTGAAAGTGTGCAGAAGCCGTTGCTGTATTATAGAAATAATATAACAAGTTTGCTTAATTTGCTTGAATTAATGCCTGCACACAATGTAAAGGGACTTATCTTTTCTTCAAGTTGCACGGTATATGGTCAGCCTTCGCCGGAGAATCTGCCTGTAACAGAAGAAGCTCCTATACAGAAGGCCTTGAGTCCTTATGGCAACACAAAGCAGATTAATGAGGAAATAATTCAGGATTTCATTCATAGCGGAGCACCTGTTAAGTCTGTTATTTTGAGATACTTTAATCCTATAGGAGCACATCCGTCAGCTCTTATTGGCGAATTGCCAAATGGCGTTCCAATGAATCTTATTCCTTTTGTGACACAGACGGCTATTGGCATCAGAGGACAGTTAAAGATTTTTGGCAACGACTATAATACTCCTGACGGAACATGTATTCGTGATTACATATATGTAGTAGATCTCGCAAAGGCACATGTTAAGGCAATGGAGAGAGTGCTTGATAATCCTTCTACGGATGCCGTTGAGATATTTAATATAGGTACAGGTAAAGGCGTAAGTACTCTTGAAGTTGTTGAAGGATTTGAAAAGGCTACTGGTGTTAAGGTTAATTGGGAATATGCACCTCGTCGTGAGGGCGATATAGAGAAAGTTTGGGCTGATCCGGCTAAAGCTAACAATGTCTTGGGGTGGAAAGCCGAGACCGGCTTAGAGGAGACTCTGCGTTCTGCCTGGAAATGGCAGTTGAAGCTTAGGGAAGACGGAGTTCAATAATTGACATTAGCAATAAACGTATATTATATTTATATCTGCCTGTAAAAAAATATTTTATGGGCAGATAATTTTTTATACTAAATTGGTTATTTTTATACTGTAGTCTTTTTGAATTTTTATCGTGTAAATTACAATAAAAATTAGGAGTTTATTTATTGTTTCCTTTTGCTATAATATGCAAGTCTGGTTTATAACATTTTATCATAATAAAAATGAACTTTCAGCCGTCTCTTTGCAATTTATGGCAAGGACTGAAAGTTCATTTTGAGTATAAAATTATCTGAAAAGATTATTTTAGCATACTTTATGTGATCCGTCTTTAATTACAACGTCATAAACTTTTGGCTCTCTGCCATATTTCTCGTTGTATTTTTCTTTGGCATCATTTACGAAAGAATCATAAAGTTCTTCCTTTACCAGATTTATTGTGCATCCGCCAAAACCGCCGCCCATTATTCGGCAACCGGTAACACCATGTGCTTTTGCAATTTCAACCAGGAAGTCTATTTCTTCACAAGAAACTTCATAATCTTTGCTTAAGCCCTCGTGGGTCTCATACATTTTTTTGCCAACTGTTTCATAGTCGCCTTTTGTCAAGGCATCACAAACAGCGAGCACTCTGTCTTTCTCGCCAAGAACAAATGTTGCTCTTTTTATATCTTCGTCGCTGACTTCAGATTTAACAGAGTCGAGCATGTCCCAGTCTGCGTCGCGTAGTGTTTCAATCTTTCTATCAGGATATTTGTTCTTCAAAGCCGCAACAACGTTTTCGCAACTCCTGCGTCTGTCGTTGTATGCAGAAGATGCCAGCTCATGCTTTACAACAGAGTCGAGCAGAACCAGCTTGTATCCTTTCGGATCAAATGGGAAGTATTCGAATTCGCGGCTTCTGCAGTCAAGGCGCATGAGTTTGCCCTCTTTGCCGAATACGCTTGCAAACTGATCCATTATTCCGCAGTTTACACCACAGTAATTATGTTCTGTTGCCTGGCCGGCAAGAACCAGATCCCATTTTTCTACTTTATTGTCACCAAACAAATCATTGAGGGCAAATGCAAAGCAGCTTTCCATTGCTGCAGACGATGACATTCCTGCACCGAGAGGAACGTCACCGGCAAATGCTGTGTTGAAGCCTTTTACGTCAACCCCTCTTTTTTTCATTTCTTGTACAATGCCGTAAATATAGCGTGCCCAACTTGTTTTGGGGCCTTCAGGATCGTTTACATTAAATTCAACGCGGTCTTTCAAGTCAATGGCGTAAGCCATTACTGTATCTGTTCCGTTGGGGCGGATTTCGCACATTATGCCCTTGTCTATAGCTCCTGGGAAAACAAATCCGCCGTTATAGTCTGTATGTTCTCCTATAAGGTTGATTCTTCCGGGTGATGCATATACATTGCCAGTTTTTCCATCAAAATGCTTGATGAACCGGCTTCTTACAAATTCTATGTCCATGTCGTGTTCTTTTTATTATAGGTTAATATTATTTTTCTACACCAAATTTATATATAGTTTTTTGCTTATATTGATTTTCTGGTTTTAATATTACAGAAGGGAAATAAGGATGGTTTGGTGTGTCTGGGAAATGTTGAGCTTCAAAACATATTGCGCTTCTTCTTGGGAATGTGGCCCCGTGCTGTCCTTTGTATCCGTCAGCCCAATTGTCGGTATATACTTGCATTCCCGGTTCTGTGGTATACACTTCCATTGTTCTGCCGCTTATAGGTTCTTTGATGCGTGCAGCAAAACTGAGTTCGCCTTCTTCTTTTTTGTTCAGTACAAAGCAATGGTCATATCCTGCGCCATTCTTTATCTGCTCGTTGTCGGCATCAATGTCCTGTCCTACAGCTTTAGGTTTACGGAAATCGAAAGGAGTGTCTTTTACAAATCTTATTTCACCTGTAGGAATACACGTTTCGTCTATTGGCAGGTAGTAGTCTGCATTAATTTCGCAAATAAGATTGTCGATAGTCGGGGTAGGGTTTGCTATTCCTGCAAGACTGAAGAATCCGTGACTTGTCAGGTTTATTATTGTCTTTTTGTTTGTTGTAGCCATGTATTCAATGATAAGTTCATTGTCGTCATTGAATATGTATGCTACAGTTATTTTCATTTCTCCGGTGTAGCCCTCTTCACCGTATGATGAAACGTAGTTAAGAATAAGAGTTTCATCGTTCATTCTAAGTGCATCCCACACTTTGGCATTGAATCCTTTCAGTCCTCCATGCAAAGAGTTTGGACCATTGTTTATAGCTAATTGATATTCTTTGCCGTTTAACTGAAACTTACCTTTGCATATTCTGTTGCCATATCTTCCAATTAATGTAGAAAGATAAGGTTCCGGACTGTTGATTACATCTTGTATATTATCATGCCCTTGTATTACGTTTGCGTAATTACCATTTTTGTCGGGCATCATAATTGCAACTATAGCACCTCCGTAGTTAGTTATTGCAACTTCGTTTCCTGATTTGTTCTTTAGAATAAATAGATCTGTATTTTTTCCGTCAATTGTGGTTTGAAAATCTTCTCTTTTCAAACCACAGAGGTTTGGTGTTTCATTTGTGTCCATAATATTACTTTTTAGTTAATAAATTCTATGCAAAGTAAACTAAAAAAGTTGAGAAACACAAATGAAACACCTAAAAATATCTCATATTGTTATTAAAAACCGTTAAAGGCAATCATTAAGAAAGTCGGCTACAATATAGCTGCTTCCGCCAACGAAGATAAAGTCATCTTTATCTGCTTCTGCCAATGCTTTATTGTATGCAGTGGCCACGTCGGGATAGCATGTTGCCTCAAGATTAAGGCTTTCGCTTATTTCTTTAATTTTGTTTTCGTCAATTGCCCTTTTGGTATTTGCATGAGTAAAATAATATATTGCCTTTTGTGGAAGAAGACTCATCACAGTTTGAATGTCCTTGTCATCAACCATTCCGAAAACAATTCTCATTTTACGGCATTGCTGCATATTGAGCTGCTTGCTGATATATTGCCATCCTCCGACATTGTGCCCTGTGTCGCATACAACTTTTGGGGCGTCCATAATCTTTTGCCAGCGTCCTTGCAGGCCTGTCAGTTCAGAAACGTGTCCGATACCCTCCTTAATATTTGCCCCGCTTATATTAATGCCACTTTCGGCCAATACTTTAACAGCACAGAGTATGGTATTGGTGTTTTTCTCTTGATATATTCCTCCAAGTTCACCTTTTATATTGCCAAGGCTGATTGTTTCGTATTCGATGCCTCCGTCTGCCAATGCTTTAGAACTGATAATTTCTTTGTCCTTTTCAGCGAGGTATATTTTGCTGTGTTTTTGTTTGGCAGTGTCACAGAATACGGGTAGGGTTTCTTCTGTCGTTTCACCAACCACAACCGGTATACCTTCTTTTATTATTCCGGCTTTTTCTCTGGCAATGGCTTCGAGCGTATTGCCCAAGAATTGTGTATGGTCAAAGCTGATATTGGTTATTATAGAGAGTATTGGCGTTATAATGTTTGTGCAGTCAAGCCTTCCTCCCAGTCCCACTTCGATAACGGCTATATCAACGCCTTGCTCTGCAAAGTATTTAAATGCCATAGCTGTTGTCAGTTCAAAGAAACTCGGGTGTAGAGGCTCAAAGAAATGTCTTTCGTTCTCTACAAAATCTATTACATATTCTTTGCTGACACATTCTCCGTTTACCCTTATACGCTCGCGAAAATCCTTGAGATGCGGCGATGTATACAAGCCGACCTTATATCCGGCAGATTGCAATATTGAGGCTATCGTGTGAGAGCATGAGCCTTTTCCGTTCGTTCCGGCTATATGGATTGTCTTGAAGTTTTGGTGGGGGTGACCAAAATGTCTGTCAAGTTCGAGCGTATTATGCAACCCCTCTTTATAAGCAACAGCGCCCACTTTTTGAAACATAGGGACGCTGTTGTATAGATATTCAATTGTTTCTTCGTATGTCATTTTTCTGAAACTGTCAGTTGTTAACTGAAGTAATTTCTGAACTTCTGGAATATGGTGCGTTTTGTCGCTGAGTCACCTTTAAAGTTATCGCTCTCGCGCATCTCTTCCAGAGCCTTCTTTTCTTTCTGGCTAAGTGTCTTCGGTACGTAAACGCTGATGTTTACAACCATGTCGCCATTGCCTCTGCCATATCCTTGAACTGCCGGCAGACCTTTGTTTCTGAGTCGCAGAGCCTTTCCGGGTTGAGTTCCCGGCTCGATCTTTACTCTTACGCGGCTTCCGTCAATTGTCGGAATTTCAACACTTCCACCAAGAGCTGCGGTAGGGAAGTCAAGAAGAAGGTTATATATAATGTCGTTGTCGTCACGGATAAACGTGTCGTTCGGCTCTTCTTCTATATATACCTGTATGTTTCCTGGTGTTCCGTTGTGTCTTCCTGCATTGCCTTTTCCTGGTACATTTACTATCATACCTTCAGAGACACCGGCAGGAATGTTGATTTCAACAACTTCTTCACCCTTTACAACACCAGTTCCGCCGCAAGCGTGGCACTTGTTCTTTATAACTGTACCTTCACCGCCACATGTAGGACATACGCTTTGAGTCTGCATCATGCCGAACAGGCTTTGAGTGGTGCGTGTCACCACACCGCTGCCATGACATGTCGGACAGGTCTCTCTTGCGCTTCCGTCTTCAGCACCTGTTCCGTGGCAGTGGTTACATGTAACATCACGCTTTACTTTGAATTTCTTGGTAACGCCTGTTGATATTTCCTGCAATGTGAGTTTTACTTTCAGACGTAAATCCGAACCGCGTTGCTGAGCAGGACGATGCTGGCCTCCGCCGAATCCGCCTCCGCCAAAGCCGCCGAATCCTCCACGTCCGCCGAACACATCGCCAAACATGCTGAATATATCATCCATACTGAAACCGCCCGCACTGCTGAAACCGCCAAAGCCTCCGCCGCCGGCAGGACCGTTAAATCCAAACTGATCATATTGCTGTCTCTTCTGCGGGTCATGCAATACGTCATATGCCTCGGCTGCTTCTTTGAATTTTTCCTCAGCCTCCTTGTTTCCAGGATTACGGTCGGGATGATATTTTATGGCAATTTTTCTATATGCCTTTTTTATTTCGTCTTCAGAGGCGTCTTTGCTCACGCCAAGCACCTCATAATAATCTCTTTTTGCCATTGTTAAATGTTAGATGTTTATTGTCCAAAAACTTTTGTTACAAACATGCCCGTAAAGTTATTGCCCTACAGCAACTTTTGCATGTCTTATAACTTTGTCGTTGAGAGTATATCCCTTTTGGACACAGTCTAAGACTTTTCCTTTTTTATCATCGCCCATTCCGGGAACCATTGCCACAGCCTCATGATAGTCTGTGTCAAAGTCCGCATCTTCTGTCTTTATTTCTTTCACGCCAAGACTTTCCATCGTTTTGTTGGTCTTTTGGTGAATCAGTTTCATGCCTTCTCTTATGACTTCAATGTCATCAGTCTTCTCGGCATTTTCGATGGCGCGTTCCATATCGTCAATTATAGGCAGAAAAGCCTGAACAGCCTTTTCTGATCCGTTCAGTATCAGTTCGGTCTTTTCTTTCAGAGTCCTTTTCCTATAGTTGTCGAATTCAGCTACAGAGCGAAGATATTTATCCTTGAGAATCTCTATCTCTTTGAGAGCTTCTGCCAGAGGATCTTTTTCTTCCTCTTTTTCTTCATTTTCTTTATCTGTGTCGGCAGCGTTTTCTTCAGCCTCAGTGTCTTGTTTTTCTTCAGCCTCTTCAGTAGCAGTATTATCCTGGTTTTCTGCCTTTTCAGATTCTTTTTCTTTTTCTGCAGCGCTTTCTGATGATGCCTTTACTTGTTCATCATCTATATTAATATTTTCTTTCTTGTCCATGATGTTAAAACTTTTTGTAGTACGTGCAGCAAAAATCTTGCCAAACCAAGTTGCTGACATTTATTCGTACATTTTGGCACGCTGTTCTTTCAGCTGTTCATCGTAAATATAGTCGTCATACTGCATGAGCTTGTCGATTGTTCCTTTAGGAGTAAGCTCTATTATGCGGTCTGCCACTGTCTGGATGAACTCATGGTCGTGGCTGCTGAACAGGATGTTGCCTTTGAATCCTACCAGGTTGTTGTTGAAAGCCTGGATGCTTTCAAGGTCAAGGTGGTTGGTTGGCGTGTCAAGGATAAGGCAGTTGGCGTTCTTGAGCTGCATGCGTGCTATCATACAGCGCATCTTCTCACCACCGCTCAACACGTTTACTTTCTTCATCACTTCCTCTCCGCTGAACAGCATTCGGCCAAGATATCCTTTCATCATCACTTCGTTGCCGGTGCCAAACTGTCCAAGCCATTCAACGAGGTTCATGTCGCTGTTGAAAAACTCGGTGTTGTCGAGTGGGAGATAGGCTGTTGTTATTGTTACACCCCATTTATATGTTCCGGCATCAGCCTGTCTGTTGCCGTTTATTATTTCAAACAAGGCTGTCATGGCTTTCGGGTTGTGACTCAGGAACACAACTTTCTGACCCTTTTCTATGTTGAAGTTTACATTGTCGAAAAGCACAGTTCCGTCTGCGTCAACAGCCTTCAGACCTTCTACTTCAAGAATCTGGTTGCCCGGCTCACGCTCCATCTGGAATATAATTCCCGGATACTTACGTGATGAAGGACGGATTTCTGCGATGTTAAGTTTTGCAAGCATCTTCTTGCGGCTTGTTGTCTGCTTGCTCTTTGCCACGTTGGCAGAGAAACGGCGGATGAACTCTTCAAGTTCTTTCTTCTTCTCTTCTGCTTTCTGGCGCTGGTTCTGAGCCTGACGCAGTGCCAGCTGTGAACTTTCGTACCAGAATGAGTAGTTACCTGCGAACACTGTTACTTTGCCGAAGTCGATGTCTACGGTCTGTGTACTTACAGCATCAAGGAAGTGACGGTCGTGGCTTACCACCAATACTGTCTGTTCAACGTTGCTGAGATATTCCTCCAGCCACTGAACTGTGTCGAGGTCAAGGTCGTTGGTAGGCTCGTCGAGCAGCAGGTTGTCCGGATTACCGAACAGGGCCTTGGCCAACATTACGCGTACCTTCTCGTTGTTAGACAACTCGCTCATCTGCTTGCTGTGCAGATTCTCCTTGATTCCGAGGTTCGACAGCATTTGCGCTGCATCGCTTTCGGCATTCCATCCGCCCATCTCGGCAAACTTTTCTTCAAGTTCTGCCACCTTGTTGCCGTCTTCGTCGTTGAAGTCTTCTTTCATGTAGAGGGCTTCACGCTCTTTCATGTTCTGCCATAACGGCTGATGTCCCATAAGCACAGTGTCCATCACGCTGTACTCATCATATTTAAAGTGATCCTGATCCAATACGGAGAGACGCTCTCCAGGGCCAAGCTCAACGCTTCCTTTGTTTGGCTCAAGTTCTCCGCTTATGGCTTTAAGCAGAGTTGATTTGCCTGCACCGTTGGCGCCGATCACGCCATAGATGTTGCCGTTTGTGAACTTGATGTTTACATCCTTGTAAAGTACTCTCTTTCCAAACTGAATTGCAAGATTTGTGACTGTTATCATTCCTATTTTACCTTGTATTATATTTTGGCTGCAAAATTACAACTTTTTATCTGATATTCCAAATTTAAGATAAAAGGCTTTGTAAACATTTCGTGTAAACGGAAGAAAACTTGCTGTTTGGGCTTTAAATGGCTGACTATTAATAGCTTTAGTCATTTGTCGGTATCTGCTTGTCGTGCTGTTGTATGTTATGTTCTTTCACTTTTGCCTGATAATGTCTGCATGCTGAATTACAATGTTGTGGCAGACGCCACATTAAGTTTGTCGATGTCCATGTTACATCTTAAACCCCAATCTGTCATTAGACTGCACATAGTCTATTTTGTGCATTCCTGCTTTCAGCCCGTCTTTTTGTTTCTGTTGTCGTCTTTTTTCCGGCTTTTTCTTGATACTGTCCGTTATGTCTGCAAAAATCTAACGAAAATATGCTCAATATTAAGCAAAAATCCCGACCGGATAATAACACCAGATTGGAGTTAAACTCATGTAGCGCCTGCGGGAAACATTATCAAAGGCTTGTAACAAAAGTTTTGTTTATTTTATATACAGCACGAATCGTCTTCTTGCATATTCTTCTTGCATTTTTCTGATGCCCGTTTGTGCTGTCTGTACGGCTGTTCTTGTGTCTGTCGTTCACATCCTGCTGAAGAAAATCATGCGCCATACGGGCGTTCCGTCAATCTTTATCAGCCATGCGGCAAGGGCGAGAGCCACGCATATTGTTATGATAACAACCGTTCCGGCTCTCACCAGTCGCGGCGGCACGCCGCCTATTATGTTGCGCACCTTCTCGCTTCTCAGTCCTATGTTGTCTTTTTCGTCCATGCTCCGTTTCCTTTCTTTCTTTTTTTAATATGTTGCCGTCTGTTGTGCCGGCATCGTGTGTCCGTGGTTATGTCTGCGCCTTGCCGGTTGCCGGCGGATGTCGTGCTGCGGCGGCTGAGGCTCAGTTGCCGAGTTCAAGCTGGTTCTTTACCAGTTGGTAGTACATTCCGCGCTTCCCGGTGAGTTGCTCGTGAGTGCCTGTCTCTGCCACGTGTCCGCCGTCTATCACCACTATGTTGTCGGCATGTCTTACAGTGCTCAGCCTGTGTGCCACTATCACCACCGTGCGCCCTTTGTAGAAGCGGCTCAGGTTTTCAACTATGGCACGTTCGTTGTTGGCGTCGAGCGAGTTGGTCGCCTCGTCCAGAAATATGTAGTGAGGATTCTTATACACCGCCCTTGCTATCAGTATGCGCTGCTTCTGTCCCTGGCTCAGTCCCATGCCGTCGCGTCCTATCTTTGTGTCGAACTTCAGCGGAAGGCTCATCACGTAGTCCTTTATGCAGGCTATCTCTGCCGCCTTGACCATCCGTTCCTTGTCAATGTCGCCGTCGTCAACGGCAATGTTGCGCGCTATTGATTCTGAGAATATAACTCCGTCCTGCATCACCACTCCGCACTGCCGTCTCCACCAGTCGAGGTCTGTCTTTGCCAGGTCTGTGCCTCCTGCGGTTATCTGTCCTGCCTCCACGGGATAGTAGCCCAGCATCAGTTTCACGAGCGTTGTCTTTCCGCTGCCCGATGCGCCTACTATTGCCGTAACCTTGCCTTCGGGTATGTACAGGCTCACCCCGTCTATGGTCTTTGATGGCGAGTGAGGGTCGTATCTGAAGCTTATGCCGTCGAGCCTTATGTCGTGTGTCATGTCTGCGGGCCGCATTACGTGGCCTTTGGCGTTTTCGTCGTCTGCGCGGTGAATCTCGTTTATGCGCTCAAGGCTTATCTTCACGTCCTGCAGCGAATATAGAAATCCCATCAGCTGGTCTACGGGACTGTTAAGCTGACCTATTATATACTGCACCGCGAGCATCATACCGAGCGTAAGCTCCCCGTTAATCACCGCCGTTGCCGACACCACCGTTATTATTATGTTCTTCAGCTCATTTATGAATATGCTTCCCGCCTCCTGTGTCTGCTGCAGCTTCAGGCTCTTCATCTGCACGCCGAAGAGGTCGGCCTGTGTGTCCTCCCATTCCCAGCGGCGCCGCTGCCGGCAGTCCTGCAGCTTTATTTCCTGCATTGACGTTATAAACTCGTAAGTCTTGTTGCTGTTTATTGCCTGCTGCTCAAACAGCTCATAGTCGAGCATCTTGCGCCTTTTCAGGAACATGGCTATCCATAGGGCATACAGTGCGCTGCCTGCGGCGAATATTATAAATATCACCACGTTGTATGTAAGCAGCACTATGCCGAACACCACGAGGCTCAGCATTGAGAACATTACGCTAAGCGTCTGTCCCGTCAGAAAGCTGTTTACGCGCGCGTGGTCGTTCATGCGCTGCAGCAGGTCGCCTGTAAGCTTTGTGTCAAAAAACGACATGGGCAGCCGCAGCAGCTTGATGAAGAAGTCGCTCACGAGCGATATGTTCACGCGCATGCTTATGTGCAGCAGCAGCCAGCGGCGTATAAAGTCGAGTGCCGTGCGGCTCAGCGTCAGCATGAGCTGTCCCAGGAGCACGAGCCACACGAATCCGATGTCGCGGCTCTTTATTCCCACGTCGACAATGGCCTGTGTGAGGAACGGAAGCACGAGCTGCAGCACGCAGCCTAAGAGCAGTCCGGCTATAATCTGTCCGAAATATTTTTTATACTTCTTTATGTATCCGAACAGAAAGCGGAACGAGCGGCTTTCGCCGTGGCTATTGCCCCGCTTGTTGTCATAAAAGGCAGGAGTGGTTTCTATAAACATTGCCACGCCCTTGTCTTCTCCGCCCGAACGTGTGCTCACCCAGTGCTTCTCCATGTCTTTCTTCCTGCATATTGCAAAGCCTTTGCCGGGGTCGGCAACATAAAACTTCTGTTTCTTTACGTCGACCTTATACAGCACCACAAAGTGGTTCTGGTTCCAGTGCAGTATGCACGGCAGCGGAGCTTCTGCCAGGTTGTCGAGGTTTACCCGTCCGCATACCGTATGCAGTCCCAGCTTTTCGGCCGCCTCGCTTATGCCCAGCAGCGACACGCCTTCTGACGTGGCGAAGCACAGCTTCGACAGACTGTCGAAGCTGTAGTCTGCCCCGTAGTGGCTGCATATCATGCGCAAGCATGCTATGCCGCACTGCATCGCGTCGTGCTGAAGGTATATCTTAAAGTCTTTCATTTTTATTTCATCAATGTTGGTACATTCCTTTGCATACTGTTTACAGAAGGTAGATTTTTATTTCTTATTTTCTTTCCTGCATTGAAGTTCCATGTAACCTGCAGATTTATCTGTGTGTTGTGTGACAAGTTCTTTTGTATTGAAGTCCAGTCGCTGCCATATATCGTTTTTTTATTGCGTGTGTATATCAGTTGGTTGCATTTTAATGCTACATTTAGATTATTGTTGAAAAATGACATATATGCTCCTGCGTTCAGCCAGAATCCGCCGTTATAATCATATTCAAGTGATTTACCTTTGTTCTCTGCCTGTATTCCCAGTGTCAAATCTAGCCACCGGCATAAAGTGAAATTGTTATCGCTTCTGAAAAATATGCTTGCATTGTTTATGCTTTTTCCTGGCATACTTTCATGTGTAAGTGTAACATACAATCCGTTTTTGTTATACCAAAATTTAAATGGCTTAGTTGTATATCCAATTCTAAAAGTATGAGTTACGGATATTCCCTTATTCTCTGGCTTTGTATAATAAGTCCCGTTGCGGGTTTCGTCTTGATAGGTCATGATTCTTATCGCGTCATCACAATAAGTCAGATTATAACTGGCAAGCCAGTTTGAATTAAAAGAATAATATATTTCCATATTGTAAAAGTTCTCTTTCTTCAGATTTGTATTACCTATACTATAAAGATTGTTGCTTTGCCATACGACGGAAGGAATCCGGTAATTATAATTGGGTAATGAATAATAGTGCTTAAACCCGAATGTCAAATAACGTCCTTTTGCTGAGTTTATAAGCCATTGTGCGAATAACGACGGATATACACCGTCTTCCCAACTCCTTGTGCTATTCTCAGGCGACCTATAATCACTGTATATGTTCTGTGTGCCGTGATATTGTAGCGCAAAATACACATAGAATTTCTTTTTTATTAAAATATTGTAATCAATCCATGCGCCATAATCATATCCTTTATTTGTATAGTGTCCGGTAGGAATATATCCAAGAGTTGTGGTTCCATTGTCTTCGTGTCTGTCTATAAGATAGTAATATTCCAATCCGATGTTTAAGCCTGAGTTGGCTGTTGTTTTAAAATGTACTATTGGTTGCACAGAAAAGTGATCTGAATTGCTTTTTAGCGCAGCATTATCAGCAATGCCGTTATATAAATAATCAGCATTCTCGTTTTCTTTGTTTTTTGAATATTCTGCACGTAATCTAAAATAGTTGAGGCTGTCTTTTCCAAAACCTTGCTGATATTGTATGCCGGCATTATATCCAGAAATTTTATTTTTCCCTGATGTTGAAAGAATATTATTGCCGTCCGTGCTGTTTTGGCCGGAGCGGAGCCAGCTGAAATCAGTTCCACCGTAAACATCAAGCCACGTTACTTTATTGAAAGAATACCTTAATGAAAGGTTGTCTCTCAAACTTTTGAAACGGTTATTATTTTTTGTATCAGTAACAGTCTTGTTTTGTGCTGTTTCTGTCTGTTGTTCGAACATTGATGTTGAACGGCTATAAGGAACTCCAGATAAAAAGTTCTTTACGCTAAATTTTCCGCGGTTATACAGAATGGTGGCCATTGGGCTCGTGCTTTTTATTCCATTGTAGTCTGCTTTACCTGCAAGTGTAACTGATCCAATAACGCCTCCTTCTTCACGTAAAAATATCTTTATAACACCTCCTGTTGCATTAATGCCGTAGGAGGCATCCGCATGTGGAATGATGTCTATGTGCGCTATCATTGACGGCTGAATGTTTTTCAGCTGTTCAAACGATATTGGCTGATTGTCAAGATAGTATAACGTGTTTTTGCGTCCGCGGACACTTATTTCATCGTTTGAGACATCAAGGTCGCGTATAAACTGTAAAAATTCAGATAGAGTTTTCCCCTTGGCAAGAGGGTTTCCTTTCACACGAATACTTGTTTCTCCGTTTGGTTTCATGTCTGAATATTTTGCCATGACTATAATTTCATCGAGCATTTCTGAAACTTTAGTCATGAGGAACACATTGGTGGATGTGTCTTTTTCCAATGATAAATCATTATTATAGGTCTCATATTCCAAATGGGATACCTTCATGTTGTAATAGCCAATCGATATGTTTTTTATCTTAAATTTGCCTTCTTTATTGGATACAGTCTGAAACGCGGCCTTGTTGTCGTTTTTTGGTGAAATAATTATTGTCGCATTGGATATAGGTCTGTTTTTATCATCTTGAACGATTCCATCTAAAACTATTGTATTGTTTTGTGCGTACAGCGTAGACGCTAACATTATTATAAGAGTTAAAGCAAATTTTCTCATAATTCATGGCTTTTAGTTGTTGGAGATTATATTTAGTACATACAATACGGATATTGTTATCTTGCTTTAGTCAATTTAAAATTTATTTTATACGAAATTATATCCTCTATAGATTTCATTATTTTATTTTTATCACATTTCGGATAAAAGTTTTCTATTTTTTTTTGTAAACAAGATTGTGAATATAGACAACTCGGCATCAATTGGCATTCAAGACATTCTTTACGCATAAAAGGTGATTCAGTAATATAATATTTATAATAAAGTTCATTTGGTTTAAAAATGCCGTTATCTGTGATTTTTCCTATGCAGAATCGTTCATCATAGTCGCGTGCGGTGCATTTATAAACATTTAAGTCATAGTTGATAACAAATTGTTCCATATTTTCTGTGTAGCATACAAAACAACTATGAGATAATTGTTGGGATTTAATACTATAGCCTTTTTCTAATGCTTTATTTTGCAGTTCTTCAGCCTTCGGAGCTAATATTGAACTGTATTTTATTTCTTGCCAAACTATATGTGGTGATATGATGATAAATTTTCTTATATCTTTCTCGAAAGCGTCAAGAATATTAAAAGTTGAAGATATGTTGGCTCGTGTATAATTTATACGTAATTCTATACACGGATTTTCTAACACATGGCATAATGTATGTATATTGTTTACAATGACATTAAAGGAATCCTTCATCGTTGGTGAAAATTTTACCTTATTATGATATTCATAGTCACCATCTAATGTTATTTGTAGCTGATTTAATCCTATTTTATCCATTTTTATTGCCATGTCTGAATTAATAAGACTACCGTTCGTTGTCATTATATTTTTTAGAGCCACATTGTTTTCAGCGCACCATTCTTTTAGCTTTTCTGATAAAGGGTATATTATTTCATAAAAATACAATAGTGGTTCACCTCCAAACCAATCTAACACAATTGTTTCTATATTCTTAATTTTGGCTTCACGTTTAATGAATTCAAGGGCAGTATTGCTGTCTTTTTCCGTCATAATAGATGTTTTATGTTTTTCATAACAATACCAACATCTAAAATTGCAATTGAGCGTTGGAAGGATTGTTACACGAAGTAGTTTGCTATTGTATCTGTTTTGAATGTTTGCATAGCGTATTTTATATGTCTCATCTGTATTTTCTTTAATAAGAAATCCTTGGGATTGTAATGACTTTATTATCGGTTCTGGTATTGTATTACATGGATTTTCTGATTGTAATGTTATTGCCAATTCATTATCAATTTCGAGCAATGCTTTTGAAATTTGATGGAAAATATAATTTTTGCCATTATATTTATGGAATATTGTATATTTGCTTAATTTCATGGTACTTATGTATTTATGTTTGAGGGTATGATTTTAGAAAATATATAGGGTAAAGAGCCGTGCCTGTTTTTTTAGACATGGCTCTTATATTAACAAATGAAAATTGTCGAATTTTAGATTTAAATCTTATTTTCACATTATGAATTGACTTTTTTCATTAGTACAGAATTTTAATACTATGATTCAGCCTGCAGGTTCTTGCGAAAGACAACCGTCATTATTATTATTATGTAAGTTACTATTACAGTAGCATCCTGATACGTGATTGGTATTAGATCCCATACCTTCGCAATGACAATTTTGTGCATTGTTGCTATTGCTTGGTTCGATACCCAAACCACCTACTACTTTTGCTAATTGTTCAGCATCAAGCATTTCTCCTTGGGCAATAATTTGTTTTATTTCCATGATTTTTAAATTTTATAATTAATACTGCTTAACACAAGAAAATAATATTGCCAATATTATTTTCTTATGCTTTTTGCACAAAGGTTTCAGCCTCTTGCCTTTATAAAAATACAAACATACATGTGTTGGCTACAGCATGCTTGCTTGCCTTTTATTAATGTGCGTTTATTCAGGAACGTTCTTATATTAAATTATTCTATCTCAATTTCACAATAATATATGTATTTGCCGTCATCTAATTGCAGTTCATAAATGCCTTGCATATCAGCTGGCAATTCCACTTCGTTGGCTCCTGCCGGTATATCTATTGAATAGATGGCGATGTCATTGTCAACCAACCTTAAAACGATATTATTAAACTGTCCAAATAAATATAATGTATTGCTACATAAGCCTATTGACGGACCTTTTATCGGAGTGCATGAAGGGAGATTTCCTGCAGCTGTATCTTCGTTTATGCCTTTTACCTGCAGTTGTAAATAATCCCCGTAAAAAGGAATATCTACAGATTGTGCCGATGTATGTGCTGTAAATGCCATAACGGCAAACATTATTAATAATAACTTTTTCATAATATTTTGGTTTTAAATTCAATCGCAAAGTAACAGAATTTAGAAAAAGGATGCAAATATTTTAAGAGTTGATTTTTCACAAGTTTTTCACAAACCTGCAAAAAAAGGCAGTCCGCCGTTGTGAAATTTTTTCACAACGGCGGACTGCCTGTATAACTAATCGTCTGATTATAAAGACTTTATGTATTTGTCGAAATCTTTTGGCGAGCCTTCGTGTCCGGTCATCTTTACGAGAAGCCTTTTACGTATGTTTGAAATGTTAGACGAAGACGAATCTGTAAGTATGCATATTTCAGCCGGCACAAAGTTGAGTCTTATAAGCAGGCAAATCAGATATTCGTTGTCGTTGAGCGTATTTTCCCATTTGCTCAACGGCTTATAGTCTCTGAACATTTCCTTAAGCAGACCTGAATCTTCTTTGCCGATGCGGCTGTGTGTCTTTCTTGCATACTGTTTTATCCGCTTTATCACCGGTTTGTCTTCAAAGACCATCTTGTCTTTTATGTCTTTAAACTTATCTTCATATTCAGCACGCAGCACTTCTATCTCTTTTGTCTTTTCTTCAATCATCCTGTTTACTTCTGCATGCAGGCCGCTGTTGATGCTTTCGAGCTCTGTTTTGCTCATTTCAAGCTCATTTATTTTGCGTTTATATTCTTTTATCTCGTTAACTCTTGCCCTGCGTTTCCTTATTATATATGTTCTCACGGCCAGTGCCCCGCCAATGGCTGCAGCCATGATAGCCATAATTATGATTATGCTGATATATTTTGTCCGCAATGCGTCTTTCTCAGCCTCTTCAGCATTCTGCCTGTATCTGTTATAGTTATACATGGCCTGCATCTGCTGGAGATGTTCGGTTGACATCTGGGCATACGCAGAATCAGTCATCATACGGGCTAAGTCTGCATATTTCGCGACAGAGTCAGGCCGATGAAGTTTTTTGTATAGTTCAGTCAATCCTTTATAAGTAAAGATATAATCACTTGGATAACTTTTTGTTGTATTCAGACATTTATTAAAATAAAATATTGCAGAATCAATGCAATTATTATAGAGGTAATAATATCCTTTTATTGAGTAAAAGATTTCACGTCCATTCTTTATATTTCCATATTTGTCAAACAGACCAGATTCTTTTTCATAAATATTTAAATATTTACTAGATTTTTCAATCATATTATATTTTGCGAGTGTTGTAATCAATGGGCCTAATGATATAGCAGCCATTTTGTCGGCTCCATTTTTCTTGTACATAGTGTAAAGTTCTTCTCTTATGGAGATGACAGAGTCTATGTTGCCTTTAAGTTTATATATATTTGCTTTCTGCTCGTATGTAATAATAGCATTTAACGTGTCTTTTGCCTTCATTGCGTATTTAAACGCCAGGCTATTTTCGTGGAAGGCATCGCTGAAGGCAAACTGGCTTCTGAAAATCTCTGCCGACCATACGTGTATTCTGTGCAGTGTAAGAAAGTCGCAGCTGCTGTCAGTGGTGTCTGCCTTTGCTGCCGCTTCATGAAAATACTGCAATGCCATGGGGGCATCCTGACTTCTTTGATATACGCATCCAATGATATAGTATGCGAGCATACGTTCGTTAGAATCTCCGTGTTTGTCAAAATAGTCGGCAATGTATTTCAGCGAGTCGGTGCTCATGGGCATTGCGAGCTTGTTTCTTACCTTAGCCTTTAGCAGCAACAGCTTCATGTGCCGGCTTTTGTTCATTGTACTTTCTCCCTCCAGACTGTCAATAAGCGTCATCGCCCTTTGCGGTGCCGCCTCGCTCAGACTGTCAGCCACAGCAATATCTCTGTCTGCCGCCTGCTGTCCGCAAGA
>OGMT01000490.1_pt1 | contig 28997 bp, 24 predicted proteins | sample 1573271 | NCBI WGS metagenome assembly OGMT01 (sample SAMEA2582000, study PRJEB24529) | metagenome | biome: Human gut stool | place: China | collected 2011 | reverse complement strand
CAATCTGAGCCTCAGAATCCGGTTCGTTTGTTTACTGCTCCCTCAGCCATAAGCTCTGCAAGCCTTTTTATGCCCTCAAAGCCGTATCCCCCGCCACCTGCGACTATATCAACAAAGTTATCGGTCTGGCAGAAAAACGCTGCTTTCTGACCTACTGCAAGATATTTTTCTTCACAATGTGAAAACTCCATTTTCACATTCACAGTAGGGAGAATTTCAAGGTCGTGGCAATGGGCTTTCAACCACTCAAAATCTGCCCTTTCCTCCTCTGAAAAGCTGTCGGCGTAGCAACGCTTCACATTGAAGCCTTTCTCTGTAAGAAGTCTGCAAAAGCCAAGGGGTCTTGGCAGAGCGGTATAATCCACGGCTATAGGCATATTTTCCACTATCTCAAGGGCATTTGCAAGAGCCTTGTCGGCGGCTTCTCTGTCAGCAGAAAAGTCAGGCGTTTTCACACCAAGCTGGGTGCAAAGCCTGCTGTAATTTTCCTCTATCTCATCATAGCCATAGCACAAGGGCAGATACAAATGCTTTGTGCCAAGTCGCTTTTCAAGCTCCTCTCCTGACGGCTTTGCCGTGGGGATATAGGTGATATTCAAAGAGCTTTCCGCCATGGAGAGATACTCCTCATAGGTCCTGCACTTTGTTATGTCAAGAAGCTCAAAGCCTGCTGAGTTTATTATTTTTACAAGCTCGGAGGCTTCGTCCGTGGCTCTGTCACAGCCTATTATAGCCGCCGTTTCAGGCTTCTTTTCGCACTTTTCAAGTGGCTCGTAAAGCTGTTTTCTCATAAGGCTGTCGGGGGAGATAGACTTTCTCATGGTTGGCGTCATGTAGCAATCTATAAAATGCACCTGCGGAAACAATGCCGAAAGCTCGTCTATTATCATTTTGAAGTCACAGCCTGCAAAAAGGTGGACGCAGCTTAAAAAAAGCAAAACGCATTTTGGCTTTTCCTCAAGCCTGTTTATTATATCCCTCACTCCGTCTATAACGTCCTGCTCCATAGTGCCGTCATACAGATCCTGCTCAGAAACAGTCACCCATGACATTCTATCCATGGCGTTCATTTCTGCCGCCGTGAGGATAACGCCCCTTAAACAGCCCTGTGCACAGACAAATATCTGCCGTGACTCAGGGATAAGCATACCAGTATGGACGATATTCCACACACCTCTTGTGGGAGGATTGTATTCCAGTCCGCTTTGAAATGGTGCAGGAAAATCAGCCTTCGTTATATTTATGCCGCTCTCTTTTATCATTTTTCTTCTCCCATACCGCAAAGCTCGGCTATCTTATCCGCAAGGGTTTTATACTGCTCTGCCACAGTGCTGTCAGGAAAAGCTTCCATGACAGTTTTGCGCATATCCTCAGCTTCGCTCACAAGGTCGCTTCGGTCTATCTCTGCTATCACAGAACTGTGAAAATCAGCCGCAAGCTCTGCCGCTTTTTCGTCCTCGTTTTTTACGTTGCGTTTATTGAGGATAAAGCCGCCAAGTGAAGCATATCCACGGCTTTTGAAATTTTCCACCGCCATTGCGATGTTTGCGGCGGCATATACAGACATACTCTCGCCTGATGTGATGATAAACACCTTATCGGCATAACCCTTTCGCATTGGCATTGAAAAACCTCCGCACACCACGTCGCCGAGAACGTCATAGATTACAACGTCAGGCTGATATTTTTCATATGCGCCCTTTTTTTCAAGCTCCTCCAAAGCGGCGATTATACCTCTGCCTGCACAGCCAAGCCCCGGCACCGGTCCGCCTGCTTCAACGCACACAACACCGTTATAGCCTACCCTTACCATATCTTCAAGGTCAAAGCTTTCGCCTTTTCGCACAAGGTCAAGAACGGTGGGTATCCTCTCTCCCCCATGGAGAAATATGGTGGAGTCAGCCTTTGGGTCACAGCCTATCTGCATGACCTTCAGACCTTTTTGTGCAAGTGCAATACTGACGTTTGATGCCGCCGTTGACTTTCCTATTCCGCCTTTTCCGTAAAAAGCAAGCTTTATCATTATCTGTGATCTCCTCTTGATATCTTTATTTTATAGCCTATGGACTCCATTCGTCTTTCAAGGCAAGCCCTGCACTGAGCAGACTCGTCACCTGTGCATATCTTGTTGTCATAGAGCATATATTTTTTTCTCACTGCCACGGGCGACAAATTCGGCATTATAACGTTCGCACCTGACAGCACCCCTTGTTCTCTCCCTTTGGGGTTTATAGTACCAAGGGCTGTGGTGGCAGGCAAAAGAACGTCGAGGAGCATTATCCTGCAAATGCTTAACAGAAAGAGAGTAAGCTCATATGAGCCTTGTGGACAGCTTCTGAAAGGCGTGTCCTTATGTGGGAGAAAAGGTCCAATGCCTATCATTTCGGGCTTGAAACCGCACATAAACTCCATATCCTCAGCAAGGCACTCAGCCGTCTGATACGGCGAGCCTATCATCATTCCACAGCCTGTCTGATAGCCTATCTCTTTAAGATCTGAAAGACACTCCATTCGGTTTTTCCATGACATTTCTGCGGGGTGGAGCTTTTTGTAATGCTCCTCGTCGGCAGTTTCGTGCCTGAGAAGATACCGGTCTGCACCTGCATGGAAAAATGCTTCATAGTCCTCACGGCTTTTCTCACCTAGGGACAATGTCACCGCACAATCAGGGTGGCGTTTTTTTATCTCGCTGACGATACCACAGAGCATTTCTCTGTCATAGAAAGCGTCCTCACCGCTTTGAAGCACAAAGGTACGGAAGCCATAGCCGTAGCCCTCGTCACAGCACTGCAAGATCTCCTCAGCGGTGAGCCTGTATCTGCTGACGTTGCCGTTTGAGCGCCTTATTCCGCAGTAAAGGCAATCGTTTTTGCAGATGTTTGAAAACTCCACTATGCCCCTTATGTAGATATCCTTGCCGAACATTTCCTGCGAAATGCCCCTTGCAAGCTCTGCGGCATAGGCTCTGTCGCTCTCGTCATATTCGTTTATAAGCTTCACCCATTCATCGTGGGAAAGCTTTTTCTCGCAGTTTAGTTTGTCAATAAGTTCTCTGACCGCCATTGTGATCTTCAAGCTCCTTTACAAGATGTGGAAACACTTCGATGCTACGTTTGAGAATACCTTTCATATAGGCAATTGCAATGCCATAATTTGTGAACGGCACGCCTGCGTCACAAGCACATTTCATTCTGTAGGTAAGCTCTTTTGAGCCTAGCATACAGCCGCCACAGTGTATGCAAAGCGCAAAGTCTGAAAGCTCCTCTGGAAAGCCATGACCTGATGACAGCACTATCTCAAGATTCTTGCCTGTGTATTCTTTCAGCCAGTTCGGAAGCTTCACAGAGCCTATATCACCGCACTGTCTGTGATGTGTACAGCCCTCTGAAATAAGCACCTTGTCACCGTCTTTAAGATCGTCGATAGCTTTCACGCCCTTTACTGCGGCGTCAAGAAAGCCCTTATATCTAGCCATAAGGATAGAAAACGAGGTGAGAGGGATATCCTCGGGAGCATCCTTTGAAACTCTTGCGAAAGCCTGACTATCCGTTATAACAAGTGCAGGCTTCTCTATCCTGCCAAGCACTCCTGAAAGCTCAGTTTCTCTTACCACCACTGCACAGGCGTTTGCTTCAAGAACATCTCTTATGGCCTGCTGTTGTGGCAGGATAAGCCTGCCCTTTGGTGCGGCGCTGTCGATAGGGGGGACAAGCACCACCATATCGTCAGGCTTTATAAGGTCGCCCACAAGCTTCATTGTCATTGTGTCTGTTTCAGTGAGCTTTGCAACAGCGTTTTTAAGCTCCTCTATGCCTGTTTTCTCTTTTGCGCTGACGTACACTGCGCCCTCCTCTTTTGGGATATCAGTGAGCAGGTCGGCTTTGTTTTTGGCTATAATAAAGGGTATGTTTTTCTCTTTGAATATTGAGATAAGCTGTTTTTCGCAGTCTCCAAGGGGCAAAGTGCAGTCCGTTACAAGAACAGCACAGTCTGTTCTGTTTAGTATCTGCTTAGTTTTCTTCACACGAAGCTCTCCAAGCTCGCCCTCGTCGTCAAAGCCGGGGGTATCTATTATCACAACAGGGCCGAGGGGCAAAAGCTCCATTGCCTTTGTAACAGGGTCGGTGGTAGTGCCTTTAGTATCGGATACCACTGCAAGATCCTGATTTGTTACTGCATTCACAACGCTTGATTTTCCTGCGTTTCGTCTGCCGAAAAATCCTATATGTATACGTTCTCCGCTTGGTGCGTCATTAAGTCCCATTGCAAAAGCTCCTCTCAAAAAAATAAGCCATACCCCTATGGATACAGCTTTGATAACAAAAAAAGGCTATGCTTGCTCATAAAAAACCTAATCCACGGGCGAACGCTGTTCGCCCCTACATGAGTAGAGATAGGGCTTTCTATCTGCTTTTTACTTTTTCTGCCTGATGTGTATTCTTTCGCCTTAAAGGAGAAAACTCGTTTTCGGCGTCAGGGTCACAAATATTTATTAGATTTTTACTGTGGCGAATAAAGGGTCTTGGCGGTCACTCCCTCAAGCCTGCCTATCTTGCCTGCAAGAGAATTTATAACGTCCTGCGGAGCGTCAACTGCCACACTTATTATGTTCATGCCACGTTCTCGGTATGGTAGACCCATTCGTCCTATTATATACTCGGCATGCTCATGAAGAATTGCGTTTATCTCCTGTGCAGAGCCGTTATCGTGTGCGATTATTGCAAGTATTGCCACACGGGTATCCATAAAACACCCCCGTAATGTAAAAGTGTACTTTGTCTTACTTTATGATAGCACGATTTGTTGGCGTTGTCAATTGGAAGTTATCTGTTTGAATAAAATTTTTAGATAACAATCGAATAAAATATATGACATATACTATTGACAAGTAGAGTTAGCCATGGTAAACTTATTTCGTGAAGTTCTTTTAGATAGAACATAAGAATAAAATATAGCTATGGAGGAAAAGACAATGACTCTTGATAAGCTTAAAACGGGTGAGTCTGCCGTGATAAAAGCGGTAGGTGGCGAGGGTGCGCTTAGGCTGCGTTTTCTCGACATGGGACTTATACCCAAAACAAAGGTGAAAATGCTAAAGCGTGCGCCAATGGGCGACCCTCTTGATATCGTGCTGAGAGGCTATGAGCTGACGCTCAGGATAGAGGACGCAAAAAACATAGAGATAGAAAAAACAGAGGAGAATGACCATATATGAGATTTGCCCTTGCAGGAAATCAGAACTGTGGAAAGACCACGCTTTTTAACGCCCTTACAGGGTCTAACCAGCACGTTGGAAACTTTCCCGGTGTAACAGTCGAGCAGAAGGTCGGTGATATAAAGGGGCAGAAAAACTGCACTGTGGTGGATCTGCCGGGAATATACTCACTGCGCCCTTACACGCAGGAAGAGATCGTCACCCGTGACTACATAATAAACGAAAAGCCTGACGGCATTATAAACATTGTTGACGCCACCAATATAGAACGAAATCTGTATCTCACTTTACAGCTTCTTGAACTGCGTGTGCCAATGGTGCTTGCCTTAAACATGATGGACGAGGTAAGAGCCAACGGTGGAACGATAGACGTTAAAATGATGAGCGACGCACTTGGCATACCTGTTATACCAGTAAGTGCGGCAAAGGGCGAGGGTATCTCAGACCTTATCGACAAGGCTGTAGAAACTGCCCGAAACAAGACAAAGCCTGTTGTCACAGACTTTTGCTCAGATGATTCCGCTGTGCACAGATGTATACACGCAGTTGTGCATCTTATCATGGATCACGCAAACCGTGCAGGCATACCGCCGAGATTTTGTGCTTCAAAGCTTATTGAGGGTGATAAGAATATCGAGGATCAGCTTGAGCTTAATCAAAACGAGCTGGAGCTTCTCGAACACTGCATAGTGGAAATGGAGGACGAATCAAAGCTTGACAGAAATGCGGCACTTGCAGATATGCGATACGACTTTATCGAGAAAGTCGTTGCCATAAGCGTTGTGAAATGCCACGAGAGCCGAGAACACAAGCGGAGCGTAAAAATAGACCGCATTTTAACGGGAAAATACACTGCACTGCCTGTATTTTTCGGGATAATGTTCCTTGTATTTTTCCTCACATTCAATGTTATCGGCTCGACCCTTTCCCATTGGCTTTCCCTTGGTATAGACAAGCTCACCGACCTAGCAGACAAAGGGCTTACAGCCTACGGCATAAACCCTGTTGTACACAGCCTTATAATAGACGGAGTTTTTGCAGGCGTTGGAAGCGTTCTAAGCTTTCTGCCTATAATAGTGACGCTGTTCTTTTTCCTTTCCATACTGGAGGACACGGGCTACATGGCACGAGTGGCATTTGTAATGGACAAGCTTCTTAGAAAGATCGGTCTTTCAGGACGAAGCTTTGTGCCTATGCTCATAGGCTTCGGCTGTTCTGTGCCTGCCATAATGGCGACGAGGACGCTTGTATCAGACCGTGACAGAAAAATGACCATACTTCTTACCCCTTACATGAGCTGTTCGGCAAAGATACCTATTTACGCAGTTTTCTGTGCAGCGTTTTTCAAAAAATATCAGGCGCTTGTGATGATAGGCTTATACATAACGGGCATAGTGCTTGGGATAATAGTTGCACTGATACTGAAAAATACAGCTTTCCGTGGCAAGCCTGTGCCGTTTGTAATGGAGCTTCCAAACTATCGTCTTCCTTCGGCAAAAAGCGTAGGACTTCTTCTTTGGGACAAGGCAAAGGACTTTATACAAAGAGCTTTCACAGTTATATTCTTTGCGACTATCATAATATGGTTTTTGGAGACCTTTGACGCAAAGCTCAACGTTGTAAAAGACTCCTCCGACAGCCTGCTCGCTCTTATCGGTCAGGCTATATCGCCAATATTCAAGCCATTGGGCTTTGCAGATTGGAGAGTGACTACCTCGCTTATTTCGGGCTTCACTGCAAAAGAGGCGGTAGTAAGCACAATGGCGGTACTGATGAACACAAGCACTGCAAATCTTGGCACTGCTCTTTCGGGAGCATTCTCTACCCTTTCCGCACTGAGCTTTCTCGTATTCACCCTGCTTTACACCCCATGTGTTGCGGCGGTGGCGACCATAAAGAGAGAGCTTGATTCAAGGATACAGACAGTAGGCGTTGTGATAATGCAGTGCATGGTGGCATGGCTTTGCGGCTGTGCAGTATATCAGATAGGAGCGTTATTATGAATACAGCCGACTGGATAGTGGTAATACTTCTGCTTTTATGGGCAGTGGCGGCGGCAATAAGTATGTCAAAGCAAAAGAAAAAAGGTAAATGCTGTGGCTGTTGCTCACACTGTCACAGCAGATGCGGCAAAAAATAAGGCATAAAAGTAGCGGAGAACTGCAAAAAGAATGCGTTCTCCGCCATTTTATTAATATATAAGCAACACTAAGAAAATCAAAAATTTACAATACATCTGACTTTTTTCGTTAATATACCTGACAAATAATCAAAAGTGTGATATAATATAGCTTAGGGCGAAGTAATCTACCCTGTTTTTTTTGAAATATGGTTAGTTTAATCTAACTTTATAAAGAAAACCAACTTAGAAAGGTCGGTATTATGAAGAAACAATTTTTTAGCAATGAGAAAGACGGTTTTTATGGTACATATTATGAAAATCCAAAGGGTGCAAACTGTGCAATGATAGGTCTGTTCGGCGACGATCCTAATGACTTTATGGCAAAGTGCGGAGCAAAATGGCTTCACAAAAATGGCGTGAACGTTATGTGTATGTCACCTGACGTGAAGAACTACGGCCATGTGAACTTCCCGCTTGAAAGGATAGAGACCGCTATAAAGTGGCTCAAAAGCCATGGAAACAAGAAGATAGGCATAATGGGAATGAGTACGGCAGGAATGGATTCCCTTGTGGCAGCTTCATATTTTCCTGACATAACACTCACTTTCGGTCTTACGCCAAGCGACTTTGTATGGCAGGGCTTTGAGCAGGGCGAAAAAGACGGCTGCAAGGAATGGCCTATCCCTGACGCTTCCACACTTTCATGGCAGGGCAAGCCGCTTGCCTATATGCCGTTCGTTTATGCCCACCCTGAATACTATCACAAAATAGAAGAAGAAACCAAAGGCTCGGGAGATGTAACACGAAGCACGCACCTTTTTATTGACTCTGAAAAGGCAAGAGAACATACAGAGGAAGAAATGATAAAGGTTGAGAACATCAAGGGCAAGCTTATAATGGTGGGTGCTGATGACGATAGCTTCTGGGAGGCAGGAAAATACGTCCGCCGAATGGATAAGCGCTTGAAAGAACGCCCTCACGAGTGCGATTACGAAGCCCTGACTTACGAGCATGGAACGCACTTTGTGCTTCCTGAGACAATGCTCAGAAAAGCACTTCCTGTGGGACTTAAATTCGTAATGAAATTTATTTTCAAGGCTGCAAAGGACTATCCTAAGGAGTGCGAGCAGACAAGAAAGGATATCGACAGACGACTTTCTGCGGCTTTAAAACAGTGGGTAGCTGAATAAAAAAGCCCATAAAATACGCTATTTTGTGTAGGGGCGACCTCTGGCGCCCCTTGCTCGATATGTTTTACGATAAACAAAGACCGACTTCCAGCGAATAAAAGCTGAAAGTCGGTCTGTTATTTTTTCCAACAGCATAAATACTTTCAAAAAGAAGATTTTTGTGAATTTTGTGAGTTTTCTATTGACATTAGAGTGCGGATATGGTAACATTAACGGTGTGTGAATATTTTCTAATAGCAATCACATATCAAAGCAAAAAAGCAATTATTTTATATAGATAGTGGTGGGTCGTCATGACCCTGACGAAGGAGCAAGCTATGTTTACAAGCGATACAGCGAAATATAAAATAATAGGTATCTGCACTTCATGCGTACAATCTGACTATGTGAGAGAGATAGTATCTTCCATAAGCCGAAAGGGTGTAAAAGAGGGCTACAAGGTGCTTCTTTTCAACACCTTTTGCGACCTTTATCACAACGGCTCCTACAACCATGGTGAAGCAAGCATTTTTGATCTTATAAATTATGACATTCTTGACGTACTTATAATAATGCCCGAGGCAATAAAAAGAGACAGCATTTCCAACGAGATAAGCAAGCGTGCCCATGAACACGGTGTTCCTGTCATATGCGTTGACAGTACAATGGATAATTGCTGCAGTGTGACATTCAATTACTCTGACGTTTTTGAAAAGATAGTTCGCCATGTGATCGAATTTCACGGCTGCAGAAGAGTTAATTTCATTGCTGGCGTAAAGGGCAATGCTTTCTCAGAAGAGCGTATAGAAGCATACAAAAAGGTGCTTGCGGAAAACGGCATAGAATTTGAGCCTGAGCGTCTTGGCTATGGTGACTTCTGGGATATGCCAACAAAAGGAGTATTGCAGAAATTTTTAGAAAGCAGTTTGGAATTTCCGCAGGCGATAATATGTGCAAACGACGCTATGGCGATAACAGCTTGCAGCATACTGAGAGAACGCGGCATAAAAGTGCCTGAAGACGTTATTGTAACGGGCTTTGACGGCATCGAGCTTGAACAGTATAACAGCCCTCGTCTTACAACGGCGGCTGTAGACAATGATGTGCTTGGCGAAAAGATAATAAACGCCATAGACCATATGATGAACGGAGTTCCTCTTCCTGAAAAAATAGAGGTCAGCTACACCATGAGGATATCCCAGTCTTGCGGCTGTAAGAAAATAGACCCGAGAGAAGTAGGCGACAAGATCCTTGAGCTTTACCATAGAATGAACAATTCTGATGGTCACGAACAGCATATGTTCTCTTATCTTGCAAAATCAGTGGAATGTCACACCGTAGAAGAAATGGCAAAGGTAATGGCACGTTCGGGAGATTATTATAGCTGGGTATGCACAAACTCTGATTTTCTGTCAAACACGAGGCAGAGAGAACGCTTTAATAACAGCTTTACAAAGCAGATGAGAGTTTTCATGCAGACTTTTGACAACAAATACAAGACCGGTGAAGTATTTGACACCAAGGATCTTTTGCCTGATATGGAGCAAGTCCTTGGACGCCATAACTGCTTAATGTTCTCGCCGCTTCATTTTCAGGACGAGGTCATAGGCTATGCGGCAAATTCATTTAGTCCTATATATTTTCTTTTCCAGAACACAAGACGTTTTATAAACAACACCAATCAGATAATGGAGAGCTTTAAAAACCGCCAGCGGCTTGAAAGGGCAAATGCGGAGCTTGCAAGGATACATATGCTTGACCCCATGACGGGGATATATAACCGCAGGGGCTTTTACAAGAACGTAAGAAAGCTTATTTCAAAGGCTGAGAAACAGGGCGTAGGCGTATGGGTATTCTCTATTGACATGGACAACCTTAAAAAGATAAATGACCTCTATGGTCACAACGAGGGTGACAAGGCGATAAAGGCAGTGGCGTCGCTGATGACAAAATGCACTGCAGAAGGTGGGATATGCTCACGCTTCGGCGGTGATGAATTTGTGGCTGTTATCGCTGAAACAGACGGTGCAGACAGCTTTTACGAAAAGATATCCCGCAGCATTGCAGAATACAATCGCAGAAGCAAGTCGCCATATGATGTGTCGATAAGCTGTGGCTACAAGGTGGGAAAGCCGAAAACATTGAAAGAGATCGACGATCTTATGAAAGCGTCAGATCGCGAAATGTACACGCAAAAGCGTAAACATCATAGTCGGCGGGACTAACAGACATAACAAGAGGGCGGATAGTTTGAAAACTTCCGCCCTTGTTTTTATGCTATTTGAGTATGCCAACTCCCTCAAGAAGGATCTTCAGCCCGATCAAAACGAGTATAATGCCCCCTGCTATTTCTGCCTTGCTCTTATATTTTGAGCCGAACTTGTTGCCGATAACAACTCCGCCTACAGAGATAAGAAACGTTGTCAAGCCTATAATGGTTATAGACGGCACGATACTCACTTTCAGGAAAGCGAACGTTATTCCGACTGCAAGTGCGTCGATACTTGTTGCTATGGCGAGTATAAAAAGCTCCTTGATATCTAGCTTTTCCCCGTCAGGCGACTCCTCGTCATCATCGCCGCCCTTTATAGATTCACAGACCATTTTTCCTCCGATGAAAGCAAGCAGGACAAAGGCTATCCAGTGATCCACCGATTCTATATACTGCTCGAACTGGCTGCCCAATGCCCAGCCTACAAACGGCATAAGAGCCTGAAAGCCTCCAAAGAAGCCGCCTATTATAAGTGCGTGCTTATAGTTTATTTTTCTCATATTCAAGCCCTTGCAAACAGACACTGCAAAAGCGTCCATAGATAGTCCAACACCGATCAGAAAAAGCTCAATAAATCCCATTTTTATCGCTCCTACAATTATTTCAGGCAAAAATAAAAAGCCCGATACAAAGCTGTACCCGACTTAAAAAGCTCAGCATACAGCTATCCTGTCAGCCGTATGTGAGTCTTGTTACTAAAGGCTTTCGCCCTCTCGACAAGCCAGACCGCCAAGACGATCAGTATGTTGACTTGCCCCGCAGGATATCCCCTGCGTCAACTACTCCCTCACTGGTAATAAAGTATTATTATCATATCATAAAAGTTTTCCTTTGTCAACTTTTTTGGCAAATAAACATTTGACAAAATTGCAAAACTGTGATATAATAATAGTTGTAATGTGTTTCCGTAGCTCAGCTGGATAGAGCGACCGCCTCCTAAGCGGTAGGTCGGGTGTTCGAATCACCTCGGGAACGCCATAATGTGGTGACAAAAAAGATGTTTCCTGCGAAAAGCCCGAATATATCGGGCTTTTTTGCTACCCAAAGGTAAACAAAAACGAATGAAGGCGAAATGGGGTCTGTTTATGACCGAACAGAAAAAGAATACTATCATAACAAGCGGCATCGCTGTACTTGCCGTGATACTGGCATATTGCTTCCGAATTGTGGGCAGGGGCAGCTTCTACCCGATGCTGTTTTCCTATCTGCGCAGCTTTATCTATATCGGTCTGTTCGCCGCCTGGGGGCTCTCCGTCCGTCAGCGGATCGTGCAAAAGCAGGTGTGCAGGTTTATGACGGTCACCGCAGTACTGCTCATCATATGGATGGTAGTCCGTTCGGCAAAGTATTTTATATTTTGGCAGCCGGATGCAGTCCGTTACCTGTGGTATCTGTTCTATCTGCCCATGCTGTTTGTGCCTATGCTGGCGCTGCTGATTGCCATGTCATTGGGAAAGCCGGACGAATACAAATTCCCCAGGGGAATGTCGATTTTGTGGATCATCTCCGGCACATTGCTTCTGCTCGTGCTCACAAATGACCTGCACCAATTCGTATTTACCTTTCCGAAGGACGCCGCCGTGTGGACAGACAAAAACAACGGCTACTCGATAGGCTACTTCATTATTGTAGGCTGGCAGGTGCTGTGTGCCTTTGCCGCACTCGTAATTATGTTTTTCAAATGCCGTGTGCAAAAAGGAAGGCTCCACTTTCTGCCCATTGTTCCTATGCTGCTGACGATCGTTTACAGCGTGCTTTACTATGCGGGTGCGGATTGGCTGCTCCACTTGTTCGGCGATATTGCCGCATTCCAAAGTGTGATGTATATTCTGACCTTTGAGCTTTGCATCGCCTGTGGATATATACATTCAAACAGCCGTTATGTGGACTTGTTTGCCTCCTCTGTCGGCACATCGGCAGAGATCACCGACAAGGACTTTACCGTTCGGTATGTAGCTGTAAACACTGCGCCTATCTCAAAGGAAACGATTAAAAAAGCCGAGCAAAGCCCGGTCACGATGGGCGGCTTGACCGTTCACACCATGCCCATTGATGGCGGCTATGCCGTATGGACAGAGGATGTGTCGGCTTTGCGTGACATCAAGGAGGACTCCGAACTTCTTGCAGACGAGCTTGCCGACAGGAATGAAATGCTCCGTTATGAATACAAGCGTGAAGCCAAGCGCCGCAAGGTGGAGGAGCAAAACCGCCTGTATGATCTCCTGCGTTCCGCTACACAGACGCAGATCGACCGCATTGCAGAGCTCACTAAGGAATACCGCCGAATCTCAAGCACCGATCCCGACAGTGCCAAAACGCTCCTTGCCGAGATCGCCGTGCTGTGCAGCTATATTAAACGCCGCAAGCATCTGACGCTCCTTACCGACCGAGATATTAAAATAGCGGAAACGGAACTCCACCGTGCCTTCAATGAGTCCCTCCAAACGCTGAAGCTGTTGGGCGTCCGCAGCTCGCTCTATGTGGACGAGTCTCTTTCCATGCTTTCCGGCAAAACGGCGACTGCTGTATTTGATTTTTATGAATCTGTTATTGAAGCCGACATTTTGAATTTAACAGGCATACAGGTTAGTCTCATAAAGGCAAACGGCTTGCGCTTGTCACTGAATGTGTGCTGCAAAGCCGACCTTTCCGCTTTGGTAAGCGGAGACGGTATCCGCTGTGAAAAAGAGGACGACGAGGAATACCAGCACCTTGTATTTGAAGCGAAAGAAGGTGACAGGAAATGAGTGCATTTTCTTTCCTTTCTGAATTTTGGCAGACCATGCTGCCGTTTATCATGCTTGTGGAGATCGTCCTTGAGATCGGGCTGTTTATGTATCAGCTTCTTCGCAGCAATAAGCCGGTGCGCAGCCTGCTGAGTCTGGCAGTCATGGCGGTGATGATCCCGCTGCTATTCTCCGTTTCTCAGGCAGATCCCGATAATATCGGGGACGCATTTCTGCTGGACGCACCGTGGCTGATTTTTGCCGCTGCCATTTTCCTTGCGGCAGTTCACTTTGCCATTGCTCTGCCACGGGAATACCGCCGTAAAAAGAACGAGCTCTCGCCGTTCTCCATTAAGGAAGCAACCGATAAGCTGCCTATGGGCATCTGCTTTGCCGACCCGAACGGCAGGATCATCCTGTGCAACAACCGTATGCGCAGGCTCTCCTTTGCCCTTTGCGGCCACGAGCTGCAAATCAAAAGCGATATGGAAAATGCTCTGAGCGCACCGGACAGATCCGTAACTGTCAAGGATGATTGCTACATCCTGCCCGACAAGACCGTCTGGCAGTTTCGCACACAAAATATCACCGTGGACAGCGATGACCGCTGGCAGCAGATAACGGCGCACAATGTAACCGAGCTGTATAACGGCTACCAAAAGCAAGAGGAAATAAATGAAGAACTGGCAGAAGTCAATCGAAAGCTCAAGAAGATGTACGCTCGCATGGAGAACGATGTCAAAGAGAAGGAAAGCCTTGACCTAAAGGTCTATATTCACGATACCATCGGGCGAAGCCTCCTGACCATCCGTGACATCATAGACAGCGGAGAGGATACGGAGCGAAAGCTTGAGGCGCTGCAAAATGCCATCGGTATGCTGGCAAGCAACCGCGTCACCTCTGTCAGCACAATGGACGAGGTAAAAAGAACCGCACAGCAGCTTGGCGTGGCTGTAAAAATCGACGGCTACCTGCCCCGTGATACCGCAGCCGAGGAGCTGACCGTTGCTGCCGCCAAGGAGTGCGTGACCAACTGCATCAAGCACGCAGACGGGAATGAGGTATATATCCGCATTGCCCAGCGCGGCGAACGCTATGATGTTACCATAACCAACAATGGCAAAATACCCACAGAGCCGATAAAGGAGGGCAGCGGCCTGTCAACGCTTCGCCGCAGTATTGAAAGCTCCGGCGGTGAAATGCATATTTCGCACAATCCACGCTTTGCTCTTCTTATTATGATTCCCGCAAAGGAGATCAGCCTATGATAAACACCATACTTGTAGAGGATGATCTATACATCCAAAAGCACTTTGTCGATCGTCTTGCGGCAGACGGCGAGTTTCATCTTGTCGGCGTTTTCCGTGACGCCTTTGAAGCGGAAAAGCACTGCGACGCCACCGTAAAGCTCGTCCTTATGGATGTGCAGACTCAGCATAAGCATTCCGGTCTTGCCGCCGCAGAGCGCATCAAAAAGGCTTTTCCGCAAATCAAAATCGTTGTGGCTACCTCGCTTGTCGATCCCGAAGTTTTGCAAAGAGCCAAAATGGGTGCTGCCGACAGCCTGTGGTATAAGGACCACGGAACAGAGGAGCTGATGAGCGTGGTAAAGCGCACTCTGGCAGGCGAAAAGGCATTCCCCGATACCGCTCCGGCCATTGAAATGGAGGGTACGATGTCCGATGTCTTCTCGCCCCGACAGTTAGACATCCTACGCCTTTATATAAAGGGCTTTACCTATCAGGAAATTGCCGATAAGCTGGGCATCTCCAAAAACGGCGTTCGCTGGAACCTGGACGATATGGTGGAAAAGAGCGGCTTTGAAAGCAGAGAAGCGCTGGTTGCAACCGCCATTGAAAACAAGCTCATGGTGATCACCCTAAAAGACGAATAAGCAAAACTGAACCCCTTGGCTGTACGGTCAAGGGGTTTTTCGCGCCCAAAAGGCAAAATTTTTTTGAAAAAAATCGAGATCTTTCTTCTGTTACTGGCACAAGTGCCAGTGACAAACGCCAAAAAATCAGTATAATAGATAATGTAAGATTAGGATTGTGCTTTTAGAAGGTGGTGATGAATGATGAAAAAAATCGTTCTGGACATTCAAAGCGATATCCATGCGCACACCATGGAGCGAATGCTGATGCAAAAATTGGACGATTGCCAAGTTGTGATTTCCGAGTCGCCGGACGCAACCGCCGAGTGGTGCAAAACGCATCGACCGGATGTGCTTTTAATGGAGGTCAAGGCGTATTCGCCATGGATGTTCAAAGAACGAATGGCGATCCGTGACAAGGTAAAACGGAACACGGAAAGCTGTCGTGTCATTCTCTTTGTGGATGATGATACAGATGAAGAGTTGACCGAAAAGGTACGGCAGGCAAAGCGCGAGGGTCTGATAGACGCTTTTCTCTTCGGTTCGGTATCCGAAAACTACTTTGCTTCGGTCATCGACAGTGTTTAAATCAGGCAACACAAAAAGCATAAAAATCTTCAAAATAATTATGAGGGAGGAATAATAGTATGACAAAAACGAACAAACGAAGGCGCGTCGCCAGCGTCCTGTTGGCGCTTGTGATGCTGTTCTCACTGATGCCGAGTCTGGAGTTTCCCGCCCATGCCTTTTGGGAGGACTACGACCAAGGCACAGATTGTATCTACTGCGACCACTACCACTGGGGTGAGAATATGTGCGACGGTTGTGGGTTCTGCACTGTTGACTGCAACTCCGACTGCTTCGCTGAATTCCACTGCAACGATTGTGGTGAGTGTCTGTTCAATACAACCTATTGGTGCGATCAATGCTACAAGTGCGCCGACTGCATGGAGGAAACGCACTGCTCCACCTGCGGCAAATGCTACATCGGCGAAGATGACCAGCTGTGCGGCGAATGCCATAAGGGTCCATGCTGCTCCATAACCATCTGCGACTCCTGCGGATTCTGCGATGACTGTGCAAACGATGACAGCGACCCGATGCACTGCTCACTGTGTAACGCCTGCTTCGGTTCGGTGGACGAGTGCGTGGACGACGATGATACCGGCGTCATCCACTGCATCGATTGCCACACGGCCTGCGAGCAGTGTGAGGAATGCCTGCTGAACCAGGAGTCCTGCGAGGACTGCGGCTTGTGCCTTGAGTGCTGCCGAGATAACTCCGAGGGCGGCGGCTGCCCAGACGGCGAGACCTGCGTGGAAAGCCCCGAGTGGGACGAGCACATCTGTCAGGGCTGCGACGGCTGGGTCACAGATAAGGAGGACGAGGACGAGTTCTGCGAAACCTGCGAGATGTGCAAGGAGTGCTGCGAGAGCAACTCCGACTGCTCCGAGGGAATGTGCGCAATGGACACGGACTATGCGGATCACTTCTGCGAAGACTGCGGCCTGTGCTTCCACGACAGCGATCCCTGCGAGGACGGCTGCGATCAGCGCTGCAAGGACTGCTGCCGAGATGCCGTAAGCGCTATGGGCTGCGATCATGACGACTGGTGCTTCAGCGACTCTGATTTTGAGGATCATTTGAAGACTGAGCATTCCGGCGCCGGACATACCCACATAGCCTCCGCCAGCTGGGCGGCTGACGGAACGCAGCACTGGCACCCCTGCCGCTATTGTGACGATAAAAAACTGAATGCCGCCAACCATGAATTTGACGCCAAGGGCGTGTGCAAGGTCTGCGACTACATCAGCGGCAGTTCCATCGTCATCAACCGCCAGCCGAGGGGCGTCAAGTGCAAGACCTCTATCTACGATGATTATAACGAAGAGCCGGAAAACGGCCTGCTGTTCTATGAAAATAACCCTGTCACCTTCTCTGTCATGGCAAAAAGCTTGAAGGGCGACGAGCTGACCTATCAGTGGTATCGGAAGAATAATGAGAATCCCACGGCGGCGCCCTACAAGCTGCCAGAGGATAGGTTTTACACGGGTGTGACGACCTCCACACTGAAGATGCCGGTTTCCACCCAGGCCTGCATAGAGGACTACTCCTACTACTGCGTCATCGGCAGAAAGGGCGACCCTTCGGACACCCTGAAAACGGCGGAGGCAAAGCTGACTGCAACCCATGCCTACAGCCACAAGCAGGCGGGTGTGCGTGTGCCCACGGAAGACAGCGAGAGAACGCCGAAATACAATGTCACTTGGGTCGATAAGCATGGGGTTACCCATGACGGTGTCGTGGGCGGCGACCCGAAGTGCGACGGCCACAAGCTCCCGTGTCTGTTTGAAGCAGGCGAATACGAAGCGCATTATATGACCACCGGCTCCAAGGAGCGCATCTTCCCGCATACCTTTGTGCTTGACAGAAGCTATGACGCAGTGGGCGGCGGCAGAGTCGATGTGCTCAGATGTTCCGTCTGCGACTATACCGTTCCAGTGAAGAGCCATGTCCATGATTACGGCTGGAACTGGGACTGCACCGGCTTCGGCAGTATCTATGAGTATACCTTCAACATCGGCGGCTCGACCAAGACGGTGGAGCAGCTCATCCTTGAATCCGACTATGCCCACCCAGAAAAGTGCAAGGTTCCCGGCTGCGAGGAGTTCATCATGGTTCCCCATAGTTGGGGCCGCTGGAATGTGGTCAAAAACCCCGATACCGAGGGTGACGAAGGCGGCATGGAGGCTGAATGCAGCGTCTGCGAATACAAAGAGACGAAAGAAATTGACGGCGATTGGACAAAGGACACCGCTCTTGTGACGGTGAAAAACGGTCGGGCAACCCGTATGATCGTCAAGCCAGGCGACAAGATCAGGCTTTATCCCGAGGAGAGAACCGGTCAGAAAGCCATCGGCTGGAAGGTGGAGTATCGCCGCGAATACAATGAGTATGACATCATACCTGTTACTAGAAATTGGAATACCAATGAGGCGAAGACCCTGTTCAAGCTGGTGACCAACGGCTCCGCCCTTGAGTGGGGCTGCACGATCCCAGAGTTCAGCGCCATGGGTGCCCCCGGAGGCGGCAGTTTCTTCTTTGAGCCTGTCTATGCAGGCTGTGACCACAGCGGCGGCACCACGGTGCTCAATGCGAAGGAGCAGGTCTGCGACCGTAAGGGCTATACCGGCGACACCGCCTGCGCAGACTGCGGCCATGTCATCAGTGCCGGTTCGGATATCTACCCACCTGCAAACGCCGGTCATACCGGTCCACTGCAGCCGCTGTACTACTACGGCACGGCCAACTCGGCAACCACAGACGCGAGCCATGGCGGCAAACGCTATAACGCCAAATCGGGTGACTGCCGGCACCGCGCCTATGAGGGCGACTACCGCTGCACGGCTTGCGGCGGCACCGTAAAGGGCGAGACCGGCGACTTCAGGCATAGCGGTCCCCTTGAACTGCGGGATGTAAGAACGGCGACCTGTACAGAGAGGGGCTATTCCGGCAACCAGTACTGCACATCGTGCGACAGGATCGCGCAGAAGGGCGTCTCTACCCCGTCCCTCCACGAAATTGCCGATAACTACAAGCTGATCAATGAGGTTAAGACAGGATGCACCACCTCAGGCTATAGCGGCGACCAGCAGTGCACAGCCGGCTGCGGACAAATTATCCGCTACGGTCATGTCGTTAATAAGCTCAGCCACGACTGGGACGGCGGCAAACCCGCAAAACAGGGCAAGAGCGAAGGAATTCTCTACACCTGCCAGCGTGCCGACTGCAGCGAGACAAGGTTCGTCAGAAGCTCCGCTGCGACCGGATACATTGTCACGGTTATCAAGGGCACGGCCTCCGTTGCCGCAGGGATACCTATCACGGACAAGATCGCGCAGAACACCGTTGTGACCGTTACGGCGGACGCACCGGAGGCAGGCAAGGTCTTTGACAAGTGGGTCGTGCTGGAGGGCAATGTCACTCTGGCAGACGCCACCAAGGCGACTACCACCTTCACCATGCCCGGCAATGATGTGAAGCTCGAGGCCACCTATAAGGATGCGCCTCCAAGCCATACCCACAGCTACGGCACCGAGTGGAAGTATGACGACACCGATCACTGGAATGAGTGCGAGTGCGGCGATAAGGCCAATATTGCGGCTCACAGTGCCAGCGAGTGGATCGTTGACACGGCAGCTACCGAAACCGCCGACGGCGCTAAGCATAAGGAATGCACCGTCTGCAAGAAGGTTCTTGAAACCGCACCGATCCCCGCAACAGGCAGCAATCATACCCACAGCTACGGCACCGAGTGGAAGTATGACAGCACCAACCACTGGCATGAGTGCGAGTGCGGCGACAAGGCCGACACGGCAGCACACAGCTTCCAGTGGGTGATCGACAAGGCCGCTACCAAGGAGTCCACCGGCATCAAGCACGAGGAATGCACCGTTTGCGGCGCCAAGCGCAGCGAGAATACGGTCATCGACAAGCTCCCCGACGGCGGCAACACCGACAATACAGGCAGCAGTGATAATAACACCAATAAGCCAGGAAATGACGACTCCACCAAGTGTCCTCAGACCGGTGACAGCAGCAACCACATTGGTTGGCTTGCTGCTCTGTGCGGCGTTCTGACTCTGCTGGGCGTAAGCGGCAAAAAGAGAAAGAAATCCGAGGTTGAATAAGCCGACGCTTCCGAAATCGAAATAGCCTAAACACAATAGGCGGTGACGGATCATTCCGCCACCGCCTATTTTCCTGAGAGCGGGCTTGGCAGCAAGTCCCTTTCCGAAAGGCGGCAAGCGACACCCACATTCTGACCATGTATCCCCAGCCGAACGGGGACGGCAATCTCCGACACTCTTTCTTTATGCCTTCGACAAAAATCAGAGCAAAGCTCAAAAATCTTTTAGGAAATTAAAAAACTTGGTTGTAGCCCCCTCAACTTTTCGTCATGGAAAGTGAGGGGGCTTTCTCTATAGCCTCCGCCCGTTCTTTGAAAACCGAATAGTACAGCACATCCTTTTGTAGGGCGGAATTTTTTTGTGTCTAAAAGCAAATTTACTCACTGTCAAAAGCTTGAACTCACTACAAATAAAAAAAACGGTAACACCAACAGGAAGTTATTTTCCTGCTAATGTTACCTCATTTACAAGTATCACAAGATTTAAAGGGGAAATGATAAAGACTTTGTAATGCTTATCGTAATTCTTGTAGCTTTACGCTTAATTCTTGTAAATGTTTTTTGGCTCTTTAGCTTGATAGCCACCATACATTGATGCACATCCGCAGGCAGCTATACCCATTCTCTTAGTTGCTCTGGCAATAAGGCTGGCAAGCAATTTCTTAAATGATCTCATTCTTATCACACCTCTTTTCTTTGATCTTCGCTGATATTATTAAAACTGCAATTAATAGATTTGTTAACAGGATCATAGATCCAACCATCTGATATCTATTGATAATCGCCCCGCCAAACAGATCAAGCAACAGAAAAACTATCATTCCCATCGCTTTGAACTTTGGCTTTTTTTCTTTTTCTATAGGCTTATTTTTGTTCTCCACAGGGCAGAATACAAAAGCTATTATCTCTTCAAACACAACCAAGGCAACTATCACCCATATATTTATATATCCGCATACCTTGTCATTAAGAAAAGCTGTAGCAATAAATGTTGAACACATCAACAGATTGCATCTGAAATATGTATCTGCATGATACCCTCCGGTAATAACCCTGACAGCAATAAACACTGCCAAATATATTACGCTTTCCAGCAAATGCCCTGTCAATGCTCCCATAAGCAATACAAGCACAATGTTTAACATTGATGAGATAGTTATTTCTATGCCATACCGATAAAAATCCTGTACCTCATCTGCTTTGCCGATAGCTTCCTGCTCGGTCAAAAAATTAAGTATACCCGATACAACAAGATCCATAAACTACCGCCTCGCTTTTGTCTTACCCTAATTTGAATTTTACTAGAATAACAGCAATATGTCAAGCTTTTTGGAATGAGTTGCAGGTTTTTGTCACGAAATGCAGCAACGACCCAGAACAATCAGTTCAGGACCGTTGTATCTGCCATCAATGTTACCTGACAGCAAAACATTCCCTCCGACTCATAGAAATCGCATCTGCCATTATATTTTCTTGCTATCTCTCTGATTATTGAGGTCCCCAGGCCATGCTGTTTTTTATCAGCCTTTGTGGTCGTAAGCCTTGGATTACTATCCATAACAGAATGATCTATTGAATTTTTTATCAAAAACGTATATGTATCCGTTTCTCGGTCGATCTTCAGATACAGAAATTTATTTGCGTCATCGGCTATTTCCTTGCATGCCGTTATAGCATTCTCCAACGTGTTGCTCAACAGGTCGCAAAGGTCAGTTCCCTTTATTCCCTCAAAATCTGAAACTGTTATACATGATATTTTTATCCCCAAGGAAGAAGCCATCGTAAGCTTTGCGTTAACGATAGCATTTACAATATTATTTTTCGTTTTAACATAGGACTCCGACTTCTCGATAAGGTCAAAGTTTTCTGAGATAAATTTTCTCGTTTCATCTATTTTTTGTACTTTCAACAGTTCATTGACCGTTTCATATTTGTCTTTTATATCATGCCTTAGTTTTCTCATGGCGTCATATTGCGACTCGGCGTTTCCGATAAACTGCTCAAGATACTGCTCTCTTAGTTTGACTATCTCCATTTCCTTGAGCTTCCGATTCTTTTTTATCAAAGAATTTATTATCCAGAATATAAGTATATTAAGAACAAAGACAAGCATATATGACAGATTTATATACAGTCTATGGCCATCGTCTGCCGAAAGGGACAGTTCATGTATTACCATAACGAGAGAAAACGAAATAATAAGCACTGCAATTATCGTCACCCAATCTGAAGCCGTATAATCATCTGTGTGTTTAAAGGCCATCAGTATTAATCTAAATACAATGAATATAGAGATCTGGATCATTATAAGCGTCACAAATCTAAGCAAGCTTTGTTCGACCACAAGCTTCCTGAGGGATATTTTAAAAAATGACGATACAACATTTAGTTCCAATGACGTTATCAACAAGATCGCAACCTGCGAGAGGGATATGGAAAGAAATTTCTTTACTGCATTGTCACTAAAAAAGCAAAACGCAAAAACAAGCAGACTTGCCCAGTACAAAGCACTTCCAAAGCCCTCAAATACAGTGAAATAATTAAAAACAGTGACCAGACAGCCTTCACAAACGGCAAATATAACAGCCCATATCTTAGCCCTTTCATGAGATCTTGGCGTAAGAAATCTATATATAAACCATGTTTCCAGACCGCCCTGATAAAAGTTTATCAAGATCTCAAATATCGTCCACAATGTAATAGTCATCACTTTCTCCTCAGATATTCAATCAAAGCGTCGTCAACTGCATTCTTATATCCTCGGCTCATGGGAAGCTCTGAACCGCTTTTGAAGATCACTGTTTCATTTGAACGGCTTATGTTAAAAACATATTTCAGATTGACGATATATTTTTTATGCACCCGTATAAAATCAAATTTACGATAAGCTTCTTCTATCTCTCCAATGCTATCTCTGACTGCAATAGTATCCTTATTATTTGCAAAATGATATATGATGCTGTGGCTATTGCTCTCTATATAAGTTACATCCCGAAGCTTTACAGAGGTCCTTCCCTGCTCCCTATTCTCCAAAACCACCGTCTTTTCCTGCTTCAATGCGTCCGTCAACTGTCCTGCTACCATATGGAGCCTATCCTTCATAACATCAGCGTCAGGATCTTTGCATATAAAATTCAGCGGTCTGAAATTAAAGCTGTCATAAACCAGCTCCTGATGACTTGTCACAAAGATCACGAAGCAATTACCATTCTGACCTAGCTGCCGTGCGACTTCAAAACCTGTCATTTCAGGCATATCAAGGTCAAGAAATATAGCCGAAAAAGGCTTTTTGCCATGGCAGTAAAAAAAGCTCTCAGCTTTGGTAAACGTTTCTATATCAGCCTTGACCGACCTTGATTCAAGTTCATTTGCCAGCATAGATTTAAAAAACTGAAGAAAAACAGCATTATCATCACAAACTGCGATCCGCATTTTTTCACGTCCTTTTATAACATAGTCTGTGTACGATTTTATATTACCATAATTATACCGTAAGGTCAAGCCATAAGGCGTTTCACAGCTTCCTGCGTCAAGACCACACCTGGCGGCAAACAAAAAAGGGCTGTTCTAACAGCCCTTCAGTCTGCCGCAAAAGTGTAAGACCAACGTCCCACTTATTTAGGACTTTTCCAACTTATTTCGTTTTGGATCTCTACACCTTAGGCTTTTTCATAGTAAGCGAAATACGCTTTTTCTTCAGATCAACGTTAATTACCCAAACCTTAACTACCTCCCCGACCTTTACGACCTCAAGAGGGTGCTTTATATATCTGTCGCACATCTGAGAAATATGTACAAGACCGTCCTCGTGAACACCGATATCAACGAACGCTCCGAAGTCTATAACGTTTCTCACTGTACCCATAAGCTCCATGCCCGGTTTCAAGTCCTTAAGCTCCATGATGTCGCCACTTCTCATAAGCGGTGGTGGCAGCTCGTCACGAGGGTCACGACCCGGCTTTTCAAGCTCCCCTACTATGTCCTTTAACGTCGGAGCACCAATGCCGATATCTGTGGCAAGCTTCTTCATGCCCATTGCATTGACTTTCTCAGCTATCTGCTTTACGTCGCCCATGTCCGCAAGGCTCAGCCCGCACCTGTCAATAAGCGCCTGCGCTGCCTTATATGACTCAGGGTGAACAGCGGTGTTATCCAGCGGATTTTTTCCGCCACGCACTCTCAAAAAGCCTGCGCACTGCTCAAATGCCTTTGCGCCAAGCTTCGGAACTTTCATAAGCTGCTTTCTTTCGGTGAAAGCTCCGTTTTCCTCACGGTAGGAAACAATATTCTTTGCAACTGTCATATTTATGCCCGATATATATGACAACAATGAGTATGAAGCCGTATTAAGGTCAACGCCTACTGAGTTTACGCAGTCCTCAACAACGCCCTTTAAAGCCTCGTCCATTCTCGCCTTTGGCATATCATGCTGATACTGTCCAACGCCTATTGCCTTTGGGTCTATCTTTACAAGCTCTGCAAGAGGGTCCTGCAAACGGCGTGCTATTGATACTGCTGAACGCAGTGAAACGTCATACTCAGGAAACTCCTCAGCCGCAAGCTTGGAAGCGGAGTAAACGGAAGCGCCTGCCTCAGACACCACCATGTAAGAAACTTTCTGCGGAATTTCTTTGATAAGCTCGGCTGTGAACTGCTCTGTTTCTCTTGAAGCAGTGCCATTGCCTATGGAGATGGTCGTAACACCATATTTCTTTATAAAGCCCGTCAGAATACGCTTAGCACGCTCTGTATCCTTCTTTGGCGGAGTAATGTAGATTATCGCAGTGTCAAGCACCTTGCCCGTAGCGTCCACTACAGCGGTCTTACAACCGTGAGCATATCCCGGGTCAAGACCAAGGGTAACAGTGTCTTTAACAGGCGGCTGCATAAGAAGCTGTCTGAGGTTTGAAGAGAACACCTTTATTGCCCCCTCCTGAGCATTTGCCGAAAGCTCCGCCCTTATCTCACGCTCTATGGACGGATAAATAAGTCTTTTATAGCCGTCCTCACAAGCAGCCGTAACAAGCTGTCCGCACTCTGACTTATTTTTCACATATCTTGACACGCAGGCTCTCTCTCCTGCGCCCTCTGGGACATTCACTGATACTTTTAGAACGCCCTCTTTTTCGCCTCTGTCCAAAGCCAAAACTCTGTGACCTGCTATCTTTCCCACAGCCTCAGCGTAGTCATAATAATTCTCATACACCGACTCGGCATTCTCGTCAGACGCCTTTGAGCTTATAACGCCTATCTGCGAAAACAGCGTTCTTATGTATTTTCTCAGGTCAGCGTCGTCAGAGATATCCTCTGCGATTATGTCCATTGCACCCTGCAAAGCTTCGTCCGCAGACTTTACGCCCTTGTCCTCGTTGATAAATTTTGACCCCTCGACCTGCGGGTCGCATTTCTTATCCTGGGTCAAGATAAGTTCAGCCAGTGGTTCAAGCCCCTTTTCTCTTGCCACCGAAGCCCTTGTTTTACGCTTCGGCTTGAAAGGTCTGTAGATATCCTCCACCTCCACAAGGGTCTTTGCATTTTCGATAGCAGACATTATATCATCTGTCATTTTCTCCTGCTCAGTGATAGAAGAGATTATCTCGCCTTTACGTTTTTCGAGATTTCTAAGATATGTGAGCCTGTCAGCGATCTCTCTAAGCACCTGATCGTCCAATGAGCCTGTAAGCTCCTTTCTGTATCGTGCAATAAACGGTATAGTTTTATCGTCATCAAGGAGTGCAACAGTGTTGTCGATCTGCTCCTGTCTGAGCTTGAATTCTTCCGCAAGGGTCTTGTTAATGTCCATGTTTTTACCAATCCTTTTTATTACTTTTTGCGTATTATCATATATAATATTATATCACATTTTCGATAAAAACGCAACGAAAATGCGGTCGAAAACTGTAACAAAGATATTATATAATACATATAGGATCAATCAGAAAATTAATAAAAGCAGACAAAAATGCACTTGAAAAAAGGGCATAGATATGATATCATAGAAGAATAAAACAGTATTCAGGAGTGTTTATATGCTAAATCAGTTTTCAAGGACCGAGCTTTTATTCGGCAAAGAAGCAATGGAAAAGCTCAGAAACAGCAGGGTTGCGATTTTCGGCATAGGCGGTGTAGGCGGATATGCAGTTGAAGCCCTTGCACGAAGCGGTGTAGGCGAGCTTGACCTTATAGATGATGACAAAGTGTGTCTGACCAACATCAATCGTCAGATAATTGCCACAAGAAAAACAGTAGGAAAATACAAGGTAGACGTGGCGGAAGAGCGTGTTCACGACATCTGCCCTGACATAAAGGTAAACACATACAAGTGTTTTTATATGCCTGACACAGCGGATCAGTTTGATTTTACTCAGTATGATTACATTATCGATGCCATTGACACTGTTACAGGCAAGCTGGAGATAATAAAGCGAGCAGACGTCGCAGGAGTACCTGTTATATCCTCAATGGGTGCAGGCAACAAGCTTGACCCTACAGCATTCCGTGTGGCGGACATTTATCAGACAAAGGTCTGCCCACTTGCAAAAGTCATGCGACGAGAGCTTAAAAAGGCAGGCATAAAGTCGCTTAAAGTTGTTTACTCAGAGGAACAGCCTATCAGACCGATAGAAGATATGGCTATTTCATGCCGTCAGGACTGCATTTGTCCTCCTGGTACGGCAAGAAAATGCACAGTGCGCCGTGATATTCCAGGCTCAACGGCATTTGTGCCGTCAGTTGTGGGACTTATCGTGGCAGGAGAAGTTATTAAAGATCTTGCAAAGAAATAATACAAACAAAGGACGAACCATTGATCAGCTATGGTATAATGGTTTCGGAAATTGGTCGGAATAAACTGCCAGACAAATCGAAATTTTTGCGATAACCATTGAGGTGGTTTGTAAATGAAAGCATTAGAAACAGAGCGATTATTTTTACGAGAATGGCAAAAAAATGATGTTGAAGATTTATTTGATATTATGAAAAATCCTTCTGTCACCATCGGCGGATGGAAACCTCATTCAAACATAAATACTTCTATCGAGGTTTTGAATGAGTATATTGAAAGTGATGAACGATGGGCTGTTGAGCTAAAGGATACTGGAAAAGTAATTGGCAGTATAAGGGTTTATCCTGACAATAATCGTGGTAAATTATTCGCTAAAACTATTAACTATGTTTTATCCGAAGATTATTGGGGAAACGGATATATGACGGAGGCGGTTAAACGGATTATTGAATATTTGTTTGAAGAATTAAATATAGATTTACTTTCCGCTTTCCATTATCCTAATAATGATCAGTCCAAAAAAGTCCTTGAAAAATGTGGGTTTGAGTATGAGATTACAATAGAACAAGGCTCTACAAGATACGATGGACAAGTTTTTGATGCGGTGTGCTATTCAATTTTGAATTCTGATTATTTTCAAAACAAGTTATTATAACTTAACTGAAAACTTCCCATTTATCGAGCAGATCACTTATCACAGCACTATTATTTGAATTTTTCAGAAAGGAAAAACTGTTATGCAAGAATGGCTCATGACTATAACGCTTGGAATAATCGGAGTATTTTTGATAGCTGTTACATATGCCGCATTATATCAAAGCAAAAAAAGCCAAAAACACATATCTGGATTTCCATTTTTCGGTGGGTTTATTCTTGCTGTTGCATTTCTCTTCTCTCCTATTAAATGGTTAGCTTTTCTGGGCTTCATTGATTATGGTTTGTGGCTCCTGCCATATGTATTGATTATGGATTATTATAACAACAAAAAATTCAAAAAGATATATGTGCAGCAGAATTTTGAACAACGCATCAGTGATGAATCAAAAGAATTACGTATTAGAATTTCTGAAAGAAATGAAGAATGGGTACAGCCGTATATTACGAATTTAGTTTATGAACTCAAAGTGCCTAAGCTGTTATATGCTGTTTGTACAGACCAAAATGGAAAGAAATTTTTACTTATTGATAAATGCCAAAGAAAAAGCAACATTGAAATAGTTCCTTTTGATAATAATACTATTCTGCTTACAGACCTCAACTCAAAAAATGTTGATTATTCAGTAGAAATTGAAATCAAAGACAATCCATAAATAGTTTCCCATTTATCGAACAGCTCCCTCATCACAGCACTCATGACGTGTGCTGTGATTTTTTTTAGACAAACAGTGCTTCCGCACACCTACATTAACGTAAGCATACGAAAGCACTGTTTCCATACATTACATTTACAAACTGCAATACTAGATCATATATACAAAAAAGAGCCATAGCAAAAGCTACAGCTCTCTGGCTCCCCCTGTTGGACTCGAACCAACGACCCTTCGGTTAACAGCCGAATGCTCTACCGACTGAGCTAAGGAGGAATATGACTAAACAGAGAAGAATATTATCTTCTCTGTTTAGTAAGGTGTCGGCAGCACCCTATCTTACCGGGACGTTACCATCCAAGTATTTTCGGCGAAGAAGAGCTTAACTACTGTGTTCGGCATGGGAACAGGTGTGACCTCAACTCAAACGCCACCGACTAAGTGAAGAGGAACGAATCCTCAAAATTGAATAATGAAAAAGCTGTTGGTTAAAAGGAGTAGTCATAACCAATAAGGTTAAGCCCTCGACCGATTAGTACTCGCTAGCTAAACACGTCACCGTGCTTACACTTTGAGCCTATCAACCTTGTAGTCTTCAAGGGGTCTTACTCTGTAAACAGAAGGGATATCTTATCTTAAGGGCGGCTTCACGCTTAGATGCCTTCAGCGTTTATCCGTTCCGCACATAGCTGCCCAGCTGTGCCACTGGCGTGACAACTGGTGCACCAGAGGTGCGTCCATCCCGGTCCTCTCGTACTAGGGACAGCTCCTTGCAAATATCCTACGCCCACGACAGATAGGGACCGAACTGTCTCACGACGTTCTGAACCCAGCTCGCG
>OGMT01000471.1_pt1 | contig 30469 bp, 24 predicted proteins | sample 1573271 | NCBI WGS metagenome assembly OGMT01 (sample SAMEA2582000, study PRJEB24529) | metagenome | biome: Human gut stool | place: China | collected 2011 | reverse complement strand
GTCACTTGCGGCAATCTGCATCTTCGCACGAGTGTGCATCTTTAGCACATAAAAAAGAGACGGCACTCAACTCGTTCCAGGGTTAAGTACCGTCTTTCTGTTTTTAACTTACTTGAGATACAGTATAACATAAATGATATGATTTTTAAATAGTTTTTGGCATTTTTGCCATATTTTTTTATTAAAACGCCAATAATGACACAAACTATGTTTTTGAGCAAAAAATCGTTACGATGTTTACAATAGAAAAAAATTGAATATTGTCACAAAAGAAAAATTGTTGTATACTAAAAATATAAAAATGAAAGGAACAGCTGCATGAGTCACGCGATAATTATTCCTATTTATTGTGAAAACAGAAATACAATCAACCTCTGCAATGAATTACAGAATTTTGGAGCTGAGCATATTGTTGTTGTCAATGACGGTCTTAATCCCAAATCGGAATATTTTAACGAATTGACAAGTATTGGCTGTCATCTTGTTCACCTGAAAAATAACAACGGCAAAGGTGCAAGCCTTAAAGCAGGCATCAAATACGCTCACGATAACCTTTATAATATCACGGGCTTTATTACCTGTGACGCTGACGGACAACATACTGCAAATGATGTTATGAAAATCAGCCGTATGCTTGACCTTAGAAACGGCAGTCTGATTCTTGGCAAAAGAGATTACAAAAAGTCTAAAATGCCGATTAATATACGAATCGGAAACAGACTGTCCTCGGCATATTTCAAGGTTATTACGGGCAAAAGTTGCAGTGACACTCAAACAGGACTGCGAGGTATTCCTGCATTTCTGTATGACACGGTGATGAAAACAAAGGGCAGTCGTTTTGATTTTGAAATGAATTTTCTCACAAAATGTGCCGACATGAGATTCCCGTTTTACTTTGTGAACATTATAGCCGATTGCTCAAACTGCAGCAGCAATTTTCGACTTATTAAGGACACCTACCTTATCTACAGAACTCCGTTGAGATTTGCGACGGCATCAATCGGCTGTACGATAATCGACCTTGTTTTATTCACGATATTTGCGTATATTCTGCCGTCGCATATGTTCTTTAACATTATGCTGGCAACGCTTATGGCACGAGTTGTTTCGGGTGGAATTAATTTTCTCATCAACAGAAAAGTCATCTTCGGCAATACGGATAACGGAGCAAAACAGGCACTCAGATTTTTCATTCTGTTTTTCTGCATAATGTGTGCAAGCTCACTTATTGTATCGGCACTTTGGTTCCTGCCGATTCCCGTTACACTCACAAAGGCGATTGTCGATCTTTTGTTATGGACGGTCAATTACAAAATGCAGAGAATATGGGTTTTCAAGGACAGCAACAGACTTAAAAGAACTCCCGGAAGCAAAAGAAAATAAAACAAACGAAAACGGTGACACGAAAATGTCACCGTTATTTTTGTATAATTTTCAGTTGCTGTCAATATTTACAAAACCTCTGCCCTTTATTGCGCCTGCAGTCGTTACGATAATAAAGGCATTGGGATCAACATTTTTGATTCCCGATGTGATTTTGTAAACCTCTTGAGGACGGACTGCGCACATAATAACTTTCTTATCATTACCGCTGTATGCACCCTCGCCGTTGAGGTATGTTACACCTCTCTTTAGGTTTTTCATAATATTGGCACTCACTTCTTCATAATTGTCCGAAATTACAAACATGAGCTTGCCGTTACCTCTTGAAGTACCGTAGCTTACAGCATCAATTACCTTTATGCTGATAAAAATTACAAGCAAAGCATAGAGTACATTTTCAATGCTGTGATAAACAAAGAACACCATTAATAGCACAAGAATATCGGACACAAGGATTATCGTACCCGTTGAAATAAACGGAAAATGCTTGTGAAGATTCAGTGCGATGATGTCTGTACCGCCTGTTGAACCGCCTCGGTAAAAGATAAGACCGAGTCCGAGACCGTTAAGCACTCCGCCGAATCCTGCGGCAAGAATTGTATCGCCCGTGTATGCAGGCAAAATCGGTGTAAGAACATCAATCATAACCGAAACAAGTGCCGTTGCAACAAGGGTTCTTGTAAGAAAGCCCTTTCCGTTCTCGATAAATCCCCAGATAAAAAGCGGAATGTTCATCACAAAAATCATAATACCTATCGGCAACGAGAACATATAGTTTAGCATTGTGGCAACACCCGTAAGTCCGCCCGGGGCAACATTGTTAGGTGATGTAAACATTGCTACCGATATGCCGTAAAGAACTGCTCCGGCGAAAATTACAAGATAATCAAAAAATAGTGTTCCTGCCTTTGCAAGACGGGAATTCGGTTTTAAATTCATTTGCATAAAATCACTCCCCGAAACGAGTATGTATAATTATTTCAAAAAGCTGATTTATTCTGTCAAATTCTTTATTAATCTGCAAGTATCCGAAAAGTGCTTCAAGTCCAGTTGCACTGTGATAATCGGCAACAGAACCGTTTTTTGGAGTACATTTCGGTGCGGCATTTCTGCCTCGCTTATAAACAGCAAGCTCCTTTTCGGTTAAAGTCGGCATAAGAATTTTTGCAAATTCAGCCTGACTTTTGCAGTTTACAAGCGAAACCTTTATTTTATTGAGTTCTCCGACACTGCGGTTAGCCTTGCGAACAAGGTATTCACGCACAAGCAGGTCATAGACGCCGTCACCCACAAAGGCAAGTGTAAGCGGAGAAATTTCATCGGCTAATGAATGAACAGATGTATTTTCCATATTAACTCCGTATCACGCAATATTAATCCATAAAGTCAAATTCAAGCTCATAAATTGAAACCGTGTCGCCGTCCGAACAGCCTTTTTTTCGGAGTGCGTCAATTACACCGCCGTTTATGAGAACTTTTTGGAAATAGTTAAGGCTTTCGTAATCGTCAAAATTGATACCCTTCATGACCTGCAACAGCCAGTCAGCCTCAACGGTATAGATTCCGTTCACATTCTTGATTATAACAGAATGGTCATCAAAATCATCAACGGTCACAATCGGAGCAGGCTCTGCCTCATAGTGAGTGATTGGAGGAAGTTTTGAAAGCATTTCCTGAATCTTTTTGAGGAGCGGATCAACATCATAGCGGATTGCCGCCATAATCGGAAAGAAATCATAGCCTTGATCTTCGACAAACTTCTTGAAGTCAGCAATTTGCTCATCGGTTGCCATATCGCACTTGTTGCCTGCAACAACCATCGGACGCTCTGCAAGCTCTGGATTGAACTTTGCAAGCTCATTGTTGATTGTTATGAAATCCTCTTTCGGATCTCTGCCCTCACTGCCCGAAACATCGACAATGTGAACGAGCATACGGCAACGCTCAACATGGCGGAGGAACTGATGTCCAAGACCTGTACCCTGCCATGCACCCTCGATAAGACCGGGAATATCAGCCATAACAAACGATGAGCCCTCGCCCATTGACACAACTCCGAGAACGGGAGTGATTGTTGTGAAGTGGTAGTTCGCAATCTCAGGCTTTGCCTGTGAAACTACGGAAACAAGGGTACTTTTTCCGACATTCGGGAAACCTACAAGACCTACATCGGCAAGAAGCTTGAGTTCAAGAACAACATCAAACTCTTCACCCGGAAGTCCCGGTTTTGCAAAACGGGGAACCTGACGGACAGGAGTTGCAAAATGTGGATTGCCCCAACCGCCTTTACCGCCTTTTGCAACGATATAAGGTTCATCACCCGAAACATCGGCAAGGATTCTTCCGCTGTTCTCCTCTTTTACAACAGTTCCGACAGGAACACGGATAACAAGGTCTTCGGCATTTTTACCACGGCATCTGCCGCCTCTGCCGTTTTCGCCTTTTTTTGCGGCATATTTTCTTTTATAACGGAAATCGGCAAGTGTTGAAAGGTTGGAATCGGCAACAAAAACAATGTTGCCGCCTCTGCCGCCGTCACCGCCGTCGGGACCGCCTGCCGCTACATATTTTTCACGGTGAAACGAAACGGCACCGTCACCGCCGTCTCCTGCTTTTATTTTAATTTTCGCTGTATCTACAAACATATTTTTCTCCGTAACAGTTTTGCTGTTTAATTATCAGTACAAATGTAAAGAATCTCAGACCTGTTTGTTATTAGTATAAACAGAAATGTAAAAAATAAGGGTGGATATAAAATCCACCCTCATAAATTTTGAGATTACTGCTCAACAGGATAAACGCTTGCACGCTTTCTGTCTTTGCCGACACGCTCAAATCTTACAACACCGTCAATCTTTGCGAACAGTGTATCGTCAGAGCCTTTGCCTACATTTTCACCAGGGTGAATATGTGTGCCTCTCTGCTTTACAAGGATGTTGCCTGCGAGAACCTTCTGACCGTCTGCACGCTTAACGCCAAGACGCTTTGATTCACTGTCACGGCCGTTCTTTGTAGAACCCATACCTTTTTTATGAGCGAATAACTGAATGTTTATTTTAAGCATTACCTTACACCTCCGAAAATTTAACTTTAATAAAATTTTTGTATTGCTCCGAAAGAGCAGTTAAGTGAAGCTTTAAGCCTGAGAGTATATCACAAGCCTTTAAAGCATCATTCGGTGACATTCTTACTTTCATAAGACCGTCATCCTCGGTAACCTGTGCATTAATATGCAAAATCTCGGTGACAGTATTTGCAGTCATATATGCGGCAGAACTGATTGCCGCACATACAATATCGCTGCCCTCTTCGGCAAAGTCGGAGTGCCCCGATATTTCAAAACCGCAAATTATATCATCTGATTTTAAAAATGTTACCGTAGTCATTTTTAGGCTTCGATTGAAGTAATCTTAACCTGTGTGTAAGGCTGTCTGTGACCTTTTGCTCTCTTTTCGCCCTTCTTAGGCTTGTAAGTGCAAACTCTGATTTTTTTGCCTTTACCGTTCTTTACAACTTCACCTGTAACCTTAGCACCCTCAACGAGCGGTGTGCCAACCTTGATGCCGTCGTCTGTGCCGACTGCCACAACATCAAATGTTACTGTGTCGTTTGCTTCTGCGTCAAGCTTCTCGATGAAGATAACCTCATCGTTAGTTACCTTGTACTGCTTGCCGCCTGTCTGAATAACTGCGTACATTTTAGTACCATCCTTTACATTGGGCTCGCTATGTGCAGGTGGAACGAATCACTTAAAACCCACAATATGCGGCTTATATACTATACCACAAAGAAAACTTTCTGTCAACAATTTTCCCGATATTTTTTGAGTATATCAAATGTTATTCTGTATTCTGCAAGCCTTGAGAGTATTTTTCATAAGAGTTGAAATTGTCATAGGACCTACACCGCCCGGCACGGGTGTGATAAACGAGCATTTATCCTTGACATTTTCAAAATCAACATCACCGCAGAGTTTGCCGTTTTCATCCCTGTCCATACCGACATCAATCACAACCGCACCCTCTTTTACCATATCGGCAGTAACAAACTTCGGTCTGCCGACTGCGGCTACGAGTATATCTGCCTGTGAACAGATTTCAGCAAGATTCTTTGTTCTGCTGTGACAGATTGTTACCGTGCCGTTTTCGTGGAGCAAAAGCATTGCCATAGGCTTGCCTACGATATTACTTCTGCCGATTACAACGCAGTTTTTACCGCTTACTTCAATGTTGTAGGAATGGAGCATCTCCATTACGCCCGCAGGCGTGCATGGAAGAAAATCATACTCGCCGAGCATAATTTTGCCGACATTTACGGCATGGAATGCGTCAACATCTTTAAGCGGGCTGATTGCCTCAATAACAGCCTTGTCATCAAGGTGTTCCGGCAACGGAAGCTGAACAAGAATACCGTTGATATCCTTCTTATTGTTGAGAGTTTCAACAAGGTTTAAAAGTTCTTCCTGTGTTGTTTCGGCAGGAAGTGCATACTCCTCAGACTTAAAGCCTACAAATTCACAAGCCTTTTTCTTGTTGTTTACATATACTCTTGACGCCGGATCGTCACCTACGATTACTACCGCAAGACCGGGGGTTATTTTGTGAGTTTCCTTTAACTCAAGCGTCTGCCTCTTTACCTCTTCCTTTACCTGTGCCGATACCTTTTTTCCGTCGATAATCTGCATAGAAAGAATCCTCCTTTTTTCTGTTGATAATTAAGAATACAATACCTGTTATAAAAATTACTGCTGAAAGAACCTGTGACACCCTTATGTCTGCTCCGAAAATTTGGAACGGAAGATAAAGGCTGTCTGTTCTGAGTCCTTCAACAACTGTTCTTTCAAATCCGTACCATACAAGGTACATAAAGAAAATCTGTCCCGAATATTTCTGCTTATATTTTCCGTAGAAATGGAGAAGTACAAATCCGAGCAGACACCACATTGATTCATAGAAGAAACACGGGTGAACTCCTATGTTGTCTGTTCCCTCGCTCATCATTCTCCAGGGCAAATCCGTAGGAGAGCCGTATGCCTCCTGATTCATAAAATTGCCCCATCTGCCTATTCCCTGTCCGATAAGGAAACCGACCATTGCAATGTCAAGAACAGGCATGATTTCCATTTTCTGTATTTTGGCAACAGTCAGACCGCCGAGCAACGCACCGATTATTCCGCCGTAAATAGCAAGTCCGCCGTTGTTGATATAGAGAATTTCAATCGGGTTCTGTCCGTAATAATCCCATTTGAAGAAACAGAAGTACAGTCTTGCACCGATAATTCCCGTTATTATTCCCGCAAAAACACAGTTGATAAGCTTTGAACCGTCAACCTTGTAACGGGGAGCACTTTTCCACGCATAAAGTACGGCAAGCAAAAGTCCGCAGGCGATGATTATTCCGTACCAATAGACCTTGTAATCACCGATTGAAAATGCAATCGGGTTAATATCAAATTCCCAGCCAAATCCGGGAAACTGCACATGATACGGCATAATTACACCTCATTAGGCTGTTTTACAACAGACAAAGTACAGTTGTCAACATCGAGCATCTCGGCAAGCCTTGCGTTGATATCCTCAAGCTTTGCATTTGCAACCGCATCAATGTAGGCAAAAATTTCGTTACCCTGCATTGCGTAGTCGATGATTGAATTTGAAATTGCACTTACTGAGTTGAGCGATGAAACCGAATCGCCGTAAACAGACTTTCTTGCAATTTCAAAGTCCTCTTTGTCAATACCGTTTTTCTTAATATCCGAGATATACTGTTTTATCACCTCAGCAGCCTGTTTCGGCGCTCTTGATTCACCGCCGAAGATTACCGAGCAATAACCCGGACCTTCAAAGAGTTCATAAGAAAAGCTTGAATTGATGAGGTTTGAATCCATAAGATTTCTGTAAAGCATGCTTGTGTTTGATGCAAGTGCCGAAAGAAGAATATCTGTGCATGCAAGCTGCTTTTCGTTAAGGGGCTTGTCTGCTTTCTCTTTGAAGCCGAGATTGAACAAAGGCATTGAAACAGGGAAAGTCTGCTCAACATAAGGTTCTTTGATTTCATAAGGCTCTGTTTCAAAATAGTTTTTGATTTCCTTTTTCTCACAAGGCTTGAGCATTTTGTCGGCAACTTTAAGCACACCGTCAACCGTTACATTACCCGCAACGCAGAGAATCATATTATTGAGGTTGTAGAACACATTGTAAACTTCATAAAGCTTTTCGGCTGTAATTTCCGCAATTGTTTCAACCGTACCTGCAATATCAATTTTTACAGGGTGATTGTGGTACATACCCTCAAGCATATTGAACATTACTCGCCAATCGGGAGAGTCATCGTACATTTTGATTTCCTGACCGATAATGCCCTGTTCCTTTGCAACTGTCTGAGCCGTAAAATAGGGATCCTGAACAAAATCAAGAAGAATTTCAAGACTTTCGTCAAACTTGTCCGTACATGAGAAAAGATAGCAGGTTTTTTCAAAGCTTGTATATGCGTTTGCATTTGCGCCTGTTTTTGCGTATCTTACAAACGCATCGCCTTCTTCACTTTCAAAAAGCTTGTGTTCAAGGTAATGGGCGATACCGTCGGGAACTGTAATTATATCACCGCCGTTAACGGAAAACTTTGTATTGATACTGCCGTAGCGTGTGCCGAAAATTGCATATGAAGAAGTGTAACCCTCTTTTGGATAAACAAAAATTGTAAGTCCCGATGGATGTTCAACTTTATAATAGCTGTCGCCTGCAATTTCCGATTTAATTTCTGTAATATTCATTCTGTACGCCTCCCTTACTTATTTTTGAGAACATAAACCGTATCGAGCAAGAGCTTGTTTGCGGCATTTACAATCTGCTCTTTGTAACGGGATTTACCTCTGCGGAAACTTCTTCAACAGTTTCAAGGTCGCCGTTAAAGATTCTTCCTGTGTACCAGTTTTCAATACCGCTTACGCTGTCGCTGCTTGACTTGAACGAATTAACAACAGCAAGCTTTGTTGCCTCAATTTCAAAATCTGTAATTTCGCCGTTCTTCATGTCCTCAATTTCTTTGAGAATAGCTTTTTCGGCTTTTTCAAGATTTTCGCCCTCAACACCGCTGTTGATGTACATTATGCCCTTGATTGAATCATAGGAGGACGAGCAGTAATAGCAAAGGCTCTGCTTTTCACGAACATTGTTAAAGAGTTTTGAGCTTGCAGTACCGCCGAGAACAGCGCACATAAGTCTTTCGGCAACCGCCTCTTCATCACCTGCGGAAATCTGTGTTCTGAATCCCATGACAAGCTTTGACTGTGAGAGCTCCATTTCCTCTGTAATATGTTTTTCTTTTGAAACATTCTTAACAACATCAGTAGATGAAGTCACAACATTTCTTTCGATATTTGCAAAGGCTTTCGCAAAAACCTCCTTTGCCTTATCGGCAGGGCTGTCGCCTATATAGAGAATCTCAAATTTTGCGGTTTTGAGAAGATTCTGCCATGCCTTGCAGAGTGATTCGGCAGTTGCGGCCTTGATTTTTTCGGCTGTACCGTAACGCTTGATTCCGAAAACCTCATCCTTGCACATATGCTTTATAAGCTGTCCCATTGCATAGATTCGCTTTTCGTTGAATTCCGAATCAATCACATCAAGAAGCTGTCTGCGTTCCTGTTCAAGTTCGCTTTCAATAAAAGCGTTGTTCTTGACATTCGGCTCAAAAATTACGCTGCACAAAAGCTCCGAAAGTTCTTTGGCAATGCTGACATCATCAAGAGAATATCTGTCATCAAGACCTGATACGGAACTTTTAATTACCTGACTTTCACCGTGTTTTGAAAGCGATGAAGTGAGGTCTGCACCGTAAAGTGAGCTGAGTTTTTTGCTGAGAACAGTAAAATCGGGATATTTTTTGCATGAACGAACAAGCAATCCGTCCACAAGCGCATTCTCCGATGCTGTTTCGACAGAAAGCGGAACAACAATATTCACGCTGATTTTCATAGTTTTAAAACGGCTGTCCTTAATGTTTGTAAAGTAAACACCGTTTGCAATTTCATTTCTGTTGATGAAATTCATTTAATCAACTCCGTTTTCAGATTATCAGTCATATTGTATCACATTTTGATTTATTATAAAAGAGATATAAGAAAAAATCACAAAAGTGCAATAGCAATTTGAAACAATTTTACTTTTCCGTACAAGGCTATCGGCATATTTTCCGAATTTTACCGCAATTTTATCTGCATAAGAATCTGTTAAGTTTGTTGCTTTTAATTGTATCATAAATAAAAACAAATGCAACTATACGAATTTATTGACAAACTTGTGTGCCGATTTTTGTAAGTATTGACATTAAATTCCGGATTGCGGATTTATTCTTTGTCTTTGCTTATCGTATGATGAACGAGAAAGTGCCTGTTTTTCAAAAGCAGTCATTCTGAAAGAAATACGGCACAGCGGTTTCTATACCTACTGTGCCGTATTCACTATATTTCCATGACAGAGCGTAAAATATTACTTATTAATTTTGGCAGAATGTTTTTTACTCTTACCGAATGCCGTTACTCCTTTCATAACGCCGCCGCTGATAATCAGCAATGCAATCCACATAATAGGGTTGCTGTTGTCGCCTGTCTGAGGGGACTTTGAATCATCAGGCAATTTAGCCGTTACGGTGTCAGCCTTTTTGATTTCTTCGGTTGGCGCATCTTCATTAGCAGAGATTGTCTTTTTGCAGTAATCGCAGATATGGTCTTTATCTGCGTCATTATGCAGACATACATATCCGCATTCTCGGCACACACCGTTTTTCCACTCGTGTGCTTCACTTGCCACAATCACAGCACCACAGCAGTTCCATTTTTGTTCGTGATTAAAAGCGGTTCTTGTCGTCCACTCCTGTACACCGCCCTCGTGGTTTGTTCCGTCAAATTCTCCGTAGGCTTTACCGCAGACATCACATACCGCCTTTTCGGTACAGGTGGCATTGCCGCCTGAGCAATTTTCGGTTTCAAACGCATCGCATCCGTCCACGATACATTTTCGGGTATGCTTACCGTCATTGTCAGATACCCATTCGCCAAAGGTATGACCGTTGTTGACTGTTACGGTCATCTCTGCATTATTGCCCGATTTGTCGGTAACAACTATCTTCTGCTCGCCGTTTGTCGGATGGAGAACAAAACCTCCGTCTGCATCAAGCGTAACCACCGTACCGTTTACGGTAACGGTATCAACATACTTCTCATCAACAGTAACGGTTTGTGCCTCACAATAGGTCTTGCCGTTCTCAATACCGCTGATTACAGGCTGAATATTATCAAGCGTTATACGGTCGGAGCGAAGGTATGTTATGTTAATATTTTCATCAACAAGCATTACATAAATAATATATTCTCCGTTGGGGTCTATGCAAAACGGTTCTTCATATGCACGGAATACAAGAGAGTTCAGTTCAGCCTCGGAAAGCTCCTTATCTGTTACCAAATAGGATACAAACACAACTCCGCTGTTATCTACGGCATTTATAGTTACCTCCTGTGTATCCTTAAAGAATATGCCAAAGGTAAGCTCGTTTAAGAATTGATTCCATTTATTTGTGCCTATGATAATTTCGCCCGTCGGCTTTTCTGTATCTTTCCACCGTGCCGTGATTGTAATGTTTTCGGCAGGCATGGTTTCGGGGATTTCCTTATCCCAGCCCTTAAAGGTATAACCTTTTCTTGTCGGGTTGTCAGGGGCGGTAATTTCTGTACCGTAATCCTGTGTAATTGGTGCAATCTCACTTCCGCCGTTGGTATCAAAGGTTATTGTGTATTTATTCGTATTCCACACGGGATAGAGCGTCAGCGCCTCGTTTTTGGTATAAATATCTTCAAAGCCATATACCTTTTCGCCGCCGTCAACGGTTGCCCAGCCTACTTGCGTGTAGCCCGCGCGGGTGAACAAAGCGCCGCGCAGGGTAAGAATATTGTTGTGGGGTTTCATATCCGTCACCGCACTGCCGGTGCCGTATGTGCCGGGGAGGTAAATCACCTCATAGTCGCCAGTGATCGAAAGCATGGAAACATCGGCAGGTACGGTATCGCCGGGTTTATAGCAGTTCCCATTTTCATCCGACCAATACAGCTGCGCGTCTTCCGAAATGCCGTCCGGGCGGGGCAGTCCCTCGGCAGAGGGTGCAGTAAAGCTCTCGCCCTTTTTCACGATAATGTTGATCCAGTTCTGTTGCTCACCGGGCATAAATTTACCCGTCCGCAGCTCTACTATTTTCAGACTGTCGGCGGCAAGATCTGTCGGCAGTTCAAGAACGGGGCGGAAGCAGATACCATAATTACTGCTTTCAACCGTGCCCATAAAATTATTCACTGAATTGCGTGTGGTTTTACGAATGTCGAAACCGTAAGAACGGGAGGTGTCCTGCCCCCAGAAAAGGGAGATATTATGATTGTTACCCAGTTCCTTTATGAAATCGGAGTTCTTGGTGAGAATCTGATCCCACTCGTTGTTGGCAGGAACTCCGCGCATAGGACTCTTATAGATACTGCCCATTGTGGGTGCGCGAAGGGTGTAGTTTATGCCGCCCGCAGTGTTGGTTTTACCGAAAATGAAACCTGCATTGTTCAGGTCGATCCAGCTGATGTCGGTAGTAACCCTGTAGTCGGCAATGAACAGACTGTGCTCGTAAGCATATCCGTACTGTGCGTTCTTGTCTTTGGTCACAGAGGCCTGCTCGGAGGAATCTTCTACATGGTTGGATGCCGGTTTCAGCACATAGGCGTCCACCGTGCCTGCATAGGTAAAAGGCACATAATGCAGGGTGCTGTCAGGCAAATTGCTGTTTACCGTTCCGGGGATGTTCATCGCCGACAGATCAAAATAGTATCTGCCGCCAGGGGCGAGGGTAAACTGTTCGTCAGGCTGACTTTCCACCGTCAGCATGACATCCGCAAAAGCACTTGCAAGGTCGGTCTTGCAGTCACCGTTATACTGCTCGCTGAATACCTTCATGGTATAGTCGCCCGGTGCAATGTCAGACGGGATTTTGATTTCAACCGTTCCGCTTTCGGCAGTAGGTTGTGCTACTCTGCCGTAATACTGTGCGCCGTTGTTATCCGCCAGGATGACAGAGATATATTCATTTTTCCCTGTGGTCGCCCCTTTGTAATTCAGCGTAACGGTATCGTCGGGGGCGGCGCTGACAGTTTTTTCCGTCACGGCAAAATTGCGTCTACTATCTAAAAGCGTCAGCTTCCACTCGTTTCCGCTGTATTCGGGAATCGGGGTCAGCCCTCCGTCAGGCTTTCCGCCCACAGCGGCAGATGCAAAAAGGACAGAGTTCATATTTAATTTAAAAGCGGGACGAACAGTCCGATGATTATTGAAAATGAGGATAGTGTGCCCAGAGTATTGGACAGAACCATCACTAGTCACGACGGCGAGATGATATTTATTGGAGCCGGGGGAGCGCAGCCACCAAGCGGTTGTCACCCAATTCGGATGTGCAGGCTCCAAGGCACGCAGATCGTTGTTTACCGCAAACGCTTCCGCTGTGGAAAGCGGCCAGAATACAGCGTTATCCACCTGCCCTCCCGCTACACAGTCGGTATTCTCTCCGTCGTAACTTCCGCTTGTAAGCGCCCGTTTCTTTACGGCAGCATTTTCTTCTGTCGTCAGCTTTGCTGCAAGCGCATCTATCGCGGTTTTCAAATTACTCGGTGCGTATTCGTTGTTTAATATGGTATCGACAAATGGTATAACTCCCATAGCGCCTGCCGCAAGCAGGGTAATATCCCCCTGTGAGCTTGTAACACCGCTTCCGTCATAGCCGATAACTCGCCATGCAGCGGGATTATTTTCATGGTTTTGCCCGAAATACACAGTCGGTGCGGTCGCTGTGTTTACATTTTTACTTAACACACTTAGTGCATCTGCACCAAGCTGTATCGCAGCAGAGCCCTCTGCCCCAACCTCCTCGGCGAATACGCTTATCGGCGTAAGGCAGAGCGTCATGCATAAAGTTAGCAGGATACTAAGTATTCGTTTTTTCATTTTTCGCCACCTCCGTTATATGAATTTAATCAAGAGCGGTTATTGTAATAGTACCTCTGAAGCCACCGAGATAAGTATTGTATGCCGAATTTTCAAACCACAACTGCAATGTAATGTCTTTATTTGACGCATCATACATTCTGTTGAAATTAAAGGAATGTTGATCATTGGTATACGGTATTTTTGCCCCGTCCCTTTTTATTCGTGTAAGCTCCCTGCACAGATCGTTATCATAACCGTCTGTCATCTGAATAGAGTAATTGCCGCTGTTGTTAAATTCGTTTGAACCTACTTCGAGAGAACCGCTTAAGCAGACATTGTAAATATGTCCTTTTTTAAGTGTAATATTATTCATGTAGGATGAAATCAAGCCGCCCTTGTTTATTTTTTCGTAGACAGAAATATTGACACGACTGTTATTCAGTACTGTCCTCGGAGCGTTTGCCTCTCCGTAAAAATATCCCGAACAGCTGCCGTTCTGACCTGCGTCACCCTTGTCGCCTTTATCTCCTTTGTCTCCTTTTTCACCGGTGTCTCCTTTGTCTCCTTTTTCACCGTCAACACCTGTGGCTTTCACTCCCGTATCGGTCGTTCCAATCCACCAGTTGCCGTTTTCACCGATGAACGGGGTGTTGCCGTCTTTGCCGTCAGCGCCGTTTTGTCCGTTTGTTCCGTCCTTACCGTCAACACCGTCTTTACCGTCAACACCGTCTTTACCGTCAACACCATCTTTACCGTCAACACCATCTTTGCCGTTTATACCGTCCTTACCGTCTGCGCCGTCAAGCCCTTTCAAAATTGAAAGATCGTAAAGGTTAAGCCATGTTTCATCGCCGACATAACGCCACTGTAAGTTATTTTCATTTACACGGAACTCAGGTGTTTTTCCGTTTGCTCCGTCCTTACCGTTCTGCCCGGCAGGGCCTTCTATATCGGCGATCGCCACAAGGTTCTGCCACTCGCCGTCTCTGCCATCCGCACCTTTTAATGTGGTAAGATCGTACAGGTTCAGCCATATTTCATCGCCGACATAGCGCCACTGCAGGGTGTTTTCGCTTACACGGAACTCCGGTGTCTTTCCGTTTGCTCCGTCTGCGCCTTTCTGCCCGGTGGGGCCTGTGATGTCGGCTATCGCCACAAGGTCCTGCCACTCATCGCCCTCGTAACGCCACTGTATGTGGGTTTCAGCTCGCTGCACCTCTATGCTTTTGGCGTTAATGCCGTCAGTGCCGTTGATACCGTCTTTGCCGTTGGCACCGTCAATTCCATCCTTGCCGTTTTTTCCATTGGCTCCGTCTTTACCGTCAACGCCGTCTTTTCCGTTTGTACCGTTTATTCCGTTCTTACCGTCGGCACCATTAGAGCCGTCTTTACCGTCTGTGCCGTTCTTTCCGTTTTCTCCGGCAGCGCCCCGCAGCTCGGTAAGCGCCACAAGGTCGTGCCAGTCGGCTTCGTCGCTGTATTTCCACTGAATCGCCGTGCCGTTGTTTCGCACCTCCGGCAGTGCGTCGCCTGTTTTTGCCGCCTTGCTCCATTCTATTGCAAGCACGCTGCAAAGCACCAAAAGAGCGGTGCAAATCGCCAAAAGTGTACCTGTGAGTAGTTTTTTTTCTGTTTTCATCTTTTTTCCTCCGTTCGGAATTGTTTATCACGGCGGAGCTTTGCACCGCTGCCCACGCCGTAAATGAGCGGCGGTCGATAGGCTTATGCTTGGTTTGCTTTGTACTTATCCACAAACAGGGCGACTCCCTGTTTTAAGACCTCCATCTGGGTTTTCAGATAATATTCATCCTCAAACATCGCATAATGTACGCAGGCACGGACGAATATAAAGATCAGCGGCGTGATGACCGTATAGGGAATGCCGATCTTCGGTTCCAGCCGCTTGGCATACTCGGTATAGCGTTCGTTCACGCCCTCAAAGAATTTCTTGCCGTGCTCGATATACTTCGGGTGCGTATATATCTGATACATCAGGCGATATTTTTTTCCGTGCTTTTTTGCTGTCCAATACGGGACCTCCTTCACAAAACGGACAACATCCTCGGGGTCAGTGGGTGCCATCTCCATAAAGTCGTCCTCAACCTTTTCCATACAGTATGCCGTTGACTCAATGATCAGTTCATCAAGGTTTTTAAAATACGAATACAAATTTGCTTTCGTGCATCCGCACGCATCGGCCAGTGCTTTAATTCCTGTGCCTGTGAGCCCGTTTTCCGCATAGCACTCGAAGCACTTTTCCATTAGTTCACGTTTCCGCTCATTGTGCTGTTGCTCAGTTGTTTTCATGTTGCTTCGCTCCTTTTATGTGTACCGACCGTTCGTTTATAATTAGTATAACACAGATTTGTAACAAAGTCAAGAATTGTTCAAAAAATGAAGAAAATAAAGTTTCAACATGATCTCATAAAAAAGTCCTTGCAGCAGAAAGAAAATAGCGGCTTACCTCAACGATCAAAACCGTACTAATAAATATGTCCATAAGACTTATGGAAAGACGGGATAGGCTTATTGACTTTCCATGTTCTCATATGATATAATAAATTCATATTAACACAACATTTCTGTTCAGGGGGTATATCAAATGAAAAAGCAAAATGCAGGGCTTATCGCTCTGAGTATCGTTTTTATTCTTATGGGTGGTTTCTCTACTATCTATAATCTCAGCAAGTATGTTTCAAACAGGGTTTTCATGTCAAGTGCTGAGAAAACCACAGGCTATGTGAAGTGGATAGACCATGAGTTGAAAACTTGGGGACATAACAAAAAGGCAAGCAACAAAGCTGAAACATATTACATAACTGTCGCTTTTGATGTTGGCGGCAAGGAGTACACAAGAGAGATCTTCACAGGCACGTATTATGTGAGTCAGAACGAAAAAGTGAACGTGTATTACAACACAGATAAAAATGGTGAGCCTGATAAGGTCGTGACCGATATTGATAATGATAAAAGACCGTATCTTACTTGGCCGCTGATACTTTTGCTTGGCATTGTGCTACTTGTGCTTACTAAGAAAAATATTATCTCAGTGGGGAGAAAAAGATAAAAAAGTAATCATTAAAATAGTAACCAAAAGAAACTTTGTGCAACTAAATAACAGAAAAGCAGAAAGGAGATCTTTATGAAGGTGATCTATAAATGTGCCGCCATTTTGACAGCGGCGATATTGTCAGTGCAGTTTCCTTGCGTAGCTTTTGCGGATGCGGAGCATGGCGGAGATAATGACAGCCCGAAATTTAAGATGGGCAGGATAATTTTTACTGATAATGGTTATGGCTACGAAAAGGAAGGTCTGGAAAAATCGGAGATCGCTGATGAAGATTTGGTCGATACGGACGACGGGGTTTCAGCTTACGCACAGAAGGCAACGGCTTCGCTGCCTGCGAAATATGACCCCAGATCTAAGAATACGCTGACGACTATCAAAAACCAGTTCCAGACAGGCACTTGCTGGGCGTTTGCGGCACTTTCCTGCACAGAGAGCAATCTTATCCAAAAGGGGCTTGAAAATCAAAACGTGCAGTTTTCTGTGCCGAGCCTTGTCCTTTCTACATATGCTAACGGCGGATTTGACGAGTCAATATGGGATTGCGGCGGAACGTGGATGGATTCGTCCCTTGCAATGGCGGCTCATAGAGGACTTTGTTATGATGAATATGAGCCTTTCGTGTCTGACGCAACGGAAGCCACTATCGTATCTGAGGAGAAAAAGGGCGTTTGCGAATATCAGCTTAATTACGCTTCCACTATCACAGGCGGACGAAACGCCATTAAAAACAAGATAAAAGAGCTTGGCGGAGTAATGGTGAGCTATTATGCAGACGACCTGTATATGACCTTTGATAACAAAAGCTATTACGATCCGGAAACTACAAAATATAGTGGAATAAATCATGCCGTAAGCGTAGTGGGCTGGGACGATAATTATAGCAAGTCAAATTTCCTTGCAGGCTATCAACCAAAGAAAAACGGGGCATGGCTTGTGAAAGGCTCTTGGGGAGTATCCAGTGGCACAGACGGCTATTACTGGATATCCTATGAAGAGGCAGAAATGACCGATTGGGTGGCGTTCGACCTCACTGAAAGCTGTGATAATAATTACCATTATCCTGCTAATAAGGATAATTCTATATTTTATGTTAGCAATGAAAATAAAATGAGCGGTGCTGATGTTTTTACAGCAAAAAAAGACGAGCTTCTTGACAAAGTGGGCTTTATGTATCTTGGCTACACCGGAAAGTCTGACTACACCGTGCAGGTCTACACTTCTGTTTCAGACAGCACTCCTGTGGGGATACTTGAATGTGAGGTCAGCGGAAAGGTGCAGAGCGACGGCTTTTATACTGTGGATATCCCTGATGTTGAGCTTGACGAGGGCGAAAGATATTCTGTCGTGATGACATTCAGCGGTGATGACGGCTCAGGCTATGTGACCGTTTATGGCTATTCAGACGGGGTCATGAAGCCTGGTCAGGCGTATATTTCCAATGACGGCGACAGTTGGACGGACGTTACCGACAAGGACGCTTATACTGGTCAGCCTATAATATTTGCCTATACCGATGATATAGATAAGTCTGATAAAAGCGAGCTTGAAACACTTGTGGCAAAGTATGAAAAGCAGAGCGGTTATGAGCGTGAGGTCAACAACGGCAAGAAAGTTATTGCAGACGAAAACGCTTCAAAGAACGATATCACCAATGCCAAGCTTCTTATAAAGGCAAAGGCGAAAGAGATAAAGGAACAAAGCCTTGTTATAAAGACAGCGACGGATTGGAAAAACTTCGCAAAGCGTGTATCAGGCGGTGAAAGCTTTGCAGGAAAGCGTGTTGTGCTTGAAAAAGACATCGACTTCGGTGGTGCAAAGATATCGGCAGTAGGAACGGCTTCAAAGCCTTTTTGCGGATATTTTGACGGCAACGGACACGTTCTGAAAAACGCTGTTATCCAAAACAATTCTTATGCAGGTCTGTTCGGCTATGCTGAGGACAGAGCGCAGATAAGAGATCTCAGTGCTGAGAAAATAACTGTCAGCGGTAAGTACGCAGGCGGGATCGTTGGTGAATTTGATGCGGTATCTATACAACGCTGTACGTTCAGCGGAACTGTCAAGGGTACAAGCTCGGCAGGCGGAATCGTGGGCAAAGCAGGTGGTCTGACCCTGACAGAGTGCGCTTCAGACCTTGCAAAGTCAAGCAGTTCAAATGCTAAAGCTATGGTGGGCAGCATTGATAATGACGCTTTTTATTATGGACATCAATATGCCGATTGCTGGTATAATGGCAACTTTTCTGACAGCAAGGTAAAGAAAACGGCTTTGTCTAACGTTACAAGCTCTGCAGCTTATTCGCTGAATACCATTGGCGGAAAGCAGGCAGACAGCGGCAGGTGGACAATGGCAGGCGGCAAAGCTAGGCTAACTCGTCCTGGGGAGCAGGCTTCTCACAAGATAACATTTGAAGCCCCTGACGGCAAGCATTATGCCTGCACTGATAAGGACGGCAAGGTAAAATATCCTGCTGTCAAAGTGCAAAGCGGTTATGCTCTTAAATGGTACAAGAACGGCATTGCTGTCGATGCGAACACAGTTTATACTGCTGACAGCACAGTAAAGGCAAAGCTTGTTGAAGCAAAATTTGTCACTATCGACTATGTTTTAAATGGCGGCACGAACAGCACAGGCAATCCAGAATACCTCAGCAAAGGCGAAAGCGTGACGCTTTCCGAGCCGACAAAAGAGGGTGCAGACTTTGCAGGCTGGTATGATAACGCTGCACTTTCAGGTGAAAGAATAGAAAGTATCTCATATTCAGGCGGTGCAAAGACCCTTTATGCCGCATGGAAGCCTTATACATATAACGTTACGTTTGTGGATAAAGACGGCAAGGTGATAAGTCAGCAGACAGTGGAATATGGTAAGTCTGCAAAAGCTCCGAAAGCCCCTGCTATAAAGGGTCTGCGTTTTACAGGCTGGGATAAGGACTATAAAAACGTCACAGAGGATATGACTGTCACAGCGGAGTATTCTGACAGCAAGCTCATTGCAGACTGCGAGATATCAGGCTTTAAAAACAGCTTCACATACACAGGAAAGAATATTGAACAGCCTGACGTAACGCTCACCTACGAGGGCAAAGAGCTTAAAGAGGGCGTGGATTACACTGTTTATTATAAGACCAATCTTAACGCAGGACCTGCAAAAATGACCTTTGTTGGAAAAGGCGAATACAGAGGCTCTGTTGCAAAAAGCTTTACTATCCAGCCAAAGGACGCTTCCAAGTTCAAGCTTTATTATGCTACACCGCTGTCGTTCACCGGCAAGGCGATAACACCTGATGTGCTTATAAAGGACGGCAATAAGACCCTAGAGCGTTATATTGATTATATGGTGATGTATTCCTCAAACGTGAACGTTGGCACGGGCAAGATAACAGTTGAATTTTACGGAAACTATAAGGGCAAGCAGACCGTTTCCTTTGTTATAAATCCTGCAAAACAGCAGATACAGGTGCTTGAAACAAGATACAAGGGCTTTTTTGTGGATTTTGTGCAGAAAGGATCTGCAACAGGCTATGAGGTCCAGTATGGCACAAGATCTGATTTTTCAAATGCTTCCACATACAGATCCACCACCAACAAGACGGATAAGATGACGGTACTTGGATTAGGGGCTTCAAAGACATATTATGTAAGAGTTCGCTCTTATACTGTCAAGGGCGGAAAGACCTATTACGGCAACTGGTCAGACGCTAAAAGCATTGTGACGGCAAAGACTAATTTTGCAAACGCAAAGGTCAGCGGAATTTCTTCAAAAAGCTTTACCGGCAAGGCGATAACGCAGAAGATCACAGTAAAATACGGCTCAAAGACCCTTAAAAACGGCACAGACTACACTGTGAAATATTCTGCAAACACAAAGGTCGGCACAGCAAAGGTTACTATCACAGGCAAGGGCATTTACGGTGGAGTTATCACCAAAAGCTTTGCTATCTATCCTGCAAAGCAGGTGATACAGAAGCTTTACGGCACATATGCAGGCTTCTTTATAGATTATGCACAGAAAGGCTCTGCCACGGGATATGAAATATCATACTCACAGCGTTCCGACTTTAAGGGAGCAAAAAGCGTAAAGGTAACAAACAACCGCACCGATAAAAGGACAGTTTCGGGGCTTGCAAGATATCAAAAATATTACGTCCGTGTAAGAAGCTACACTGTCAAAGGCGGAAAGACTTATAACGGAGCGTGGTCCGATAAAAAATGGGTCTACACTCAATGATCCGACAGACGATAAAACTGCCCCTGATCATTTTCTGGTCAGGGGTATTTTTGTGTGCCTAGAAAAGTTCTGCTTTGTATTTGATAGAATCCTCCTTCGTTATCTCACGGATAACTCTGCATGGATTTCCTGCCGCAAGAGAATTTGGCGGTATGTCACGGGTGACAACGCTTCCTGCGCCGATAACACAGCCCTCGCCTATGGTTACGCCGCCTGTGATGACAACATTGCTCGCTATCCAGCAGTTGGAGTGTATTGTGATAGGCTTGCCGTATTCATCATCATAAACAGTGCCGTCAGACTTTTTCTTCATGTTACGCTCCTGCCATCTGAATGGGTGAACAGGTGTGGCAATGGTGCAGTTGGGACCGAAAAACACGTTGTCGCCAATCGTCACAGGGCAGGTGTCAAGCACTGTCAGATTGAAGTTTGCATAGCAGCCTGAGCCGAACTTTGTGAAAACGCCATAGTCAAAATACACAGGACCTTGGAGAAAAAATCCCTCGCCATGGTCGGGCAGAAGCTCGTCAAGGATAGCGTTTCTTCTCTCATCATCTTCATACAAACTGCTGTACTGCTGTGAAAGCTTGTGAGCCTTTGTCCTCAATTCTGCAAGCTCCTTGTCGGAGGAGTCATATATCTTGCCCGCAAGCATTTTTTCTTTTTCAGTCATTATAAAACGCCCTTTCTGTGTGTAGTGTCATTTGATTTTGTTGAGAGTATAGCACAAGTTTCGGGCTGTGTCAATAGTTTTTTGGGGGTCGAGTGATAGAATAAAAAATGGTATACCAAAAGTGGAGAATGCTTATGGGCAAAGCACTCTTCACTTTATTATACTATATGAAAAGCTTGGCAGGGTAGAAAAAGTTATAGGTAAAATCCCTGCATATAATTTGTGTACATAAATGCGTCCTCGTCATCAGCAGTATTGTCACCAGCAGGCTTTTTTCTGCCACTAACACAAGAAGCCAAAATTATCAGACCGCCTAGAACAATTGCAACGCTCACTCCAAGGGCTACCAAAACCGCACAGAAAATTTTTGCTATCATAAACACCGCTCCAATCATATTTCTCATACTTCGCCATAATTACTATTATGATTATATGCCGGTTTTGCCTGATAATCAATAAAAGCCGTGTAAAATGCAGATAAAAATCAAGTCAGCTTTTGTCTGCATCAAAAATCTTGTGGTAAAAATATTTTTCAAAACGTTTCATGATTTAACAATTTTAAATGAAGAAAAATTATAGCTGTCAGCTTAGTATAAAAATGCACAAACTGAGCTTTTTGTAAATGGTTAGCATTGTATATTACACTGAAAATGTACGAATCTTGAAAAAATATACATAAGTATGGGGTAAATACTTGACTAGATTAAAATTTTGTGATAAAATTATTAACGTGAATAAGTGCAATTATAGTTACTTATATGAAGTAAATATGGAAGAGGGAAAAAAATAATGAAAAAAATAGAACCCTTTAAACAAAAAGTATGGCTTGCGTCACCTACAATGCATGGTGAGGAGCTTGAATATGTTACTGAGGCTTATAATACCAACTGGATGTCTACAGTCGGTAAGAATATAAATGAGGTCGAGAAGATAGCGGCGGAGAAGTCTGAAGTCAAGTATGCTGTTGGTCTTTCATGCTGCACGGCTGCGCTTCACTTGTGCTGTAAGCTTGCTGGTGAGAGGCTTTATGGCAAGCCTGCTATATCTCATGGCGCTCTTGAGGGCAGGAGAGTTTTTTGCAGCGACATGACCTTTGACGCTACTCTCAACCCAGTTGTTTACGAGGGCGGTATCCCTGTTTTTATCGACACTGACAGAGATACTTGGAACATGGATCCTGTGGCGCTTGAAAAGGCTTTTGAGATGTATCCTGAAGTCAAGCTGGTAGTAAGCGCTGAGTTATACGGTTTTCCTGGAAGAATGGACGAGATCAAGAGAATATGCGAGAAGCATGGTGCGCTTTTGATTGAGGACGCTGCTGAAGCTATGGGTGCTACCATTGACGGCAGACAGTGTGGAAGCTTTGGCGATTACAGCGCTGTAAGTTACAATGGCAATAAGATAATAACAGGTTCTAGCGGCGGATGTTTGCTGACGAACAGCCTTGAAGATGCAAACAGGGCTCGTAAGTGGTCAACGCAGGCTCGTGAGAATGCGGCATGGTATCAGCATGAAGAGGTCGGGTACAACTATCGTATGTCGAATGTTATTGCAGGAGTCGTTCGTGGTCAGTATCCGTATCTTGAGGAGCATATTGCGCAGAAAAAAGCAATATATGAGAGATACAAAGAGGGCCTTAAAGGACTTCCCGTTAAAATGAATCCTATCGTTGAGGGAACAGAGCCGAATTATTGGCTGTCTGCACTTATCATAGATAAAGACGCAATGTGCAAGCAGGTCAGAAATGACAGCGAGGCTTTGTACATCAAAGAAGCCGGCAAGACTTGTCCTACTGAAATTTTGGAAGCGATAGCAAGCATAAATGCAGAGGGAAGACCAATATGGAAGCCAATGCACATGCAGCCTATGTACAGAATGCACGAGTGCGTTGGACGCAACGGCAGTATCAGATGCCGCACAAATGCTTATATTGCAGGCGGTGCAGAAGATGTAGGCGCTGATATCTTTGACAGAGGCGCTTGCCTGCCTAGCGATAATAAGATGACTGAGGAACAGCAGGAGAGAATTATTCGGGTTATCAGGAGTTGTTTTGAGTAATGTATGCGAAATACATAAAAAGGGTACTTGACTTTGTTTTGAGTTTAAAGCCTTGATTATACAAGAGTTTCACTGATTTAGTTGAATCTAGGTATGATGATTTTTCTGTATGGTTGTGTCGGGTGAGCGGCGAGAATATGAAAATTGAATGGTTTCTTGGATGCTTATTTGGAATCACACTGTAGGCTGAAAATTTATGATAAGGAGATTTGAACTAGCCCGCGGATGCTCTTCGAAAAAGAACATTCACAGGCTAGTTGTTGTGTTAGAAAAATTTCTATTGGAAATTGGAATAATCAGATGTTTTTTTTAATATGGCCGTGCGTTAAAATCCATAACACTTGTGAAATTAACAAGTATACTTGAAATAAGAATTGAAATAGAGCAAAAATTTTTTATTTATGCCATTTGAAAAGCAGTAAACCACAAAATAGAAAAAATTATGAAAGGATGAAACCATCCGTTTTTCATGGAGAAAGCAATGAATAGAGCAAATGATAATAATATTAATTTGAGTCGTACAATACTGAGTAGCACATCTAATATCAGGTGGATGCTTATCGGGTATGATTTGATTATGTATGCAGTGGTAGTAGCAATACTGTTATTACTGTATGGAGGAATTGATAAGTTATCAACTATAGGAATACTTCAGCAAGTATGCCTTTCGGTACTGTGTATTTTTGTAGCACGTCTTATTGGTAAAGTATATGGACAGGTATGGAGATATGGTGGAATACAATGTTATATCCGGTTACTATTTACCGATTCTATTGCTTTTGTAGCTTATCTGTGTCTGGAATTATTACTTCCAATTCAAAAAATTACATTTGCTAGAATGCTTTCAATTGTCAGTTTGAACCTTCTAGGAGCATTAGCGCTTCGTATGATGTATCGCTATGCGTATAAGTGCGGAAATCGGGAAACTACAAAAGGAAAAATTCTTTCCGCGTTATTACATATGTTTTCTGGCATAGAAGCGGAAAATGAAAAAGAAGTTCAGAAAATCAAAGTTGCAATTATTGGTGCAGGACGTGTTGGTGTAAGTCTGGCAGAGGAACTAATAAATAATGAGGAAACAGCATATATTCCGAGATGTTTTATAGATATTAGCAAAGAAAAAGTTGGTCGTGAAATTCATGGAATCCCAGTTTGGTCAGAGAATGAGGCAACATTTAACAGATTGGGTGAATTTGAAGTACAGGAGATTATTTTTGCAATACCGTCAATGGATGCTGACAAGAAAAAGGCGCTTTATGAATATTACAAAAATGCAGGATATAAGTTAAAGGTTTATGATTATCCGACTATGTATGCCGCAGGAGGAAAGAGGCATCTTCGAGAATTTGATATTGAGGAACTTTTGTTTAGAAAACAATTAGTGGTTTCTGATGAAAGAACAAATGCTTACTATAAAGACAAAGTTGTACTTATCACTGGTGGTGGTGGTTCCATTGGTTCAGAACTTTGCAGACAACTGGCAAAGATGAATCCAAGGAAGATTATCATTTTGGATATTTATGAAAATGGTGCATATGATGTTCAACAGGAGTTAAAGATCGCGTACGGAGATTGTCTTGATCTGCAGATCGAAATTTGTTCTATCACAAATAGGAAAGCTCTTGAGAAAGTATTTGAGAAATACCATCCTCAGATAATTATTAATGCAGCTGCTCATAAACATGTTCCGTTAATGGAACATAACTGTGTGGAAGCTATTTACAATAATGTATTCGGTACACAGAATCTAGTAGAGCTTTGTGAGAAGTTTGGAACAGAACGCTTTATGATGGTATCTACAGATAAAGCAGTTAACCCTACTAACGTTATGGGTGCTACAAAGAGAATGTGTGAAATGATTGTGCAGAGTGCAAGTACACACGGAAAAGTGAAATACAGTGCTACACGATTTGGAAATGTACTAGGTAGCGCAGGATCAGTTATTCCATTATTTAAGCGTCAGATTGCGAATGGTGGTCCGGTTACTGTTACAGATAAGAGAATTATCAGATATTTTATGACAATTCCAGAGGCCTCACAACTCGTTCTTCAGAGTGGAGCAATTGCGAATAATGGAGAATTATTTGTTTTAGATATGGGACAGCCAGTTAAGATTATGGATTTGGCAGAAAATATGATTCGTTTATCTGGTGTTCAGGGAATTGAGATTGTTGAAACGGGATTAAGGCCAGGCGAAAAGTTGTATGAAGAACTGTTAGTTAAGACAGAAGAACTTGACAAAACTGACAACAGCATGATTTTCATTGAAAGGGATAGTGCATTGAGTAAGGAAGAAATCTACAAAAAGATTGATGTACTTAGAGATGCATGTAATACAGGTGATGATATGATTGCAAAAGAGGCACTCCGAAGTGTTGTTCCAACATTTCAAAAACCAGAAGACGTAAATAAAGAGATTGCTTGATAATAAGGTAATACATCCTAAAAAATAAAAATTGGGAGAAAAGAGGTAGAAAATCATGTAAAAAAATCAATTTGAAAAGTTTGAGTCTAAAGTATGGTTGAGCAGTCCCACCATGCATGGTTCAGAAATTGAATATGTGAGGGAAGCGTATAAAACAAATTGGATGTCCAAAGTTGGTAAGAATATCAATGAAGTAGAAAGAATGGCATGTGAATATATCGGTTGTAAATATGCAGTTGCATTATCATCAGGAACAGCATCCCTGCATATGGAGATGAGACTGACGGGAATTGAGGCATATTGCATGCCAAAGGTTGGGCAGGGTGCATTAGAGAAAAAGAAAGTCTTTTGTTCTGATATGACTTTTGACGCAACTGTAAATCCTGTAGTTTATGAAGGTGGAGAGCCAGTATTTATTGATACAGAGTATGACACTTGGAATATGGATCCGGTTGCATTAGAAAAAGCATTTGAAATTTATCCAGATACAAAGGTTGTGGTCATCGCACATCTTTATGGAACTCCGGGAAAAGTAGATCAGTTAAATGAAATTATAAAAAACATGGTGCTATTTTGGTAGAAGACGCAGCAGAATCTATGGGAGTTACATATAAAGGCGTGCAGACTGGTACATTTGGAAAATATACTACCATTTCTTTTAACGGAAATAAGATCATTACTGGTAGGGTTAGTGGATGTTTCCTTACAGTTAGTGAAGAAGCTGCAAATAAGGTTCGTAAGTGGTCTACTCAGGCGGAAGAAAATGCTGCATGGTACCAACATGAAGAATTGGGATACAACTATCGTATGAGTAATGTGGTTGCTAGTGTTGTTCGGGGGAAGTTTCATTACCTGAATGAGCATATCGCACAGAAGAAAGCAATTTATGATGGATATAAAGAGGGATTAAAAGTACTGCCGGTATCTATGAATCAAATGGATCTGGAAAACTCTGAACCAAATTTCTGGTTATCTTGCTTGATTATTGATAAGGAAGCAATGTGTAAACAGGTCCGTAGTGAACAGGATGTGTGCTATGTAAAAGAACCAGGAAAGTCTTGCCCGACAGAGATTCTGGAAGCTATCTCATCTATTAATGCAGAAGGACGTCCGATTTGGAAATCAATGCGGAAATGGATATTTTTACAAGAGGATTGTGTCTGCCAAGTGATAATAAAATGACGGCGGAACAGCAGGAAAGAATTATTGAAGTAATAAAAGCTTGTTGTGAATAAGAAAGTGTTTTAGGAGAGATTTATGAAGAAAGAAAAAAGTCATAAATTGTACCGTGAAATGGGATTTTATGAAAGATACATAAAAAGAGCGATTGATATTTTTTGCTCAGGGTTGGCGATTATTGTATTCTGTTGGCTGTATGCAATCATTGCTTTGTTGGTTCGGATTAAACTGGGTAGTCCAATATTATTTACTCAATATAGACCAGGGTTAATTGATCCGAAAACGGGGAAAGAACGAATCTTTAAAATGTATAAGTTTCGGACTATGACAGATAAGAAAGATGCAGAGGGAAACTTGTTGCCCGATGAAATGCGCCTGACAAAATTTGGCGTGTGGCTTAGATCAACTTCTTTGGATGAGCTGCCAGAAGCATTTTGTATTTTAAATGGCACGATGACACTGATAGGACCACGTCCGCAGTTAGTTCGAGATATGGTGTTTATGTCAGATGAACAAAGAATGCGTCATACTGCAAAACCTGGCCTGTCCGGACTTGCACAAGTAAGTGGAAGAAATGCAATTTCATGGGATAGAAAATTGCATTATGACTTGGAGTATATAGAACATGTTTCTTTTGGACATGATTTGAAAATTATAATTAAAACTGTTGAAAAAGCATTTATTAAGCAGGAGGGAATTACAGAAGAAGGTAGTTTAACTGCAGCCGATTATGGAGATTATCTTCTTCAGACAAAACAGATAAGTAAAGAAGAATACGATAAAAAACAGAACGAAGCAAAAGAATTATTAAAAGGATTGAAGTGATAATGAATGAATTAGTTTCAATAATAATGCCATCGTATAATACAGCAAGTTTTATTAGTAAGACAATAGAATCTGTATTAAATCAAACCTACAAAAATTGGGAATTGCTTATAGTTGATGATTGCTCAACCGATGATACAGATGAAATTGTGTCGAAGTATAATGACAAACGAATTGTATATTTAAAAAATGAAAAAAATTCTGGTGCTGCTATATCAAGGAATAGAGCATTAAGAAATGCAAAAGGTAAATGGATTGCTTTTTTAGACAGCGATGATTTATGGCATCCAACTAAGTTGGAAAAACAGATAAAGTTTATGAAAAAAAATGGACATTTCTTTTCGTATACCAGTTACGAGGAAATTGATGAAAATGATGTGGTGAATGGAGTAAAAGTAACCGGTCCTAAGAAGATTACAAAAATGGGAATGTATCGTTATTGTTGGCCGGGGTGTTTGACCGTAATGTATGATGCGGAGAAGGTTGGTAAAATACAGATCGCAGACATTAAAAAGAATAACGATTATGCCATGTGGTTGAAAGTGATCAAAAAGGCAGACTGTTATCATTATGATAAAGTGTTGGCACAGTATAGAAAACGATCGGGTTCAATATCAAATCATGGCTATTTAAAATTAGTAAAATGGCACTATAAGTTATTCCGGGAAGCAGATAATAAGAATAGTATTGCATCGTTATTTTTGACTTTACAAAATTTAATTTATGGATGCTGGAAAAAGGTGCGATACGTTAAAAAGGTGAGTTAATTATGGGTATGAATGATATGATGCGTAAAATGGCTGTTCTTTTAGAAAGAAGGCAAGATGCATTATTCTCATATGATGTCAGCAAACAAAAAAAATACATTGCTAAATTAGGAAATCCACGAGATGAGATTGAAAGATCATATTTTCAGTATAAGTGTCAGATGCAGTTTAATGGAAAAGGAATTACTTTTTTGTTAAATCTGGTTTCATTTCCTGTGGCGATTCTCTATTGGTTAAAGTATGGGAAAAAGGTTCAGGTGAATCATCTAGAGCAGAAAAACTTGGTGTTTTTTAGAGATGGTAAACCGGAAAACATTTTGCCAGAGTCTTTGAAAAACAGGTATAAAGCTATTGAAAGTAATCCGGTAGAAGGAACTTTATTAACTGCAAAAGATAAAAAGTTTATAAAAGGAATAATATGTAGATATCCATTTTCTTGGCAGTTTATTCTAAAATGTTTGATTAAAATTGGAATATATAGTTTTGCTATTGAAGAATTTTCACCTGAAGCAATAGCGGTCTGTGCGGAATACTCTTTTACGTCTTCAGTACTGACTGCTTACTGTAAACAAAGAAATATCAAGCATATAGATGTAATGCATGGAGAAAAAATGTATTATATGAGAGATTCGTTCTTTAAATTTGATGAATGCTATATTTGGGATGAATACTACGGAAAAATATTAGCTTCTATGAAGGCAGATAAAAATCAGTTTGTTGTTGAAGTTCCAGCTTCTCTTAAATTCGATGGAGAACTGATCAGAACACAGAAATATGATTATACATATTATTTAGGCGCAGAATCGGGAGAGGTGTTAAAGAAAATATCAAAAATATTGGAACAGTTAAACAAGAGTGGAAAGAAAATTTCAATACGTCCGCATCCGAGATATTCTAATATGGATCTTGTTAAAAAGATATTTGATTTTGCAAATGTAGAGGATACAGCAAAAATTTCGATAGAGCAATCCTTATTACAATCTGGTGCTGCAATTTCGCTTTATTCAACGGTATTGAATCAGGCATTATGCAATTCAATTCCAATAATAATAGATAATATGAGTAATCCTGAAAATTTTAACAAACTGAAAGAATTGGGATATGTTTGTCTTTATAAGGAACATAGACTTTTATCAGAAGTATTGGAGAAAAGAGTATGATAGGAAAAATTATAAAAAAAATACGAACAGGTTTTTATACAAATCTATGTAAAAAAACAGCCAAGCAATATGGAAAGGGATTACATATAAACCATTGGAGTAAATTTACATCTAAGACTTATATCGGAAATAATTGTCATTTTAATGGGATGAAAGTTACAGGAAATGGAAATGTTACTATTGGAAATAATTTTCATTCAGGAGGAGGAATATTGATATTAACCTCTAATCATAACTATGAGGGGAAATCTATTCCTTATGACGAAACGACTATAGACGGTGATGTCGTGATAGAAGATAATGTTTGGCTTGGGCAAAATGTTACAATTTTACAAGGGGTTAAAATTGGTGAAGGGGCTATTATTCAAGCTGGAAGCGTTGTTGTATCGGATATTCCATCATGTTCAATTGCAGGAGGACATCCGGCGAAAGTATTTAAAATGAGAAACGAACAACGTTATTATGAATTGAAATCAGAAAACAAATTTTTTTAGGTGACGATATAAATGAAAGTAATGATTATTGCTCCGTATATATATGATGACAATATAATTGAATTTACTAAAAATAAGACTGGATTTGGAATAATGGTTCAAAATATAGTAAGTTCAGTGGCTGAATTAGAAAATGTTGTTTTATTAACACGAGTTACTACGAATGTTTATCTTCTACTTTATCTTATTAATAAAAC
>OGMT01000462.1_pt1 | contig 31049 bp, 26 predicted proteins | sample 1573271 | NCBI WGS metagenome assembly OGMT01 (sample SAMEA2582000, study PRJEB24529) | metagenome | biome: Human gut stool | place: China | collected 2011 | reverse complement strand
CTTTTTAAATGGTGATCCTTGTTAGAACGCTGCACTTCCACGTTACACTTTTTTCCATTTCCAAGGATACAGAGTGCATCCAGACGGACAGATCGCCCATACAGGTTTCTCTCACTGCTCTGTACGATAACGTCTTTTACGATGAGTTTCTCATCTTCTAAAATGATACGCAGCATCTCCTGACATACGCCAATATCATCTGCCAGTACTTCAAAAAACGTATCATCAATAGGTCTGAAATTTTTAACCTGTTCTATCTTTTCTTCTAATGTCTGTTGTTTTTTCCTGTTCTTTTGTGTTTTCCTGGTCTTTTGTTTTTTCCTGGTCATTTGACCTCCTGCTTTTATGGTATACAAACAGGCTTTCCGAATGATCTATGTTTATTATATAGAACCCCTCAAGATTCTTCAAGACTGTTTGTATGGATTTTTTAGTTACTATTCTAAATTTGTGTCTGTCATTTTCTCCTGCTGAACGGTTCACCGATGTGGTGATGGATTTTTGTTATGTTAGTATGTTTTGTAACTTTGATTTGATAAAAAAGATAGGTTTATTGTAAGTGGTGATTTTGGGAAAGTCAAGAAATTAATTGACTTTGTTTATCCGCGCTCCTTTTCCTTTTCCTTTTCCCGTTCCTGCTCCTTGTCCTGCCGCAAAATACTGTCAATGTTGTGTTTAATAATACCATATTCTTTGGTCTGTTTTTTAAACGGTTGATTGCATAGGTAGTAAATAGCGATTTTACTACTTTCCTAACTACCTTTGAGACGGAATGCATGAAGGGAAATTATCTTACAATCGGTAATTTATCATATCTGTACTCAGCCTTAAAAGATTCCGAAAAGAACACAATTGCAAAGTATTATTCTGAAAAATACAACAAACAGTATAAGCCATCTTCTCATTTGAGAATTAGTAGTAGAGACATGGAATCTGCATTAAAGATTTTTAACTTAATAAGAAACCAGTGTGCTCATAGTTATTGCACATGATATACCCTATTCTCATCGCCACGCTTCATCTCCAGCGCTGTCCCATCCTTCCAGTCACAGCAATTGCGTAAGTACTCCGCCTCCGTGTTCAAAAAGTTTTCCGCATTTGGCGGCAGCACAATCGGCTCAATCGTATTGTTTTCGTAATTGCAGACATAAATGGTTTTGACACAATTTAAAAATACCCTGTCAAATCGCATTTTTTTCTTTTCCTGTGTATATCTCATATATTCAAACAGTGCACCTGCATCAATATCATTCTCGTCGGTCGGATGTAGAAAAAGATACAGACCATTGTAGTGCTTATGGATATAATTTGCATTTAGTTTTTCCAGTTTGCGGTCAAAACGATATTTCGCCTTGGAAAGATAATCTTGCTGCACAGTATTATCTGGCAGAATCGCCCAGAACCTTCCATTGTAAAAATTCAACCGCTCTCCATATTTATCAAACGCCAAAGAAGGCAGTTCCTCTTTCCGGCAACCAAGATATTTTTCGATAAAACTCTCCTCCTGCCCGTCATCCGGCAAAAGTGCCTGACTGACTTCCAGCCCGAAATCCATGTTTGGATTAATCCAGTCCGGTGATTCACTTTTCACAAAATACGGCTCATATTCCTTCCACAGATATTTCAATGATACTGCCGCATAAATTTCATTCAAAAGCTTTTCATATGCCACCCGATTTACCTGCCTTTTCTTCTACAATTTTATTGACGAAACTGTTTTTTTCCTATACGATGATTGTACCATAGTTTATTACAATTTTCCCGAAAGGATTCAAAATATGAAAAAAATAAAACAAATTTTAGCAATCATCGGCGTGATCATTCTGGCTGGACTTTATATTTCTACTATCGTCTGTGCAGTTTCTGCCAGCGAAAATTTTATGAACATGCTCATGACATCTATTTATGCTTCTGTGATCATCCCTGTTTTGATCTGGGCATACAGTTTTATTTATAAGCTGATCAAAAAAGATTCCGAAGAAAAAGATACTACAGCGCATTAAAAAAATCAGCACCTGAACAAATTTCCTGTCAGGTGCTGATTCTGCTTTTATCTTATTTATTCTTCTGTGTTCTCAACTGTCTCCGTGCTTTCTGTATCCTCTGTGACTGTCAGCTCCTCAATCGTTTTTGAAAAAGCATCCGCAAGAGACGTTTCTGTCAGATAAATGCTTCCTCCATCAGCTGAAATAATATAGTATGCATTCAAAGTATCATTTTTATTTCCTACAAAAAGAGAAACAGACCCTTCACTTGTTGTGTAGGATATCAGATCTTCCGGCTGGTCAAATCCAAACTCTTTCAGATCTGTATAATCACTGATCTCTTCTATTGCTGTCAGCGATGACAGTGTTGAAAGCATGCTGTCGATTGCTTCTTCATCCATATCCAGTGATGTGTCTCCGTCATAGGTCCATGTATCCCCATCCTTTGTAAAAGTATACGTCACATGGTCAACCTCATAAGAAAATGCTGTGATCGTGTCAACGTCCACTTTGGAAATATAAATGGTAGAAGCCTCTTCTTCCGCTGTTTTCTCTTCCTCTTTATTTTTGTTATACCATTTCATTCCGAAGGTGGCAGCGATAAGCACTGCCAGCACGATCAGAATTACAATAAACTGAATTTTCTGTTTTTTCATATTCTATCTGTCTCCAATCTTGATTTTCTATCATCTATTGTTTTATTTTTTTCTTCTTGATGCCCATATCACAATTCCAAGAATCATCATAATGACCGGAAGCACGATCATCAGACCAAGCCCATACAGAATCCCTGCCGCTGCATCCACCGTGATGGCGCTGAGCGTGTAATCTTTTGTCGGGATCACACTTGTTGCAAGATCAGAATCGCCAACCATCTGGGCAATGATATCTGTAAACATAGCGCTGTTATTTCCGGAAACGATCTGGTCTGCACTGTCTGCAAACATTTCCACAGATCCGGCGACCACTACTTTTGCGACTGTATCTTCATCGATTGTTTTTTCCATGGCTACCGCAACCGCAAATGGTCCTGCAGCATCTCCCTCCTCCAGCTCTGATGTTGTTGCATTTACTGCATCTGTCTTGGATACTGCTTTATCTGTCGTCTCCAATAATGCTGTATAAGTTGTATCATCTGTATCTTCTCCATAGGTAATTGCCTCGCTATATGGAGCAAAGATATATGAACCGCTGACGGAACTTGTATAAGCACTTGAATTTACGTCAGGAAGCAGATAATACGGTGTATTGCTATAGTAATAGGATTTATCATTTTCCATCACAATGCCGGAAACACGCTCCATGCCGCATGCCGACAGGATTGACTCGAAGTTTTCCAAACCCTGTGCCTGGAAATTGCAGGTGATCAGCACTTTTCCACCCTGATTGATATAATCGATCACTTTGCTGGCATCATCCTCCGAAAAATCAGTCGTCGGTCCATTGATAATAAGTGCTGCTGCATCTTCCGGAACCGCATCCTCTTTTAATAATGCAAGGTCAGATAAAGTGATATTTGCTTTTTCAATTGCCTCTGTAAATCCACCGGATAAAGCTGTTTCCCCATGTCCGGATACCTGATAAATCACCGGAAGCTCTGTGGAATCCATGGTCACATACTGAATCGCACTTGTAAGCTGTCCCTCTGCATCATATCCATCAATGCTTCTGGAATAACTGCTGTAATCATAACTATAGGTATACACATCATTGTAATCAATGACTCTGGATCTTGCGCTGCTCACAACGATCATGCTGTTGGAAGTCACAGAACTGTCTGTATACTGTGCTGCAAAAGTCGGGTTTGCAGCCGGATTGATATAGGAAACTTTGATGTGATCCGACAGGGATTCATATCTCTGTAATGTCTCATCCAGCTTTGTATCTTTTGATGCATCGGACACCAGCACATAAATTGTCACGTCCTCGTCGAGACCTTTCAGATAATCCTTCGTATCGTCTGTGATGGAATAAATTTTCGTTGAAGTGACATCAATGGATGTCCATGTTGCCGGAAGTTCTGCCACGAACAGGTTCACAACAACGGTCACTGCCACCATTGCAATGATCATTCCCGTTGAAAAAACACCTGTCGATATTTTTTTGGAACTGATGCTCCAGCGGCGTTTCTGAACGGACTGCCCTGTCAGGAACAAAAGTAATCCAATGATCGTTACGTAATAGACAATTCCCGCCACATCCAGTGTCCCATTCATAAAGTTATCAAGCGGCGTATAAAAATCGTAGCAGCCTAAAATTTTTGTCAGAAGATTTCCGCTCTCTGAGATCAGATTACAAATGCTTCCCATCATATAGCCGGCAAATAATGCAACAAATGTCAAAACTGCGGAAATCACCTGGCTTTCGGTCAATGAGGAAATAAACATACCAACGGCAATGCAGGCGCAGCCATACAGCCAGAATCCAAGCACTGCTGCATAGGATTCCCCTAATGGGATCGTTCCGTAGGACATTAACAGCAATGGTGTGATCGCAATGATCACCATATCTATGGTAAATACAAAAGCCATTGCGAGATATTTTCCCAATACTACTTTTCCCACAGATACCGGTGCAGTCAGGATCAACTGGTCTGTTCTGCTGTGGCGTTCCTCCGCAAAACTGCGCATAGTCAGCACAGGTACCGTGATCAGCATGATAAATGCGATTGCCGACAGTGAGTAAGAAATATAAGGATAGCCTGCGCGCAGATTGTAAACATAAAAATATAGTCCATAGAGTACAAGAACTGCTGCAATAAACAACCATCCTGTCACCGTCTGAAAGTAAGCTTTTACTTCTCTTTTTAATATCGCAAACATTATTCCCCGTCCTCCTTACTCTCTTTTCCAAAATGAGGCTTTACAAAATGGAGTTTTTTCTCCGGCAGAACTTCCTTCTGTATCCCCTCTTTTTCCGTGAGTTCAAGGAACACATCCTCAAGAGATTTTGAAACCGGATTCATCTGCAGAATGACAAATTCATGGTTGACGCAGGAGGCAAACACCTGTTCCCTGATATCCATTCCCGGTTTTGCGATCAGATTCAGATGTACACACGCTTCGTCCTTCTGCTCTAATGGAATGCATTTTTCAACTTCTGCGATCCCGGTGAATGTCTCCTGCACTGCCGCATTGTCTCCTTTGATCAGAAGTTCGATCTCCTGCGCCCCGGACATCTGTTTCATCAGATTCTCCGTGGAATCGCCTGCCACTAATTTTCCTTTGGAAATAATGAAAATGTGATCACACACTGCAGATATTTCAGACAAAATGTGCGAACTTAAAATAACCGTATGATTTTTGCCAAGTTCTTTGATGAGGTCACGGATCTCTATGATCTGTTTTGGATCAAGTCCGACCGTCGGTTCGTCCAGAATGATGATCTCCGGATACCCTAACACTGCCTGTGCAAATCCGACTCTCTGCCTGTAGCCTTTTGACAGGTTACGGATCAGTCTTGACTGCTGTGCAGTGATTCCGGTCGTCACCATCGCCTCCTCCACATATTTATTTCTCCGACCCTTTTCGAGTTTCTTTAACTCTGCCACAAAGTTCAGATACTCCCTGACTGTCATATCCACATAAAGAGGCGGGATCTCCGGCAGATATCCCACACATTTTTTTGCTTCTTCCGGCTGTGCAAAAATATCAAATCCGTTGATCTTCACCTCTCCGCTGGTTGCACCTAAATACCCTGTAATAATGTTCATCGTGGTGGATTTTCCTGCGCCGTTTGGTCCTAAAAATCCATAAATTTTTCCTGGTTCCACAGTCAATGTCAGATCATTCACTGCAATATGGTCGCCATATTTTTTTACCAGATGGCTGATCTCGATCACAATCTTTTCCTCCTTACTTCCGGCTCGCATGAAAATCGCGAAATCCGTCTGTTTTCACGAATTTCGCAACTGTCGGTTTTCGATAGTATTATCTTATCGAAAAAATGTGTTTTCTTTTGGAAAAAAATGTGATAACTTTGTGAAACGACGATTTTTTCTCTTCTTAAATACCTGTTATTTAGACATATATATTGTATTTCTTCAGATCCTCTTTCACCTGCCCGATCGTCTCAAAGCAGATTCCGTGGATTCCGGCTTTTTCGGCTCCCTCGATATTTTCCATCCGGTCATCGATAAATACACACTCATCCGCTGTGAGCTGATATTTTTTTAATAATGTCTCATATATTTCCACATCCGGTTTGACCTGTCTCACACTGTAAGAAAAGATATCGCCGTCTGTCAACAGTAAGAAATCCAGCGCATTGTCCTTCGTTCTCTGATAAGTCCAATCTCCATAGTTAGAAAGAATATACACATGCAAGCCTTCTTTTTTCATATTGGAAATCCATTCTTTCGTATAGGAAAACTGTGTGATTGCCAGTTCCAGATGATTCCAGAACAGATCGATCTCTTTTTTATATTCCGGTGCCTTCTCATAAAATGCCTGTAGGATCTGTTCATCTGACCAGACGCCACGGTCTGTCTCAAGCCAGACCGGAGTATTGACCGTAGCATCCGCAACTGCTTTCACTGTCTTATCATCAAATCCAAGTTGTTTCATTGCGTCTTCCGGCTCCCACGCCACAAGAACTTTCCCGACATCTAAAATTATATTCTTTACCATACAATCCTCCATGTTTTGTCACAAAAGGCAGGGTGCCACTGCACGCCTGCCTCAGTCTCTTTATTTATTGCGGTAAATGATATCTTCTCTTCCTGGTCCGTTAGAAACCATTGTGATCGGGTATCCGATCTGTCCTTCAATGAACTCAATGTAATTTCTGCAGTTTTCCGGAAGATCCTCGTATTTCTTAATTCCACGGATATCACATTTCCATCCCGGAAGTTTTTTGAATACTGGTTTTGCTTTCTCTAATTTTGCAGTTACAGGGAAGTCTGTGGTTACTTCTCCGTCGATATCGTATCCAACACATACCGGGATCTCATCTAAGTATCCTAATACGTCAAGTACGGTAAGCGCTACATCCGTTGTTCCCTGCAGACGGCATCCATACTTACTTGCAACACAGTCATACCATCCCATTCTTCTTGGACGTCCGGTTGTTGCTCCGAATTCACCGCCGTCTCCGCCGCGTCTTCTCAGTTCGTCTGCCTCGTCTCCAAAGATCTCACTAACGAATGCTCCTGCTCCTACTGCGGAAGAGTATGCTTTACTTACTGTTACAATCTTCTTGATCTCATATGGTGGGATGCCTGCTCCGATCGCACCGTATGCTGCTAAAGTAGAGGAAGATGTTACCATTGGATAAATTCCGTGATCCGGATCTTTTAAAGTACCAAGCTGGCCTTCCAATAAGATCTTTTTGCCTTCCTTAATCGCTTTGTCTAAGAATAAAGAAACATCTCCGACATATGGAGCGACCATGTCTCTGTACTCATGCAAAGTAGCTAATAACTCTTCTTCTTTTAATAATGGTTTGTGATACATATGCTCAAGCATAATGTTCTTTGTCTCGCAGGTACGTTTTACTTTTGCCTGCAATAATTCCTCGTCAAATAATTCACTTACCTGAAAACCGATCTTTGCATATTTGTCTGAATAAAATGGTGCGATACCGGACTTGGTAGAACCGAAAGAATTCTTTCCAAGACGCTCCTCCTCATACTGATCGAAAAGAACGTGGTATGGCATAACGATCTGTGCTCTATCTGAAATCATGATTTTTGGTGCAGGCACATTGCGGTCTGTGATCGATTTGATCTCACTTATTACCTTCGGGATATCCAGTGCAACACCATTTCCGATAATGTTGGTGATATGGCTGTGGAATACACCTGATGGCAATGTATGTAATGCAAATTTACCATAGTTGTTTACGATGGTGTGACCTGCATTTGCTCCACCCTGAAAACGGATAACGATGTCCGCTTCATCTGCAAGCATATCTGTGATTTTTCCTTTTCCCTCGTCGCCCCAGTTAGCGCCTACTACTGCTGTAACCATTTGATTTTCCTCCTGCATAAAAAAAGTGATGGTCTGTAAAAACCATCACGCTTTCCTGTTTTTACTTTATGATTATACACGAATATATGCCATAAGTAAAATTAATATTCATTATATTTGATATAATTGTTTATTATATCATGAAGCAAAGCTTCATGATCGACATTCGCCGTTCGCCGAATGCATAAATGCATTCTTCTCACTTGCGCTCATTATATCATGATATTCCATATGCTATCAGACACGATTGGTTTCAGAAACATTGAAATCAAAAGCATAACCGCAAGAATCAGGACAGGTTCATATCGTACTAAACTTTCTTTCGATTCCTCTGTTTTTAAAGAGAACGGAAAAGAAAATCTTCTGCTTATTTCATATCCCAGCACGGTTCCTGCCGTATTGGTGATCAGATCATCAATATCCGTAAGCCGGAATGTAAATATCTGTAATAGTTCAATCCCCAGTGATACCGCGAGTCCCATGAAAAACATAGTTTTGAAAGACCGGAAATTCTTCCAGACCGCAGATACAAAAAATCCCATCGGTATAAATAAAATGATATTCAAAATCGTATTTTTCATATATGCAAACGGACTATTTACAATGTCTGCAAACGGTATCAGATTCAGTCCAAAATCCATCTGAAATGTCCCAACCGCAGGGACACCCACAACCGAAAACAGAGCAATCGCATAAAATGCAAATATCAGTTTTACACAAAATGGTTTAAATTCCCATTTCCTGTAGATTGTACACTGCAAAATAGCCAAAGCAGGAATCACAAAAATAGCAGCTGAGACACAATCTATCCCGATTGATAATAAACGCATCATTGACGTTTCCCCCTAAATATCCTGATCTTGCATATAAATTTATCATATTCCTGCCCGCAATCCCATTTATATTCCATTAAGATTGATGAAGATTTGATGAACTTTTTCTGACATTTTCACTACGGAACAAGCAGAAAATCGTATAGTTTTTCTGCCGCTGCCGACATCGGTGCACGCTCGTTTGAGACAATGCAAAACTCGCGTTCCGGTATCGCCTTGTCAAATTTCAATACGAATAATTCCCCATTTTCAATGTATTTTTCTGCGAAATCCGACACGACACTGGCAACACCGAGGTTGCGCACTGCAAACTGGATGAGCATGTCACTTGTCGCCAGTTCAAATTCCGGCCGGACAAATGTGCCGCGCTCTGCCAGATAATCCTCCACATATTTTCTTGTGGAAGTGCTGCCCTCTAAGCACATCACCGGAAGATTTTCAAGCTCTTTATAGCTTAATTTTCCACCCTTTAAATACTCAAACTTTTTTCCCGCCACAAAGACATCCTGGATTTTGCGCACAGGCGTCATTTTAAAATCGTATTTGTTGTTCACCGGGGTACTGATAATCCCAAAATCAATTTTTCCGTCCTGCAAATGTTTCAATGTCTCCGGTGTCGGGGCATTCGTCACAGTCACTTTGATCTGCGGAAATGCATCATGGAACGCCTCCAGATAAGGAAGCAGATAAAACTGCAATGTCATGTCACTGGCACCCACACAGATTTCTCCGGCATCTAAGTTTAACATCTCCGAGAGTTTTTTCTCCCCGGTGAGGATTGTCTCATATCCTTTTCTCACATATTCTGCAAGCAGTCCGCCTTCTTTTGTCAAGCGCACGCCTTTGGATGTCCGCACAAAGAGAGCGCAGGAAAGATCACTTTCTAAATGCTTGACTGCCTGGCTGACTGCCGGCTGTGAGATGGAAAGTGCCTCTGCTGCGAGGGAGATACTGTTGTATTTGGATACATAATAAAAAATTTTGTAGTATTCGAGGTTTGTCTGCATTATTTTACTCCGTGATTTTACTGTGACTTGCAAATAATTGCTTTCTTATTATAACAGTTTCCCACGAAAAAATCTTTTCTTTTGCGAAAACAAAAAATTTATATTTTTTCGCAAAAATAAACATTGTCTTTTTGCGGTCCATGCCTTATACTAAGTTGCTGAAACGTAAAGAATATGCGTGTTGAGGCTAAAAAACACGGACAGATTTTTAACTATTTTATAAATCAAGGAGTACAGATTATGACAAAAGACATGACAATGGGAAGCCCGCTCAGAATGATCTTACTTTTTTCCGTTCCGGTTTTACTGGGAAATATTTTTCAGCAGTTTTATAACATGGTGGATACGATCATTGTCGGGCAGTATCTTGGTGAGGATGCTCTGGCTGCGGTAGGCTCTACCGGATGTCTGATGTTCCTTGTATTAGGATTTGCAAATGGTATTGCGCAGGGATTTGGCGTTATGGTCTCCCACGCCTTCGGTGCAAAAGATTTCAAGCTGTTAAAGCATTATGTCGCACTCTCCCTGATACTGACTGCCATTGTATCGTTACTTCTGACTATCCCTACAGTGGCAGCTTCCAGACAGTTTCTTATTTTAATGAAAACACCGGACAATATCTTAGGACTCGCAGACTCTTATATTAAAGTCATTTTCGCAGGTATCCTGCTCACGATGTCCTACAACGTTGCCGCCGGTATTTTAAGAGGGATCGGCGACAGCAAAACACCGCTGTATTTCCTGATTCTCTCTTCCTTTTTAAATATTGTGCTCGACCTGTTTTTGATCGTCGTCGTAAAACTTGGAACCGCAGGCGCTGCCTATGCAACGATCATTGCGCAGGGTGTCTCCGCACTGCTTTGCTTTATTTATATGTTCCGCAAATTCGACATTTTAAAAACCAGCCGGGAAGATTACTATCTCGACGGATACGGTGTGTTCAATATGCTTTCCATCGGTATTCCGATGGCGCTCAACTATTCCATCACCGCTATCGGAACCATGATCCTGCAGGGTGCAGTCAATATTTTCGGTTCCAGTGTTGTGGCTGCCTTCACTGCCGCCTCCAAAGTGGAAAACCTCTCCACCCAGACCATGCCGACACTCGGCACTGCGATTGCCACCTACTGCGGTCAGAACCTCGGCGCAGGAAAATACAAACGTATCTACGAGGGAATGCGCAAAGGATTTTTCATCTGCATTTTTATCTCGCTTGCTGCCTCTGCCATCTGCGTATTCGGCGGACGTTTTATTGTGAGCTGGTTTGTGAGCAATCCTTCTGAAGAAATTTTCGACTATGCCATGCAGTATCTGAACACCATCAGTTTCTTCATGCTGCCGCTCGCATGGATTTTCCTTTACCGGAACGCCCTGCAGGGCTTAAACCGCGGACTTGTTCCAATGTTAAGCGGTGTTGTGGAAATGGTGTGCCGTATTATCGTGATCGCCGTCACCTTAAATCCGTTCGGTTACTGGGCAGTCCGTCTGGCAAGCCCGATTACATGGCTGTTCACCGGAATCCTTCTGATCGTAACGTATTTTATCTGGGAAAAACAGAGCCGAAAAAAACATTCCGGTTCATCGGACTAAAATTTTAGTTTTCCACCCCACTTCTGAACAGTCTCCACAAGCTGTATCAGATACCGGAACACCGGCTCCGTGATGACTGCGAACACGATCATGAGCATTGCACATTTTCCTGTGACCGCCGTGATCGCAAACAGTTCACTGAAAAACAGCATACAAAATAACCAGCCGATGACCATCGCTGCGATCAGGATCGCATGCGGTGTTGTCATCGGTTTTGCTATATGATAAAGGATCATGAAGCCGACAACTGCGATCAGGATCGTGCACGACGTGGAAACGCACTCTTTTTCCACTCCGAACTCCCTGCAGAAAATCACCAGACCGCTCACCACGATAAAATCTGTAATCCCAGCCGGAAGCGCCTGGATCAGGACATTGGTAAGAAAATGCCCATGGATCTGATTCCGGTTCTGCTCCAGCGCCAGAAAAAATGACGGAATCCCGATCGTAAAAACACTGATGAGCGACACCTGCGATGGCTCCAGCGGATAATCAATCAGAAACAGCATGGAAAATACGGCTAACAGCATGGAGAAAATGTTCTTGACCAGATAAAGGCTGGCAGTGCGCCCGATGTTGTTCACCACCCGCCGCCCTTCCATGACAACCGCCGGCATTTTATTGAAATCGTTATCGAGCAGCACAAGCTGTGCCACATGCGAAGCCGCCTCACTGCCTGATGCCATCGCAATGCTGCAGTCTGCATCTTTTAACGCAAGAATATCGTTCACGCCGTCTCCGGTCATTGCCACGGTCTTTCCCTGCTCTTTTAATGCCTGCACCAGAAGACGTTTCTGCTCCGGTGTCACCCTGCCGAACACCGTGTATTTTTTTGCTGCCTTCCGCACTGCCTCCGCTGTTTTCAACGTTGCTGCGTCCACCTGTTTTTCCGCATGGCGGATTCCCGCTTTCTTTGCAATCTCCGATACCGTGACCGGATTGTCCCCGGAGATCACTTTCACATCCACTCCCCGCTTGGAAAAGTAACGGAATGTATCCATTGCCCCCTCCCGGATTGCATTATTGAGCAGGATAAATGCAATGGGAGTTGCATTTTCTGTCAGTTCTTTTCCATCCAGATTCCCCTCATACTCTGCAAATACAAGCACACGATATCCCTTTTCCAGAAATACTTCGATTGTTCCCTGAACAGCCGCATAATCCTGCCGCAGCACAAATTCCGGTGCGCCGACCACATAAGCTTTTCCTGCCAGAACCACTCCGCTGTATTTTGTGGCAGACGAAAACGGGACGATTTTTTCTGCACTGTTTTCCATCGGCTCCGTAAAATACTGCTGCAATGCCTCCATCGTTGCATTGTCGCACGGCAGGGCACGCACACAGTCAGAGAGCAGCTTTGCAATTTTATTTTTGTCTTCCGATTGCTGGTCTGCTTCCTGTTCTTTCGCTGCAAGGTTCTGGTCTTTTGCAAGGATAAACTGTGCCACTTCCATTTCCGGCACGGTAATGGTTCCGGTCTTATCCACACACAGTACATTTACCCGCGCCAGTGTCTCGATACATTTCATGTCATGGATCAGTACCTTTTGTTTTCCAAGCCTCATCACCGACACCACCATCGCCACACTTGCAAGAAGGTACAGGCCTTCCGGGATCATTCCGAGAATAGCCGCCACCATGCCCGTCACACTATCTTTCATCGTTGCCCCGGAAAAAAAGTATTGCTGTAAAAACAGGATCGCCCCGATCGGCAAAATGATCACGCCCACGGTCTGCACAAGGCGGTTCAACGCCCGGATCATCTCCGACTGCTCGCCCTCTTTTGTCTGCGTTGCCTGTAACATCAGTCCTGAAATATAAGAATCTTTTCCCACTTTTTCGAGTTTTGCCAGGCACTCTCCCGATATCACAAAACTTCCCGAAAAAATGGAATCTCCCTCTTTTTTTACAATCTCATCGGCCTCCCCTGTGATCAAAGCCTCGTTGACTGTGATATTGCCGGATAACACCAGTGCGTCCGCCGGAATCTGTCCACCTGCTGAAAGCGTTATCACATCATCCTGCACCAGTTCATCCGCCAAAACCTCCTGATCACTTCCGTTGCGCCGGACCGTGATTTTCGGTGTGTTTAATATCGTAAGATCATCCAGAATCTTTTTGGAACGCAGCTCCTGAATGATTCCGATCAACATATTTGAAATAATAATAGGTAAAAAAGTAAGATCCCGAAAAGACCCCACTACGATCAGAAGGATCGTAATGATCAAAAAAATAAGATTATAATAAGTTACAACATTTGAGCGGATGATCTGTGCCACTGTCTTTGTGGAAGAATCTACGCTTTCATTCGACAACCCTGCTTTTTTCCGAAATTCCACTTCAGCAGTGGACAGTCCACTCATATTCTGGCACATTCTGCATCTCTCCATCTCACTTTATGATGCTTTAGTATGCCCTGTTTTTTGTTAAACTATTTGAACAATCGCTAACTGTTCTTTATTTTGCTTTTAGTGCCCAGACAGCTTTGATCTGGCTTCTGATTTTTCCATAGTCCCATTTCTGGCCACTGCGGTATAAAGAAAACGGATCGTTAATGGAAAATCCCTCATCATCATAGTCATAGAGCAGGATAAAATGTCCCCCTGTAGTGAAATCTCCCTGCCGCACAGAGCAGATCACGATATCTCCCTGATCTAAGTGCTGTTTGATCTCAGTCTGGCTGATATTGATCTGCTCGGAGCGGACACCGTAAGCTGCCGCCCCCTCTGTCATAAGCGACCACATCGTTCCTGTGCCCGACATATAAAACCCTTCCTGCATGGCAAATTTTGCGATTGCAGCCGGAGTTGCCTCCTCATTTCCAGTCAGCGCAACTACTGCCATCGCCAGTGTTGTCGGACCGCATCCGCTGATCGCAACATTGCTGTCATCCCCATATGCAAGGCAGCCCCAGCGTTTATCCCACTGTAAAAAGAGCGGATATTCTTCCTGTAACTCTTTCTCTGTCAGTTCTGCTTTATCATAATCCCTTGTGTTCCCTTTGTAATCAGCTACAAATGCGATCATTTCCGGATTGTTTGCCAGATTGATCAGTAATTTTTCCGGATATTTCTCTGCATTTTCCACGATCTGTGCGTAGCGTTCATCTGACGCTTCCATCTGTTCTAACTGTCTGATTGCCTGATTCAAGGAATAATCTACCGGTTTTGATAACACAACCTGTGGAATCTCCGCGAACGGATCGTTCGTTTCTTCGCTGTCTGCCGGTTCTTCGATCTCTGATGATTCTGCATTATCTGTCAGTTTTTCGTTCTCTATTCCCACGTCATTTGTAATTTGATTTTCTTTTTTCTCTTCATCGGAGTTATCCTGCGCTGATGCCAGCACTTCTTCTGTTTTTCCAAGTTTGATCTCAGGAAAATATCTTCCACAGACACATCCCAGTAAAAAAGATGTCAAAAGCATTACACTCAAAACGATTTTTCTTTTCCGTACAAGCTTTTTCTGTCTCAGTCTTCTTTCGTCTAATTCTGTCTGATTCTGTATCTGGCGCTGATTCTGCTCCTTCATCTATCGGTAACCTCTCTCGTATTTCTTTCTTGCGTAGCGTGTTCTATTATATACATAAACCCTGCAATTTTGCTACCCTCTTCATAAAATATTAATAAAACTTTGGGTTTTCTTTGGAATACTTACAGAAAAAAACAGGTGCCAAATGTATGATCCATTCAGCACCTGCCCTGTCCTGTCTGTTTTTATTTGTTGCTGAGATATTCGTGAATACCCTTAGCTGCTGCTTTACCGGCACCCATCGCAAGGATAACAGTTGCTGCACCTGTCACAGCGTCACCACCGGCATAAACACCTTCTTTGGAAGTTGCACCGGTCTCTTCTTCCGCAATAATGCATTTTCTGCGGTTGATATCAAGACCTTTTGTAGTGGATGAGATCAGAGGGTTTGGAGAAGTACCAAGTGACATGATCACAGTATCTGCCTCGATCTCATATTCAGAGCCCGGAATCTCAACCGGACTTCTTCTTCCGGAAGCATCCGGTTCGCCAAGTTCCATTTTGATCACTTTTGCACCCTTTACACAACCGTTTTCATCCACTAATAATTCGGTTGGATTCTGGAGAAGATCAAAGATGATACCCTCCTCTTTTGCGTGGTGTACTTCCTCTTTACGTGCCGGAAGTTCTTCCTCACCACGACGATATACGATATGTACCTCTGCGCCAAGTCTTCTTGCTGTTCTTGCAGCGTCCATTGCCACGTTACCACCGCCGACTACAATAACTTTCTTACCAGCTTTGATCGGTGTATCGTAATTGTCTAAGAACGCTTTCATAAGGTTATTTCTTGTTAAGAACTCATTGGCTGAGAATACACCCATTGCCTGCTCGCCAGGAATACCCATAAATCTTGGAAGTCCTGCACCGGAACCAATGAAAACTGCCTCAAAGCCCTCGTTGTCCATCAACTCATCAATTGTAACAGATTTACCGATGACAACGTTGGTCTCGATCTTAACCCCTAATGCTTTCACGTTTTCCACTTCAGCGGCAACAACCTTCTGCTTTGGAAGACGGAATTCAGGGATACCATAAACTAACACACCACCTGCCTGATGTAATGCCTCGAAAATCGTCACATCATAACCAAGCTTTGCAAGATCTCCTGCACAGGTAAGACCTGCCGGACCTGAGCCGATCACTGCTACTTTATGTCCATTTAACTTTTCTGCCTTTTTCGGTTTAATGCCATGTTCTCTTGCCCAGTCCGCAACAAAACGCTCTAATTTACCGATCGCTACAGGCTCTCCTTTGATTCCACGGATACATTTTCCCTCACACTGTGTCTCCTGTGGACATACACGGCCACAGACTGCCGGAAGTGCGGAAGACTCACTGATCACATGATAAGCAGCCTCAAAATTACCTTCTTTTACTTCTGCGATAAATCCCGGAATATTGATAGATACCGGACATCCTTTCATACACTGTGCATTTTTACAGTTTAAGCAACGGGCAGCTTCTGCCATTGCTTCTTCTTCATTATATCCCAAACATACTTCTTCAAAGTTCGCTGCACGAACGGCTGGCTCCTGCTCACGAACCGGAACTTTAGTTAATACGTCCATTTTTTCCTCCTGATTCTATGTAACTGACCAGACAGCATTCTCTCTGATCTGACAAATTTCTGATTTTTAACTGTTACAATTGCCACATCCGCCGTGATGTGTTGCACCTTCCTGTAATTTCAACATTGCTCTTCCCTCTTCGGTCTTGTACTGAGCCTGTCTTCTCATCGCCTGATCAAAATCAACCAGATGTCCGTCGAACTCCGGTCCGTCTACACATGCAAATTTCACTTCATCGCCGACAACCAGACGACATGCACCACACATTCCGGTTCCGTCTACCATGATCGGATTCATGGAAACAACCGTTGGAATTCCTAATTCTTTTGTCAGTTTGCAGACAAATTTCATCATGATCATTGGTCCGATCGCCACACAGTGGTCATAACGGTTACCATTATCCCAGAGTTCCTGCAGCTGTGCAGTACCGGTTCCCTTGAAACCGTACGAGCCATCATCCGTTGTCACATAAAGATTTGTGGCAACTTTTTTCATCTCATCCTCTAAGATCAGTAAATCTTTGTTACGGGAACCCATGATAACATCACAGTCAACGCCGTGCTCATGCAGCCATTTTACCTGAGGATAAACCGGAGCTGTACCAACACCGCCTGCAACAAATAAAATTTTCTTTTTCTTTAATTCTTCGATATCTTCATGGATCAGATCCGATGGGCATCCCAGAGGTCCAACGAAATCTTCAAAAGCATCCCCTTCCTGTAAGCTTACCATACGCTCTGTGGAAGCTCCTACGGTCTGGAATACGATCGTGATCGTTCCCTCTTCCCTGTCGTAATCACAAATGGTAAGTGGAATACGTTCACCTTCCTCATCAATTTTTACAATCACAAACTGTCCCGGTTCGCAATACTGCGCAACACGAGGAGCCTTGACATCCATAAGATAGATCTTGTCTGCCAGTTTTTCTCTTCTAACGATTGGATACATGTTTTTCCTCCTTGTATATACTCACTGCCTTTTTCATCTCTGTAATCGTTTTCCTTAATCACGAATCTCCTATGAAAATATACATTTTTTTAGCATTACTTTATATAATAAAGGAAAAGCCGTTAGATTTCAACGGCTTTTCCCTTGTTTTATTGCTTTTTCATATAATTGAAACATACTAATTATTTATAGCTTCTATTCTTACTACACCACTATTATGCCTCCACTTTGGAAAACAGAATTCTGTCATTATCCAATGCCTTTCCGGCACGGACTGCAAACTGCTCTAACAGATCATCCACTGACATCTTTTCCCGTTCTTCCCCGGAAACATCCAGCACAATATTTCCCGAATCCATCATGAGGGTACGGTTTCCAAGTTCAAGCGCCTGATGCATGTTGTGCGTGACCATAAGGCAGGTGATGTTCTGCTCTGACACTATCTTTTTTGTGAGGTTCAGTACTTTCTCTGCGGTGGCAGGGTCTAAAGCTGCGGTATGCTCATCCAGCAGCAAAATCTTAGGAGTCACCATCGTTGCCATCAAAAGTGTGAGTGCCTGACGCTGTCCACCGGACAAAAGTCCGACCGGCTGCTTCATACGGTCTTCTAACCCCATGTCTAGCAGTGCGAGCTGCTCTCTGAATTTTTTCTTGTCCGCTGCCTTGATCCGGCTGAAATAGGCATTCTTTGAAGTAGTCGTGCGCAGGTAGGCAAGCGCCATATTCTCCTCGATCGTCATATGTGGTGCGGTTCCCTTCAATGGATCCTGAAACAAATGACCAATCACTTTACTGCGGACATGCTCTTTCTGATAGGTAATGTCCTCACCATCCAGCATGATCAGTCCTTTGTCTGCAAAAAAGGCTCCTGTTATCGCATTAAACAGCGTTGATTTTCCGGCTCCGTTGCTTCCTACGATCGTTGCAAAATCCCCCTGCTTTAAGGTGAGATTCAGATTTTTTAATGCACATTTTTCATTGACAGTTCCCGGATTAAAAGTTTTGCTGACATCGCGCATCACAAGCATTGCGTTCTTCTCTGCCATTATCTTTCTCCTCCTTCGCTGTCATTTTTCATAATCTCCTGAACGTATATCTGGTTCTGAGCCTTTGCGGCACGTTTCTGCCGGTAAAAATTCATCTGCTTTTTCAGATATGGGAATGCGATCGCCACGGCTACAATGATTGCAGAAACAAGTTTTAAACACTCTGCCGGTACATTTAATCTCAGGGCAACTGCCACGATAAAACGATACAGGCAGCTTCCTAAAATAACGCCGGTCACACGCTGTAACATACCGCCTTTTCCAATGATAGATTCCCCAATGATCAGGCTGGCGAGTGCGATTGTTACCATTCCGGTTCCAAGATTGATATCACAGGATTTCTGATACTGCGCAAGCAGTCCGCCGGAGAGACCTGTCAGGGCATTGGCAACACAAAGTCCGATCGTGATCATGGCACTTGTATTAATGCTGGAAGCTCTTACCATATCCGGATTATCTCCGGTTGCGCGGATGGAAAGTCCAAGCCTTGTATTTAAAAAGAAAGAGATCAGCACTCCTACAATGATAACGATCAGTGCAGCCACGATCAGTTTATACCACGTTCCACCGATTGCTGTTTTTGCCCAGGTAAAAACGGATTCACAGTTGAATAAGTTCATGTTGGAAGCGAATCCCATTACTGCAATATTAATTGTATACAATCCGGTATTTACGATGATTCCCGCCAAAATGGACTGAATCCCCATTTTTGTCTGTAAGAAAGCGGTCACAAAACCGGAGCAGACACCAGCTGCCATCGCTGCAAATAATCCTAATATCGGATGACCTGCAAGTGTCACCGATGCACAGACGGCACATCCCAATGTAAAACATCCATCGGTCGAAAGATCCGCAATGTTTAAAATACTGAAGGATATAAATAATGCCAGTGCGACCAGTGCATAGATAAAACCAAGTTCTAATGCACTCTGTACAATTGATAATGTAATAATGGAACCCATACCTTAATTAAACTCCTCTGCTGTTACTGTCTCGATCAATTCGGAACACATATCTTTAAAGATAGAATAATCGATTCCGACTTTTTCTGCAATCTCTGTATTTACGGTTACGATACCGCTGTCTAATGTTTCTACCGGTGTTGTGGCCGGATCTGCTCCGTTTGCAAGAATGTCTGCAACCATGTCTGCTGTCTTTGTTCCGAGTGTCTCATAGTTGACGCCGTATCCTAAGAATGCTCCGTTTAAAGCAAAGGAATCTGCACTTGTGTAGTGAGGGATACCTGCGTCTGCAAATTTTTCAAAAATCGCAAGTTCTGCTGTCATAACAGTGTTGTCCTGTGGTGTAAAAATAGCGTCTACTTTTTCTGCCACCAGGGAATCTGCTGCTGCCTGGATCTCACCGGTTGTTGTACCTGTTTTTTCTACATAGGAAATCCCATGTTCATCGCAGTAATCTTTTGCCGCCTGAATAGCACTTGTGGAAGAATCCTGGCTCTTATCATACAGAAATCCGATTTTTGCAGCATCCGGATCCGCTGCCAAAATGAAATCCATGATCTGTGCCACATCAATTGCATCGGATGTTCCTGTAATATTGGCACCCGGAGCATCTGCACTTGCTACAAGTCCTGCTCCGACCGGATCTGATACTGCGGAAAATACAACCGGGATCTGATTATCTTCCGTTGCGTTCTGCATGATCATTGCTGCCGGCGTTGCGATCGGAATGATCACATCGACGCCCTCTGCCACAAGATCTGCTGCGATCTGATTTAAGGTAGAGGAATCTGCCTGACCATTATAGGTGTAATCTGCATAATCAAATGTCACACCAAGTTCTGCTCCTTTTGCATCCAGCTCTGCTTCAATTGCTTTCTCAATCTGGTTTAAGGATGCATCATCTACATACTGTACGATTCCAACTTTGTACACGGTTTTGTCTGCAGTATTCTGTGCAGTGTCCTTTGCGGTATCGGCTGCGTCTGCACTGCTCTCTGTTGTGTTCGTGCTGTTTCCTGCATTGGATGTGTCTGTGCTGTTTCCGCATCCACCGATCATTGCTGCTGCCATTGCCATTGTCAATACTGCTGCCATCATTTTTCTCTTCATCATTTTTTCCTCCAAATTTTAAGAATGTTTTTTTGAAAGAAATCCGTTTTGAAAGTTATAAGAATCATGTATTGCGGTTTTGTTTGCAAGTAAACAAAAACCGTCTCAAGCTGTTGCTTGAGACGGTAATAAAATCTTATTATCGCGGTACCACTCATCTTGACCATCCGGTCCACTCTCTCATGTACTATCATACACGCCTGATTGATAACGGGTTCGGTTCCCGGTGACTCCTACTGCTGATACATGGCTCTGTATGCTTCATGTATGTTGTTCAGGTCACCCTCGAAAGTCCATTCAGTAAAATGATCCATACTGCAATCCCACCACCTGCAGCTCTCTGTAATATCAACAGATTACTTACTACTCTTTCTCAACGGTTTTTCTTTATGGTGTTACTTTAATACATTAACGTATCTTTGTCAACACCTTTTTTATTTTTATGAGAAGTATACGAGTTCATCTTCCGGCTTCTCGGCTGGAGTTATGGAAATTGGATACAATACAGGACCTTTTCCCTTGTACTCTTTTGCGAATTCTACGTGTACTTCTGCTGTGATATTGATCCAGGATTTGTGCGGAATTTCATCCTCCCTATCGTATTTCGTTTTGAAGCCGATGAAGGTAACATCCTCCACACAGCAGGTCATTGCAAAACGTCCCGGAACCATAATTCCTTTTTTCAGTTTGTCCGGATTGTATACAAGTGCTAAGAAAGAAACTTTCTTACCCTCATACTTTTTCGGATTGTCCTGACAATCCATATACCAGATCGCATAATCTGCATCGGAAATTTCAATCTCATCCGCAGTAATGTCAAACGGTAACTCCTCCGGTCTCTCGTCAAGTGTTCCGTCCGCACGCTCATAGACAAGCTGTGCTTTCCGGTTTAATGCCTTGACATTTCTGCGGTATTTTCCTTTGTCTGTACTGTCATCACAGCGATTGAAGATCACGACATCTGCGGAAAAAAGCTGTTCCATGATCATTGTACGCATATTTGCAAGATACATATCGAAAGTCGTTGCATCTACCGTGGCAAGCTGCTGTACGATCATCCAGTACTTTGGAAGTTCCATATCCATGAGTGTTCCCATCTGCCAGGTTCCGTTGTACTCTAAGAATACCTGCTCCGGCTGGTACTCGGTATTTACTTTTTTCAAAAAGTCCTCTGTAAAATCTGCCTCACTGTCTACCATGACAAGTTTTACATTATTTTTTTCAAGTTCTTCATCCGTAAACTCTGCATCGCCGTCTTCACAGCAGATGACAAGGCTTTTTCCCTCTTTTGCAAAACCCTGCTCAAATAAGGTGTCTTTGATGAGGGAGGTCTTTCCACTGTCCATAAAACCGGTAAATAAATATACTGGTATTTCGTTCATATATATTCTCCCTTATTAAATTCCGAATAACTCTTCTAATCTGTGTTCGTCAATGTTGCAGCCGATCACACAAAGTCTTCCTGTATAGTCAGGCTCGCCGTCACGAAGCTCATATTCACCCGGAACCATGTCAAAATAAATCCATGTGCCATTCTCATCTTCTACCATTCCCTTGGCACGGAGGATTGTTCCGTAATCATCTGTCTCGCAGAGAGTCTTTAATACATCCTCGATCTTTTCCTTCGTGAATTTGTGAGGCGTCTCTTTTCCCCAGCTTGTAAACACTTCATCTGCATGATGGTGATGATGATGCTCATGGTCATGGCATCCGCAGGTGCAGTTTTCGTCATGTTCATGATGGTGCTCATGGTCGTGGTCGTGGTCTTCATGATCGTGATGGTGTTCATGGTCGTGGCCGTGATCATGCTCATGTTCTTCGTGATCGTGGCATCCGCAGGTGCAGTTCTCGTCATGTTCATGATGATGTTCGTGATCATGCTCATGATCGTGGTCATGATGGTGATGTTCATGCTCATGCTCCTCTGCCTCTTCTTTGGCATGCTGCTCAGCCATCAGTTTCATCTCAAGAGAATCTGCTCCCTCGATCACTTTTAAGATCTGCTCGCCTTTGATCGCATCCCATGCTGTTGTGATGATTGCAGCCTTAGGATTCAGTGACTGGATCTGTTTTACACAAAGTTCTAACTGCTCAGGTGTTGCATTCTGGCTTCTGCTCAGTACAACAACTGTAGCATATTCAATCTGATTATTAAAAAATTCACCGAATGCTTTCATCTGTTTGCTTGCTTTTAAAGCATTTACGACAGTTACGAGTCCGTTTAATTTAACGTCTTCCTCTTTCTCGATATCGATCACAGACTTCATAACATCGGATAACTTACCGACACCGGATGGCTCGATCAGAATGCGGTCCGGATGATATTTGTCAATCACTTCGTGAAGATTCTTTCCGAAATCACCTACTAACGAGCAGCAGATACAGCCGGAATTCATCTCGGTGATCTGGATTCCTGCATCTTTTAAGAAACCGCCGTCGATTCCGACTTCACCGAACTCATTCTCGATCAGAACGATCTTCTCGCCCTTAAATACCTCATCGATCATTTTTTTAATAAATGTGGTTTTTCCTGCTCCTAAGAAACCGGAAATAATATCAATTTTTGTCATAATAAATCCACTCCTTTTTATGTCTTGATAATATGCAGAATGCAGATTATCATGGTTACATTGTATTATCTTTGTCTGTCCGGATCACACTTTCTGCCCGAACATTCCTATTTTACTCGATTATTTTACAAAATGCAAATTTTGTGCAATTTTTAATAATTATTTTATACCCTGTTTATTTTTATCCATTATATCCGAAAACACTTCTGCATATCCTTGTATGTACCGAGAACCAAAAGGGTATCTTCACTGCTTAGTTCCATATCCGGGCCAATCGCCATATTCATCTTTCCGTCTGTTTTGATCGCCAGAATACTGATGCTGTACTTTTTACGGATATCCAGTTCACCGATCGTTTTTCCGATCCAGCCTCCCGGCACCTCCACCTCAAAAATAGCATGAGAATCATCCACTTCGATATAATCATGGATATGATCTGCCGTATAGCGGATCGCTGCCCAGTTGGCGATCTGTTTTTCCGGATAAATGACCTCGTCTGCTCCGTTGCGAAGCAGGAACTTTGCCTGTACATCCCGCTCTGCACGCGATATGACCATTTTAGCGCCAAGTTCTTTCAAAAGAGAAGTTGTCTCCAGGGAATTCTGGAAATTGCCTCCGATCGTCACAAAACAAATATCATAATTTTTGATTCCAAGCGACTCCAGAAAATTCTCATTGGTACTGTCACCGATCTGTGCGTCTGTAACATACGGAAGAATTTCATTGACAAGATTTTCATTCTCATCCACAGCCATCACTTCATGTCCAAGCTCATTCAACTGGTATGCAACATGCTTTCCAAATCTTCCGAGTCCGATAAGCAAAATATTTTTCATTATAATTTTCTCCTTTATCCAACAGTTATTTTATCAAGCGGTCTTTTTGCCCCGCTCTGGATTTTTACTGAAATTGCAGCATATATAAGTGTCAGTCCGCCAACTCTTCCAAGATACATCAAAACAACCAATATCAGATGTGATACCAGTCCAAGCTCCGTTGTGATCCCTAATGTAAGTCCTGCCGTGCCCACTGCCGATGCTGTTTCAAAAAGGCAATCCGATAATGCAACATGTTCTATCTGACTGATTGCAATTCCACCTGTGAAAAACAAAAAGAAATACAAAATAGCGATTGTTGCTGCATTTTTTACCACTGTATTATCAAATCTTCTTCCAAAAACCTCTGTTTCCGGTTCTCTTCCGAATGTTGCAAACGCATTCAGTATCAGCACTGCGATCGTTGTTGTCTTCATACCTCCTGCCGTTGATCCCGGAGATCCACCGATCAGCATCATCAAAATCATGATTGCTTTGGAAGAATCGTTCATTGCACCAAGATCTGCCGTATTAAATCCTGCTGTTCGAAGAGTTACCGACTGAAAAAGAGAAGCCAGTATTCTTTTTCCCATAGAAAATCCGGCGAAATCACTTAGAAAGAAAAAAAGAGCCGGCAGTAAAATTAAAACAGTGGTGGTAACGAGGATAATCTTACTCTGCAGACGGTAACGTTTCAAGTTCCATTTGTTTGTACAAAAATCATCCCAGGTCAGAAATCCGATGCCACCGATCACGATCAAAAGCATGATCACAAGATTGATCAGTGGATTGGCAATATATCCTGTCAGAGATGGAAATGCCTGTTCTGTCGTTCCAAGTATGTCAAAACCTGCATTGCAAAAAGCCGATACCGAATGGAAGACTGACATCCAGATTCCCTTCCATCCATAGTCTTTGCAAAATACAGGAAGCATGAGAATGGCACCGACCAATTCGATCAGAAATGTTCCCTGTAGAATAAATTTCGTAAGCCGGACAATTCCACCTACCTTCGGTGCTGAAATTGCATCCTGCATCGTGCTCCGCTGCATTAACGAGATCTTTCTCCCCGATACCATTGAAAAAGATGCAACCACAGTGATGACTCCCAATCCACCGGTCTGAATCAGAAGTAAGATCACTGCCTGACCAAACGCCGACCAGTAGCTTCCTGTATCCACGACCACAAGTCCTGTCACGCAGACAGCTGATGTCGCAGTAAATAAAGTTTTATCAAACGGTGTCACAACTCCGGCAGAAGATGAGATCGGAAGCATTAAAATAATTGCTCCAAGTAATATCACACCTGCAAATCCAAATGCGATCATCTCAAACGATGACATTTTCTTTTTTTTACGTATAAGTTCCGGCATATCAATTCTCCTCTTTTTCTGCTGCTTTCATTTTATTTGTGGAACTGCATATTGTAAAGCTTTTCGTAAGTTCCCTTCCTGTCCATCAGTTCTTCATGTGTTCCTGATTCTTCGATACCATCCTCAGATAAAACAATGATTTTCTCTGCGTTTTTGATGGTGGAAAGCCTATGTGCAATTACAAATGTGGTACGGTTCTTTGCAAGTTTTTCCAGAGAATCCTGCACCACTTTCTCGCTCTCATTGTCAAGTGCGGAGGTTGCCTCATCAAAAATAAGGATCGGTGGATTTTTAAGGAAAACCCTTGCAATGGACAATCGCTGCTTCTGTCCGCCGGAAAGCTTGATCCCGCGCTGTCCGATGTCCGTCTCATAACCATTTGGAAGCGACATGATAAACTCATGCGCATTGGCGTTTTTCGCTGCCTCGATGACTTCCTCTCTTGTCGCATCCGGTTTTCCGTAACGGATATTGTCAAAAACAGTTCCAACAAAAAGATACACATCCTGCTGCACAATGCCGATGTGGTCGCGCAGACTCTTTAAGGTGAGATCACGCACATCTTTTCCATCGATTTTTACTGCGCCGCCCGTCACGTCATAGAAACGTGGTATGAGGGAACAGAGCGTACTTTTTCCTGCGCCGGAGGAACCGACTAATGCCATGTAAGCCCCCGCCGGGACATTTAAACTGATATGGTTCAACACTTTTTCCGTGTTTTCCTCATACTGGAATGAAACATTTTCAAAAGTAATATCTCCCTTTACATCCTTAAGTTCCACTGCATCTTTTTTGTCCTCGATATCCGGATGAATGGCGAGGATCTCCTGAAAACGTTCAAACCCGGTATAACCATTCTGAAACTGCTCTGTGAAATCAATGAGGGTGCGGACAGGATCCGTAAACACACTGATATAGAGCATAAATGTGACAAGGTCGCTGACATCCACACTGCCTTTTGCGATCAGCACCGTACCTGTCAGGATCACGCTGACCTGAATGAGTGTCGTAAACGCTCCAAGCCCTGCCTGATAACTTCCCATGTAAAAATAGCTGTTTTTCTTGGCTGCAAGGAAACCGTCATTGCCTTGTTTAAACTTGCGGTTTTCAATCGCTTCGTTGGCAAAAGATTTTACCACCCGGATACCGGATAAGTTATCCTCGATCTGCGCATTGATGTCCGCAATTTTTACACGGTTCTGTTTGAATGCGAGACGCATTTTTTTATTCAGGACAAATGCATAGAGCAGCATGAACGGCAGAATTGCAAAAGCCGCAACTGCAAGCATCGGGCTGATGTTCACAAGAATGATCAGCGCTCCGGCAATTTTGATCACGGACAGAATGATGTTCTCAGGTCCATGATGCATCAGTTCGCTGATATCAAAAAGATCGGTTGTGATACGGCTCATCAGCTGTCCGACTTTCTGGTCATCATAAAAGGAAAAGGACAGTTTCTGATAATGTGCGAAAATTTCCGCACGCATGTCATACTCGATTTTCGCTCCCATCACATGTCCGTAATTACAAATGTAGAATTTACTGTAACAGTCAACCGCCACCAGCGCAAACAGTCCAATGGCAATGTATGCTGCCTGATGCAAAATCTCTGCCGGCTCACGGTACACAAGATTGTAGGTCACATACCGCACGACCAGCGGAATGATCAGGGCAACCGCCGCAGAGAGCGTTGCAAAAAACATGTCTGTCCAGAACACACGCATGTAAGGTTTATAATAGGTGAGCATTTTTTTCATGGTTCCACTTTTTTTCATAAATTCCGGTTCTCCTCTGCATAAGATAAGACTGATACATTCTTTTATGCATCAGTCTCATTCAAATTCATATGATATTATTTTAGACGTAAAGCTGAAATTGTCAAGCTTTTCCCCTACGCCGGATATGCTGCTTATTTTCTCTTTTCAAACCCACACACCCATTTTCCACGCAAAAATAAAGCAAGGAAAATGACCGAACTAATACTCCAGGTCAATGGATACGCCCAGAAGATCACGCGGATATCCGGGATAAAATGAACCGTAACCGTGATATAGCTTACACGGAACAGACACCATACACACAGCATGACGATCATTGGAACCGATGCATTTCCCGAACCACGAAGCACCGCAGCGATGCAGTGGGAAAAAGCCAGCAGAAAATAGAACAATGCAATGGTTCTCGACTGCATAACTCCATAATGTACTACATCCGGTTCACTGTTAAAGGCTGCAATAAGCACCGGTGCGGCTGTATAAATCACAACTCCGATCAATTCTGCAATGATAATCGAACAGAGAACGCCAAATCTCGCTCCTTTTTTTGCACGGTCATACTGCTTTGCACCAAGGTTCTGGCTGACAAAAGTGGTCAGCGCCATCGTAAAACAGGTCACCGGCAGAAACGCAAATCCTTCGATTTTGGAATAAGATCCACATCCCGCCATCGCCATTTTCCCAAATGCATTGATATTTGTCTGCACAAAAACATTCGCAATGGCGATCACAGAATTCTGAAAACCGGACGGCACACCGTTTTGTATGATCTGCCACAGCATCTGGCTGTCAAAACGGATTTTATTTAACTGAAGCCTATATTCTTCTTTTGCTCTCAGAAGATGGATCAGACATAAGAATGCACTTACAAATTGGGAAATCGCTGTTGCCAAAGCGGCTGCACCGACTCCCATCCCCAATCCTGAAATAAAGAAAATATCCAGCACCACATTGATACAGGAAGAAATGATCAGATAAATCAGCGGATGTCTGCTGTCTCCAACCGACTGCAAAATCCCTACAAAAATATTGTACATGATCACTCCGATAGAGCCTGCAAAATAAGTGCGGAAATAGGTGATAGATTCCGGAAGCACCTCTGCGGGTGTTCCCATCAACACCAGGATCTTCGGTGCTAAAAGCATGCCGATCACTGTCAATGCAATTCCTGCTGCAATTCCAAACGCAACCGTTGTGTGGATTGATTTCTCCAGATTTTCCTTGTCTTTCGCTCCATAATATCTGGCAATTACAACACCTGCACCCATTGCGATGCCATTGATAAATCCAACCATCAGAAAAATCAGATTCCCGGATGAGCTGACTGCCGCCAACGCATTGCTGCCGAGATAATTTCCTACGATCAGTGAATCTGCCGTGTTATACAATTGCTGAAACAAATTTCCAAGAAACAGCGGAATCGCAAATAAAATAATTTTTCTGGAAATGCTTCCCTCTGTCATTCTTGTTTTATCTTCTGTTCTCATCATTACTTCCTCGTATCTTTTTCTGCTCTACGCTCTGACTCTAATAATAGGTACTATCTATAGTATAGTTTTTTTCGTGTAAAATCAACAAGTTTTGAGGATTATAAGAGATTTGGATTGAACAAAATCTTGAGTTACATAACTAATGCTGCTCCATATAATCAATAAATTCCGTTGTCTTAGACCAGTACTTAATCCCCCAATTTTCAAAATTCCATTCATCCCTGTAATTGTTACATTCATAGTCAATATAAAAGATCTTTTCATCTTGTACAATGAAATTAGTCGGAAAATAATCGATATTCAAGCCAGCTTCATATACTACCTTTGCCATTTCTCTCATTTGCACCAAATACAAATCTTTCATTGCATCTTTTTTCACTAAATCATATATAGTTGGTCCATCAATATATTCTTTGAGTATTCTTTCATTTGCTACGTCAATGTCTAACATTCTTGGAATTCTGATTCCTGTCTCCTTTCTGCCCCTATCGCTGTAAATGTTTTTCACAAATAAAAAAGACAACTAAGATTTTGTTTCTTAATTGTCTGTTTCTATGCTATTAAATTTCTCCCTTTTCGGAAAAGTGTTTCTGATATTACTTAGCCCAAACTATCCTGTTATTTATACATTTTAAGAAGTTAATGCAATTTGAGCTATTGATTTGCTTGGATATGATAAAGATTAGTTTTGCTGACTGGATTGAAATTGAGTTTAGGTTTAAAACATAATAAAAGCTATCCAATCTTTTTGACCGGGTAGCCTTTGTAAAATTTATTCTGCTGGAACTTCTGTGGCTGTGAGTGATATATACTCTGAAAAAATGGCATTTACCACAGCTTTCCTTTCGTCATCCAGTGATAAATAGTTCTGATTTACATTATCGTTGAATGTACCACAATCGGAATGATATTTGTATGTTTCTTCGTTGATTGTAATTTCAATGTTGCTTAAACAATCAGTTGTACCTTCTGTATTCCATGCATCACCACATAATATATTAGATATAGTTCTGATATCCTCATTTTCAGTGATGTTCGCATTTTCTCCTGTGAAAACATTATGAATACTTACTACTGCAACTGGGTCTATCATAAGTTCACTACTGGCCAGGACTTTTTCTGTTGCAAAAACCCACCATTTTTCATTCATATTAATCTCGATTATGCCTTCTTGTGAACCATATTGATATCCATAGCCTGTACCAAAGTTAGATTGATTGTCTTTTGTTGGCTTTTCACTTCCGTCTACTTCTGACGTAATCTCTCCATCCATAACACCACAACGGGCTTCTACTGTACTTTCATGACCTGTGTCAATATATAACTCGCCATTTACCATGACCATAGGAATTAAATCCCATTGTTCTGCTTCTTTGACAACTTTGATACCGTAAACCTCTGTTATCTGTGCTGGATAACTTTCTGCAATTTCTCCGTTATATGCTATTTCAATAATGTCACCAACATTTGGTTGTGGAGCAGTACCTATGTTTTTCATTGGTACTGTAATCAGATCTGCATTGTTTAATTCTTGACTACCCTCTACTGGTTCTACTAAAAAATAATTATCACGAATTTCAAGAATGGTTGCTTCAAAAATAGTGTTATTTTCTTCACCTATTCCACTTGGTCTGAGCCATTGACCTGTTTCTTCATCTTTCACTAAAATCAACTCGTAACCTCCCTCCGGTCTGTTAAAATAAATTTCTGTATCATCCGAAGTAAGCTCTAATTGGAAGCTATGCTCTGCTCCAATCGGACTGTTTATTCCACCAAATGTCGAAAAAAATGTAAGATAATGTGGTTTTACTCCACTTCCATTGTCTTTAAATCCTCTGATATATCCTGAAGATGTTGGAATTCCTACATCAAGCGTGATCTCCGTTCCATCCTCTGATACAGAGTAATCAACTAATACGACATCCATTCTTTTTTGAAAACCTGTGCCAATAAAGAATAGAGCTACTAATACAGCTAAAATTACAATTACTGCGATTATTCTTTTTTTCATAATCAAACACCTCCATTGATTTGGTGAAATTTCAAACAAATTCGTTTTTAAATTAACCTTAATGTAGATTTATACATCAAAAATGCAGAATTATACATGTTTTTCATTCAGACACACAATTTCGAAAAGGGAGTTAAATTTTTATTGAACCGATAGCCGACTCCCCAAACAGTCTGTATATAGGTTGGCTTGCTTGGGTTATCCTCTATCTTCTCCCGAATATTACGGATATGGCTCATGACGATGTTGTAATCACCGGAATATGATTCTTTCCACACAATGTCATAAATCCGTTCCTTGCTGAACACTATTCCCGGATGCTTTGCAAGAAGCTTGAAAATCTCAAACTCCGTATACGTAAGCTCAATCTCCTGATTTTCCCGAATAATCACCCGTTGAACCTCTGCTCGTGTCAAGTAAGAAACAAAAAAAAATTAATTTTTTTTATCAATGGGGAACCTTT
>OGMT01000453.1_pt1 | contig 31805 bp, 28 predicted proteins | sample 1573271 | NCBI WGS metagenome assembly OGMT01 (sample SAMEA2582000, study PRJEB24529) | metagenome | biome: Human gut stool | place: China | collected 2011 | reverse complement strand
GCTTTGGGGCGGGCGGGATTCGCCGCCGGTTTCTCCGGGGGTCTGCGGATGCTGCGTTTCTGCGGCATGGGTTCATTCACCACCTTTTCGGGTTCTTCCTTTACATATTGATACTGGAACGTGACAGACGGGTCCTGCACGTAGGCGTCCAGCGCTTCCAGCATCTCTGCGGCGCTGGAATACCGGTTGACCGGAAGCTTCGCCATGGCGCGTTCCGTAATTTGGACGAGGCCCAGCGGCACGTCCGGGGCAAGCTCTGCCAGCGGCTTCGGGGTATCCCGTATCTGCTTGCGGGCCACCTCCACCATGTCGTCGGCGTCGAAGGGCAGCCTGCCCGAGAGCATCTCGTACATCATGACGCCCACAGAGTAGATGTCGCTGGTGCGGTCGGTCTCGTTTCCTTTTGCCTGCTCCGGGCTGATATAATGCACGCTGCCCATTGCCTTGCCGGCCAGCATCTGGTTATCTGCCCGGGAAATGCGGGCGATACCGAAGTCCATCATGCGCAGCTGGCCGTTATCCAGCAGCATAATATTCTGGGGCTTGATATCCCGGTGCACGACGCCGTTGGCGTGGGCATGCTCCAGCGCCTTGAGGATCTGGGAGATAAAGTGCACAGTTTCCCGGCTGGAAAGCTTGCCGCCCCGCTCGTTGAGGTACTCCCGCAGGGTCATGCCGTCCACATATTCCATAACAATATACTGCAGATGGTCGTTGACCGAGACATCGTACACCTTAACGATATTGGGGTGATTCAGCAGTGAGATGGCCTTGGATTCGTTTTTAAAGCGGCGCACAAGATCCGGGTCGTGCATATACTCCCGCCGCAGCACCTTGACGGCCACCACAGTCCCGGCAGGCACAGGACCGTTCTGTCCTCGCATGACCGCCTTATACACGTTGGCCATGCCGCCGGAGCCGATCAGCTCCTGCACCTCATACAGACCGTCCAGTCTTTTACCGATCAGGTTATCCATGGCGCACCTCCATCGGCTCTACTCCCACCAGCAGGGCGGTAATGTTATCCGGGCCGCCGTTTTCGTTGGCAGTACGAATCAGAACGTCTGGCAGATCGTAAAAAGACCCGCTGCGCAGCAGTTGCTCCAGCTGCTCTGTGGGTACGGCATTGGTCAGGCCGTCCGTGCACAGCAGCAGAACATCCCCTGCCTGCAGCGCTACGGTGGTGAACTCCGGCTCCAGCCGGTAATCCACGCCCAGCGCCCGGGTGATGATGTTTTTCTGCGGGTGATGCTCTGCCTGCTCCTGCGTGATGGTGCCGCAATCCACAAGCTCCTGCACATAGGAGTGGTCGTGGGTCAGCTGCGCCAGCTTACCGTCCCGGTACAGGTAGGCGCGGGAATCGCCCGCGTGGCTCAGATAGGCCTTGCCGCCGCGCACCAGAGCGCAGACGGCGGTGGTGCCCATACCGGCCAGAGACTCCTCCCGCAGTGCCTTCTGGAACACATAGCGGTTGGCACTGAGCAGCGCCTTTTTCAGAAAAGTCTCCTCTTCGCCGGGGATGCACTGGTTGTACTGCTCCTGAAAGCAGCGCTCGATGACGCTGCACGCACACTGCGAGGCTTCCCGCCCGCCGCGTGCGCCGCCCATGCCATCGCATACCAGCGCCCATGCTGCATCGCCGGGCAGTTCCCCGGCACGGTAATCATCCTGATTGTCCTGCCGGACGCGCCCCACGTCCGTTTTTCCTGCAAGTTTCATAGGTTTCTCCCTCTATTTATGCCTTGCCGTTCATTTCGTCGCGGCGCAACTGGCCGCAGGCGGCGCTGATCTCGCTGCCAAGGCGGCGGCGCACCGTAGCGTTTACGCCAAGACTTTCAAGCTTTTGCTGGAACCGGCGCACATTGGCTGCATCCGTAGCGGAGTACGGACTGCCGTCCACTGGGTTGATGGGGATCAGATTTACATGAGCACCCATGCCCCGGATCAGGTCTGCCAGCTGCTTTGCGCAGATATCAGAATCATTGACACCGCGCACCATGGAATATTCAAAGCTGACCCGGCGGCCGGTAGTCTCCTGATACCGGCGCACGGTCTGGATCAGCTGCTCCACCGGGTAGGCATCGTTGACCGGCATCATACTGCTGCGGATCTGGTTGGTGGGTGCGTGCAGCGAGATGGAAAGGGTGAGCTGCAGTTTTTTCTCCGCCAGCTGGTCGATCTTGGGCACAAGGCCGCAGGTGGAAAGGCTGATGTTGCGCATCCCGATATTGACGCCTTCCGGGCAGGAGATAATGTCCAGAAAGTCCATCACGTTATCAAAATTGTGCAGCGGCTCACCAATGCCCATCAGGACGATATGGGAAACGCGCTCCCCGGTATCCTTTTGCGCGGTATAAATTTCCGCAGCAATCTCGCCGGAGGTCAAGTCCCGCACGCGGCCCGCCTGGGTGGAGGCGCAGAACCGGCAGCCCATGCGGCAGCCCACCTGTGTGGACACGCACACGGTATTGCCGTAGTGGTAACGCATGACAACGGTCTCGATGCAGTTGCCGTCAGCCATGCGCAGCAGATACTTCACAGTACCGTCTTTAGCCTCCTGACGGCGCTCGATCTGCGGTGCAGCGATATAAAAGGTTTCTTCCAGCTTTGCCAGCAGGGTCTTGGGCTGGTCGGTCATGGCAGAAAACTCGGTGACCAGCTTCTGGTGCACCCAGTGGAAGATCTGCTTTGCCCGGAAACCCGGCTGCCCCAAAGCTTTCAGTTCAGCAGTCAATTCTGCCAGCGTCAGAGAAGAAATACAGCGTTTTTGTTCCATTCTGTTCTCCTATAAGAGGATACGACCCACAAAGGTCATGCTTATTGCGTTGCGGCGGCTTTTTGCAACACGCACAGGAAAAAGCCGTCCATGCCGGTGCGGGTGGGCACCGAAAGGCAACCATGCTCCCCTGCCGTCATTCCGGCGGGCAGCGGCACCTCCGGCGCGCAGACCGCAAATTCCGGGTGGCGCTGCAAAAAGGCTGCGATCTGCTGCTGATTTTCTGCCGGGTCGATGGTGCAGGTGGAGTACACCAGCTGCCCGCCGGGAGCCAGTGCTGCTGCGGCGCAGTCCAGTATCTGTGCGCCCAGCTCTGCGCACTGCTTTACCAATGCCTCGCAGTGCTGCTGCAGCGCTACCGGCTCCTTGCGGAACATTCCCTCACCGGAGCAGGGCGCGTCCACCAGCACCCGGTCGAAAAACTCCGGCAGCGCCTCGGCAATGCGGGCGGGGGTCTCGTTGAGCACCACGGCGTTGGAAACGCCCATGCGCTCAAGGTTGCTTTTTAAAATTTCGGCACGCGCAGCCACATACTCGTTGCTCACCAGCACACCGCGCCCCTGCAATGCCGCCGCCAGCTGGCTGCTTTTGCCGCCGGGTGCGGCGCACAGATCCAGCACCCGCATCCCCGGCTGTACCCCCAGCAGCGGCGCTGCCGAAGAAGCCGAGGGCTCCTGCGAATAGAACACACCCGCATGGTGATACGGATGCCGTCCGGGCTTAAAGTCCGGCTGATGCACCACAAAAGCCGCCTTGCAGAAGGGCGAGGGTTCCAGCGGGAAATCTGCCCTCTGCGCAAACTGCTCCGGCGTGGTGCGCAGCGCCGATACGGTAACGCCGCGCTCTGCCGTCTGCTGCAGGGCGGCATACAGCTGCTCGTACCGCTGGCCCAGCAGGGCACGTTCCCGCTGCTCAAAATATTCCGTAGGCATATTCTTTTCCTCCCATGGGATGTATAAAGCCGCCGGCTGCGGCCACACTATGGACTGTGAGGGCGGCCCCGCCCCCACAGCAACGACCGAAAGGAGCATTCACACCATGGAAAACCGCAGTGAGAACCGCAGTACCAATTGCAAGAACCAGACCTCTAACCGTACCAGCAGCAAGACCACCAGCAGCGCTACCAACGAGCACAAGCACCCCAACCAGTACACCAAGGGTGCCGATGACGAGAGCGCCAAGAACTCCACCAACAGCCGTTCCAGCAACGCAAAAAACAGCCGCTGATGGCGTAAGCGGCATCTGACGGACCGCAGATGCCAACAAGCAAAGCCCGCTGCCCTCCACCACTGGTTTCCAGTGTGGAAAGCAGCGGGCTTTCGCATTCTTATTTCTGGTCAGGGTCAAACTGCTGCCACAGCACCTCAAACAGCTGGTGCACACGCTCCAGTTGTCCGTTCAGGTACAGCCATCCCAACAGGCACTCGAAGCCGGTGGAGGCACGGTATTCCTCCGGGGAGGCGTGCTTGGCAACGCTGGCCTTGCTGGCGTTGCGGCCGCGCTTGAACACAGCCAGCTCGTCCTCGGTGAACAGCGGCTCCAGCAGCTGTTCCTCTCTGAACTGCGCCTTGGCAGAGACATACTTGACCTTTTCGGCGTTGAGCTTGCCGGCAGAGAGCCGGTGATGCTCTGCCAGCCGCTGGCGCACCAGCAGTTCCAGCACGCTGTCGCCCACAAAGGCCAGTGCCAGCGGGCTGAGCTCCCGCGGGTCGATCTTTTCTGATTCGTTCATGATGCTTTATCCTTAGAAGATATAGTCGAACTGATAATCGCCGATGAGGATGGTATCGTTCTCTTCCACGCCCTTCTGCACCAGCGCGTCCAGAATGCCGCTCTCGCCCAGCTGACGCTGGAAGAACTGCAGGCTCTCGTAGTCGTCCACGTTGCTGCCGGCCAGAATATACTCCAGCCACGGGGCATCCACGCTCCACACATGGGCTTCCATGCGCTGGATGGTGAAGTCGCGGCCATTCTTCTTGGGCTCCTGCTTTTTGTACTCGGGGGTGAACACCGGCACCTGCGGGATATCCTTGAGACGGTTGTACACGAGGCCCGGCAGCTGCTTTACGCCCTGCATGGTGGCGGCAGAGATGGGTACGAAGGTCAGGCCTTTGCCCTCCACATACTGGCGGAAGGTCTCGATCTGCTCCTCGGTGGCAAGGTCGCACTTGTTGCCCACCACGATCTGCGGGCGCTCGGCCAGCACGGGGCTGAACTTTGCCAGCTCCTCGTTGATCTTTTCAAAGTCCTCGATGGGGTCGCGGCACTCGCTGCCGGAAACATCCACAACGTGCAGCAGCAGGCGGCAGCGCTCCACATGGCGCAGGAAATCGTGGCCCAGACCAACGCCTTCACTGGCACCCTCGATCAGGCCGGGAATGTCGGCGCAGACAAAGCTTGCGCCCTCGCCCACCGACACAACGCCCAGCGTGGGCACAAGGGTGGTAAAGTGGTAGTTTGCAATCTTGGGCTTGGCGGCGCTGATGGTGGAGATGAGGGTGGACTTGCCCACGTTGGGGAAGCCGATCAGACCCACGTCCGCAATCAACTTCAGCTCCAAGGTCACCTGCAGATCCTCGCCGGGCATACCGGGCTTTGCAAACTTGGGGATCTGGCGGGTGGGGGTGGCAAAGTGTGCGTTGCCGTAGCCGCCGCGGCCGCCCTTAGCAATGGTGACCGGGGTGTGGTCGGACAGGTCCGCGATGACCAGCCCGCTCTCCGCGTCCTTGATCACGGTGCCCAGCGGCACCTTGATGACCAGATTCTCGGCATTTTTGCCGTGGCACAGGCTTGCGCCGCCCTTGCCGCCCTCCGGGGCCACATACTTGCGTTTATAGCGGAAGTCCATCAGGGTGGACAGATGATCGTCCGCCACAAAGATGATATCGCCGCCCCGACCGCCGTCGCCGCCGTCCGGGCCGCCTGCGGCCACGAACTTCTCACGATGGAAGCTCACTGCGCCGTCGCCGCCCTTGCCCGCGTGGAGCCATATCGTGGCGATGTCGATAAAGTTAGTCTGTGCTGCCATACAGCCCCTCCTTAGCTTTATAGGCCTTTGCGTTTCAGCGCCCTCATCCGGCACTTCGTGCCACCTTCCCCCGACCGGGGGAAGGCTTGCAAACAGCGCTACACGAACGCATAGCCTTATTTCATCAAAAAGAGCCGGGCCACGAGGGTCCGGCTCTACGATTGCAGTTATTCAGAAAGAAGTTACTGCTTAACGCTGCACTTCTTGCCGCTCTTGCCCACGCGCTCGAAACGGACGGTGCCGTCCACCAGAGCAAACAGGGTATCATCGCTGCCCTTGCCAACGTTCTCACCCGGCATGATGTGGGTGCCACGCTGACGAACCAGGATGTTGCCGGCCAGAACGAACTGACCGTCTGCACGCTTGGTGCCCAGACGCTGTGCTGCGGAATCGCGGCCGTTCTTGGTGCTGCCTACGCCCTTTTTATGTGCCATTGTAATTTACCTCCTTAGCCGTTGATCGCAGTGATCTCAACCTTGGTGTAGGGCTGACGATGGCCCATACGGCGAGCACTGTGCTTCTTTGCGCGATAGGTGATGATGTTCAGCTTCTTGCCCTTGCCATTCTTGATGACCTTGGCAGAAACGGTAGCACCCTCAACAACAGGAGCGCCAACCTTCACAGAACCCTCCTCGCCAATAGCGAGAACCTGATCAAACTTCACTTCGGAGTCGGCCTCAACGTCCAGCTTTTCGATGTAGACGATGTCGCCCTGCTCCACGCGGTACTGCTTACCGCCGGTAACAATGATTGCGTACATTTTGTTCATTCCTTTTCGTTGTACTCGCTGGTCGTAAAGGCAGACCCTTACTGCGGGCCATTTCAGGCGCCCACACCATGCGGCTAGAATATTATAGCAAAAACCCAACCGGATTGCAAGAGGAAATTTCCCTTTTTGCGCAGATTTTTACGCTTTTTTCTGCCCGGTCTGTTCTATGGCGGCTTTCACCTGCGCATTATAGGCCTCGGTCTTTTCCAAAAACAGCTTGCGCGGGCTGGAAGCCAGCAGCTGGGTGTCCTTACCCGCAAAGGAGATGGGACCGTCCAGCTTCTTTTGAGCCGCCTTGTTCTCTGCGTTCATCGCCAGCGGCACCAGCAGGGGCTTGCCCTTGAACTTGCGGGTAAAATACACCTCTGCCGCAATACCAGCCACCACAGCGATGCCTGCCACCAGCTGGGATGCCCGCAGCCCGATGGAGGGCACCAGCATCAGGCTGTCAGTGCGCAGACCCTCGATCCAGAAACGGCCTGCGCCGTACCACACCAGATACCGCAGGGTGATATCGCCGTTGAACTTGCGTTTTTTGATGTAGCGGAACAGCAGGAAAAAGCCTACAAAGCACCAGATGCTCTCATACAAAAAAGTGGGGTGCACCGGCAGGTTGGGGTCGATGACCACACCCTTGGGCACCGTGACCGTGCTGCTCATCAGGTAAGCACGGGTAGCCTCGCTGTACATACCCCACGGCAGGGTGGTGTTGCAGCCAAAGGCCTCCTGATTGAAAAAGTTGCCCCAGCGGCCGCAGCCCTGCCCAAGGAGAAAGCCCATGGCGGTAAGGTCGAACATGGGCAGCACCGGAACGCCCCGCCACTTACAGGCCAGGCCGCCGAACAAAAAGCCGCCGATGATGCCGCCGTAGATGGCAAGGCCGCCATCCCGGATGGCGATCATCTCCCAGATGCTCTGGTATTTGAACGGTGCCATGGCCACATAGTAGGCCCGGGCACTGACGATGCCCAGCACCACGCCGATCAGGATCACGTCCACCATGCTGTCCGGGTCTACGCCAAATTCCAGACTGTGCCGGAAGGCAAAAATCAGTGCCAGACACAGACCCACCGCGATGCACACGCCGTACCAGTAGATGCTGACCCCGCCGATGGTAAAGGCCACGCGGTTCAGCTGAAAACTCAGTCCCAGACCCGGAAACTGTACCAGATTTGTCATTCTTCTTCCTCCTCGTCCTCTTCTGCCGCCTGCGCCGTGCCATCCGGCAGGATGTACATGGTAGCCATGCGGTCGGTGCACAGGATGTGCTGCAAAGCAGCGTCCGCATCCTCTGCGGTCAGCCCGGCCAGCATGGAGATCTGCTGCGCCACCGTCTGGCCGCTGAGGGCAAAGTCTGCCATCTGGCTGGCCGAGTCTTCCACGTTTTCCAGATTTTCGATCAGCTGGCCGTATTTTTCGTTCTTGCACAGGGTAAACACTTCCCTGTCCACGCCGGCGGCGCGCACCCGGGCGATCTCGTCCAGCAGCAGCTGCCGCACAGTGTCCGGCACATCGCTCTCTCCGGTGAACAGGATGCAGCAGCAGCCGTCCACCCGCAGTACCTCGCCGCCAAAGCCGGGGTTCACAAGGCCTTCGTCATACAGGCGGCGGTACAGCGGCGACATCCCGCCCACGATGCAGCTGAGCACAAGGTCGTACAGCGCCTCGGTGCGCAGATCGTCCGCAGACAGCGGCTCTTCCTTAAAGCCTACGCCGAAGCAGGGCTTGGAAACCGGCATGGTCAGCGTTTTTTCCGTAGCGGCAAGGGTCATAGGCTCCGTGGCCCACAGCCGCTGCACCTTTTCTGCCGGGCGGGGCTCCATCAGGCCGTGCCGCTTGCAGGCGGCAAGGATCTGTTCCATGGTGGTGTTACCGGCAGCAGCCAGTACCATATTGCCCGGGGCATAAAAGGCCTTGCAGCTGTCGTACAGCATGGCTGGCGTGATCTCGGCAATGCTCTCCACCGTGCCCGCGATGTCGCTGCGGATGGGGTGGCTGTGGTACAGGCACTCGAACAGGCCGGTGATGAGCCGCCAGTCCGGGCTGTCATCGTACATTTTGATTTCCTGCCCGATGATGCCCTGCTCCTTGGCGATGGTCTGCTCGGTAAAGTAGGGGTGGCCTACCATGCCCAGCAGCACGTCCAAGCTTTCGTCCAACTGCTGGGTAGCGGTGAACAGGTAGCAGGTGCGGTCAAAGCTGGTAAAGGCGTTGGCGTTGGCACCGGTCTTTGCGTACTTGGCAAAGGCGTCGCCGTCCTCGTCCTCGAACATTTTGTGCTCCAGAAAATGCGCCACACCCGCCGGCAGATGCACCGTTTGCCCGTTCAGGCAGAAATCTCGGTCGATGGAGCCGAACTTTGTAGCATAGATCACATGGGTGCTGGAATAGCCCGGCATGGGGCGCACCAGCACCGTCAGGCCGGAGGGCAGGGTCTGCCACTGGTCGGCCACGGTCTTTTCCAGCAGGGTCTGGTTATTCTGCGGCATGGGCAGTATCCTCCTTTGTAAGCAGATAGCTGACCGAGAGGGTCAGGCGGCGCAGGATATCCCGCACCTCGTCTTTGGTCACGGCGCGTAGAGCATTCCGCGCCTGCTCCGGGCTCTGGATAGGTGCAGCGCTGTTGGCACCGGCGCGCAGCACCTCGATGTAGTACCAGCTCTCGATGCCGCCAAGGCTGTCCTCTACCCCGTTCATGCCGCTGAGCAGCCCCCGGCGGCAGTCCTCGAATTCCTCGTCGGTAATGGGGCCGGTGCACAGGTCGGCAAGTTCCTTCAAAATTGCCTGCTCTGCGCGGGCGGCATCAGCGTGCTCCACACCGCTGTTCACCGCCATGCTGCCGGTAAAGCTTTGGAAGGAGGAGGAGCAGTAGTAGCACAGATGGTCCCGTTCCCGCACGTTGAGGAACAGGCGGCTGGTCACGCTGCCGCCGTACAGCGCCATGGCAAGGCGCACTGCTGCCAGCTGCTGCGGCTGCATGGGCTGCCCCAGTGTGAACAGCATACACAGCTTTGCCTGCACCATATCGTAGTTTTCGGTCTTATGCACCGTTGCAATGGCAGGCATGGCCATGTTTTCCACCAGCGGCAGCGGGGCGCGGTCGATGCAGGCAAGCTCTGCCAGCAAAGCATCCCGGATGGCGGCGGTCTGGGCGGCGTCGCAGCCCAGCACCAGCAGCTCGATGTTGGCGGTGCGCAGCATCTGCTGATAAGCGGCGGTCAGCATGGCCGGGGTAAGACCGTCCACCTCTTCCAGATAGCCCTCCTGCCGCACGCCTGCCGGGCTGTCACCAAAAAACTCCCGGTTGGCCTGATGCAGGCAGTAGATGCGTTTATCGTTGATCTCATCCTCAAGGCCCTTTTTCAGCATCTGCTTTTCAATGCTGACGGCCTGCGGGTCAAAGCAGCCGTCCACAAAATACGGATGGAAGGCCGCACCCAGCGCGATTTTGGTATACTCGGCGGTCAGTGCCTCGCCCTCCAGCGCAAAGGCATCCTTGATGCCGGTCACGCTGACGCAGAGGTTGTGGTTGCAGCCCATGGGGCGGGCGTCCACGGTCAGGTCTGCGCCGTAGAGCTTTGCCAGCTTTTTGGTGAGGCGGGTCATATCCGGACAGTCCGCATAGCCGCGCTCCATCACCAGCGGCAACAGCGCATGGGCAGTGGCCGTTTTACGCTCTGCCGGGAAGGCAAAGTGGATGCTGATGCGGCAGCGGTTGAATTTAGAAGCCGGGTCGCAGGAAAGATGCACGCCCGGTGCAATGAGAGTACGTTCCAATGATAGTTCCCTTCTCTCTGTGCCGCAGCACAGAGCATTTGATTCAGTCTGCCCGCTGCAGGGCGATGAACTCTTCTAGGCTCAGGCCGCTGGCGCGGATGGCAAGGGCGTTTTCCACCCCCACATAGCGCCAGTGCCACGGCTCGAACACGATGCCGGTAGCAGCCTGCCGGTCCTGCGGGTAGCGCAGGATAAAGCCGTATTCCGCCGCGTAGGCCGTAAGCCACTCGTAGGCGCGGGTCTCGGCAAAACGGGTGTCCTGCTGCGGATTGTCCGCGCTGAGGATATCTGCCGCGTAGCCGGTGCCGTGCTCGTTGGCGTTGGCGACGGGCTGGATGGTAGCCGCCAGACGGGCGGCTTCCTCCTCGGACTTGCGCTTATCGCGGTAGGTCTGCACCCGGGCCTCGTAGGCGGCCTGACGGGTGTCGGCGTCCTGATAACCGGCCACAAGGATCAGGCTGACCCCATCCGCCTGCGCGGCGGCGGCCATACTGCGATACTGCATGGCAGCTTCGGCCTCCAGCTGCTGGCCGGTGACCTCGTCGGCGGTGTCCAGCAGCGGGGCGGGCTCGGCGGTATAGGGCAGGTTGGCGTTCACCAGTGTAAGCCGGGCATCTGCTGCGTTAAATACATAGTCTGTGCCGTCGTACACGCTGGCTGCAAATACCTTTGGCCCGGCCAGCAGACCGTGCACCTTGGGCAGCAGCCACAGGATGCCGCCGGTCAGCAGCGCTACCACCGCCGCGCAGCCGGCCAGAAACAGCCCCCAGTTGCGGGCCAGCCGCAGCATTTTGCGGCGCTTCCATTGTTGATAGGTCAGGCGCTTATCAGCAGGCGCTCTGGAGGTACGGGTGGGTTCACTCATGCGGCGGGGCTCCTTTTCGGCATTGTTGCAGCGCCGGTGCGCCGCACAGATTCAAACTATATTATACACCCCTTTGCAATTTGTGTAAACGCCGCCGTGTGTAAAAAAATTATGACCCGCCCGCCCCCGGCAGGGAGCAGACAGGCCACAATTAAAAATTTTACGCAGATCAGTCAAACAGCATATCGTGGATGGCACCGACAGCCTTATCGGCGTCTGCACGGTCGATGATGCAGGAGATCTTGATCTCGCTGGTGGAGATCATTTTGATGTTGATATTGTTGTTGGACATTGCCTCGAACATCTTGGAGGCAACGCCGCTGTGGCTCTGCATACCGGCACCCACGATGGAGACCTTGGCGCAGGTGGTGTCCACACTGACATCGTTGAAGTGTGCACTTTCCTTCAGCACACGCATGGCCAGCTCGGCTTCGCCTTCGGCACAGGTAAAGCTGATGTCCTTCTTGCCGTCGCGGCCGGTGGACTGCAGAATGATGTCCACGTTGATGTTCTTCTGTGCCAGCAGACCGAAGATCCTAAAGCTCATGCCCGGCTCATCGGGAACGTTGAAAATCGTGATAACGGCAACATCGGTGTCCTTGGCGACACCCTTGATCAGCATACCTTCCATGTCCTTTGTAACCTCCTTAACCACCGTACCCGGGATGGGGTTCAGGCTGGAGAGCACCTCCAGCTCCACATTGTACTTTTTAGCCAGCTCCACGCTGCGGTTGTTCAGCACCTGTGCGCCCAGAGATGCCAGTTCCAGCATCTCGTCAAAGGTGATCTCTTCCAGCTTACGGGTGTTGCTCACTTTGCGTGGGTCGGCGGTATAAACGCCCTCCACATCCGTGTAGATCTGGCAGCGGTCAGCGTGCAGGGCAGCGGCAATCGCCACAGCACTGGTGTCGGAGCCGCCGCGTCCCAGAGTGGTAATGTCATCCAGCTTGTTCAAGCCCTGGAAGCCTGCCACCACCACCACGCGGTTGCGCTCCAGCTCGGAGGAGATTCGCTCGGTCTCCAGCCGGGTGATGCGCGCCTTGGTGTAGGCACGGTCGGTACGGAAGCCCGCCTGCCAGCCGGTCAGGCTGATGGCATGGCAGCCCAGCTCGTTCAGCGCCATGGCCAGCAGTGCGATGCTGATCTGCTCGCCGGAGGCCAGCAGCATATCCATCTCACGCGCCGAGGGGTTATGGGTGATCTCCCCTGCCTTGGCGATCAGGTCATCGGTGGTGTCGCCCTGTGCGGAGACTACCACCACTACGTCATTGCCCGCGTTGTGGGTGTTGGCCACGATGCGGGCCACGTTGAAGATACGGTCCCGGTCCTTCACCGAAGAACCGCCGAACTTCTGTACGATCAACGCCATATCTTGTCACTCTCCTCTTTTTGCTCCCTCAGTGTGTGAGGGGTACACCGGGCGGAAGCGGTCAGCAGCGCCTTGCACTTCCCTTACCCATTTATCATTCCACGGTTGCGCCGGTGTTATCGGCATCCAGCTGCAACAGTGTAAATGCTTCACATCCGTCCAGACCTTCCAGCAGCTCCAGACCTTTTTCCAGCTTGGAATAGAACTTTTCGGCCTCGGCCTTTTCTGCCACAGCCATGACCGTGCTGCCTGCACCGGACACATACACGGCCTTTGCGCCGCACAGCCGCGCCATATCGAATACCTCGCGGGAGCCGGGCATCAGAGGCATGCGATACTGCTGGTGCAGCTTATCCTCGGTGGCAATGGCCAGCAGGTCGTGCCGCCCCTCGCAGAAAGCTGCGGGCACCAGCGCCGCACGGGACAGGTTATACACCGCGTCCTTATGGGATACCTCTTTAGGCAGGGCAGCGCGGGCTGCCTCGGTCAGCAGCTTGTAGTCCGGCACGATGGCAGCAAAGCAGAGGCTTTCATCCACATTCCGCTTGACCGAATACACCTTGCCGTCCTCGAACACGCTGCTGGTCAGGCCGCCCAGTAGTGCCGGAGCCACGTTATCGGGGTGTCCCTCAATGGCAGTTGCCAGCGTGAGCAGCTCCTGCGTGTTGAGCACATCGCCCAGCATCCGGTTTGCGCCCAGCAGACCCGCAATGATGCAGGCCGAAGAAGAGCCCAGACCCCGTGCCATGGGGATGGGGTTCGTCTGGGTGATCTTGAGGGGCGGGATCTGCTTGCCAACCTTTTCGAACAGACCCTTGGCGGAGCGGTACACGAGATTCGACTCGCCCCGGGGGATGCGGGTGCCGTCCGATGCCGAGATCTCCAGCACCTCGCTGTCCTCAAAGGTGACCGTGTTGTACAACGTAACTGCCAGACCCAGCGCATCGAAGCCGGAGCCGATGTTCGCGCTGGTGGCCGGGACCGAAACCTTGATCTTCATTGCCGCAGTTCCTTTCCGTTACACTTCCTCGGGCAGACGCTTGAGCACCAGCTTCACGCTGCCGCCCACGGCCTCCACCTTGCGCGCGGCCTCTGCCAGCGCACGCTCATCGGCGCGCTTCACAAAGTAGGCGCAGCCCTCGTACCGCTCATCCACCACCTTGCCGTAGCCGTAGATGGCCTCCACCACAGCGGGTGCAATGCCCGCCACACGCACATAATATGCAGCGGGAGCCGGGTCGGTGAGCATGCCGTCCACTGGGTCCGCAGGCTGCCAGAACAGGCTGTCGTGCACCTGTGCGCCGTTTTTCAACGCATCCACCACGTCTGCCACCACAGCGCTGGCGGTGGGCAGCTTGCCTGCGCCCTTGCCGTAGAACACCACATCGCCCAGCATATCGCCCTTGACCAGCACCGCGTTGAACACATCGTCCACGCTGGCCAGCTGGTTTGCCTTGGGCACCAGACACGGCTCTACACCGGCGGCCACGCTGCCGTCCTTGCCAAGCTTCATCCATGCGATCAGCTTGATAACGCAGCCCAGCTTTTCGGCGCTGGCCACATCGGCGGCGGTAATGGCGCGGATGCCCCGGGTGGGGATGTTCTGGGGGTAGATCTGGTGGCCGCACACCATGGAGGACAGGATGGCGATCTTGCGGCAGGCGTCGCGGCCGTCCACGTCATCGCTGGGGTCCTTGGTCTCTGCGTAACCCAGCTCCTGCGCAATTTGCAGCGCATCCTCAAAGCCCAGTCCCTCCCGCACCATCTTGGTGAGCATGAAGTTGGTGGTACCGTTCACGATGCCCTCCACCTCGGTGATGACGTTGGCCGCCAGGCACTGGTGCATGGGGGTGATGATGGGCGTACCGCCGCCCACAGAGGCCTCGAACAGGAAGGCACAGTCGTGCTCCTTGGCCAGTGCCAGCAGCTCTGCACCGTAGGTGGCCACCATCTCCTTGTTGGAGGTGCACACGCTGCGGCCGCTCTCCAGACACGCCTTGACGTAGGGGTAAGCAAAGCGGGTACCGCCGATGGTCTCCACCACCACCTGGATCTCCGGGTCCTGCAGGATCACGTCGATATTCTTGACCACCAAGGGCTCCACCGGGTTGCCGGTAAAATCCTTCGGGTCCAGAATATATTTTACCTCCACCGGTTCGCCAGCCCGGCGGGAGACGCTTGCAGCATTGTGGCACAGCACCTCGTATACGCCGCTGCCCACCGTGCCAAAGCCCAGAATTGCAATTTTAGCCATACTCTCTTTCCCTCGTTTCCTGCTTTGTTACAGGTTATACCCGCAGCGCACACCCACGACCATGCGCTGGCGCGAAAGCTTTTCGGTCAGTTCCTCCGGGGACATCTGCATGGTATCGGTGCGGATGGTGACCGCCACCAGCGCAGCCCCATTCTCCGGGGTGGACTGGTTGATGGTCACAATACTGGCGCCTGCGGCGCTGATACCGGCCAGAAGGCTTTGCAGCGCACCGGTCTCGTCCCGCAGGGTGGCCATGACCGTGATGACCTCACGGCCGTTCTCTGAATCAAAAATACAATCCTTATACTTATAAAATGCACTGCGCGAAAGCTCTACGGCGCGGGTCGCAGCCGAAATGCTGCGGGCTTCGCCGCTGGCCAGCAGCTCCTTGGCGCGTACCACCTTGAGAAAAACCTCCGGCAGCACCTGCGCATCCACCAGATAAAAACGGCGTTCCAACTTGTTCACCTCTCAAACACAAGTGTTCTTGCAGAAAATATAATAGCATCCGAACCCCTGCAATGCAAGTGCCCGGATGCTATTTTGTCACTTTGTCCAGTTTTGTCTTGTGAAGTGCGCCCTGTCCTTGCCGGATTTTTCAGCAAAGGGGTGAAAAAGTACGATTTTTGTCCTTATTCCGTGTCCAGTGCACTGGTATCGGTGGGTATGACCGGCTGGGTAGGCACAGCATCGTCTGTGTTCTCGGCAGGGGCAGCAGCCTGCGGTGCGGCATGGGAATAGGTGCAGGTATCGGGCAGGTCATCGGCACGGTAGTAGCCCACGGCAGTGCTCGGGCAGCCTGCACCGGCCAGCAATCCGCTCTGGGTGCAGTAACGGCGCTCCACCACGCCTGCGGAGGCGGGGAATGCCTTATAGGGCAGGTCTGCCTGTGCCTGCTCCATCAGTGCCTTCCACGCCATAACACAGGTGCGGGTCTTGGCTTGCTGCTTGGACAGGGTCTTGGTCATATCGTAAGGTGCATCATATCCCCACCACACAGCGGTGACATAATAGGGCGTGCCGCCCACGAACCACAGATCCTTTTCGTCGCTGGCAGTACCGGTCTTACCAAAGGCCTCCATGCCGTTGGAGTTGGGGTAGCGGCCGCTGGCAGTACCTACGCTGGAGAACAGAACGTTCTTCAGCAGACGGTTCATGACATAAGCGGTATCGGGGGTCAGTGCCTGATAGCTGGTGGCGTTGTTTTCCAGATAGATGTTGCCGTCCCGGTCCAGCACACGGGTGTACAGGTGCGGGGTGGTGTACTCGCCGTCATAGAAGATCTGGAAGGCTGCGGCCAGCGCCATGGGGGTAACGCCCTTGGTCTGGCTGCCCATGACCATCTGCGCCAGACCCACATCGTTGGTGGGGTCCAGCGTATTCAGTTGCAAGGTGTTGTAGACGAAGTTGAAGATATTGCTTGCGCCCACAAGGTCGCCCACGCGGACTGCGATGGTATTCAGCGAGCGGGCAAGGCCGTTCCACAGCGGGAGATCGCTGCCGTCGCCATAGTTGCCGCCGTAGTTGCGCGGCCAGCTGCGCCATGCGTTGGGGTAAGCGCGGAGCTGCTTGTCGGAGAGCCCCATCAGGCCATTCTTGCGGCAGTAGTCCTCGTCCCGGATGATCATATCCTGCTTCTGGTACAGGGGGGAGTTGTTGAGCATGGTGGACCAGTTGACCAGACCGTACTCAATGCCCAGCGCATAGGCACCGATGGGCTTGATGGTAGAACCGGTCTGCCGCTCCACATTATAGGCGCGGTTCAGGGAAAGGCTCTTGGTCTTTTCGCCCAGGCCGCCCGCAATGGCCAGCACGTTGCCGTCATAGTCCAGCGTGACCATAGCAGCCTGCGTGCGCACGTTGCGGTAATAGTAGACGGTGCCATCCTCGCCGGTGCGGGTCTTGGGGGTGCCGTCCTCGTTGAACACCTGCACATCATCGTCCGAAATGGAGGTGACCTCTTCCTCATGCCAGCCCGCCGGGAAGTAGGCATCGTCGGTGTTCAGCATCAGGTTTTCCATCTGGGACTGCAGCTTGGTGTTGACAGTGGCTTCGATGGTAAAGCCGCCGGTGTAGAGCAGCTTCTGTGCCTCGGACTCGCTGATGCCCTCCTTGGTCATGATGTCCTGCACGACCTCATTGAACAGTGCATCGGTGAAGTAGGAGGTGACGGTGCTGGGCTTTTTGCCGCTGTCTTCTTCGGCCAGCACAAGGGGCTGTGCAGCGCCGTTGCGGTAGTCCTCCTCGCTGATCACTCCCTGCTGCCACATATTGTACATGATGAAGTTGCGGCGGTGGATCAGATTTTCGGGGTTCGTATAGGGGTTATAGTTGGTGGGGTTTTTGGTAATAGAGGCAATGGTAGCGCACTCCCACAGGCTCAGCTGGCTGACGTCCTTGTTGAAGTACTCGTTGGCCGCCGTCTGCACACCCTGAATGGTGCCGGTAAAGCTGATGGTGTTCAGGTAAGCCTCCAGAATGGTCTCCTTGGAGTAGCTGCGACTCAGGCAGAGGGCGCGGTAGATCTCGCGCACCTTGCGCAATGCGCCATCAATACCGCTGGCGCTGTTGTCATCGGTCAGGTTCTTGATGAGCTGCTGTTCCAGTGTGGATGCGCCCTGCTTGGAGCTGTAAATGGGCAGCAGATACTCATTGATCATTGCGCCGATGGTGCGCTTGAAGTTAACGCCGGGCTCTGAGTAGAAGTCCTTATCCTCGGTGCAGATGAAGGCATACTGCAAATTGGAGGGAATCTGCTCAAGGTCTGCCCATACGCGGTGGCTGTTGGAGGAGCGCAGGGTGGCATACTCCACCTGTGCGCCGGTATCCGGGTCGGTAGCTACCACCATACTGGACTGGCTCAGCTGAATGTTGTCCAGGTCCAGCAGGTCACCGTCGTTGGCAGTAGCCTGCACCACATAGAACACCATGCCCACGGCCACCACGCTGCCCAGCATGATGCCAAGGCAGAGCACCGTAGCGACAGTGCGGCCAATGAACCGCAGAATGGGATGCTTGCTCTTTTCCTTCGGCGGCTTGGGGCTTTTGGGTGCCTTGGGCGCGCGGGTACGGTTTTCCGCTGCGGAGTGTACCTCGCGGCGGCTCTGGGAAACATTGACCTTACGTCCCACCGGGCGGGCAGGCTGCTCCTCGCCGCCCCGGTGGATCTTTCTCATCTCATTGTTGGAGATAGGGATCGCCTCCTGACATTTCAAGACTGTTGCCGGGCATAGCTGCACCGGGCTTTATCCACATCGTTTGTGACACGAAATTTCAAACTGCAATACCATATTATAGCACGCAAGCCCCAGCCGGGCAAGAACCAATCTTTGCGCGCTGAGCAGATATAAATAGTATAACACACTCTCTTGTGGAAAGTACAGTATCTGCGTGTGAAAATTGTCTGCCATCCGCCAAAACGGGGCATACTTACCGGGGAAGGGAGTGTTTTTTATGCGCAAGCTGTCTGTCTGCCTGTTCTACGGGCTTTGCGTATTCACCATTGTATTCAGTCTGTTCTGGATGGCGCTGCCAAAGCTGCCGCTGTCTCAAAGCCCCGCCGGGTCTGAGACCGACCCCGCCTCTCCCCTGAGCCTTGCCGCGCAGGCAGTGCCCCAGACGGACACCGCCCGCTACTGCCTGCAAGACAGCGGCGGGCGGGTGGCGGTGTACACCTGCCGCGCCGACGGCACCCCGGGCACCCTGATCCGCGTGACCGGCATCTACACCAATCTTCTGCCCGAAAACGACGCCTTACGCATCAAGCGCGGGCTCGTGGTCAACAGCCCCCGGGAACTGGACCTGCTGCTGGAAGATCTGGGGGAATAAATGCAATGAGCCGCTGCACGATGTGCAGCGGCTCATTGCATTTATATGATTCAGGCTTCCATTTCTTCCAGCGGCACAAGGTATTCCTTGCGGCACTGCTCGTACTCCAGCATATAGTCCTTGCTGGGGCTGTGGTGCATGATGTTTTTCAGGGTGTGAGAGTCGTAATCATCGCCGGCCTCCATGCCCACCATGCGCACCGCAATGTTGGAGCAGTGGTCGGAGATACGCTCGGCGTTGTTCAGCACATCCAGGAACACCACGCCGGTGTCGATGGAGCAGATCCCGTCCTTCAGACGGCGGATGTGCTGGTCGCGCAGACGCTCCACCATCACGTCAATGATTTCCTCCAGCGGCTCCACCTGTGCAGCCTTCTGAACATCATCGTTTTCAAAGGCCTCGTCCGTCAGCGCCAGAATGCGCTCCAATGCGGCATCCAGCAATTGCAGTTCCTTTTTGGCGCTCTCGCTGAAGCTGGCTTCCTTGTCGTACAGCTCCTCGGCCTTTTCCATGATGTTCACGGCATAGTCGCCGATGCGTTCGAACTCGGTGACAAAATTCAGCAGCTCGGTCACCGCGTGGCTCTCGTCGTCGCCCAGCTCCTGATCGGTCAGTTTGATCAGGTAGTTGGTGATCTCCACCTCCATGCGGTCGATCAGGTTCTCGCGCACCTTAATGGCGCTCACGGTCTCCTCGTCCATCTTCAAAAGCAGCGGCGCAGCCAGACCCACGTTGCGGGCGGCACGGCGGGACATCTTGATCACCGCATTCTTCGCCTGCTGCAAAGCCACAGCTGGGCTCTTGTACAGACGCTCGTCCAGCACCGGCATGCTCAGCTCCTGTGCTTCCTCCACGCTGCTGGGCACCGTGAGCATCGCCAAGCGGCTCAGCACTCCGCTGCAAGGCAGGAACAGCAGCATGGCGCATACGCTGGACAAAGTATGGATGTTTGCAATGGAGCTCTTGTTCATCACATCGCCCCACATGGGGATGCCGATGGTGAACTGCACCGCATAGATCAGCGCCAGCAGGATCACGCTGCCGATGACGTTGAAGTACAGGTGGATGAGCGCTGCCCGCTTACCATCCTTGGAGGAACCGCCGATGGTGAGCAGCGGGGTGAATGCCGTACCGATATGTGCACCCAGAATGATGGGAATGGCAGAGCTGAAGGTGACAAGCCCTGTGCTGGACAGTGCCTGCAGAATACCCACCGAAGCGGAGGAGGACTGGATGATCACGGTGACCACCACGCCCACCAGAACGCCCAGAATGGGGTTGGTCATGGTGACGAACAGATTCTGAAAGACGGCGCTCTCCCGCAGGGGAGCAACGCCGGTATCCATCAGGCTCATGCCGGTAAACAGAATGCCGAAGCCCAGCATGATCTGACCGATATTCTTCTTTTTGGCATTGCGCAGGAACACATAAAAAATGCAGCCAATAAACGCCACCACGGGGGCAAAGGTCTTGGGCTGGATCAAGGTCAGCCACAGGCTGTCGCCTGAGATATCCGCCATGCGGATCAACTGACCTGTTACCGTAGTACCAATATTTGCACCCATGATCACGCCTACCGACTGCGTCAGTGTCATGATACCGGAGTTGACCAGACCGACACAAATAACCACCGTACCAGCCGACGACTGGATGACGCCGGTGATCAGTGTGCCGAAGATCACGCCTTTGATGGTAGAGGAGGTAAGCTTTTGCAATACGCCCTGCATCTTGCCGCCTGCCAGCTTTTCCAGACCGGCGCCCATGATGGACATGCCGTACAGGAACAGCGCAACGCCGCCCAGCAGAGAGGTAATGTGTGTGATATCCATAACGATACTCCTAATATGAAACTTCCCTTTTTATCCTTTACAGCACACAGCCGCCGGAACCTTGCACGCACAGCGCCTGCCCTGTTCCGGAAGCCGCTTACTTTTATTATACCATCAAAGGGGGCGTCTCAACAAGGTTTATTTTACAGGAAAGTTACTTTTTTTACACATTCCGCAACATATTTCCGGGCGGCAAACAAAAAGATTTCCGTTATTTTACATACATTTTACATTCAGCTTTCCCAGATGCGATATGCCGCCGCTTACCCGGCCAGCTCTTCCATGGCCTCGCGCACTGTATCGGCCGAAAACAGGAACACACCACTGCCGGTGTATACCTCCACATGATTGCCCACATAACGCAACTCAAAATCCTTCATGGTGTTTTCCTCCTGTGTTTCTGTTTTGTTCCGGGGCTTTCCCGGTGAACACAGTATCGCATAATTCAGATACCATAAAAAGGACTTTCAAACGTTTTTGCGGATTTTTTGCGTAAAAAACAGCGTATGCTCCCCAGTCTGCTCACGCTGTACACGGCCATTTTCCTCGGAGATCAGGTCTTTGGCAGTCCCCGCAGCGCCGCGTTTCCGCAGGAAACAAGCACCGGAGCTGCCGTTTTCCGGCACGACCCCCTCCTGTGAAAATGGGATAGCGGAGCGTCCGCAGACGCTCCGCTATCCCGAAATTAAAAATAAATTTTCCGCTGATAATGGCTAGAGCAAAGCGGAAGCCCTTCCAAATCATCCTGCTGTGCAAAGCATTATTCTGCCGCGTCCGTCACACGGACGGGGTAGCCTGTCCGCACACAGCGCACCGCGTAGCGGGAACCGCCGCCGGAGGTGCAGGTGAACAGGGTCAGATCCCAGTTGTCCGTCTCGGTATCGGTGGTCATCTCCTCGATCTGGGTGGGGCGCAAAGTCTCCACGCTCTCCACCTCATAGCTCCAGCGCAGACCGTCTGCATCCGTAAAATAGACCGAACTGCCGATGGCCAGCCACTTGATGGGGCTGAAGTGCATTGCGTAGTTGTGGCCGCAGATCACAAGATCATCGCCATAGGTGGTGCCGCTGTACCGCCCGGGGGCGATCTTCAGCCCGGCGTAGCTCCACTGCGCCATCACCGGCAGCTCCCGTTCTACCGCCGGGATGGAAAGCACCCCGATGTAGTCCCGCCCTTCCACCTCCACGGTGGTCATCTCCTGCGTCGGGTCCAGCACCGGCTGCGGGGCTGCAGTCTCGTTTTCCTGCTGGTGCTCCGTAATGGTCTTTTGCATGGTCTGCTCCAGCTCGCCCAATACTTCCTGCGAGGCCTTTTCTGCCCGGGCGGCATCCCACCGGTTGTAGCCCAGCAACCCGGCGGCGCATAAGATCAGCACAGCACCCAGCACCATGCACAGCCTGCCGATTTTCCGTTTCATTGCATTCCATCCTTTATATATAATAGTATCGTCTGCTTCAGTATACCATTCCCCGCTCCGGTTTACAACCGTTCTTCCGGTCGTTTTTTATCGGGCAGCAGCGCGCAGACCAGCCGCACCATCTGCCCGGTCAGGGGCAGCCACACCAGCGCGCACAGTACGTTGAATAAGGTGTGTGCGTTGGCGATCTGCCGGGCGATCACGGCCCACTCCACCCCTACGGGCGAGCACAGCCGCACCAACGCCGCAAAGGGCTGCAGCAGTGCGCAGCACACCGCCGCGCCGCTCAGGTTAAAAATGGCGTGGGCTGCCGCCACCCGCTTGGCGTCTCTTCCCTGCCCGATGGCGGCAAGCACCGCCGTGATGGTGGTGCCGATGTTATCCCCCAGCAAAATGGGAATGGCCGCCGTCAGCCCCAGCAGGCTGTGCACGCCGTCTGCCCCGGGCTGCGCCGCCATGCTTTGCAGCAGCGCCACTGTGGCAGAGCTGCTTTGCACCGTTAAGGTCATGCAGACACCCGCCAGCAGCCCGTGCATGGGACTTTGCCGCACCCGGGCAAGCTCCAGCCGGAGCAGAGGGCTTTGCAGCAGCGGTTCCATGGCGCTGCGCATCACAGTGACGCCTTCGAACAGCAGTCCAAAGCCGAACACTGCCTCGCCCACGCAGCGGCCCCGCCAGCCTTTACAGGCCAGACAGAGCAGCACCCCGCCAAACAGCAGCAGATACCGCCAGCCTTCCACCTGAAACGCCAGCAGCTGTGCCGTGACTGTTGTGCCGATGTTCGCCCCGAACACCACCGGAACCGCCTGCCGCAGCTGCAACAGCCCCGCCGCCAGAAAGGCAATCACCATGACCGTGACCGCCGAGCTGCTTTGCAGCACCGCCGTTACCGCAGCACCAGTCAGCAACCCTGCCACCGGGTTTGCGGTGCACCGCGCCAGCAGGCTGCGCAGACGCCTGCCCGCTCCCTGCTGCACCGCCCGACACAGGCTGTCCGTCCCGTATAAAAACAGCGCCAATCCGCCGAATACCTGTAACAACACTTGGAATCCCTGCTCCATCTGCACCCTCCGTTTCTGCCTGTCCTTTATTTTTATGCAGCGAGAGCCGGTTTGCGCATTGACAAAACCTACAAGTTTTTTGTGAATTTTTGTTTAATATTTCCCTATTCCCTTGCAATCCGGCTGCAAAAGGAATATGCTTATCAGGCGTTAATACTTAACAACTGTTAAGTATCCAAAAAAATGCAAACGAGGAGGGACTGTCGTGTCCGAGCCAAGCACCCCCAGCTTTCAGGGGATGTGCCACTATATCGGGCAGCTGAGCAAGGCATCCAAGGCCGGGATGCGGGCGGCGCTGGCCGATTGCCCCAAATGCCACTTCAATATGCTGGAAGGCCTGCTGCACGCCATCAACTGTCACGGAAAGGACGGTGCCATTTATGTCTCCGACCTTGCCCGGGAGATTCGTCAGCCGCTGCCGGCGGTCTCGCGCGGGCTGCGGCTCATGGAGCAGGACGGCACCGTGGTGCGGGAACCGGACCCCGCCGACCGCCGCAAAACGCTGGTGCGCATCACCCCCAAGGGGTACGAGCTGTGCCACCAGTGTGAGCAGGCTCTGCGCAACTACTTTGCCAGCGTGCTGGCACGGTTAGAGCCGGAGCAGGTAGCCCAGATGGACGCGCTGCGCGGCGCGCTGATGGATGCCATTCTTGCGGAAAATGCCGCGCGCAACATTGACCCGAAGGGAGAAACGAACCATGACAAAGATCTTTAAGCAGCTGGCCCGGCACTGGGCAGTCTGCCTTGTGGTGTTCGCACTGCTGTTCGTGCAGGCGTACTGCGACCTTGCCCTGCCGGACTACACCAGCAAGATCGTGGACACCGGCATCCAGCAGGGCGGCATTGAAAGCCCCCTGCCCCAGACGGTGCGCCAGAGTACGCTGGACGCGCTGAGCCTGCTGATGAGCGAGGAAGATGCGCAGAAGCTGCAAAACGCCTACCAGTACTATCTGCAGGACGATGGCGTGTTGCAGCTGCGCTCCGACCTGACCGAGGACGAGCGCACCGCACTGGAAGATGCTGTGACCACCCCGGACATCGTGCTGTATATGGCCGCCGCACAGGCCGCCAACACCCCCGCCGGGCAGAACAGCATGGGCATGACCGGCCTTGCCGAGACGCCCTCTGCCGCTGCGGACGCGGACACTGAGACCGTCACCCCTACGGCAGCGAATCTGGACACCGTTTGCAGCCAGTTTGCCGCCATGAGCCAGATGCCCGGCTTTGACCGCAGTATGCTGCAAAAGCAGCTGGACGGTGCCATGAGCCAGCTGGACAGCACCCTGCTGGAAAACCTGAAAAGCCAGTCTTTGCTGCTGGTGCAGCTGGAATACGAGGCGCAGGGCGTTGCGCAGGATGTGCAGATGGGTTACCTCTTCCGGGTGGGCGGCCAGATGCTGGCGCTCACCCTGCTGATGGTAGCCGTGGCTGTGGCCGTGGGCTTCCTTGCTTCCCGGGTATCCGCCGCCATCGGCCGCGACCTGCGCCGGGAGACCTTCTCCAGCGTTATCGGCTTTTCCAATGCGGAGATCGAGAATTTCTCCACCGCCTCCCTCATCACCCGCACCACCAACGATATCCAGCAGGTGCAGTTCGTCTGCGTCATCCTGCTGCGCATGGTGGCCTACGCGCCCATTCTGGGCATTGGCGGCGTGCTGCACGTTGTAGGCAGCAGCAGCGGCCTTTCCTGGATCGTGGTGCTGGACGTGGCACTGCTTTTGTTGCTGCTGCTCTTCCTGATGAGCGTTGCCATGCCCAAATTCAAGGTGATGCAGCAGCTGGTGGACCGGCTGAATCTGGTCAGCCGCGAAATTTTGACCGGCATCATGCCGGTGCGCGCCTTCAGCCGCGAAAAGTTTGAGGAGCAGCGCTTTGACAAGGCCAACCGGGAACTGATGGGCACCCAGCTGTTCACCAACCGCGCCATGGTGGCCATGATGCCCTTTATGACCCTGATCATGAACGGCACCAGTCTGCTCATCGTCTGGTTCGGCGGCAAGGCCATGGATGCCGGCACTATGCAGGTGGGCGAAATGATTGCCTTTATCACCTACACCATGCAGATCGTCATGTCCTTCCTGATGCTGGCCATGGTGGCCGTCATGCTGCCCCGCGCCGGTGTGGCTGCGGATCGTATTGACGAGGTCATCCGCACCAAGGCCACCATCCACGACCCGGACGAAGCCGCCGCAAAGGCTGCACAGGCGCACACCGACTGGCAGGGAGTGGTGCAGTTCGAGGATGTGAGCTTCCGTTACCCCGGTGCGGACAGCGATGCGCTGGAGCACATCAGCTTTACCGCAAAGCCCGGCGAGACCACCGCCATCATCGGCTCCACCGGCTGCGGCAAATCCACCCTGCTCAACCTGATCCCCCGCTTTTACGATGTGACCGGCGGCAAGGTGACCGTGGACGGCATTGACGTGCGCGAGATGCCACAGGCACAGCTGCACGACCTGCTGGGCTATGTGCCCCAGAAGGGTGTGCTGTTCAGCGGCACCATTGACAGCAACCTGAAATTCGGCGGCGAGGATATCACCGACGCACAGGTGCACAAAGCCGCCGCCATTGCACAGGCCACTGATTTTATCGAGGCAAAGTCCGAAAGCTATCAAAGTCCCATTGCGCAGGGCGGCTCCAACGTATCCGGCGGCCAGAAGCAGCGGCTTTCCATTGCCCGGGCAATTGCCAAAAATCCCAAGGTCTATCTGTTTGACGACAGCTTCTCGGCGCTGGACTACAAGACCGATGTAACGCTGCGCCGCGCTTTGAAGGCACAGACCGACAACGCCACTGTGATCATTGTGGCACAGCGCATTTCCACCGTGCTGCACGCAAACCAGATCCTTGTACTGGATGAAGGCAGGCTGGTGGGCAAGGGCACCCACGCCCAGCTGATGGTCAGCTGCCCGGAATATCAGGAGATCGCCCGCAGCCAGCTGAGCCAGAAGGAGCTGGCGCTGGATACCCTGAATACAGAAAAGGAGGGTGAGTGATATGCCCAGACCCGGACGTCCCACCACCGAGCGCGCCAAGGACTTTAAAGGCACGCTGCGGCAGCTCATCCGCACCATGAGCCACTACAAGCTGCCCCTTGCGGCAGCCATGTTGTTTGCAATTCTTTCTACCATCTTCAACATTGCAGGCCCCAAGGTGCTGGCAAAGGCCACCACCGCCCTTGCCACCGGCTGGATCGCCCGGCTGCGCGGCACCGGCAGCATTGATTTTGTGTATATCGGCCGCATCCTGCTGTTTTTGCTGGGGATGTACCTGCTGAGCAGCGCCTTCAGCTTTATTCAGGGCTGGCTGATGACCGGCCTTTCTCAGAAGGTCTGCTACGACTTCCGCCGCCAGATCAGTGAAAAGATCAACCGCCTGCCGCTGGCGTACTTTGAAAAGCGCACCGTGGGCGAGGTGCTCTCCCGCATCACCAACGATGTGGACACACTGGGCCAGAGCCTGAACCAGAGCATCACCCAGCTGATCACCAGCGTGACCACCATGATCGGTGTGCTGGTGATGATGCTCTCCATCAGTCCCCGCATGACCCTGATCGCCCTGCTGATCTTACCGGTATCGCTGGCGCTGGTGCTGGTGGTGGTCAAGTTCAGCCAGAAGTACTTCAAGGCACAGCAGGCCACGCTGGGCGTGGTCAACGGTCAGGTCGAGGAGGTCTACGCCGGCCACAACGTGGTCAAGGCGTTTAACCGCGAGGCCGTGGTACTGGCAGACTTCAACGCCGCCAACGATAAGCTGTACGAATCCGCATGGAAGAGCCAGTTCCTCTCCGGCCTGATGATGCCCATCATGAACTTTGTGGGCAACCTGGGCTATGTGGCGGTGGCCATCGTGGGCAGCATTTTTGCTGCAAACGGGGTCATCACCATTGGTGATATTCAGGCCTTTATCCAGTACGTCAAAAACTTTACCCAGCCCATCCAGCAGCTTTCGCAGGTGTCCAATATGCTGCAAAGCATGGCTGCTGCTGCAGAGCGGGTGTTCGAGTTTTTGAACGAGCCGGAGGAAGCGCAGCTGGCAGACCCCGCCCGCCGCGCCGACCCTGCCGACATTGACGGACAGGTCACCTTTGACCATGTGCGCTTCGGCTACACCCCGGACAAGACCGTCATCCACGACTTCAGCTGCACGGTGCAGCCCGGCCAGAAGGTAGCCATTGTAGGTCCCACCGGCGCGGGCAAGACCACCATGGTCAAGCTGCTGATGCGCTTTTACGATGTGGACGCCGGTTCTATCACCCTGAACGGCCACAATGTGCGGGACTTTGACCGCAGCGCCCTGCGCGAAGGCTTTGGCATGGTGTTGCAGGACACATGGCTGTTCAAGGGCACCATCATGGAGAACATCCGTTACGGCCGGCTGGACGCCACCGATGAAGAGGTGATTGCTGCCGCAAAGGCTGCCAACGCCGACCACTTTATCCGCACCCTGCCCGGCGGCTACCAGATGGAGCTGAACGAGGACGCCTCCAACGTCAGTCAGGGACAGAAGCAGCTGCTTACCATCGCCCGCACCATTCTGGCAGACAACCGCATCCTGATTTTGGACGAGGCCACCAGCAGCGTGGATACTCGCACTGAGCAGCGCATCCAGACCGCCATGGACCGCCTGATGGAGGGGCGCACCAGCTTTGTCATCGCCCACCGCCTTTCCACCATCCGCGATGCCGACCTCATCCTTGTGATGCGGGACGGCGACATTGTGGAGCAGGGCACCCACGACCAGCTGATCGAGGCCGGCGGCTTCTACGCCGACCTGTACAACAGCCAGTTCGAGGATGTGGTGGATTAAAGCACCTGTCATCACAATATAATTGCAACAAGAGCACCTGTTGCCTTTTTAGGGCAATAGGTGCTCTTTGTTTTACCCTCTCAGTCATCGCTGCGCGATGCCAGCTCCCCCGAGAGGGGGAGCTTTTCAGCAGCTGCCGGTGCCAGCTCTCCTGAAGGGAGAGCTGGCACGAAAGTGTCTGAGAGGGTTTTCGTCTTTTCTTTATGATTCCTCCACCGGTTCCAGCTTCAGGCCGAACAGCTTTTCCGAGAGGGACGGCAGCTGTTGCTGCAAGGCGCGGACGTAGGCCATTACCACCGAGTCCGGCTCCGCTTTCGTAACAATACCAAACCGCATTCCCTTGTTCCAATCCAGAATAAACACCTGTGAAGGATCCGGTCTGCGGTAGTACACTGCCGGGGTCAGCATCAGGCTGGGCAGTTCATACTGTACACTTTTTACGCTGCGAATGATTTCTGCCTGTCGTCTCGCAGCCTCGTGCAGCAATGCGGTCTCATACAGTGACTGCTCTGGTGTTTCTGCAAACATCCACCGATACTGCACCGCCTGTTCCAGCGTAATATATCCACGGGGCACCTCCGGCGGCGTATGAAATGGGACGCCGATCTCTGGCATATACACTACCGGATAAAAGTGCAAGCCTCGCGCCGCGATCTCTGCACACTCGATCTGTAATGAAAGATCGATCTCATCATTCAGCAACGCCCTCCAGACATCCTTTATGCTGGCACAGCGGTGCATTATAGGAGAAAAGCGGTTGCTCAACTCCCCTGTAGCGGCAAACAGGTCAAAGCCTAGCATTTGCAGCGGCATATTCTGATGTCCGATCAGTAGATGCCGTTTGGGTGGATTTGCATTCAGCTTTACTGCCTGCGCATGATGCACCGCCTCATCGTACAATTCCAGCAGCTGCTTTGCCTTGGGGTAAAAATCCCATCCCGCCGGGGTCAGCACCACACGGCGCGGCACATGCTGGAACAGTTCAAACTGCAATTGCCCTTCCAGCGTGCGGATCTGCTGCGAAAGTGCCGACTGTGAAAGATACAGCGCCTCTGCCGCCGCAGAAAAGCTGTTCATCTCCACGATCTTTACAAAGCCCGCCATCGCGCTCTGGTTCATTCTTTCCTTCCTCCCAAATACATTAGGTTTTCCTTAATTATAATATGATAAACTTGAATTGTAAACAGCATTTTTCTACGCTACAATTGTTAAGGATTCAGCAAAGTGCCTTTTACTTTGCTGCACGATAAGAAGGAACACAAAGAAGAACAAAAAGAAAGAGAGCGTACCTATGAACAAGATTTCCCGTAAGGGCTTTATCAAGATCGCCGCTGCTGCTGCCATGAGCGGTGTGACCGCCGGTGCTCTGGCTGCCTGCAATGCCGCCTCCGGCTCCACCTCCACCGCTGCTTCCGGCAGCGCTGCCGCTTCCGGTGCAACCGGCACCTACATCCCCGGCACCTATGAGGGCACTGCCGAGGGTATCTCCTCCACCGTCAAGGTCACAATGACCTTCTCTGAGAACGCTGTCACCGACGTTGTAGTTGACACCTCCGGCGAGACCGCTTCCATCGGTGCTGCTGCTGCCGACGAGCTGCGCGATCAGCTGCTGGCTGCCGGTTCTGCCGAGATCGACGGCGTGTCCGGCTCCACCATCACCTCCGAGGCCGTCATGAAGGCTGCCAAGAGCTGCTATGCACAGGCCAAGGGCGAGGCCGTTGTGTCCTCCGTTCAGCTGCCCACCGGCGACGAGAACGACTGGCTGGGCACCGAGCCCGACATCGACGAGGCTGCCATCACCGAGACGGTGGACACCGACATCCTCATCGTGGGCGCCGGCAACGGCGGCATGTTTGCCGCTGCCTATGCAGCCGCCAACGGCCTGAACTTCCGCATCATCGAGCAGAATTCTGCCGTTATGGATACCCGCCACTGGTACGGCACCATCGACAGCAGCGAAGCAAAGAAAAAGGGCATCGCTCCTGTTGACCGCGCCGAGCTGCTGAGCGAGATTTCCCGCTCCATGGGCGGTCGCTGCGACCAGCGCGTAGTTAAGACCTGGATCAATGAGTCTGCCGCCATGCACGATTTTGTTTCCGGCATTCTGGAAAGCGAGCCCTACAACTATGTATGCAACCTGACCTCCGGCGATGAAGCCAAATGGCCGGATGATACGCAGGTGAGCCAGAGCAAGCTGATGTTCCCTGTGCAGCAGGTCGACTACAGCAGCGCCGAAAAGCCCCGCAACGTGGTATTTCAGGAGTATATCGAGAGCAAGGGCTACAGCATCGACTTTAACACCGGCCTTGCCAAGCTGGAAAAGGATGCCGACGGCCGCATCACCGGCGTTATCGCCCAGAGCACTGCCGACGACCACTTCATCCGCATCAACGCAGCCAAGGGCGTACTGCTGGCCTGTGGCGGCTATGCAGGCAATCCCTACATGATGGAGCAGCTGGACCCGCTGGGCACCAGCGTGACCACCGCCTGCTCCTATACCCCTGCTGACAAGGGCTATGGTATCCGCGCCGCTATCTGGGCAGGTGCACATCTGGATGCAGAGCCTGCTCCCGTGCTGTTCGACCGCGGTCTGGTGGCACCCGGTGTGGATGCCGGTTATGCGGACAACGGCTCTGCCTTTGGCGGCAAGGCCTTCCCCGGCACTGTGGGTCAGTACAACCCCGGCAGCCAGCCCTTCCTGAAGGTCAACCGCCATGGCGAGCGTTTTATGAACGAAAGTCAGGAATACGACAATGCCTCCCATGCTTCTTTCCAGCAGCCGGGGCACGTTTATGCCATGATCCACGATGCAAACTTCCGCAGCGACGTAGATCGTTTCCACACCATCGGTTGCTCTGCACTGACCCGTTACATCCCCGGCATGATGGAAGCTCAGCTGGAGCAGTACGAGGGTGAGGGCCTGATCATGAAGGCGGACACCATTGAAGAGCTTGCCGACAAGATGGGCTTTACCGGTGCCGACAAGGACAACTTTGTAGCCACCGTTGCCCGCTACAACGAGCTGTACGACAAGCAGAACGACGAGGACTTCGGCAAGCCTGCAAGCCGCCTGAGCGCCATCCGCACCGCGCCCTTCTACGGCTGCTGGCTGGGTGCCTCTCTGCTGTGCAGTATGCAGGGTATTTCCATCACTGAAAACTGCCAGGCGAAGGATAGCAACAACGAGCCCATTCCCGGCCTGTACATTACCGGCGATATGTCCGGTAGCTTCTTCCAGAACAACTACCCCTGCGTCATGGGCGGCACCGCTTGTGGCCGCACCCTGACCTTTGCCATCAAATCCGTCAAGCAGATGGCTGGTCTTGAGAACGCCTGATAAAGCGCAGTTCTCCGGCATACTCTAAGCGTTTCTTCTTTTTCATGTGAAGAGGGGCGGTCCCGGTCGGGGCTGCCCCTCTTTGCTGTTTTGCCCCGCACGCCCCCTACACAAATGCCCGCGATTGTGCTATGATAAGCGTGGAACCGGGCAGTTCATCCCGCCCGGTCAGAGATCGAGGTGTTTGTACAAATGTCGGATATTCTGGATACCTTACGGCAGGAAGGGGTGGACCCCGCCCTGCTTGCGGCGGTGCAGGAATACCGCGCCGCTCATCCGCTCAGCGAGGCGCTGCGCCCGCGCATCCCCGCCCCTGCCTTTACCTACTACGGCAAAGAGGTGTGGGAGCAGGCGCTGGCGGCGCTGCTCTGCGGCGAAAACCTGCTGCTGGCCGGCGGCAAGGCCACCGGCAAAAACGTGCTGGCCGAAAACCTTGCCGCCGCCTTTGGCCGCCCCGCATGGGACATCTCTTTTCATGTAAACATGGATGCCGCCTCCCTCATCGGCATGGATACATTTGCGGGCGGGCAGGTAGTGTTCCGTCCCGGGCCGGTGTACCGCTGCGCACAGTGCGGCGGCTTCGGCGTGCTGGACGAGATCAACATGGCCAAAAACGAGGCGCTGGCGGTGCTGCACGCGGTGCTGGACTTCCGCCGCGCCATCGATGTGCCCGGGAACGACCGCAA
>OGMT01000407.1_pt1 | contig 34249 bp, 23 predicted proteins | sample 1573271 | NCBI WGS metagenome assembly OGMT01 (sample SAMEA2582000, study PRJEB24529) | metagenome | biome: Human gut stool | place: China | collected 2011 | reverse complement strand
TGGAAAGATGTATTAAAAGTTGCTGGTCAGTTATATCGCTATGAATTTGATAATATCGTTATGGTAACAGCTCAGAGATCACCGGAGAAAAGTACCCTTATGGCAGATTATGACACTTGGAAGAAAGTGGGAAGATATGTAAAGCGTGGTGCGAAAGGCTGCGCCATCTTCCCGTCAAGGGCACTGAATCCACGCATGAGGTATATCTTTGATATCAGTGATACCGGAGGGAAGAATGTCAAACTGACATGGGACCTTGAGGGAGAAAATCTTAAGGATTATGTGGATTTTCTTGTGTCAGAAGGTCAGATTGAGCAGTACGATAACAGCGACAGGGAGTCTCTAAAAAATATATTAAAACAGTTTACAGGAACAGATGTTTGGCTTATAATAAAAGAAGAGTTCGGAGACCGAATGACCGAGCTTATGCAGCTATCAGGTAGTGTGATAAAGGAAGAAAGTAAGAAACGCAATGGCTTACAGCAGGAAATGGACATGGAGCAGCTTGTATATGCAAGTGTCATGTATGCTGTAGGGACGAGATGCGGATTTGACTTATCTGTGCAAGAACAGGATTTTAGTCAGATCGTAAATATCAAAGACGAAGAGATCATTTACCGTCTTGGTTCCATTGTATGCGATGTCTCCTGTAGTGTTCTTAGAGAATTTAGTCGTAACTTAAAGGCAATCGAGAGCGAAAGGAGAATTGGATATGTTAGAAGAAATGACTTACAAGGAAGTGGACGGACTGCTTTATCCGCAGATAGAGATGCCGGACGAGACGGAGGATCTCACGAAGCTGGGCAAATACGGAAGGATGGCGATGAACTATCTAAAGGAGAACGAGCCGGCAAGATACAAGACGCTGATGAGATTCGGGAAGATGTACGAGAAGATGTCAGCGGTAGAGGAGGAAGCGAACCAGCTGTACGACCAGTTAGAGATGCAGTATCTGGCGAAGCACAAGCCACAGAATCCGTCATCGACAATGGAGATGTGGAAGATAAGAGAGCAGGCGAAGATGCAGGCAGAGGAAGTGGTACTCCATCAGATAGTGATGCGATTCCACTAGAATCAGATGATACAGAACTGAATAGGGAACTTGATGAAATCAATTCATTGGGTGTTAGTAAGGAAGCCGAATATACACAGGCTTCCTTTTTTTTCGACCAGAATGGGCAGGCAAGCATTGGCACTATTCATACTGAGGACGAAAACAATAATCAGTTTATGCGTCAGTTCGAGCAGGACAGAAAAGCTGCATTAGCAGGTAAATACAATTACCTGAATCCAAAGAAGTCATTCACAGTACCAAGTGAGTATATCAAACAGGTGCTTATGAGAGGTACAGGTTTTATCGGTGGCAAGGGCAGGGTATACAAGATTTTTGAAACAGAGATTGATGCAGGAACCAGGGCAAAGCGTATCAAAGCAGAATATGGTCAGGGAGGTGCAGGCTGGCCGGTTGACGGACTGGGACTGCACGGATATGACACATTTCATGGGAATGGACTGCGTTTTCAGTGGCGAGATGAGGATGGAGAGGTTGAAGGATATGTTTCGTGGAAAGATATCGAAAAAGAGCTTGGTGTCCTTATTCTTACAGGGGAATACCAGCCTGAGACACCTCGTATTGATGAACTTGCGATGGACGGACTCCGTGAGGATGATGAGGTCATTGATGCTGAATACCGGGAAGTGGAACCGGAGGAGGCAGAATCAGAGATTGATGATTATGCAATACCGGATGAGCCGGAGAGCTATGCTTCTAACAGAGATTATGTAAGTGCAAAAGGCATGACACCACAGGAAGCTGCCGATGAAGACCGGATGATAACACAGGCAGAATATGGTGCAGAGATAGAGGCTGAAACATCTGAAAAAGATCCATCAGAGCTTCAGTATATTACACCGATTGATTATGCCAAGCGTATTGCAGAACTTGATGAAGACCTGCGTGATGCGGCGGAGATTCTTGTAACAGATTGCAGCTGCTACACTCCGTTTAGGGCATTCCTTATGGATGTGGTGCAGTCTGATTTTGCATTTATGCCCAATAAACTTGACCTTATCAGGGATATTGCATTAGGGACAGATAATGCAGAAAGAAAGGCATATTCCAACAATAAGTATGGTCTTGTGGAGTACTCAATCAGAAGCGGATATGTGAAGATCAGCTATAAGAATAGGAATGGTGTGCGTAAGGAAGGTGCACTCGACTGGCGTGAGTTATATGAAATCTTATCCTATATGGTAAAACAGCCATTTTACTGTGGAGAAGACCAGAAAAAGTATTATCAGGAGACAAAGCAGAAGGCTGACAGGGATAAGATGAATCCGGGCTATAAGAGATTCTTTGATATCGAGGATAGTGTAAAAGCCAATCGTCTTGAAACCAGGGAAAGAGCAATAACGAATGGCTGGGATACCAAGATTGATGAGAATGGACATGTGATTTCTAATGATGAAGTTCAGAAAAAACACAACTTCCATTACAATCTCTGGGAAATGGAAAAAGGCGGAGCTAAGACCAGATACCAGTGGAATATTGACGCAATCCGCACATTAAATCAGAATCAATAAGGGGGAAGCTGTGAATGAATACAGCTTCCCTTTTGTAAATTCCTGACGATCAGAGGACTATGAGAAAAACAGACAGTTTCAACGTTTTTGCGTCAGAGTGTATTCAAAGTAATCCGTCAGATAATAGGTGCGGAATGTTTCGATGGGAACTTCTGTGGATTGTGGGATACCATAGGTAACAGCAGACGAAAGTAACAGCGGGATATCGTCTGCAATATCAAGATACTTTGCAATCTCATGTTCAGCGGGAACTGCTTTTAACTTCAGCTGTGAGGAAGTGATTTTGGTCATATAAGTATTTTCAATCACATCATAAAGGGAATTTTTTGAAAAATCATATTTTTCGATGTCGCGGAAGTAAACATATGGAAGTGTTGTTGCAGTATAGCATAATGGTTTTTCATCCGCGTAGATAATACGGTTCAGATAAAAAACAGGGGAAGCCTTATCTAATAAGAGACTTGCCTGTTCCTCTTCGTTAGCGAGACGTAAGCCTGAACTTAATACCTTTCTGGAGGGGGTCATGCCCTGACGCAGAATCTCTTCCGTATAACTGGAAACAGTGCTCAATTCCTGAAGCCGCGGAGATTCCTTGACGTAGCCCCGCTTTCCCTGATGCTTTTCGATATAGCCGGAACGATAAAGCTCGTCGATCGCACGCCGTACTGTGATACGACTGACATTGTATTCTGCGATCAGCTCATTTTCACTTGGAAGCTCACTTCCCGGTTTGTATTTCTGAAGGCGGATCGCCTCGATTAGCTGGTCTTTAATTTCTTCATATTTTGGTTTTGTACCCATGTGATACCTCCTGTAATTAAACTTATTATAATATGTTAAAATAAGAAAGTAAACATTATTTATAAAATATGCATAAAAATAAGGCATAATTTTAAGATAACATGAACAATTGACATAATAACATAAATAGCTTATTATAATAAGCAAGAACAAACATTATAACAAGAAAGGAAAGCAAAATGGAAAATAAAATACTAGGTGTTCTCTATGGCATGGCAATGGGAGATGCAATGGGAATGCCGCCGGAGCTTTGGAGTAGGAAGCGTTTTCTGGAAAAATATAAAAAAATTGTAGATTTTATGGATGGTGATCCGGAAAATGAAATCTCATACCAGTATCACAGGGGTAATTTTACTGATGATACATCACAGGCGATCACGATATTGGACAGTCTGATCGAGACAGATTTTAAACCAGATGCTTCAAATATTGCGAGTCATATTTTGGCATGGGCGAAGAGAGAAAATGCTTTTGAAAACAATATTTTAGGACCTACATCCAAAATTACGCTGGAGCTTTTTGAAAAAGGGGAAGACGCCAGCAGATATTCGAATGAAGCACTTTCCAATGGGGCAGCAATGAGGATTCCGCCAATTGGAACATTGTTTTGTGCAGACCAGAAAAAAGAGCTGTGTGACTATGTTTATCAGATTTCCCACATTACGCACAGCAGTGACATCACTCTGGCTGGTGCCTGTATGGTTGCTATGGCAGTGGCATCAGCTTTGGAGAAGGAAGACAGGGATCAGATGATAGAAGATGTTCTTTCCGTAGAAGAGTATGCGATGTCGCTGGGAGCAAGTACTGTTTCAGCATCTATAGGGGCGAGGATCCGTTATGGTGTAGAGCTGGCAAAGACATACGAAGGAAATGACGATGAGTTTCTGGATCGACTCTATAATATGATGGGAGCAGGGGTCAATACCGCCGATTCTGTGCCATGTGCGATTGCAATCGCTTACTATAGCTTTGAACCGAGAAAATGTGCATTACTATGTGCGAACCTTGGAGGAGACACCGACACGATCGGAGCAATGGCGACCGCTATCTGTGGAGGCATAAAGGGTGTGGACCATATGCAAGAGGCAGATGTCACTCTTTTAAAAGAGGCGAATCAGGTTGACTTTACTCCTTATGCAAAAATCATAGCTAAAAGAAGGGGGAACGTAAAATGAAAAAATGTCTGGTGATCGGGGCGGCCATGCTTGACATCGTGATGCAGATTGATGAACTTCCGAAAAAAGGAGAAGATGTCTATGCAAAATCGCAGACGATGACAGTTGGCGGATGTGCCTATAACGTAGCGGATATCATGAAGCATTTTGCAGTGCCATATACATTGTTTGCACCGATCGGAACAGGAATGTATGCTTCCATGATCCGTGAAAAATTAAAACAGGCAGAACATGAGAGCCCAATCGAAAGTACGAAAATGGACAATGGATACTGCTTATGCATGGTAGAATCAGACGGGGAAAGAACTTTCCTGACATTGCCAGGAATTGAATGTACTTTTGAAAAAGAATGGTTTGATGCACTGGATGTAACGGAGTATGATTCAGTTTATATCTGTGGTTATGAGATTGAAGGGGATGGCGGTGATCAGATCATTGATTTCCTGGAAAAAAACAGAGACCTTGATATATATTATGCACCGGGTCCAAGAATCACCTATATTTCCGGAGAAAAGCATAACAGGATTATGAAACTGCATCCGGTGTTACATTTAAATGAAAAAGAAGCAATCGATTTTACAGGCTGTGGCAGTATGGAAGAGGCAGCCACAAAGCTTGAACAGATGACGGACAACAGGGTGATTATAACCGTCGGAAGCAAAGGAGCCTATTTACAGGAAAATGGACACGGAATGTTAATTCCGTCTGAAAAAGCGGCTGTCGTGGATACGATCGGAGCCGGGGATTCTCATATCGGAGCAGTGATCTCTGCTGTGATGTGCCAGAAATCATTCGAGGCTGCGGTTGCGGTGGCAAACAGGGTTTCGGCTGCAGTGGTAGGAGTGGAAGGTCCTTCCATTTCAGAGGAAGAATTTCAACAGATAAATTTTTAAAAGAAAATAATTTTATTTTGAGCAAGGAGAAAAAATATGGAAAAGATTAAAAGTTATTTTAAAGACTGGACAATGTTTGAAAAAAGCTGGCTGTTAATTTCAAGTGTGACAATGGTGGTATTATCACTTATGTGGGGAGATAGTATGATCGCATTATTAAGCGGTCTTGCTGGAATTATCAGTGTGGTTTTGTGTGCAAAAGGTAAGATCGAGAACTATGCGTTTGGACTTTTTCAGGCAGTAACATATGCTTATATCTGCTTTCAGTCCCATATTTACGGAGAAGTTATGTATAATATCCTGATGGTTCCTATGATCATTATCGGTATCATCAGCTGGAAGAAAAACATGGCAGACGGAAACGGGGAAGTAAAGGCAAGAAATCTGACTGCAAAAGGCTGGGTAATCTTAATTGTTGGTTCCATCGCTGCAGTTGCCGGATACAGCTTTATTTTAAAACTGCTCGGTGGAGAATTTGCTCTTATAGATGCAACTTCTACAATATTGAGCGTGATCGCAACCATCTTAATGCTTGCAAGATATTCCGAGCAGTGGGTAATGTGGGTTATTGTTAATATGGTATCCGTAGTTTTATGGGTAATGGCACTTATGAATGGTGGAGAAGGTTCTGTTACACTGCTTGTTATGTGGACAGCATACTTATTCAATTCCACTTACGGATACATCAACTGGAGAAAGATGGCGAAAGAGAACGCATAAAGAATTAATAGAAAATGTCGAACTGGAAAGTGATAAATTTGAATGCAAAAGCAGATTGAATCGTGAGGATGTCGTATGCTGGCTGAAAAGTATTCAATAAACAAAAAAGTGGTAAAACAGAGAAAACGTATCATAAAAGAAACTGCACAATAAAAATATATAAAAATTCTCAGTAAAACATTGCTTTTTTATGCACATATACTATAATGATTCCATCAATGGAACGAAAAGTCCAGACAGAATCAGACAAATGAATAAGAATCAGAGAGCGGAGATGATTTGAAGCGATACGGCTGTGGGGACGGCGGTATACTTGTATTTTTCATCTCCGATTTTTATGGGGTCTCCAAAGTTTAGTGGGGTTTCCCGAAGTTTTTTAGGGGCAATTAATGGGGACGACAACTAAAAATCTATGAGTTTTTTAGGGGCATTCCGTAGGGGCTTCTTAAATAGAATCATGAATAGATAACACAGGCAGGTCTTTCGACCTGCCTGATCTGTTTTGCAACGAAATATTTTTTAATCTTCCATATCAAAATAAGTGACGGGATTGTAATCGTTTATTCCATTTATAACAGGGGTGTCCCTGGTCGCATATAGGAATCGGATTCGAAAATGCTCAAAGTTTCGATAGCCACGTCCGAGTCTTTTCAAGTCTTTAACTTTTCGATTTAAGGATTCAATAGGTCCATTAGAAAGTCTGCTGCTATATCTTTTGCCAGCCCCGTATTTTTCAACCATTACAAATGAGTTGATGATATAAGCATGATTTCGAATCAGAAGATTGGCAAAATCAACGAAAATTGAATTGCCGCAATGAAGATAGTGGTTGATCAGTTTGTCGAGTTCAATTCTGGCATCCATTGGCTTCCCAGCATTTCGAGTATTGAATTGGACATAAAGTTCCTTTAAATCACGAAGTTCCCTCAAGTTTGGATCAATCATAAAAAGAGAATCTTCATAATCATAAGTGTTCATCAGACAGTGAAGGAGTGTATCCATTCTTAAATCCGAATGATAAGTAATAGAGGAGTGATTAGCGAGGATCAGCCATCGATATTTTTGCAGTAGGTAGACTTCTCTGGATGCTGGAATAAAGATGTGTTCATCGATAATGCCGCCGTTGGCCGTATATGCATCTCGATCACGTTTCTTAAAATTTTTGATGAGCTCACGTATGTAAAGATCTAGTTTATGAGTGATCCATTGAATTACGTGAAAAGAATCTATGACAGAAACAGCGGTTGGAAAATATCGGTTAACCCAGCTGATGTAGGGATTATACATATCGGAAATTAGATACTTTACCTGTGAGCGCTCTTCGAGTGGGATGGACATAAAATAAGGTTCGGTGTCATTTGTTCTACGGCTGCTCAATAAATCAATTGGATTACCGGTATAAAAGTCCTGAATGACCAACGCGTAGCGACAGTTCGGATCAAGATCGAGACAGACCTCATCTACTGAAATGATGTCAGAGAGAGGAAGCCGATCCATTTTTACATAGCGGTCAAAAGTGGCTAGAACATAGGTGTCAGAAACTTTGTATTTGGAAGCAATGCTGGATGCAGAGACGGATAAGTCGCGAAATGCATGAATAATCAGCATATCAGTCGCATTTGTATTGCGTTTTCGTTTATCTACAAAGTTAAAAGATTCATTGATTGTGTAAGAACAAGGTGTGTTTGTACAGCGCCAACGGCGTTGCTTTAGTTTTAAAACTAGCTCATAACCATCCTGAAGCACGGGATGGTTGATGGTCCGGACTTTGATGCCGCGTGAATACATCTTAAAGCCACAAACAGGACAGAAATGGCGAATTGGTTTAGTTTCAAGAGTTAAGATTTTCTTTGTGCCATTAATCGAGATGTTGGAAATGAAGATGTCGGCATCTTCCAAGTTTAATAATTCTGTGATACTATTCATATGTCTCCTTTCAAAAGAATTTCGTTGCAGAATTATCATACGAAAAGAGACGAAGAAGGGCAAGAAATCGAGAGATTTCCTGCCCTGTTTTAATATGTGTGGAGACCCTACTAAATGCCCCTACGGATTCTCCCTACTTATAGACCCTACTAAAGGATGCCCCCACTAAACTTTGATTACCCCAATTTAAGTGTTTAGAAAAAAGATGCCTGTGTCTTGATTTTTTAATTCTTTAGTTCTTAAAATAAAATATCTGATCGTACTTTTATGATATGCTCACAATTGATGAGTATTTGTGGCTTTATAAGCTAAAAAGTATTCGCTTCTGAGAAGAAATTGGTTGAAAGTATTCGCTCAATAGAATATAATTTATATGATTCTTATTAACACGGATTATGCATTGAAATTGTAGTGTTTGTATAATTTTGAACTTATGAAATGAGGCATTTTTTACATGAAACAGAAGGAGCACATTGAAAGACATATAGCTACACATACGGTTCATTCAGCAGAAGATAGATCTGCTGTAAGTTTTTTGGAAAGTGTTTTGAATCCGGGAGGAAGAATTTGCACATCTTTTTCGAGTGATGATAAGTGGCCAAATCATGATGGATTTTTTGAATATGTATCTAATCCAGATATATCTAAAAGTCCTAAACAAAATTTCATTGTGCAAATTAAAGGAACTCACAATTTTAGCGAAAAGAATGGAGTGGTATCCTATTGCCTAAAAAGTTTATCGTTCCCTGCATTTATAGCAAAGGAAGTAACGGCAGATCCAGGGATTTTATTTGTTGTTTTGAATCCGGACATTAGAGAGGGACAACGTATATTTTGGAAGGCTATGTCGAAATCTTTTTTGAGTGATATTGATTTTGAAAAAGAGAGTAAGATAATTAAATTTTCTCCAGAGGATGAAATAAAGAATACAGATGAAAGCATCGAATTATTTTGCGAAAAGTTAAATGGTATTATTGATACACACCTTTTTTTGAATAAGTTAAATTCTGACGATTTGGAACAAGAAGATGCATTAAATATTATTGAATATCAATGCAATGAAATTTCTTGTTTTATTGAGGATTTACATGATAGTCCACAATATAGAGACGAAGTATCAAGAAGAATTGTAAGAGATTTAAATGATTTATGTTATGCAACACTTATTCTTAATGCGTATAAGAATGGGTATACCAATGTTAGTGAAAAATTAGCGTGGGAAGTATCACAGCTTCGAGTTGATACAAGATATCTTTGTAATTTCTTAAGAGGGTTAAAATATATTAATCGCCGTATTCCAAAAGAAGGACAGGCAGAGAGACTGATGCTCAAATATTATAATTATCTTTGGGAAATCCGTAGATTTATGAGAGAAAATTATAATAAAAGCATCTTAGAGAATCTTGAAAAATTTCCTTTGGATTTAGATACGGTGGATTCAGAATACTACGAAAAAGTTGCAAAACAGATTGAAAATATTGATTTAACAAAAAGAAATGTAAGAGTATCAAGATATTATGTGCATAAAATCACCCCTTTTTTTGTGAATGGAGAAAGATATTATGAGATCACTCTTCAATTAGCTGGAGTATATTCTACCAAATACAATAGGGTAACTGTTTACAGTAAAATGACCATTACTACATATTATTCAATTCAGATAGCATATACAGAAACTGAACTAGAATTATGGGGGATTAGAAATAATATTAAAGTACTTAACGATTGGAAAGTAGCCATTGATCCAACCTGCTTAAATAAATTATCAAAGATGTTGATGAAACATACAAAAATTAATCGTAACTACCAGGAGTATGTTAATTTAATGGAATTCTTAACAGAGACGGGGATGAATTTGTTTGAATTGATTAACATGAGGAAAGAGCGGTTTTCGCAAATATATAATAGGGTGTTTGGTACAACAAACACGCATGATTTTGGTGATGTTTTGATACAAATCAGAAGAGAGTATTCAAAATCATCTTGTAAAGTAGGTAAAAATACAATTGGATATGCGATGCTACATATGAGAGATGAAATATTAGAAGATTTATTGCCAAATAAATTTTATCCAAAACGGATTTCTGAAAAACTTTTTGTAAGCAGCAGATGTTATCCATTTGAAAAGAATCCAATGGTTGCGAACCTTGTTGGCACAAAGACAAGTAAAAAAGATAAGGAAAGCATTATCGAATTATTGGATGATTCAAAGGTGGTGTCATTAGTACAGCCATATATGACTATTGATAATCTAATTAGTGAAACGGGAGAATTATTATTTAAAAAGTCAGAAATTGGAAGCGATGCTGTTATTGAAAATTATAATACCAGCTTAGATGATTGGGAAAGAGATAAAGGATATTTTATTATCGAAAAGGAAGGATTAGTGACTATTGCTTCGTATTATGATACAACGATAAATATACTCAAACGATTATTACAATTAACACATAATGTAAGTTTAGATCGTCAGGAAGAAAATGAGAGGTTCATTAAAAATTGTGGTATAAAGTTTGATGATATTGATAAAAAAATTGCATTAAAACACCTTTTTGTTAATTCTAATATAATGCTGATTTATGGAGCTGCTGGTACAGGGAAAACGACATTAATAAATTATATATCAAGAATGTTTGGCAATGCTAGAAAGTTGTACCTTACCAAGACTCATACAGCGCTACAGAACGTCATAAGAAGTCTGGATAAAAACATTGACAATTGTGATTTTGAGATAATAGATAGTATAACAAGAAGCAATTCAGCTGTAATCCATGATATTGTTTTTATAGATGAGTGTAGCACTATAGATAATAGAACAATGGAATTACTCCTCGGGAAAATAAGTAATGATGCATTAATTGTTATGTCAGGGGATATATACCAAATTGAATCTATCGATTTTGGAAATTGGTTTTTTTATGCAAAAGACATTGTTAAGGCAAAAGGGGCAAGCATTGAACTTTCTAGTACGTGGCGGACTGAGAAAGAAGAATTGAAAGGTTTATGGAAGGCGGTTCGAGAAAAATCTACTATAGTAACGGAAATGTTGTCTATGGAAGGTCCATTTTCTGAAAACTTAGGAGAAAATATATTTCATTTAGATGAAGACGAAGTTGTTCTATGCTTAAATTATGATGGTAAATTTGGATTGAACAATATGAATCAGTATTTTCAGAATGCAAATACAAATAGCAAAGCATTTTCTTGGGAGGAATGGAGTTATAAAATTGGGGATAGGATTATCTTCACAAATACAAGGCGTTCTACTTTACTGTATAACAATTTGAAAGGTACTATTATCAATATATCATATGCAAAAAAAAGCATAATATTTGAGATAGAAGTAAAAGCGTTTCTTACAGAATGTCAGTGTGAGGAGGAAACGTTCGATTATGTGGATACAACAGAAAAAGGGACAATTATAAGATTAGAAGTTGTTGCTTGGGATGATGATCTGTCAGAGGAAGAAAAAGTGAAGACAGTTATTCCATTTCAGCTTGCTTATGCAATTTCAATACACAAAGCTCAGGGATTGGAGTATAAATCAGTTAAGATTGTAATTCCTTCAAGCAATGCAGAGAAAATAACGCATTCTATTTTTTATACTGCAATAACGAGGGCAAAGGAAAAACTCAAAATATTCTGGAGTGCTGAAACAATGAAGAGTGTTATTGAAAGTTTTACTACTGATGAAATCGAACAGAGAACTCTTCCGATTATTAGAAAGGAGTTAGCTCAATAAGCTAATAAAAGTTTTATTTTAATTAAGTTTTACATATTTTTGGAGGAAAATACATGGAATATTTAACTTCGGCGGAATGCGCAGAAAAGTGGAATGTATCTCAAAGATGGGTGGCTATATATTGCAAGGAAGGCAGAATTGAAGGCGCTATTCAGAAAGGTAGAATGTGGTTCATCCCAGTTGGAACAGAAAAACCGATAGACCCGCGTAAGGTCAGAAAGCTGGAACTGAATAAAAGTAATTAATTCCGGAGGATAATGATAAATGGATAATGCGAGTATTAAGAAGCTGGAAGCAGATTTGTGGGAGTCTGCGGATCTCCTGAGAGCTGGATCAAAGCTTACATCAAATCAGTACTGTATGCCCGTACTGGGGCTGCTGTTCCTTAGATATGCATACAGCCGATATAAAATGGTCGAGGAAAAAATTCTAAAGGACAGACCTGTAAGAAATGGCCGTAAGATGCCGGTGGAGGCAAGTGACTTTACTGCTAAGAGTGCATTGTTCCTTCCTGAAATGGCGCAGTTTGATTATCTGGTAAATCTTCCGGAAAATGTTGCTTCTTTGGGACTATTGAATGTATCAGGACAGACCATGGGGAGCCTGGGTGAAGTGGTAAATAACGCCATGGAGTTGGTGGAACAGCAGAGTGACCAGCTGACAGGAGTTCTTCCTAAAAGCTACACTGATTTCTCGGATGAGCTTCTGGGTGAGTTGCTCAGAATCTTTAATAACAATGCATTGGATGAAGTGGGTGGAGATGTAATCGGACGTATCTACGAGTACTTTCTGAATAAATTTGCCAAAAATATTGCCTCTGACGATGGTGTGTTCTTTACCCCGAAGTCATTGGTAAAAATGATTGTAAACATATTGGAACCGAAAAGCGGAGTTTTGTTGGATCCTGCCTGTGGATCCGGCGGTATGTTTGTGCAGACCGGTGATTTTGTAAATGAAACCGGACTGCAGGCCAACAAGAGCATGACTTTTTATGGTCAGGAAAAGGTAGAATACAATGCACAGCTCTGCCTTATGAATATGGCGGTTCATGGGCTTACCGGTGTAATTAAATCCGGTGATGAAGCAAACAGCTTCTACCATGATGCTCATCATCTGGAAGGCAAGTGTAACTATGTTATGGCAAATCCACCGTTTAATGTAGATAAGGTAAAGGCAGAAACAGCTGCCAATGCCGGAAGGCTGCCTTTTGGTATGCCAAAGGAAAACAAAAATAAGGAAATCGGAAATGCAAACTATCTTTGGATTTCTTATTTCTATGCATACTTGAATGAAACAGGCCGTGCAGGATTTGTTATGGCTTCCTCTGCAACTGACAGTCAGGGGAGCGATAAGGATATTCGTGAAAAACTGGTGAAGACAGGACATGTGGATGTGATGGTTTCTGTAGGCAATAACTTCTTTTATACGAAGAGTCTGCCATGTTCTCTATGGTTCTTTGATAAAGGAAAGGCTGAGGAACTGAAGGATAAGGTTCTGTTTGTTGATGCGAGAAATTATTATACCGTAGTAGACCGCACTTTGAATGAGTGGAACGAGTGGCAGTTAAAGAATCTGAATGCCATAGTATGTCTATATCGTGGAGAAATGGACAAGTATACAGCTTTATTGCAGGAATACAGAAAAGTTCTAGGACAGGAGATTCCTTTTGAGAATGCTTTGCAGCTTTTAAAGAACGAATTAAAGGACTTGCAGAAACGGGCAAAGCTGGAAGTAGAACATGCTGATAGAAAGGATAAAAAACGAATCCGAACCGAATACGATGAAATGATAGTTGCAAAGAATGATGAGATTACTGTGGCTAAGGAAGCCGTCTGGCTATATGAGAAGTTTGGCGAAGGAGAATATAAAGATATCCTGGGACTTTGCAAAGTGGCAAGTTTGACAGAAATCGAAGAAAAAGGGTGGTCTCTTACTCCCGGTGCTTACGTAGGGGTAGCTCCGGTTGAAGATGATGGTGTTGATTTTGAAGATAGAATGCTTGAAATCCATCGGGAATTATTATCATTGCAGGCTGAATCCAATGATTTGATGAATACCATCTCAAACAATATGAAGGAGATGGGGTTATGAGTTGGGAAAAAGTGAAACTAGGGGAAGTAACTGAATCGTGTTTGGGAAAAATGCTGGATCAAAAGAAGAACAAAGGTAGCTATAAACCTTATCTTGCTAATGTAAATGTAAGATGGGGATTCTTTGATTTAGATAATCTTCAGGAAATGCGTTTCGAAGATGATGAGGATGAGAAATATGGAATCAAATATGGAGATTTGATTATTTGTGAAGGTGGAGAACCCGGTAGATGCGCTATTTGGAAAGAACAAATTCCGAATATGAAAATTCAAAAAGCACTGCATAGAGTCCGTGTTCACGATATTATGGATTTCAGATTTGTATATTACTGGTTTCTATTGGCAGGTAAACAGGGAGCATTGAAGCAATATTATACAGGTGCCACTATTATGCATATGCCGGGGCAAAAATTAAAGGAAGTACTTATAGATAAACCACCATTGATTGTACAACAAAGAATTGGGGCTTATCTAGAAACATTTGATAATCTCATAGAAAACAATCAGAAACAAATTAAACTCCTTGAAGAAGCAGCACAGCGTCTATACAAGGAATGGTTTGTTGATTTGAGATTTCCTGGATATGAGAATTGCAAAATTGTGGATGGAGTGCCTGTAGAGTGGAAAAAAAAGAAGCTTGACGAAATTGCTGATGTTATTATGGGACAGAGTCCGAAATCGGAATTTTATAATAAAGAGCATAAAGGCTTACCGTTTCATCAAGGAGTAGGATCATATGGAGCAAGATTTGTGCAAGATGATACTTACTCGACATCTTTTACAAAAGTTGCGGAGGCAAACAGTATTCTGTTCAGTGTTAGAGCTCCTGTTGGGCGACTTAACATTACTAAGAATAAGATTGTGATTGGGAGAGGTATTGCAGCTATCAATAGTAAATCAGGATTTCAGAGCTATCTCTTTTATGCGCTGAAAGAAAGATTTTTTAAGGATGATATTTTAGGAAATGGAGCGATATTTGCATCAATTTCTAAAAATGAATTATTAAATCAAGTGTTTGTGATACCAGATGCGAAAATAATGTCAGCATATGAAAAAATAGCTGCAGCATTAGATAAGAAAATCGAAGTGGTTGATATGCAACTTCAGCAATTAGTTGAGGCTAGAGATAGACTACTACCAAAACTAATGAATGGAGAAATAGAGGTGTAAATTGTTGAAAAAACCAAGAGCGAGAGAATACTTTTCAATAAAATACTGTTTTGCAGGTGAAGAAGAAAAAATCCCACATGTCTTGGATTCTTATGTAAAAAATCAACTGGATTTATCCGATGTAAATAGAGTTTTGGAATTAAGCAGCATTAAACAATTTTTTGATAAATACGATCATGTAAATGGTTGGAGTGATGATTGCTATCTGAAAAATAAAGAACTTTCCCGAAATGTTGAAAAAGAAGTGAAATCATTTTTTTTAAGTATTTCGGAAAACAAGATTGTTTCTATATATGATGCATGCGAAGTTATGTTTTGGGATGAATTCTGGAAATATTTTTACATATACAAAGTGTATGAGAAAATCTCTATGGAGCATTTTAAAGAAATTGCAGAAGGGCTTCATATGTCACCGAACAAGCTCTTGGAAAATAAAAATCTAGTTGAGAAGTTTGATGTCCAGATTACAGAAATGCTCAAAACCCCAGAGTTCGGAGCTCGATTTATTGTTGATTTCTATTTGAGGAAAGATAATGGAAAGACTAAGTATTATTGGCCTAAAGGCTTAACACGTGAGGATAAGTATAATACTGTAAAGGCTTATATTAATGGGGATATAGTAAATGCAAATATTTTAGACTTAATCATGAATGGTAAGTCAAAAAATCCGAAAGAATTTGAAGTTGACGTAAAACTTAAGCATCTTGCTAAGAAGAGGTATGAGCGTTATTGGGATGAAAATACAATGCCGGTGATTAAACATGAAACAGGCATAAATGTATCGTTTTCCCCTGAAAACCCAGATTGTGAAGTGGTTTTTTCGGCTGGTGTCATTACAGCAAAATACAATTCTAATTGGATAAAAGATAATCTGGACTATCCTACTCTATTAAATAATTTTATTTATCTATTTGCGTATACAGATGGTTATATGAGATGTTCACTTACTGCAGGAAGTTTGAAACAAGGGATTATTGAGAATCTGTTTTCTACTCAAGGAAATGGAATGTATCAAAAAGGGCAGTCTTTTGAACTGTTAAATGCACTTTCCAATATACAAATGCATGGTTACGTTGGTGTCCTTAATAGTTGTGATATCTATTTAGAAGATATTATTAAATGGTTTTTTGAAGTTTACATAAAAAATGAATTTGGTGCAAATGGATTTATATGTAATATGCCGGAGAAGAGCGACAGTATTCTTAGTAAGTATGAGCGTGTGGCTACGGTTATGGATGGGGAGACTAAGCAGTTTAAGCTTTTTTGCGAAGAAGGAGAGATTGATAGAGAATTATATGAAATGATATCGGGCTCTGTCAGATATAAAGAAATTCCGAGTTTAATTAAAAATAAGTATGCATATGCGAATAGCAATGAAATTGTGCGAGAAATGCATGACATGTTTTCTGATCAATGTATGCTTTCATATACTGAGAAAACTGGAAGCAAGTATAATACTTTTTTTGAATTACTACGATTGGAAAATGTAAAGCCAGAAGAGATAGAAGAATACAACTTTGACGAACTTAATTGGTTATTAGAACGTGGAGTTGTCTATGTAAGTGATGGAATGCTAGCATTGAATTATGAGCGAATATGGATTCTGAAAGAATTAAATGATAAGGGCGTTATTTGTTTGCAATATAAAGATAGTGACATATTAAGAAAACTCATTAGCGAAGGTGAAATCAGGGTGGAAAGTTCATTGTTATCGGAGTCTGAATGGGAGTATTTTAATTATGTATTAAATAAGTCTGAATTTTCCAATGGTCTTGACCTACGGAATCGATATATACATGACACGAATCCTTTAGACAAAAGACATCAGCAAAATGACTATATTGTTTTATTAAAAATGTTCGTAATCCTTGTAATTAAAATCAATGAAGAGTTTTGCCTACAGGATAAAATCTCAAAGAAAGGAGTTGACTTCTATGAGCTATGATTACTCAGAAAACGTATTAGTGCAAGAGAGTGCAGGACACCTGCTTGCTGATGAACTGGGCTGGCAGGTAGAACTTGCTTATAATCAGGAAATCCTTGGAAAGAATGGAACATTTGGAAGAAGTTCCTACAAGGACATTCTTTTAGTTCGTTATTTTCAGAAAGCTCTTCGTACGCTCAATCCGTGGATTACAGATGCTCAGGTTATAGAAGCTCAGAATACCTTTGAGAAGCATCTTTCATCCGCATCTCTGATGCAGATCAATGAAGAAAAGTATGCATATATTCGTGATGGAATTCCGGTTACTGAGAAGAAGCCAAACGGTCAGACTGAAGAAAAGCGTGCAATGATTATTGATTTCCAGCATCCGGATGATATGGAGAGAAATCATTTCCTGGCTGTGAAAGAAATGAAAATTCATGGTGATCTTTATCGCCGCAGAACAGATATTGTAGGTTTTGTAAATGGCATTCCGCTTCTCTTTGTAGAACTAAAGAAGAATTCTGTGGATGTTCAGAATGCATATACAGACAATTACACCGATTACCTGGATACCATTCCGCAACTGTTTTATTACAATGCATTTCTAATGTTGTCCAATGGTGTAGAAGCCAAGGTTGGTACACTGGGCAGTAAGTATGAATTCTTCCATGAGTGGAAAAGACTTTCCGAGCAGGAGCAGGGAAGTGTAGCTCTGGAAACAATGTTGCGTGGAATTTGTAAGAAAGAGAACTTCCTAGATCTTCTGGAGAACTTTATTCTTTTTGATCATTCTGGAGGTAAAACAGTTAAAATACTTGCGAGAAATCATCAGTATCTAGGTGTAAACGAAGCTGTCAGGGCTTATGAGGCACGTAAGCTGAATAATGGTAAGCTTGGTGTGTTCTGGCATACACAAGGCTCCGGCAAGAGCTATTCCATGGTTTTTCTGTCTCAGAAGATTCGAAGAAAATTTACAGGATCGCCTACTATTGTGGTGCTTACAGACCGTGAAGAACTGAATTCACAGATTTCGGATACTTTTGAAAACTGTGGGTTATTAGGCAAAACGAAGGCATCCAAATTTATTGCTACAAGTGGGGAGGATCTAATCAATAAGTTAAAGGGAAATCCGAGCTTTATTTTTACTCTGATACAGAAATTTAATAAGAAGGTGGACGAGCCAATCATACCGGATCACGACATTATTATCATGTCTGATGAAGCTCATAGGAGTCAGTATGGAGTTTTTGCTGACAATATGGTGGAATTGCTGCCAACTGCTTCAAGAATCGGATTTACCGGCACACCGCTTCTTTCGAATGACAATATTACGGAGCGAACCTTTGGTGGATATATTTCCATTTATGACTTTAAGCGTGCGGTAGAAGATAAGGCAACTGTCCCTCTATATTATGAAAATCGAGGAGAAAAGATTCTGGATATCAATAATCCGGATATTACGGACAAAATTCTTGATGCCATTGAAGCAGTAGATCTTGATCCGGAGCAGGAAGAGAAGCTGGAGCATGAATTTGAAAAGGAAATTCATTTGCTTACTGCTGAACCGAGACTTAAGTCTGTGGCCAGAGATTTTGTTTCACATTACTCTGATTTGTGGACTAGTGGTAAGGCTATGTTTGTCTGCTTGAATAAAGTTACCTGCGTGCGTATGTATGACTTTGTGCAGAAATATTGGCAGGACGATATCAAAACTTTAGAAAAACAGATACAGACCGCATCACAGCAGGAAGTCCAGGAACTTGAGAGAAAACTGAACTGGATGAAAGAAACGGAGATGGCAGTTGTTATCTCGCAGGAACAGAATGAAATTCAAACCTTCAAAAAGTGGAATTTGGATATCAAATATCATCGTGAAAAGATGGAAAAGCGTGAGCTGGATAAGGAATTCAAGGACAAAGACAATCCGCTAAGAGTAGTATTTGTCTGCGCAATGTGGCTTACCGGTTTTGATGTGAAGTGTTTGTCATGTCTGTATCTGGACAAGCCACTCAAGGCACATACTCTTATGCAGACCATTGCCCGGGCAAACCGCGAGGCAGAAGGCAAGAGTAATGGTCTTATTATTGACTATATAGGTATTGTAAAAGCTTTGCGAAAGGCACTTGCTGATTATACCGCTAATGTAGGTGGTGGAAGTACTGACCCGACGATTGACAAGGGTGAACTGATAGAAAGAGTGCTTGAGACAATTACAGCGGCTGCTGAATTTCTGGATTCCAAAGATTTCGATTTGGATGATCTTGTATATGCAAAGGATTTTGCAAAGATTTCCTTACTACTGACAGCGGCTAATGCAGTATCCGACTCTAGGGAATCAAAGAAGCAGTTTATGACATACGGCAATGAACTTAACCGCATGATGAAATATCTGGATCGTGATGATATTTCCAAGGCAGACCGTGAAAGAAAAGATGCCATAATTGCCATTGTTGATGAATTAAAGAAAAAGAAGAAGCATGTTGATAATACAGATTTAATGGTGCAGATTAACGGAATTCTGGGTGATTATATCATGATTGAAAGAGCAGCGAATGATCGTGGATTTGCAAAACGTTTTGATATCAGTAAAATTGACTTTGATTTATTGCGGAGAGAGTTTGCCAAAGTTAAAAAGAAAAATCTGGCATTCATGGATTTGGATGAATTGATTCAAGTCAGGCTGGATGCCATGATAAGGGAGAATCCCCGCAGAGTGGATTATTACATACGGTATCAGCAGATTATTGAGGAATATAATTCGGAGCAGGATAGGGTCAATATTGAAAAGACATTTATGGAACTGATGGATCTGGCAAATTCCATGAATGAAGAGGAACAGCGGTATGTTCGTGAAGGATTCAGTAGTGATGAAGAACTTTCTATGTATGATATGCTTTTTGACGAAAATCTGTCCAAAGAGGACATCAAGAAAATCAAGAAGGTTGCTGTAGATTTGTTGGATAAGATTAAGACAAAAATATCAGAACTTGATCATTGGACAGACAAGCAGGAGACTAAGGCTGAGGTCGATAACCTGATCGGCAAGATTTTGTGGGAAGAACTGCCGGAGAGTTATTCAGATAGCGCAATCTTTGAGTATCGCAAGCTGATATTTGAGTATGTGTTTATGAGATATAAGCAGGTAGCGTAGTAACAAAAATTATGAAATGATGTAATATTGACTGCATTATTGTGGAAAGACTAAGGAGAGACTCAGTTGAATAATGTAAATTCTATTCAAAATGCAATCATGCAATTGGAGGGTGGGGCCTTTCAAAAATTGTTTGATGCATATCTTTATAAAAAATATAAATTTAATAATATTCAAACTTTAGGAGTTCAAACTGGTACCAATAAACCAACAAAAGGCACGCCGGATTCCTATGTTTTAGCTGATGATGGAAAGTATATCTTAATAAATTATGGAACTGTGAGTTCACAGTCAGCAGAGAAAATACGTGCTGATATTTTATCATGTTTTGATACAACAAAATTATTACTACCTAAGGATAAAATAAAAAAAATAATTTGTGGTCATTGTTCTACAAATATTCATATAGAACAATTTAATAGTATTATGGAAACTATTGATGGTGTAGAAATTGAACTTATTGGAATAGATACACTTTCTCATGATCTGGCATTACTTTATCCACATATTGCAAAAGATGAGTTGGGTATAGCAATTGATACAAATCAATTTTTTGAGGTAGAGGATTTTGTTAAAGCATATGATGCAAATGGTATAAATGCTCCTATTAATTGCGATTTTTTCCACAGAAAGCCAGAGATTACGGAGATATGTACTAGTATACTTAATAATAGAGTGACTGTATTGACAGGACCATCAGGAATTGGAAAAACAAGATTGGCTTTAGAAGCGTGTAGAAAACAGAATGATGGACAGACAAAAGTTTTCTGCATTAAAAGTAATGGAAATCTTTTATATGAGGACATAAAGTATTATATTTCTGATCCGGGAAGATATTTGATTTTCTTTGATGATGCTAATATGGTTGCAAGCTTAGAGAATGTGCTTGGCACTCTTTTGACATTATCCACAGATTTTGATGTAAGGGTACTTATTTCAGTAAGAGATTATGCCAAGGAGAGAGTAATAGATGCTGTATCGCAGTACATATTACCCAATATTATTGAAGTTGGACGACTTAAAGATGATGAAATAAAAGATATTTTGAAAGCTGATTTAGGAATAGTGAATTCGGATTACCTTAATAAGATTGCTGGGATCGCAAATGGAAATATAAGACTTGCTTTTCTTGCTGGTATGAGATCAATAGATGGTGGATATCAGGCCATACGTAATGCTGAGGATATTTTTAAAAACTACTATGGAAGAATTATTGATGAAGCGAAGTTGACAAAACAAGATATTCTTATATTGTTTTTCATTGCTATAGCTGGTCCGGTAAAAAATAATGAAAATCAGTTGTATCGTGATATGAAGAATTTATATGGTGGGAAAATTGTTGAGAAAGATATAATCGAGAATTTGTATTCTTTGGAATTAGTGGATTGGTTTAAAAACGAGATAACAAAAATTACTGATCAGAGCTTCGGCAATTATATCCTGTACTATGTGTTGTTTGAGAAAAAATGGGTAAGTGTAGAAAGTCTGATCTCTGTTGGATTTCCTGCATTCAGGAATAAAATTGTATATGCATTGAATACATTGATGGAAATATTCAATTCAGAAGAGTGTACAAAATATATTGAAGATTCAATAATTGCTGCTTGGGACAATGCACCTATGGAACAGGATATGGAGTATCTTGAATCATTTTATCAGGTTAATCTGGATAAGGCATTATCTATTATTAAGAATCATATTGATCAAGACGTAAATGTCGATTTTGACTTACATAGTTTTGACATTAACTCTAAGAAAAATTATCACAATATCAAAACTAAGGTAATAGAAATATTAGGAGGTTATAAGTATACAGAGAACTTTGAAGATGCAGTTGATCTTTTGATGCTGTACTTTGAAAAAAGGCCAGATTTGATAATGGATTTTTATTTTGTATTAAGTGAACGGCTCTTATATGATAAGTATTCATACAGAGATAAGTATAATCATGAAATGCGTCTGTTAGATAGGGTGTGGTGTTATACAGAGGAAGGGAAAAACTATAATAATAGTATACTGTATTTACAAATTGCTGAATATGCATTAAAAACAGAAATTTCTTTCACAGAAGAAATTAGAAATAGTAGATCTGTCAATTTTGTAAGGATGCCACTTGGGTACACTGATGAATTAGCTGATATACGAACCAATATATGGAAGAATTTAGCTATTTTGCGTAAGAACGAAGAGTATCGTAACGCTATTAATAACATCCTTTCAGAAGTTCATTATAATGGATTGAATGAAGAGGATGTTAAGAATTATCTACAGTCAGATTTTAATACAATATATGAATACGTAATTGACAAGAATACACCAGATTTTTATGATGCGAAGATAGTTACAAGATACAAACAAGTAGCTGAGAAAATTGGTATAAGGCTAGACGATCGCTATATGGTTGCTGAACGGAATCCAAAATTCAGAATTTATAGAATGTTGATTCGTGAGCATTTGATTGGCAGAACAATAGAGGAAGATGAGAGATTACGTAAGGAGTCTATTTCAAAAGAAATAAGTATATATGATTTAAAGGATTTCCAAAGATTATTTTGCACTTGTAAATTCTTGGAAAAGACAATCTGTGATAGAGAGCAATGGTCCATAAGTACGGGATTAGATTGTGTTTTTGAAATCATAGAAGGCAATATTGAACTATATTTAAAGGTACTTAAAGAGTATTTTGATGCAAACGCACCGCTTAGACTGAATGGATATCGCCAGATAAGATATTTGCTTGATAGTATTGGATATGAAGCTACATATTGTTTTATAAAAAATAATGTGTTTGATAAGAAAAATGTGTGGATGTCATTTATTTGGGAGTCTGTGCCAAAAGAAAATATCAATGAAAAAATTGTCAATGACTATAAAACCTTTGTATTCAATAATTTGGAAAAAGACAATCCTATAATCCCTACAATACAAGTTGTGGCTCGTTATGGCGAACGAGATAGTGAAATTAAAGAGGCGGTAATAAAGGAAGTATTGGATAATCCTAAACTGTCGGTAAAATTTTTAGGTGATATGTATCATGATGATGGAATTGAGGAAATTATTAATTTCTTTAAAAATGATATTAGTGCATTAACGAGTATTTACATGAGTGCAATAGAAATTAGTTGCGAAATTGATTATAATGGAAAACTTTTTGCAAAGATATTTGAGCAACAGCATACAATTTGGAATGAATATGTGGATTGGGTTAAGTCTAAAGACAATATGTGTGGAGATGAACATAAAGTCTTTGAATTAGTATGGCGGGACGATAAGTGGTGTGAATACGTGGAATATGCTTTTAAGATCCTTATAGATGATAACAGATTCTTTTATATAAATGAATTTGCTGGTTTACTGTTTGCTAAGACAACTGACGCAACCATATTGGAACGAAAGAAATATTATCTGCTTGAAAAATTACGAGAAAACAATTCAGAAATTGAAAAATGTAAAAAGCTTATTGACGTGGTTGTAAATATCCTTCCGGAGTGGAAATTGGAATATATTCTTGAATTTCTAAAAGTAAACAAGAAATTGGAGGATTTCAAGAAGATAGATTTATTTCCCTCATTCTGTTCATGGTCGGGAAGTGAGATTCCGCTTATTATAGAAAAAATAGATTTCCTTAAATTGCTGAAGGACAACCTTAAGGGAATTGATTATATTGACCACAGAAAATATATCGAAGAATATCGTATGGATCTTGAAAAGTATAAAGAGAAAATAGAATTAAGAGAATATATTGAAAATGCTGATTATGCATAAAAAACTTTGGGGATGGGTGGTAAAATTTGAGCAGAAAATTAATAGAACAATAATTAAAGAGGAAAAAGAAATATGATTAAGATATTATTCATCTGCCACGGCAGTATTTTCCGAAAACGCTGAAAACCTTGAATTTATAGTATGTTTTGGACTCTGAGGGAGCAATTTACTAAGAATTTACTAAGAACAGAAAATTAGTAAGAAATCCCTAGCACGAATTTAGAAATGAATATGAAACTTAGGACTTTATTAGTTGTGAAAAACAATTAGTAGAGTCCTTTTTATTTTCAAAAAAGGAGGTTCAGAACATGAACAATACAGCGTTAGGCGCAGAGAAAATTATTTTTATAAGCGAAGCACATGAGAAATTCTACTATGAGAAATTGAAAGAGGTAAGGTATCAGGATGTGTACCACAAGGCACTTTGCTATTGTCTTGGCATTAGCGCTGATACCAGAAGAAATGCAAATCGCATTTATGATTTTAAGACAGGCTGTGTAAAGACAGAATGTTTACACGAAGGCTGGCAGACCAGCGGAAGCGTGAAAGTAGTCAGAATGGCGTTTAATCTGTACTGCAATGGTACACCAAGCGTGGACGATTACAAGGACGCAGAGGAGCAGATCAATGAGTGTAGGCAGTATACGGTGGAAGAATTGTTCTGCTGTGCCTACGCACCGTATTTTTGGCAGGCAATACAAATCCGGTATCCGGAATATGCAACCTATAACCGGAAACTGTATGCCCTGTTTGGAGGAGCAGATTGATGTTAAAAGTTCGATTGATGGGAACAAAGAATGATATTAAATGGTTTGGGAAGATTTTGCAGAGAAATCCCAAGATTGAAGTAACAGAGTTTTCAGATTTATACCCGAATAAAGGAACAAAGAAATTCCACAGGGCTTATGTGGAAGTCAGAAAAAGCAACGTAAAAGAAAACCAGTAGAAAGCAAAGGAGAATTTATCATGTGTAGAGTTATAGCAATCGCAAATCAGAAAGGTGGAGTCGGAAAGACCACCACAACAAGCAATTTAGGAATAGGACTGGCAAAACAGGGGAAAAAGGTACTTTTGATTGATGCCGATGCACAGGGCAGTCTTACCGCAAGTTTGGGGTACACAGAGCCGGACGCAATCGAGATCACATTGGCATCGGTCATGGGCAGTCTGATTAAGGACGAGGAAGTTGAGCCGATGGATGGTATTTTACACCATGAGGAAGGAATAGACCTTATGCCGGGAAACATTGAGCTTTCCGGTCTGGAGGTTTCCCTTGTGAATGTCATGAGCCGGGAGCGTATCATGCAGGAGTACATAAGCATGGTGCGGGATTATTACGATTACATCTTAATTGACTGTATGCCTTCACTTGGCATGATTACCATAAATGCCTTTGCCTGTGCCGACAGTATTCTGATACCTGTGCAGGCGGCATATCTGCCCGTTAAAGGCTTACAGCAGCTTATCAAGACCATTGGCAAGGTAAAGCGCCAGATTAACCCGAAACTGGAGATAGAGGGCATTTTATTGACGATGGTGGACAGCAGGACGAATTATGCAAGGGACATCAGCTCCATGCTGAAGGAAGCCTATGGAAGCCGGGTAAAAATATTTGCCAATATTATCCCGATTTCGGTAAGGGCGGCGGAGATTTCTGCGGAAGGTGTCAGCATTTATAAGCATGATCCAAAGGGGAAGGTGGCATCTGCCTACAATTCTTTGACAGAGGAGGTGCTTGCAAATGAGCAGTAATACAAAGACAGGAAGTGCGTCTAGAATTAAAATGGAGAGTTTTGATGATTTATTCGGTGGAAGCGGCGCACAGGAAACAGGGGCAGAGCAGATTATCAATGCCCCGTTAGCAGACCTTCATGAGTTCAAAGACCACCCATTTAAGGTATTGGACGATGAAAAGATGGAGGAAACAACGGAGAGTATCAGACTTTACGGGGTACTTGTTCCGGGCATTGCAAGACCGAGAGCTGGCGGCGGATATGAGTTGATCGCCGGGCACCGCAGGAAGCATGGCTCAGAAAGAGCCGGAAAAACGGAAATGCCGATTATTGTCCGCAATTATTCCGATGATGAAGCAACCATTATCATGGTAGATTCTAATATCCAAAGAGAGGACATTTTGCCGAGTGAAAAGGCAAAAGCCTATAAGATGAAGTATGAAGCCATGAAGCATCAGGGTAAGAAATCAGGCAAGAATACCCTTGATGAAGTGGGGGAAGCTGCCAGAGAGAATGCGAAAAAGGTGCAACGTTATATCTGGCTTTCAAGGCTGTCCGATGAGCTTCTTGAAATGGTGGATACCAAGAAATTAGGGTTTTCACAGGGCGTGGACATATCCTTTCTGTCAGAGGAAGCACAGCAGTGGGTAGAGGTCATTATAGAGGAACAGGGCTGTAATGTCAGCACCGTACAATCCGGCAAGCTAAAGGAATATGGAAAAAGCGGAGAGCTTACGCTTGCAATGGTGCGGCTGATTCTGACAGAAGAAAAGTCAAAGGAACGCAAGGTTACACTGAAAGCGGACAAGATAAGCAAATATTTTTCAGACAGCTATTCCAATGAGGAGATTGAAAATATCATCATTTCACTTCTTGATAAATGGAGAGAGGAAGGGGCTGTTTGAGCATGGGATATTTGACAAGCGGAAACGAGATTGTTGACGCAATGGGTTCTATAAATATCTCCGGAAACATTATCCCGGCTATCTGGTATAAAACAATCACAAAGGAGAATGGCAAACCATATCTCCTTGCGATTGTTATTCTGGCGGATATTGTTTACTGGTATCGTCCATCTGAGGTGCGGGATCAGGGAACCGGGCATATTCTTGGATGGAAAAAGAAGTTTTCAGAGGATATTTTAAGGCAGAGTTATCAGTATTATGCGGATCTGTTTGGAGAATCCAAGAAAACAGTAAAAACCGCAATGGATAAATTGGAGCAGTTGCAGGTGATCAAGAGAGAGTTCCGGACAGTCAGTTATGGAGAAGGACTTGTTTGCAATAATGTGATGTATGTGGAACTAAAGCCGGATATGCTTTACCGACTGACATTTCCAGAGGAAATTCCTGCTATGGATGGGGCGAACAATTCATACGCAGGTGTATCTGATAACAAAATGGGAGGGAGACTCCCTACAAAATCGGATACCCCTATGGAAATTTTGGGAGGGAGGGGTATCCAAAACGGGACACAGGTATCGACAAAATGGGATACAGGTCATGACGAAACGGATAACACCCTCCCACCAGAACCGGATACAGGTCTATCCCAAAACGGAGAGACAGATTCATATACTACTGCAAATATTACTGACGGAGAATCTTATCATATCAATCAAGCTGACAGTGAAGCAGAAAAAACGACTGATGCGATGGAGGATGTCAACGCGTATATTGAAATCATCAAGGAGAACATTGAATACGATCACTACATGAAATATAGTGATTGGCAGGACAGGGAGCTTTATGATGAGCTTTTTGAGATTATCTGTGAAGTGGTCTGTGTAAAGCACAAGACGGTAAGGATAGGCGGGGATGATTACCCTTATGAGCTGGTAAAGTCAAAGTTCCTGAAACTGAACAGTTCACACTTGAATTATGTCATTGGCTGCATGAAGAACACCACAACCAAGATTACGAACATCAAGGCATATATGGTGACAACACTCTATAATGCGCCAAGCACAATCAATCATTACTACCAACAGGAGGTACAGCACGATATGTATGGAGGTGGATGGCATGAAAAAGGTATTGTTTAAGGTCATTGTTCCGGCAGTGATCATTGCGGTATGGATGCTGACTTGTTATCCGGTATGCAATAAAGCGGAAGGCTTTGACTGGTTTTTATATTGGATTATAGTAGGGTGTCCGTTTGGTATCCGCCGGATGTTCCTATGGCTGATACCAAAGAATTTCGGTATCAGTGGGAGCATTGGCGTTTTTGCTTTGAATTGCATCATAGGCGGACTGATTGGCGGCGTGGTGCTTATTTTTAAGATAATCGGTATAGCAGGAGAGCTTATCCGTATTGTAACAGGACACTTCTGGACGAAAAGTCCAAAAGTGGAAATATAGAACTTCTGGACATTTTGTCCAAAGGTGGGGCAGTCAGAACATGGCTGCTCTTTTATTGTCAGAAAGGAAGGAGCAAAAAGATATATGGAGTCAATGAGAGATGTGGACAGAGTAATGGAACGGGAAATTAAAAAGGGAAGCACACCTTTACAGTTTGAACAGTTAGGATTTGGAAATTACAGCTACAATGAAATCACTTCAAAGGAAAAGCTGTTGCAGGTGCTTTCCTATCTGTTGCGGGTCGGTGAGTATGAGCCATTCGCCGGAAAAACCATAGGAAACAATGTTTACATGGATATGCGGGGGAAAAAAGCTGTTTTTAAGAGAACCAGACTGACCTATGAGAGAAATAATATTTTTGCAACAATTAAGCGGCTGGCAAAGAAATATAAGCCGGACTATGAGGGAAAGGTGTATCTGGAAACAGTCAGATGTTTCTTTACCATATCTGCGGAAGAATTGGAAAAGTGCCGATACAATTATAAAGGCAAGGACACCTATGCCTTTGTGATGTCTGACAGATATATTATGGCTTTATATACATACTGTCTGTCAGCAAGAAAAGCGGTGGCTTTGGAAAATATAGAGCTGGAGGGACTTTCGGAAGCGGAGCTTTCCATGGTAAAATTAGAGAGTGTCAGGGAAGTGTTATTCCAGACATTATTGCTTGATGATGTGAAATTTGAAGATGGAAAGATGTATGCGGAGTTTTGTAGTATATATCTTCTTTGACAGGGAGGAATTGTGTTGAAAATCTTTGTTGATACGGGTTTAATGGATCAATCTGCTCATTTTGGGTGGCAGGATAAGAATCAGGCTTTGTATGGGTTGAGAGAAGGATATAAAAATAGTGCAGATGAATTAGTTGATATTGCTGTTAATTGTGGCGGAAATCCCAAGATTTTGGATACCTATATTTTCCCAATTCTTTTTTCATATCGCCAATGTATAGAAATATCATTAAAACATATTTATATGCGGGCATGGGGAAAGATTCCAAAAGGTGGACATAATTTACTGACCCTGTGGGATGTCATAAAAGAAGAAATTGTAGATAAAATGATATGTTCAGAGGAGTTTGTAGAACATGTGAAATCATATAAAGAAAACTTTATTAAATATAATTTGAATGGAATCAACTGTAATAAAATTCGTTTAATGATAAAGGAACTGCAAGAGGCTAATCAAAAAGATGTAGAAATAAATCTCGATAAAAGGCAGGTGGATCAGAATGCAGAGGTATGGAGATATCTAATATCTACAGATGAAAATTTGTTTTTTATACAGGGACATTCAATAGATTATCTTGTTTTGAAAGATAGTATTGGACAAATATATGAAGTTTTAGATTATATTTATTATATTGTGGATGAATATTTATCGTCATAATTTATATAGGGGATAGAAAATGAAGGTATTTATAATAGGAAATGGATTTGATAAAGGACATGATTTGAAAACTAATTATTGGGATTTTCGGATATACTTGAAAAATATGTATCCAGAATTTTTAAATGCATTTGAAGGGCATTATTACATTTATCCTGCAAATAATGAGAAAGCGCAAAGAGAACTTTTATGGAATGAATTAGAGAAGAATTTAGCTAATATTGATGAGGATGTTATTATCGATAATGCGCTCCAAATGGATATGGCATTAGAAAGTGGTGATGTGGGTATTGAAGATACCTTGCATGAATATTTTACAGATCAATATAAGTATATAGACTTATTGGCAAAATATCTTAAGCAGTGGGTTAGAACGATAAGGATACGAGATGTGAAACCAAGAACATCGTTAATTAATAAGGTAGAAGATGCAATATATATTACCTTTAATTATACTGCTGTATTAGAACATGTATATGGCATAAATGACGAAAGAGTAGTACATATACATGGATCGTTAAGGGAGTATGAAGATAACCCGATTTTAGGACATGGAAATATTGAAAGAATAGAGAAGATAAATGCAAAGTTGGAAGCAGCAGAAAGAATATACGATGAAAAGGAAATTAGTATTTGTAAGGTGGTAAAAGATTATTATGAAAGAACTTTTAAGAACGTTAATAAGTATATGTATAAGATTTTATGGTTAGAAGATAAAGATGTAGATGAAATTCAAGTTATTGGACATTCAATAGCAGGTGTTGATTTACCATATTTTTCAAATATTGAATTATGCACAGGACATAAGGCTAAATGGATTGTTTATTATTGGGGTAAGGATGAAAAAGACAGGATGTTTAATGACTTAGTTGAGTGTGGCATTTCAAAAGATAGAATAAATATGAAGCCAGCCTTAGAATTTTATGATTTATAAAACTGAAGAGAGGAGAAAATAGATATGGTAAAACAAAAAATGCAGAATGGCTATATAGAATGTTTGGATAAGCCATATATTTTCACATATGATGGAGAATTGCTTCAATTAGTGCCGAAAGATAAAGAGTTAATTCGACCATATGATTTTTTAAAAAACAAGGAACAACATTTTGAAATTCTTGAGGGAATAAATCAGAGATCCGAAAGAATTTTTTTCCTAAATTGTTACTTAAAAGCGTTTAACTCTGGATATGTAGCAAAACCGGCGGGTTTTATTTGTTGTGACCAAAATCTTAAGGCTTTCGATGTAATTACATTTAAAAGTGGAATAATGGATTATTTTTATAGAGCAAATCAGATAGTTGACGAAGAGAGCTCTAGTTGTAATTATGAAACTGGAGAAAGTGTCATTAAATTAAAAGGATTTAACAAAACTACCAGATCTTGTGATGTTGTAATTGATGGAATGAAAGCTAACCTTATGATAAGCATTACTCAGCCGGGGTTGCCTATTTATTTGAAACCTGAGTATAATTTAGGAAAACCAAAAACTATACTTAGATTAATGTTTGATACTTCTGTAGAAATTTGTAATTTTAGAAAAATCTATATGTGGATTTATAATTTGATGGTATTTTTAAATTTTCGTAAAGACGTATTTATGGGAGAAATTGAACTTGGAAACTTAAATGAAGAAAAAAAGGTAGCTAAAGTCGCTGATACATATATTTTAGAAAAAAACAAAAATGAAATTACTGATATAGATAGAATTATTGGATACTATTTCGTAGAAGAGAGGTTAAATCAATTATTACAGATTGTGAATAAGCCGGATTTGAATCTGCTTTTCATTCCAGAGAGTGAGAATGACGATAAGTATATTTCACCAGAAAAATATATGGTATGTTGTACAAGTTTTGAATCGGTATTTAATTTTGTATTTCCCAATGCTAAAATAGAATTTTCAGAAAAAGCAAATGAAGTCAAAGAGGAATTTCTTGATTATATCAATAAAAAAGAAGATGAGTATAAAGGAGTTGATGCTAAAAAAAGGAAAGAATTTAGAAAGTATGCAGATATGATCAAATTATTAGATTTTGGGTTGGCTGAAAAATTTGAATATTGTCTTTCAAAATATGAAGTTGTGATTAACGATTATGTAAATAGAAAACAAAATAGGTTACGCTATACAGATGATGAATATAAAGGTATTGCACAAGCATTTGCAAAGAAAAGAAATATGTTTATGCATAATAGTTTAGAAAAATTTGAAGATATTCATATATTGGCGTATTCTTTAGCACGTGTTTTAATATATTGTATGATATTAGAAAAGGCTGGAATTAACGAGAAAATCATTACACAGGCAATTGATAATTTGTTATAATATAGCAACAGCGTAAAGGCAGTTATAGACCGTAAAGGTTTGTAGCTGCCCTTTTTGCGTTTACAGAACTTTTGGACAAAATGTCCAAAAGTGGAAAGGAGAGAAAAATGAAGTATCTGCTGCACAGGCTGTATGTTCCACCATAGCGGAATTACAGCTACAAAAAATCAAGGAGGAAAACCATGCAGGAGGAAGTTACACAGAAAACGATTGCCCTTGTTTTCAAGTCCTCAAGGCTGACCGCCGATGTACTGAAAAAAGCCATGAAGATGTATCTGGAGCGCCGGAAAGCCGGACAACAGGCAACGCATGGAAAAATGTCAGTGAAAAAGCTGGTAGGTCAGGGTATGGGAGCTTCGAGTATTGAGGTTACGGATAACAACATCAAGTCCTTTGAACGAGTGGCAAGGAAATACAATGTTGACTTTGCTGTGAAAAAGGACAAGACGGTGGAACCGCCGAAGTATATGGTATTTTTCAAGGGCAAGGATGCCGATGTGATCACACAGGCATTTAAGGAATTTGTGAAAGTTAATGAGAAGAAGCGTGGCAGAGTATCCGTAAGGGAGAAGCTTGCAGAGTTCAGGGAGCTGCTTGGAAAGGACAAGAACAGGGAAAGAGCAAGGGAACACCAGAAAGACAGGGGGCAGTCGCTATGAGTAAGATTATAGACGGTATTGCCAAAGACCTAAAAGCCATCCCCGAAACGCTGAAGGCTAAGACCGCAGGCGTGGATAAAAAGAAGCTCATTCTTATGAATCTCCCGTATATTCTTGCAGGGTATTTTTGTGACAAGATAGCGTGGCTGTGGCGCGTATCGCCGGGGAGTAATGCTTCCGATAAGATGATGGCAGCCATGAATGGGCTGAATGATTTGTTTTCCAATCCGTTGCCGAGCTTTTTTCCGAAAGATTTGCTGGTCGGTATTGTGGGCGGCGTTGCGCTCCGTCTTGTGGTGTATTTCAAAGCCAAGAATGCCAAGAAGTTTAGGCAGGGTGTAGAGTACGGTTCCGCAAGGTGGGGAAATGCAAAGGATATAGAGCCTTATGTCGATCCGGTCTTTGAGAACAATGTCATACTGACAGAAACGGAAAGGCTGATGATGTCGGGCAGACCAAAGCAGCCGAAGTATGCAAGAAATAAAAACATTCTTGTTATCGGCGGTTCCGGTTCCGGCAAGACTCGCTTTTTTGTGAAACCCAACCTGATGCAGATGCACAGCTCCTACGTTGTCACTGATCCGAAAGGAACGGTGCTTGTGGAGTGTGGAAAAATGCTGTTAAAGAACGGGTACAAAGTCAAAGTTCTGAACACCATTAACTTTAAAAAATCAATGCACTATAATCCTTTCGCTTATATCCGGAGTGAAAAGGACATTTTGAAACTGGTAAACACAATTATCTTAAACACCAAAGGAGAGGGACAGCAATCCGGTGAAGATTTCTGGGTGAAAGCCGAAAAGTTGTACTACACAGCCCTTATCGGATATATCTGGTATGAGTGCGTGGAGGAAGAACAGAATTTTACCACCCTGCTTGACATGATCAATGCCAGTGAAGCAAGGGAGGACGATGAGGAGTTTAAGAATCCTGTCGATTTGATGTTCGATGAGCTTGAGGAGAGAGAGCCAGACCATTTCGCAGTAAAGCAGTACAAAAAGTACAAGCTGGCTGCGGGTGTTGTATGCTCTAAAAGACTTCTTAATCAAGCGGTTGGGAAGTCTCTTAGAACACACAACCTAAAACCGAAGAAAGGAGCGCAAGTTATGAGAAAAAACGAGAAAATCACAGCTCTGTACGAACGACTGAGCCGTGATGACTTTGGCAAAGATGATGACCAACAGCGTGAGAGCAATTCCATTTCCAATCAAAAGGCAATGTTGGAGGAGTTCGCCGCACGGCAGGGCTTTACAAACATTGTCCATTTCACGGACGATGGCATTAGTGGTACTTGCTTTGACCGTCCCGGATTTTTGGCAATGATGAAAGAAGTGGAAGCCGGGAATGTGGAGTACCTGTGTATCAAGGACATGAGCCGCATGGGTCGTGACTATCTGAAAGTCGGTCAGATTATGGAAATCCTGCGTCAGCGTGGCGTTCGCCTTATCGCCATCAATGACGGCGTGGACAGTGCCAGAGGGGACGATGATTTTACCCCTTTCCGCAACATTATGAACGAGTATTACGCCAGAGACACCAGCCGTAAAATCCGTTCCACTTTCCAGTCCAAAGGCAAGTCCGGCAAGCACCTCACAGGCACGGTCATTTACGGCTATCTCTGGAACGAAGCCAGAGACCAATGGTTGGTTGACCCCGAAGCCGCTGATGTGGTCAAGCGCATCTTTGCCATGACGATTGAGGGCTACGGTCCGTATCAGATCGCCAGCAAGCTGAAAGAAGAAAAAATCCTCATTCCGTCCGCTTACCTTGCCCAGCACGGCGAGGGCGTGAACAAAAACAAGACTTTCAAAGATGTGTACGGCTGGGGTTCTTCCACCATCT